>Ga0193713_1000050_pt1 | contig 31367 bp, 28 predicted proteins | sample H3a2metaG_FD_143054 | JGI IMG/M metagenome (GOLD analysis project Ga0193713, IMG submission 143054) | Soil microbial communities from a riparian zone of the East river system, Colorado, United States - H3a2 | ecosystem: Environmental > Terrestrial > Soil > Riparian zone | place: USA: East River... | reverse complement strand
TGCATCTCGGCCCTTTGCCCGTATGCGCCGCATCCGCACGTCGAACGCCGTTACCTGGTTGTGCCCGGAATCCGCTCGTCCCGCATTCACATTATCGACATAAAGCCGAATCCGCGAAAGCCGAAGATCGTGAAAGTGATCGAGCCAGAGGAAGTCTTTGCGCGCGCTAATTATTCACGTCCGCACACCGTTCACTGTGGGCCGGAAGGCATTTACGTCAGCGCGCTTGGAGCGCCCAATGGCGATGGTCCGGGCGGCATTTTCATGCTCGATTGCGAAACGTTCGATGTTCTGGGCCAGTGGGAAATGGACCGCGGCCCACAATTTTTGCATTACGATTTCTGGTGGCATCTGGGATTTGACACGTTGCTCAGTAGCGAGTGGGGCACGCCGAACATGATCGAAACCGGACTGCAACCCGACCTGTTGCTCGGCGGCAAATACGGTCATCAGATGCACGTCTGGGACCTGCGTCGGCGCCGACATGTCCGGACGCTCGACTTGGGTAACGAGCAGCAATTGGTGTTCGAGATGCGTCCCGCGCATGACCCGACCAAAGCATACGGCTTTGTTGGCGTCGTTGTTTCGCTCAAGGATTTGTCCGCATCAGTCTGGCTCTGGCACCTGAACAATGGGGCATGGGAGGTGAAAAAGGTGATCGAAATCCCAGCCGAGCCGGCCGACCCAGAAAAACTGCCGCCAATGCTCAAAGATTTTAAAGCAGTGCCGCCGCTGGTCACGGACATCGATTTATCGCTCGACGACAAATTTCTTTACGTCTCCTGTTGGGGAACAGGCGAGATGTTGCAGTACGACGTATCCGATCCATTCAATCCAAAGAAGACCGGGTCGGTGCGTATCGGTGGCATCGTCAATCGCTCGCCGCATCCGAAGAAGCCAAACCAGCCGCTCGCCGGCGGCCCGCAAATGGTGGAAGTGAGTCGCGACGGCAAACGGGTCTATTTCACCAACTCACTTTATGCCGCAATAGACGAGCAGTTCTACCCCGATGGCGTAGGCAGTTGGATGGTGAAACTTGATGCCGGTCCCGACGGCGGCATCGCGTTTGACAAAAACTTTTTCGTGGAAAGCAGCGATTACCGAGTTCACCAAGTTCGCCTCGAAGGAGGCGATTCCTCGACTGACTCCTTTTGTTTTCCGTGAGTGGGCTCTGGCCCTGGCTGACGCTGTTCGGTTTAGGCGCGTTTCATGGGATCAATCCGGCGATGGGATGGTTGTTTGCTGTTGGACTCGGATTGCAGGAACAGAAGCGCATAGCAGTCCTTCGTGCTCTGCCACCGATCGCTCTCGGGCACGCGCTTTCCATTGGGATCATCATCGCCGCCGTTCTCCTGGCTCGTGTTACGGTGCCACCATTCGCTCTAAAAATTGCTGCTGCTGCGATCCTATTTGCTTTTGGATTGTATCGCCTCTTTCGCTCACGTCACCCGAACTGGGTAGGCATGCGGGTTGGTTTCGGCGATTTAACTCTTTGGTCTTTTGTGATGGCGTCGGCCCATGGCGCGGGTTTGATGCTAATCCCGTTATTTCTTAAATCAGCCCCACAGACGCTTGCACCACACACGGGTCCAATGGCCTTACACATGCACGCGGCCTGCGGCCTCGACTTCGCTAACTTCAGCACGCCTTCTCTACTGACGAGTTCAATTGCCGTTCATACCTTCGGCTATCTTCTCGTAACTGGCGTGGTGGCGATGCTGGTTTACGAGAAGCTCGGTGTCGGAATGTTGCGCCGCGCTTGGTTCAACGTCGATTTGTTCTGGATGCTCGCGTTGATGGCCACTGGTCTATTTATCCTCTTGCTTTGATTTGGGCTGGTGTCGGCCCAGATACATTTCGTGATTCGCGGATGGCAGGCGATTGGGTAATGCTGGCGGCGTGGAAATTCTCACTACCGTCGCCACCGCTAGGTCACTGGCAAAAAACAAACCTCGCGTGCTCGTTCCGACCATGGGCGCATTGCACAAGGCACACGGCGAATTGATCAGGGCAGCGCGGGGGCAGGCCGGCTCGGATGGCGAAGTAGCGGTGAGCATCTTTGTTAATCCACTTCAGTTTGAACCGGGAAGCGATTACGAGCGGTATCCGCGCCCGGAAAAAACGGATGATGAGTTTTGTCGAGACGCCGGTGTCGATCTCTTGTTCCGTCCAAGTCCCGGGGAAATGTATGCAGGCGATCGCTCGGTGTTCGTTAATGAGTCTTCGCTTTCGAACATGCTGGAGGGTAAGTCGCGGCCCGGACATTTTCGCGGGGTTTGCACAGTCGTAGCCAAGTTGTTCAATATCCTCGCGCCGGACGCGGCGTTATTTGGCGAGAAGGATTTTCAGCAACTGGTGATCGTTCGGCGCATGGTGCGCGATCTCAATTTCAAGATCAACATCGTAGGTGTGCCGACAGTGCGCGATGAGGACGGGCTGGCATGCAGCTCGCGCAATCAATATTTGAATTTGGAAGAACGGAGACAGGCAACAGTTTTGCACAAAGCGTTGCTGGCTGCGGCAAATGCGCGCAAAAAATCCATGAGAGACATCATCGATCTTGTGCGGAAGGTGATCGGCGAAGCGCCGCTGGCCGTGATCGATTACGTGGAGCTTGTTGATGCGGAAACTTTGCAGCCGGTTGAAGTGGTTAGACCGAACTCGTTGCTCGCACTGGCCGTGTTCTTCGGCAAGACTCGTTTGATCGACAATATCCGGTTGGGATGAAGGAATACGATTTCATGGTGATCGGGAGCGGCATCGCCGGTCTCAGCTTTGCATTAAAAGCGGCCGGGCATGGGTCGGTAGCTGTCGTTACGAAACGCAAAGGGGCCGACACAAACACCGCCTGGGCGCAGGGCGGAATCGCGTGCGTGACCAGCGATGAAGACTCATTCGAGCTGCACGTGCGCGATACGCTTGAGGCGGGCGTTGGTCTGTGTGACGAAGCGGTCGTGCGCACGATTGTGACCGAGGGTCCGGAACGCATCCGCGAGCTGGCAGAACTCGGGTTACACTTTGACGAACGCGAAATCTCTGGACATCGTGAGCTTGACCTGGGCAAAGAGGGCGGTCATTCGAAGCGCCGGGTGCTGCATGTGCAAGACGTGACCGGGAAGGAGATCGAGGAGACTTTGCTGCGCGAGCTCGCCCGGTTCCAAAGTGGCGGGATCGATCTTTTGGAAAATCACATGGCGGTGGATTTGATCACCGCTGCCAAGCTTGGCTTCGCAACGGAAGACCGATGCCTTGGGGTCTATGTTCTGGATGAAAAAACTGGAGAGGTAGAAACGATTCGCTCGGAGCGGATCGTGCTCGCGACCGGCGGTTGCGGCAAAGTTTATTTATACACGACTAATCCGGATATCGCGACCGGAGACGGTGTAGCGATGGCATGGCGGGCAGGGGTGGAGATCGCAAATATGGAGTTCATCCAATTTCATCCCACCTGTCTTTTTCATCCCCAGGCGAAATCATTTCTCATTTCAGAAGCGGTGCGCGGCGAAGGCGGCATTTTGCGTAACAACCGCGGCGAAGATTTTATGAAGCGCTACGATGAGCGCGGCTCCCTGGCGCCGCGCGACATCGTGGCGCGCGCGATCGACGCAGAGATCAAACGCTCAGGCGCGAAATATGTGTTTTTGGATATCAGGCATAGCTCGCCGGAATTTATTCGGAAGCGTTTCCCGCACATTTACGAGACATGCCTGCGGTTCGGCATCGACATGTCAAAGCAGGCGATACCAGTTGTGCCGGCAGCCCATTATCAATGCGGTGGAATCAAAACGGACGTGAACGGCGCGACGAATTTGCGCGGGCTGTATGCGATCGGTGAGGTTGCGTGTACCGGATTGCACGGAGCAAATCGGCTTGCGAGCAACTCGCTGCTGGAAGGTTTGGTGGTGGCCCATCGCGCGGCGGCGTCCGCGGTGCGGACGCGATCCGCTTCGAAACAAAAAATCCCGTTACCGGAATGGAAATCGGGAAATGTGCAGGACGTAGATGAACTGGTCGTGATTTATCACAATTGGGACGAGATCAGACGGCTGATGTGGGATTACGTAGGAATTGTGCGCACGGACAAGCGGCTCCAGCGCGCGAATGCGCGTTTGCGAAATCTGCAGCGGGAAATTCGCGAGTTCTATTGGAACTTTAAGGTTTCGGTTGATCTATTGGAGCTTCGTAATCTGGCGACAGTGGCGGCCCTCATCGTGGATTCCGCATTAAGCCGACAAGAGAGCCGTGGTCTTCATTACACGATCGATTATCCCGAAATAAAGGATCGGCAATTTCAGCATGAGACCGTGCTCAGTCTCGGATGAATGCGAGGGATCAGCCCCTTTTACAACGATTCAGAGTCCATGCGGGCCTGTTTTTGATATGGAAAATGCCTTGCCTAAATGCACGTCGTCAGATAAAGGGTGGCGGTAATTTACGGATGAAGAGACTTTTATCGGTTTGTTTGGCTTTAGTGATAGTGGGCGCGGCTAAAGGCGACGAACAATCAACTTCGCCATACGCGACTGCCGCGGATTTTGCGAAGTATGCGATGAAACTCCGGGAGCAGGCGCTGCTTAAAGTTGAGCCGCAAGTTTGTGTGCCAACAAGTTCGCGACCTACGACACAACGTTTCCCATGGAAAATGAATATCGTGACCACGGTTTTTTGGGTTGGGGAACAAGCAGGCGGAAACAACCCAGTACCGAATTACCGAAGCTCGTGGGATTTAAATTGGACGACTAACTATGGCGGCTTCGACACACCGGACCCCTCGTCGCGGCGCAATTATATTCCGGTGGCTTTTATACCGCACCAAAATCCGTTCTACTGCGCGCTGCCGTACAACGACGTCACCCACGGTCAGTTCAAACCAGAAGCTCCGCTTGTCATCCCGTGGTTCAAGCAGGCGTACACGGGGCCTGGTCAATCAGTGTGTAAAGATCATTGGATCGCGATTCGCAAAGGCAATCGTACCTGCTACGCGCAGTGGGAAGATTGCGGCCCTTTTCGCACCGATCATTTCCAATACGTTTTTCAAAATGAGCATCCGAAGCCGAACCTCAACCAAGGAGCTGGATTGGATGTTTCTCCAGCCGTCCGCGATTATCTTGACCTGGCGCCGACGGACGTGACGGATTGGCAGTTTGTCGAAGTGCGCGATGTGCCTGCCGGTCCTTGGCGCAACTACGGCGAAAACAATCACTTCGTCATTGCCCGGCGCCAAACAGAGAAGCGACTGGCCGAGAGGATTTCACCAAGCGCGAAGAAGTAAACAATAGCTGACAACCTTCGGTTCGTAATTAGCTAGCGGTTTGGCGAGGGTGCTGGAGAGGGCGCTATCGGTACTGATGGCGATGGAATAATTGCTGGAGGAAGGCGCTCATGTGTTCCCGGCGACGGCGGGGATGGTTCAGGAACTGCCATGTGAATCAATTCCGAAACGGTTACGAATCTAAAACCTTTTGCCGCTAGTGCATCGAAAGTTGACGGCATCGCTTCAATCGTCCCCGGGTGAATGTCGTGGGACAACACGATTGAGCCAGGCTGCGTTTCTTTGAGAATGCGATTTCGTACTACGGACGGCCCGGGTCTTTTCCAATCGTACGGATCGACGTCCCAAAGAATGATTTGATATCCGAATTCGTCGTGAATCCAGCGTTTTTGGCGCGCCGTAATGGATCCATAAGGTGGGCGCAGTAAAGTCGGTCGTGCGCCAGTGGCGCCTTTGATTGCCTCGTCGGTTCGCTGCAATTGGCCGCGCACGCCGTCATCCGACATTTTGCCGAAATTAGGATGCGACCAGCTATGATTTCCAATTTCATGTCCCTCGCGCGCGGCCCGTGCGACGACCTCAGGATGTTGTACAACATTTTCCCCGATCACGAAGAAGGTTGCCTTAATGCGATGAGCCGCAAGAATGTCCAATAGTTTTGGGGTAAGCGTCGCGCTGGGACCGTCATCAAAAGTCATTGCAATGTACGGACCATCGACATGGACTGAGCTGAACGTGATACTCGATTCCGCCGGGGCATTCCGGCTAACCTTTTCTGGATTTTGTCGTGCAATTGTCGGTTCCGCCAGAAGCTGCGTCGTGGTAAGGCCAATGAAACAGAAGAAAAACAGGCGGGAGACGGACATGAGCGAACGCGGCGAATTGGAGTGTATCTAGCAGAGGCAGCTGGCAACGCAAGGCGTGTAACCGAAGACGTAGAGCAGTGGAAAACTTGTCAGCTCCTGCCGCGTTGCCGCAAAGATGAATGCGCGCTCAGCCTTTGCGCAATTTCTCTAACTGCGCAATGAACGCTGCCAGCCCGTCCGGAAAGTAGCCGTCGTACTGCCACACCTTCTGTCCGTCGCCATTGAGCACGACGATTGTGGGAAATCCTTCAACCCGGTACTCCTGCGCGAGCTCTTGATTCTGCTTTCTCAGCTCGCTGTTTTGCGATTTCGCACGTGGGAAATCAACTTCCAAGAGCACAAGATTCTCGCGCGCGTAATCTTTAAACTGCGATTGCGAGAGAACCTCCTTATCCAATTTCTTGCACCAGCCGCACCAGTCCGAGCCGGTGAAATCGAGCAGCAGAAATTTGTTGCTCGCCTTGGCCTCTTGCTGCGCTCTTTTGTAATCGTTGAGCCAGTCAGACTCTGCGCGGGCGAACGGCGCAGTGAGTAAACTACAGGCCGTGGCAGCGAGAAGAATCAAACGATGGTTGTTCACACCGTTATCTTTGACCAGACCATGCTCCGGCGCAAGGACGGCAAAACGAGCCGTCCGTCCGGCAATTACTCCTCACGTCTGCCCGAAACAGCCCGGCGTGGGCACGCCGGGCCATAAACGGATGGTAAGATCTAGCGCAGATGCCCCGAGACGAGCTTGGTCATCTCGAACATGCTCACCTGGCTCTTGCCATTAAATACTGGCCTGAGTGAGTCGTCCGCGTTGATCATGGTTCTTTTCTTTTTGTCCTGACAACCGTGCTTCTTGATATAGTTCCAAAGCTTCTTTGTAAGCTCGGAACGTGGTAACGGCGTTGACCCGACGATAGCAGAAAGCTTATCGTCAGGCTGAACCGGTCTCATGAAGGCGGGATTCGGTTTGCGTTTGGAAGGTTTCTTTTTGGTTTTCGGCATAGAGGCTGATTACCGTTTCACTCGCGCGAGAGCAATACTAATTTTGACGAAACGAAAAAAATCTTGCTAAGCCGTTCGGCGGACGGCCAGCGCCGCCACATCATCTGGCAAAGAATCATTGCTGTTTTCGGGTACCGCTTGATTTAAAATGCCTCTGAGCAGCGCCTCGGCACTGGGCGCGGAGTGATCGAGCATTCTCTCCAGGCGCTTTGGAGTTAAGCGCAGCCGTTCGCCTTTTGCTGCGCCGAATAAACCGTCCGTATAAAGGAGAAGAGCGTCGCCTGGGTCAAGATCGACAATCGTTTCCGTAAATTCAGGGTGTTCGATCAAACCCAATGGAGGGGCGACCGACGCGATCGATTCGGTGCCGCCGCTGTGGCGCGCGATCAGCACCGGAGGGTGCCCTGCGCCCACGACAGTCGCGCGTCCGGTCGCGGGATCGACCGCGACACACATAGCTGTCATAAAAGAGCGCCCGCCAAAAATGCTGCGAAAATCGTTGTTCACCGCTTCCATTACCGTAGCGGGTCCATCGTGCTCGGCGCTGCCATGATGAAAAAGGAGTTTCGCCAGGGTGGTAAGCAGCGCAGCAGCGGCCCCGTGGCCGGTACCATCGGCAATCCAAAACAAGATCCGGCCATCTTTCATGTGCAGCCAGCCATAGATATCGCCGCCCACTTGGATCACAGGTCGATACCAGGCGGCGACTTCCCAGCCTGCAATGGTGGGCGGCTTTTGTGGAATGAGGGATTGCTGAGTCAATTGCGCGGCAGCAAGGTCGCGCTCGAGATTCCGGCGCCATTCTTCAAGCTCGTCATTTTGGCGCTCTAATTGGCGCCGCATTGAACGCAGCCGAAGCTGAGTCTCAATTCGCGCCTGCAACACCGCAGAATTGACCGGCTTCGTCACAAAATCATCCGCCCCAGCTTGCAAGCAACGTACTTCGCTTTCCTCGCTTCCGTGCCCAGTCAACATGATCGCGGGAATTTGCGCGATTGCCGGATCCTTATCCGAGCGAAGGCTTTTTAGTACCTCAGCGCCGTTTAGCCCGGGCATATCGAAGTCAAGAAGAAGAAGCGAAGGTTGCTTGGCGCGGATAAGTTCTAATGCCTCGGTCCCGTCCTCGCACTCGTGGCACTGGAGCCCTGCGGACGCCAGCAGTCGCGCTAGGATTTTGCGACTCACTGCGTCATCATCTACAACTAAAATCTGTGCACGCGGCGTCTTCCACATCTCTTCTTTGGATTCGGATGAAAGGCGTTTCGCCATTGTATTCTAGTCGATCTTTGCCAAACGATCGGAACCTGGGATTTGATGGGGCTGCCGCGGAAGGTCTCCGGGAGAGGACCAACAAAACGTATTCAAATTCGTGTTAGCGTCGAAGACAAACTTCCCGGAAAACGATTTAGTGATTGGCAACGAGGTTCGATGCAGATACGTTTTTGCGCAGCATTCCCAGTTTATGAAATTTTCACTGTCGCTTGCCTTTCTCGTCGCCTTCTTCCTTTCCTCATGCAGTGAGGAACCGCCGCCGCAACGTACCCGTCGTCCCGTCGCGAATTATCCGCCAACGCAGACCGAAGAATATCCGCCTCAACAGCAGCCGTTCAATCCGAATGGACCTGTTCAGCCTCAGGGTCCGCCCCGCGAGATGGGTACAGCTTCCCCTGTTCCAACGGCTGCGCCCACGAAAGTAGCGAAGGGAGATTATCCATACGGAATTCCTGTTCCTGGCAAGCCTCATCTTGTGGAAAGTCCTTTTTCGCCCGGTAAATACGTGGACGTGGAAGGATTTCCTCCGGGAACGGAAGTGAAGGATCCCTACACGGACAAAATCTTTCTTGTCCCGTAATTGCGCTAACTTGCGCCAGCGCTCTCCGCGCTGGCACAAGTTAACTTGAAAAATCTTTGGATTTTGCCTTCTCTCAGGAGAGGGACGCTGGACAACTCGGTCTTATATCCGATGCTGATCTTGGCGCGCGAATGAAGCGCTCGCTCCGCCAAAAGATTTCACAATTCGTCCTATGGAACTACGGATCAAGCGGGCCCCTCGAATTGACATGGAAATTACCGTACCGGGTGATAAAAGCATTTCACATCGCGCGGTAATCATTGCGGCTTTGTCCAATGGTGTGTGTACCCTGCGTGGGTTTCTCGCGAGCGAAGATTGCATGCGCACCGTCAACGCAATGCGCGCTTTAGGTGTTAAGATCGAACAACCTGCGCCAGACAAGCTGATCGTCCACGGAAAAAAGCGTGTTCTCACACCGCCCAAAAAGGAGATCAATTGCGGAAATTCTGGGACGACGATGCGGCTTCTTGCTGGCCTGCTCTCCGGACAGACATTTGAGAGCCGCCTTGTCGGGGACGCCGGGCTCTCTCGACGCCCCATGGATCGCGTGATCGCACCGCTTCGTCAGATGGGTGCAAACATTCTCGCGGAAGGTCCGGAGCAGACGCCGCCAATCCGCATCCGTGGCGGCTCCTTGCGGGGAATTCACTATCGGCTGCCGATTGCGAGCGCTCAGGTAAAAGGCTCATTGCTCCTAGCGGGTTTGTTTGCCAAGGGCAAAACCACTGTCGAGCAACACTCAGTCACTCGAAATCACACTGAGCTGATGCTGAATTATTTTCTCGTGCGCACAGCAAAAGATGGTGATGGCAATATCAGTGTATTCGGTGACCAGGTTCCGGAGTCACGTGATTTTAGTATTCCGGGCGATATTTCCTCTGCGGCTTTTTGGTTAGTCGCCGCCGCGGCGCAACCGCGAGGCCATCTGCTCGTGCGCGATATCGGTTTAAACGATACCCGGACGGCGTTACTCGGCGTTTTGTTGCGAATGGGCGCGCAGGTACGAGAAGCCGTCGAGGACGTAGATCAGCTTGAACCGCGCGGCGTCGTCGAGGTTACGGGTGTCGCGCTCAAAGGTACCGTGATTCAGGGTAAAGAAGTGCCGCAGCTCATTGACGAGTTGCCAATACTTGCGGTGGCAGGCGCCTTAGCAAATGGCACAACGATCATTCGCCATGCGCAGGAGTTGCGCGTCAAAGAAAGCGATCGCATTGCCGCGATCGCGCACAATTTGCGCGCCATGGGTACACAGGTAACTGAAATGAAGGATGGCCTCGAAATTCATGGTCCGGCTGCTCTACACGGGACCCGCGTAGCGAGTTTCGGCGATCATCGCATCGCGATGGCCTTTGCCATTGCGGGTCTCTTTGCCGACGGCGAAACGATTGTTCAGGATGCCGACTGCATTCGCGAATCTTATCCGGGGTTTGAAGCCGTAATCGAAGAGTTCACCAATTCGAAGCGGATGCAGATTAGCACACCGGTCATCGGTTCACTGACTCCTGCTCCAGTCGAGGAAGCCTGATCGGTAAGCAAGCGTTTACCTGCGTATTTCCGCAGGCTTGCTCTGCATCTTCCCGACACACTACTTTCAGACATGCGGAAAGATTTCCATCGCGTTGTCGCTATTGATGGTCCGGCCGCCTCCGGGAAGAGCAGTGTCGCTCGAGAGCTCGCCGGGCGACTTGGGTTCGCCTATGTGAATTCGGGTGCGATTTATCGTGCGATCACCTGGCATGTCCTTCAAAAGGCGATCGATCCTGGCGACACCGTGCTCATCGGGCAAGCTCTCGAGTCCGTTAAGATCGCTTGCCGTCTTGAGAATGATGACTCGCGCATCTTCATTGACGATGCCGATCCAACTGATCGCTTGCACGAGGACCGCGTCAATGAAGCTGTTTCCCGCGTAAGTAGGGTTCCCAGCGTCCGTGAAATTGTCGTTCGGAAAATGCGCGATTACGCGCGCAGTTACGACCTAGTTGTCGAGGGCCGTGACATCGGTTCGGTGGTTTTTCCAGACACCCCTTACAAATTTTATCTCGATGCGTCACCGAAGGTGCGTCTGCGTCGCCGAGCCGCGCAAGGGCAGCGGGACGAAATCACCCTGCGTGACCACGCCGATTCTTCACGGCTCGCCTCGCCGCTCATTGTTGCCGACGACGCGCTTGTCATCGATACCTCGGATCTCACGATCGAAGAAGTCGTTGGGAAAGTCATCGCGCAACTGAAGCTCAAAGGGCTGGCGGTTTAACGCTTTGCCGCTTTACGGCTTGAAACCATGAATTTCTACTACTGGATCGGCTACAATCTTTCGCGCCTGATCGGCCGGCTTTTTTTCCGGCTTCGCATAATTCATCCGGAACGTATGATTCAAGCCGGTCCGGTGATTCTGGCGATGAATCACCAGAGTTATCTCGATCCACCGCTTGCCGGCATCGCATGCGACCGCGCGATCTATTTTCTAGCGAAGAGGACGCTCACCGATGTGCCGGTGTTAGGCTGGCTTTTGCCCAAGCTGAACGTTATCCCGGTTAATCAGGAGGGAATCGACCGCAGCGCGCTCAAGGCGTTGATTCGAGTTTTAAAGTCGGGAAACGCAGCGCTGGTTTTTCCAGAGGGTGCGCGGACGCTTGACGGCAACCTGCAGCCTGCTCAGGCGGGAGTGGGACTTGTGATCTCTAAGACGCTCGCCCCGGTCGTGCCAATGCGGATCTTTGGGGCACATGAAGCTTTGCCGCGTGGCGGCGGCGGTTTGCACTTTGTGCCAATTACTATCGTGGTTGGAGAGCCGATTTTTTTCACGGAAACCGATCTCCAATCCTCAGGCAAAGATCTATACGGACGACTTAGTCAACGCGTCATGGACGCGGTCGCGGCGTTGCACTTAAATTAACCCGGTTTGCACGTGCACGCTCGACGTCGATACTTTAGGGATGAATTCACCGCAGCCGCCTTGTGACGTGCCGCCGCCACCGTCCCGAGTCCCAAAGAGCGGTGTCATGTTCATGCTGGTAATCGTTGTGACAATGGCGCTGTTGGCGCTTTACGCCAACGTCCAGCGTTTTCGACATGGCCAAGTCGAAACCGTCATCGTGAAACCCTCAATTTCGCCATCGGCGCCGGCGCAGTGAGTTGATCTTTTGCCCCGAGATTGCTTCGCCGTCACCATCGACCACGCCGTAGCGAGCGGGAGTTGATCACGCGCTGTGGCTAAGATCGACCAGCAAATTTGCCTGTTGCGCGGCGAGCTCGCGGGCGTATTCGACCGTGTCGATGGAATCGACATTCTTGTCGCGCCGAATTGCTTTGATCCTGGGGAACCGTAAGGCGAGTCCACTTTTGTGCCGCGAGCTTGGCTGGATTGAATTAAACGCGACTTCGAGCACGATATCCGGTTTCACTTCTCGATAACGGCCACGATCGATAATCGTGTTTTGTTTGAAGTGCTCGGTCAACTCCGCAATCTCTGCGTCGGTCAATCCGCTGTAGGCTTTGCCGATCGGCAAAAGGTCGCCGGTGGCTTCGTCCCGCACCGCAAATGTGTAATCGCTCAGGACGTTGTTGCGTTTGCCGTGGCCAAGTTCTGCGGCGACGACCACCACATCCAGCGTGGCAAGCTCCTTCTTTAGTTTGAACCAGAACATTCCACGGGTCCCTGGTGAATAAACGCTCTCCGGATTCTTGATCATGAGGCCTTCGTTTAAGCGGCGCCGCGCCTGCTGGAAGATTTGCTCGATGTCAGTCGCGGAATGTGCCGGAAAGACCTGGGCCATCTGAAACTGCCGCGGTAGTTGTAACCCGCCGAGCCATTCGCGCCGCTCGTGCAACCGTGCTTTCAGCAAGGAGCGTCCGTTTAGCCAAAGGAGATCGAAGATAATAAATGCGACTGGCACATTTGCCGCGACACCTGCGAACAAATCCCCGCTGTCGTTCTTGCGCCCGAGCCGCTTTTGAAGGTCGAAGAACGTGAGCTTGCGACCTTGTTCGAAGGCGACAATTTCACCATCGACAATCAACTCTTGCTTGAACTTCTCCGCTTGCGCCGCCAGTTCCGGAAATTGATCAGTAATGCACCGCAAATCGCGCGAGAAAATTTCTACCCGTTCTGCGTTGCGATGAAGCTGCGCGCGGATCCCGTCAAATTTATCTTCAACGTAAACTGTAACCGTATCTGTCGATTGCTCGTCTGCAAACCGTTGCCACACTGCTTCTGCCGTTGGCTCGGGAGTGGCAAGCATGCATTTGATCGGACGAAAGATCGACAACTCTGCGCGGTGCAATTCTCTCCGCAAAGCGAGTGCTGCGGTGGCACCGATATTGCCCAGCAGCATATTTGCTTCCTTCACCTCACCCAGCGGCACCTCGAAGGCGCGGGCGATTGCGCCTTCCACAAGGCCCTCCCGCAAACCGATGCGCAAGTCTCCCGTGAGAATCTTGACTACGTATTGGCCTTCACGCGTGGAAAGTCTTGCCAGGCGCGATTGTAATAGCTCGGTCTTTGCAACCGGACCCCGGGCTTTGTGCAACGCCTCGAAGAAATCGCGCGACTGCACGAGGGTAAATGGTTCGGGTTTGGTTCTGCCGCCGAGGGCTTCGAACGCAGTTTTCCCGGCGTCGCCGTGGCTGTGTGCGATGCGGTGAAATTCCGCATCGCTTAATTCCGCTGCGCCCAAGATTGCGCGGTAAATGATAGATCCTCCCACTTGCAATGTCCGGAGATCGCTCTGCGCAAAAGCTCTCCCGGTAAAATAAGTTGTCGCAATCGGAAGCTGATCCCGATTGAGCGCCCCTAAATAACCGGCGAGGAGCCGAATCTTTTCGAGCTTCTCCGGCGTAGCGGCAATCGCTTCCCCGACTTCAGCAAACTCACGAAACTCCGAATCGATCCGCGGTTGTGAATCTGTAGAGCTACCGGAGTCGGCCACGACTCTATTAGAGGCGCGCGACACGCCTGCCACGACAGTTTCTTTTGGTAGCGCGAGATCCATTTGATTTTCTTCCGTGAGCGCCCATGCCTGAACACCACGATCCCGCAGGTCGCGCGCGAAGTCTGCCGCGAAACCGTGAAGCGTGAATACCCGTTTCGGCTTCACAAGATCGACGTAGCGAATCAGGTCGTCGTAATCAGCGTGGTCCGAGAGAGGAAACGCAGCGTCAACTTGGTAGCGATAGACTGCATTCGGGTCGACCGCCCAACCGCTGATCATGGCGACGCGTTTACGGGGAATTTTCTCCAGCATAGGCGACCGATTCGCGCTCGGCGGGCAGATCAAGACTTTTCCCTCAACGTCCTTCGCATTGTAGCGGACGTATTTGCAAAATGATTGGTCGAGTTGCTCGTAGATACGGATCATCTGGTAAACGGACCCGTGCAACATGGGTGTGAGTCCGGCTCCGTCGAGCGAGCAAAGAATTTCCTGCGCTTTCCCTAACGAGTAACCGAGCAGCACAGGGACTTCTCCTTCCTCGATTGTTTCGCGACAGAAAGCGACCACTTGATCGACTACATGTTCGGTTGGCGGAAATCGGTAGCGCGGCAAGCCAAAGGTCGTTTCCATGATTAATGTATCGGCTTGCCGCCATTGCGCCGGCTCGGCGGATTTGCCTGGACGGAGTTTGAAGTCGCCGGTGTAAAGCAACGTTTCTTCCTGAGTGAAAAGGAACAGTTGCGCCGAGCCAAAGATATGACCGGCGGCTAACAGCATTAGGTCGACATTGTGCACCGTTCGTCTTCCACGAAATGGTAGTACATGCTCTGTTCGTTTGCCCGGTAGTCGAGCTTGCATCAAACGCGCGGTCCGCGCGGAAACAATGATCTCATCGTGCAGGGCGATGTGGTCGCTATGTGCGTGCGAGACGAAGGCAAAGCGCTTCGCGTCCCACGGGTCGAGCCACAGGTCCTGCTTGGGCAAGTAAACACCCCGGTCATAACGGATATCGATCACCGGAAAATTTATACGCGAATCCCAAGAGGCAAAAATGGTTTGGTTAAACACACGAAAAGCGTCGTGCCATTCTCGGGTTCGGCCCCAGTTTCTTTGTTTTCTGATGTTGTGTGTTGGTAGCTGCAGCATTGACACGCCGTGTCAGAACCGGTTTTATTTGAGTCGATGAAGTTTGCTGCCGCACCGTTCGGCTTGATCTTTTTTGCCTTAACAGGTTTCAGCGTAGGCGCCGTCGAAGAACCCAGGATTCTCGAAAAAGTGACGCCGCTCCCGGTCGCGTTGAGCAAGGATTTCGAGTTTCGAAAAACGAAGCTGTATTTTTTGAGTGAAATAACACCGAAACAGACGCAGGCGCGGCAGACGACGAGTTCCCTTAAACCGGGAGCACTCTCAGGCAACCCAGCGCCAGCCCAGAAGACGTTGACGCTTCAAGATGTACCGATCACATTTGAGCGACAATACCGACTTTTCGGCGCCGTCACGCTGCTCGATGCACGTCAACGTTGTGGCGACTACTTCGATTTCTTTTGGCGCGCCAAACGGCCGGCCGATATCACGGTGCGGTTGGAATATCGCCAGGCGAAGTTACATGAACACGTCCAGGCACAGGAGATTTCATATCGCAACGTACGGGGTACTCGTAAGACAGAATTCAAGGTTATCGGTGATGACTACTTTGATGACGGGCGAGTGATTGCCTGGCGATGCCTGTTGGTAGAAAACGGGCGAATTGTCGCGGAGAATCACTCTTACATGTGGGAGTAACGCGACCGGCTGTTTTTGATATATAGGTTTCTCGGTTTCGGATCAGTTCCTGGAACTTTCTGCGGTCTCGACGGTGGAGTGGTTCAGTTTGGAAACTGCCCGACTACCGGCGTCTTACCGGGTTTGACAGCATGCCTGTCACTCCTGTATTATTTATTGAGCAAACGTGGAGTCATCGATTCAAGTAGGGGTAAATGGTCCGACCGTATGGGTTAAAGTAGAAGGAAAGGGTAGTTTCCTTAACAGCGGCAACCTGAAAGAGTTTGCGCGCGAGATGTTGGACCGCGGTTATCGCGAGTTTGTCATTGATTTGGCGGATTGCGCCATGATGGATTCCACATTCATGGGGACAATGGCCAGCGTGGCGTTGCGCTTGAAGGAACTCGGTCGGGGTCATCTTCACGTCGTTCACTGCCGGAATCGCAGCCGGGAACTGCTCTCGGGGCTTGGCCTCGATCAAATATTCGACATTCACGCCAATGGCTCGACCGCCCCCGAATGTGAGTCACTCGAGCGCGGGTCCAGAGCCGAGTCGCGAGAGAACAAGAAACAGGAGCAGGCCCAAACGATGCTGGAAGCGCACGAAGCCCTTTGCGAGGCCGCGCCGGAAAATCTCTTTCGCTTTAAGGACGTTCTCGATTACTTAAAACAAGACCTTCATCACGAGACGCCTTCGAAGTAAGCTGGCCCTTCCATCATGTGGCCGATTCTTCTCTTCGGACTACTTTTGGTGTCCGTAGCCGGGTGGATTTTAACTGCGTATTCGCAGATCCGGCGGATTCGAGTATTGGAACGCTCTCATGAGGAAATTCAGGTCGAAGAAACTCTGGTTTTTGATTTCCTGCACGGGCTCGGCGAAGCCTTCAGCGGAACCATTCGACCTCAAGAACTGCACCGGCTCATCGTTGAAGGGGCAACCCGCATTCTCGACGCACACGGCGGCGCGCTTTATATGACCGATCGTACGGGTGGCAAGCTCACTCCAGCCTTTATCTCCAAGGGTTGCCCACCGCTGGTGGATGTTCCGCCAAATATTTTGCAACAAGCAGCCGCTACGCCCATCGCCCTTGAGAGTTATCTGCGGCTGCATTCGGTTACTCCGAGCGAGGGGTTGATCGGGCGCGTCTGGCAAACAGGACAATCCCTTTGCGTGAACGACCTCTCAGAAGTGCCGGAACTGGCGAAATTGCGAGGCAGCGCTTTTGGCGCTGCATCAGTCATGGCCGCGGCTCTCTCCTACGGGAAACAAGATCTGGGCGTGCTTGCTGTCGCCAATGGTCCCTTGGGCGCACCATTTTCGCAGGGCGATTTCGTTGTTTTTAAATCGATCGCCGAGCAGTCGGCCTTTGCCTTGTATAACGCCATTATCTACTCGATGGCGAACGAAAAGAAGCGACTCGACCACGATCTCGAAATCGCACGCGATATTCAGCGAATTTTGCTTCCCGCCGAAGCGCCGGCCATTAACGGATTTCAGATCAGCGGCCTTAATGTGCCCGCCCGCCAGGTGAGCGGCGACTATTTTGATTACATCCGGGTCGACGACGAACGGCTTGGCGTGGCGATCGCGGACGTTTCGGGCAAAGGCGTTCCCGCATCGCTTATCATGGCGATTTGCCGCAGCGTGTTGCGCGCTGAGGCGGCGCGGAATCCTTCTCCGGCCGATGTTTTGCGAAAAGTGAACCGGCAACTCTATCCCGATATCAAGGAAGACATGTTTATCAGCATGGCTTATCTGATCCTGGACCATCAACGAGATAGGGTTACGCTTGCGCGCGCCGGTCACGACGCACCGTTGCTCTACAAACGAGCATCCCAGAGTGTTACTCCGGTAAAATCGCCGGGAATGGTCGTAGGAATTGACAGCGGAAATGTGTTCGATAGGCTTACCACCGATTTCGCCGTCCCGCTCGAGCGCAATGATTGCCTGGTTCTCTACACCGACGGCGTGACCGAAGCGCTCAATACCGACGGAGATGAATTCGGTCTTGAGCGCGCAATCGAGTCGGTCCGCGCTAGCGCAACCGATGGCGCCCAGACGATTGTAAAAAAAATTATCGAGGATGTGCGCAATTTTACCGGTTCACTTCCCCAAAATGACGACATCACTTTGATTGCGATTCGCAAAACATGAGAAAGATTCCTACGGAACAAAACAAAGAAATGAAACAATCGGCATCGGCGAAACCGGTGCTTTCCTCCGCCGCGCCCCCGCACGCCACTGGCGCCGAGCAAGCCGAGGCGGAAGATGCAACGGCCAGCTTGCAAGCCGATCTCGATCGGTTTCGCGACCTGGCGCTGCGTAGCCGGGCCGATTTCGAGAATTACAAAAAGCGCGCTGCGCGCGAAAAAGAAGAGGCGATCAAATACGCGAATAGCTCGTTGCTCGAGAAGCTGGTGGCGATTGTGGATAATTTTGAGCTTGGTCTGGAAGCCGCGAAAGGGGAAGGCGAACAGTCTCCCGTTTATTCCGGGATGACTCTCGTATTGAAACAGCTCAACGATTTCCTGGCTGAAAATGGCCTGCTACCAATCGGGGCAGAGGAAAAAAAATTCGATCCGAACCTGCACGAGGCGATCGCGCATCAACCGAGCCACCTTCCGGAAGGAACGATTATCCGACAGACCCGCCGCGGTTATCGGTTCAAAGACCGTTTGCTTCGACCCTCGCAGGTGGTTGTTTCAAGCGGGCCCGCAAAATAAGTCAGGGTCCTTGCCGGTGTCTCCCATTAGTCCCATAGATCAGATAGGACTTATCAGTCACAATGGCCACGAAAAAACGCGACTACTACGAAGTTCTGGGCGTTGGACGAAACGCCTCCGAGGAAGAGGTGAAACGCGCTTACCGCAAGCTTGCGGTGAAGATTCACCCCGACAAAAATCCGGACGACCTGCATGCGGAAGAAAAGTTCAAGGAACTCGGGGAAGCTTACGATGTCCTGATAGATCCCGATAAACGCGCGGCGTACGATCGCTTTGGCCACGCTGCGTTTGCCCAGGGCGGAGGATTTGGACGTGGTTTCCATGATCCGTTCGACATTTTCCGCGAAGTCTTTGGCGGGGGCGGAGTCGGCGGCGGAATTTTCGAGACATTCTTCGGGGGCGCCGGTTCGCGCTCGGAAGATCGCCAGCGCGGATCTGATTTGCGTTACGACATGCAGATCGAACTCGAGGAAGCGGCTATTGGCGTCGAAAAAGAGATTGAAATCGAGAAGCTCGATACCTGCGGCAAATGTCATGGCAGTGGGGCTGAGGGGGGTTCGCGCACCATTCGCTGTCCCACCTGCGGCGGCCGCGGTCAGGTGATCAGTTCGCGCGGATTTTTTCAGGTTTCACAAACCTGTCCCCGATGTCGCGGCGCCGGCGAAATCATCGAGAAGCCGTGTCCAAAGTGCCATGGGGAGGGACGCGTGGAAAAACTCAGCCGCGTCAAATTGAAAATCCCGGCTGGAATCAGGGAAGGAGCGCAGCTGCGTTCCTCACGCAATGGCGAGGCCGGCATCCGTGGCGCACCTCCGGGCGACCTTTATGTCGTCATTCATATCAAAGAGCACAAAATCTTTCAGCGCGAAGGAGACAATCTTTACTGTGAAGTGCCGATTCCTTTTTCAGTCGCGGCTTTGGGCGGTGAAGTGCCTGTGCCGACACTGGAAGGCAAAGCGCATCTGAAAGTCCCCGCCGGCACCCAAAGCGGCCAGGTGTTCAAGCTGCGCGGCAAAGGTATCATCCACCTCAACGGGAGGGATCGTGGCGATTTGCTCGTGCAGTTACTCGTGGAGGTGCCCTCTCGTTTGAATGCGGAACAACGGCGCAAGCTTGAGGAATTCGCCGCACTTTGCGGCGAGGAAAACACGCCTTTGCGCAAAAGTTTCTTTGAACGCGCAAAAGAATTCTTCCAATAAATGGCGGAAGAAGACGAGTACAATATCGCGCCCAAATATTCCGTACCTGGCACCTAGGTACCAAATATCTTAACAATGCCTAACGGGACCGTAAAGCTGATCGAATGCCCCCGCGATGCGTGGCAGGGACTCAAAGGACTGATCCCGACGGAAGTGAAGGCACAGTATTTGCGCGCGCTTGTCCAAGCTGGATTCAAGCATATCGATGCTGTAAGCTTTGTCTCTCCGAGGGCTGTGCCACAGATGGCCGATAGCGAAAAGGTACTGGGGCAACTCAATCCGCCCGACGATATCGAAATCATCGGTATTGTGGTGAATGAGAAAGGTGCAGAGCGCGCCATCGCAACGGAGGCCGTGACAACGCTCGGTTATCCATACTCGATTTCTGAGACGTTTCTGCGCAAAAACCAGAATCAGTCGCGCGAGGAGAGCTATAAAGTTCTGAAGCGGATCAAAAAGAAGACCGACGAATCAGGACTTCACATTGTGGTCTACATTTCCATGGCCTTTGGGAATCCGTACGGCGATCCGTGGGATGAAAACGAAGTACGCGAGGCGATCGAAAAAATAGCCGAGCTCGAGATCCGGTCCGTCTCGCTCGCGGACACTGTTGGTGTTGCCGCGCCCAACCTGATCGGCCGAGTGGTTCGTTCAGTGACGGCCGACTACCGCGGGTATGACATCGGCGTCCATATGCACGGCAAACGCGACGATACCTCAAACAAAGTGCTTGCTGTTTACGATGCTGGTTGTCGCCGCATTGATTCGGCCATCGGTGGCCTCGGTGGGTGTCCCTTCGCACAGGATGCGTTGGTTGGGAATATTGCGACAGAGAGTGTGATCGAGGCGCTCCAAGAACGCGGCGTGAAACTGCCGGTAGGCAAATCGCTGGAAAGTGTGCTGGCCATGAATGTAGACATTTCCTCCAAGTACGAAAGCGAAGACTGACGCAATGAAGCTTCCGGCACACTGTTTCAAAATTCCTGGCGCATTAATGTCTTTTCCGAACCCGAAGATCTGAATTCTGAAACCCGCTGACGTGCACCGCTTCTTTGTCTCACCGGAGAATTGGAATTCTGAGGCACTCGCGTTGAGCGGGTCAGAAGCGCACCATGCTCGCGATGTCGTGCGGACAAAGCGCGGCGAGAAGGTCGTTCTTTTCAACGGACGCGGACACGAAATCACTGCTGAGATTGTCGATTTCAATGGCGATGAAATTCAATTGCGCAAATTACACGAGGCGGAAACGCCGCCGCTGCGCTGCCGAATCATTCTTGGGCAAGCAATTCCGAAGGGGAAAAACATGGAGTTGATCGTGCAGAAGGCGGTTGAGATCGGGGCGGCGGAGATTGCGCCGATCATTTCTGATCGCACGATCGTACAGGTCGATCCTGAAAGCGCCGCGCAGAAGCAGGCGAAATGGCAACAGATTGCGATTGAGGCGGCCAAGCAATGCGGGCAGAATTGGCTACCGCGCGTCCACGCGCCGTGCAGGCTCGGCGAGTTTTTCGCTGCCTCTGCGACATTCGATCTGCACTTGGTCGGTTCGCTTCAGCCCGGTGCGCAACATTTGAAAAGAATCCTCGCTGATTACTCTAGCGAACATCGACACCTTCCCGAGAGCGTCTTGATGCTTATCGGGCCGGAAGGCGACTTCACGCCTGCGGAGCTTGCGCTCGCCCGCCGCCATGAGTGCCACCCCATCACACTGGGACCGATTATCCTACGGGTGGAAACCGCCGCTATTTATTGTCTGAGCGTTCTTTCCTACGAATTGCTGATGTAGTGGCGCTTCTGCGAAGCATTGCCTTGATTTTCGGCAGCCAGCCTATTCCGCTAAATCATTCGGCGATCGCCGCTTCTTCGATGGCAGGCACTTCGTTAAAAGCCGCGGCTGGCTCAGTCTTGTCCGGCGGCGCAGGTCTGATTGACGCAATTGTAAATTGAGCCGCGCCGTGATCGTTGTTGAGGGAGATAACTTCACCAACCTTGTGCCCGAGCAACGCTTGGCCGATCGCTGTTTGGTATGAAATAATGTGCTGATCTGGATCGCCGTCCCACGCGCCTAGTATTGTATAGGTCTCCTCTTCGCCCGTATCGGAGCCGCGCAAAGTGACGATTGTGCCGATCGAAACGAGAGATGTGTCCACCTTATCAAAAGAGGTCCCTCGCGCGTTGTGTAGCATTTGTTCGAGTTCAGCTTTGCGGCGCATCAACACGCTTTGCATTTGTTTCGCTGCTTTAAATTCAAAATTTTCGCTCAGATCGCCATAGGACCTTGCGATTGCGATTTCCTTGCGGTTCTCCGGAATTTTGGTTTTGACGAGCTCTTCGTATTCGCCTTTACGTTTTTCAAGGCTGCTCCACGAAACGATTAGAGACGCAGTCCTTTCTTGTTCTTGTGCCCCTGTGATCATGCTTTCCAGTCCTGGATAAACTTTGACGATTCGTCCCAGAAGCGAGCGTTTCGTCAATTCGTCAAACAATGGGCTGAGTTGAAGCCGACGCACGGCATCGCGGGCGACTCCGATATCGCCACCGGCAAACATCTTTCCAACCAACTGGCGATCCTCAGCAAGCGCGCGCTGCAACTTGCTGCCGCGACTGGGGGCATTCTGCTGTTCGCGTTCCAGTGCCGCCAAAATCGCGCCAAATAGTTCCGGATTGATCAGGTCGCTCCAGCGCTCTCGTTCGCCACATAACCAAACTAGCATCTCACTTGTGGCGGAATGTTCGCGAATACTGCGTTCGAGCATTGTTTTCACTTGTGCGTGTTGGTCCGCGGCGCTAAACACGCGTGCTATTTGCCCGATCATGCGACCGTGACTTCCCTGCATCAATTGCAAAGCACGCTCAGTCCAGCGAGGCCCGAGCACGGCAGGTAGTGCTTGCAAAACCTTTTTCTCTTTTGCCGCCGGTAATTTCGGCAAGATCGACATCAAGCGCTTCTCTTCATCAAGGATCAGTTTTGAAAGTGTTAAACCGACGTGCGTTGTGTGGAGCAGGGGAACGCGCTCGAGTAAATCGTCGCGCGCGATGATTAGCTCGAACGCGAGCGCTGGGTGCATTTTCTGGTTGCGCGCTGCCACGTTCTCGATCGACGCGACAACCAGCTGCAGTTGTTTCTCGGATCCTTTGAGTTGCTGGTGAAATTTTAGGATTTGCTCGAGCGCTGCGATTTGCTCTTTCGGCTGCCGTGCCTTGTTGAAAGAAGCAATTAGCTCGTCAGTGTGCGACACGCCTTCGCCGCGCAGTTGGATTGAGTCGGTCTTTTTCACAGGAACCGAGAAAGCGTCGCTCGCTTTGAGCAATTTCTTCGTGGATTCCCACCAGCGTTTCCATTCTGCTTCGGTGAAAACATCGCCAATCAGCCATTCGCTGATTTGTGCGACCGTCGCCTGTCCACTGAAACTCTCGAGAATGTTGCGTACGACCGCTACGGGATCTTCCGTAGCGAGTTTTGTGATCGATTTCAGGTCGTTTGCCTTGCGAACCAGGAAATGTTCGGCCGAGAGCGACGTAAGATTCTCCGCCGCGTACTGGACCTGCATGGGATGCGATTTCTTGCCCGCAAAGTCGATCACGATCTGATTAAGGAGAAGGTTCCACTCGGTCACGCGACCGAATCCCCAGCTCTTGTGCAAACAGAACGCGCCAGGTTTCAATTTTTCCAGCTGCGCGGCGCCTTTCGGACTAAGCTTTCCCGATTCAACAAGTTTCTCCAGCTCTTGCTCCATGCGAATCGCACAAACTACGATGAAGAATTTACTTCGCGAGAGAAAACTCTGATTTTAGGCATTTACGATTGCGGTAAAGCGCCCGCCGTGAAACGGTAGCGCCCCGTGACAACCAGTATTTGGTTTTGGATCGCATTTCACGTCGGCGTCTTCATCGCGCTGATTGTCGATCTTGTCAGCTTTAAGCGGCGCGATCGAGAGCTGAGCATGCGCGCTGCGGTGCAACGAAGCGTTCTATGGGTATTCCTTTCGCTTTGTTTCAGTGTGGTCGTCTGGCGGTTGAAGGGACCGCAGCACGGCGTCGATTTTCTCACGGGCTACCTCATCGAATATTCACTGAGCGTCGATAACATCTTCGTTTTTGTGTTGATTTTTGCTTATTTTCGCGTGCCGCCGCGCGCGCAACATCGCGTCTTGGTCTGGGGAATCGTCGGGGCTCTTGTCATGCGCGGAATTATGATCTGGTGCGGTATCGCTTTGGTACAACGGTTTCATTTTGTTCTCTATCTGTTCGGCCTATTCCTTCTGATTACTGCGTTGCGAATGTTTTTCGGCAAATATGAACGGCGCGATTTCGGGGAAAGTTGGGTGATCCGGGTATGCCGCCGCGTGTTTCCGATTACGAACGAATTCTACGACGAGCACTTCACAGCGCGCGTAGATGGCCGCTGGATGCTGACCCCGCTGGCCCTGGCGCTGATCGCGATCGACATCATGGATCTCGTCTTCGCGGTCGATTCGATTCCCGCAGTCTTCGCCATCACACAGGACCCTTTTATTGTCTATACCTCAAACATTTGCGCGATCATCGGTTTGCGATCGCTCTACTTTCTGCTCGCGCGTTTGATAGATCGTTTCATCTACCTGCAAACGGGACTCGCGTTCATCCTCGGCTTCGTGGGGATCAAAATGATCGTCGCGGATTATTACCCGATTTCTAACTGGATCTCGTTGGGTGTCATTGTGCTCGTCTTGGCTTTGACGATCACAATTTCGATGATCGTGACAGAGCGCCGTGCTGCGGCCGAAAATCGAAAATAAAATCTTGCTTTCATCGTTCAAAATCTGTTTAGCTATGGGGAAGGCCTTTATGAAGAATCTAATTGTCATCGCGTTAGTCCTCGGACTTGTCGGAAGTTCATTGGCGGACATCCAGGATCCGCCGGCGAACGATTATGGGCCAACGCGGAAACTTGGTCGTGGCCTCTCCAATTTTTTCCTGGCGCCGGCTGAAATTTTCGTGACCGTTACAACAGTCAACACATATGACGGCAACGCCGCGGCGTTCGGTTATGGCATGGTGCGCGGAATCGGGCGCTCAGCCACAAGACACGTTGCTGGCTTTCTTGAGGCTGTGCTCGCGCCGTTTCCCGCATGGCGCGAAAGTTACTACCCACTGCTGCCGAGCGATATTCCATACATTCACGCTGGCTATTCAGAATTTCCGCCCGAGCTCGGCAACGAATCGAAATATCCCTACGTGCGGAATTATTAAGATAGGCGTTCTTGCCTATCATGACGGAGCGGCTTGCCGCGATCAGGAAAAGCCGGAAAGAGATCCGTCTCCTTGTGTTGACGGCGCTTAGCCGCAACGTACAAGATACGGCGACACGCTAAGGCTGTCGAGCGATGCAATCGCGACCTTTTTCTACGCTGCCAGTAATTGGCATTTTAACAGTTGTCTATTTCATTGCCGGCAAGTTCGGATTGATGCTGGCATCTCTGCACGCAAGTGCGTCGCCGGTGTGGCCGGCAGCGGGAATTGCGCTGGCGGCATTGCTCGTGCTCGGTTACCGAGTCTGGCCTGCCATTTTTCTCGGCGCATTTTTAGTGAACCTGACGACTGCTGGCAGTGTCGCCACGTCGCTTGCCATCGCCAGCGGCAACACGCTCGAGGCCGTCTGCGGTGCCTGGCTCGTGAATCGGCTCGCCGGGGGCACAACCGTTTTCGATCGTCCGCAAGGTGTTTTTAAATTCGGACTCGCAGCGGTGGTTAGCACAGTTATCGGCCCAGCTTTTGGTGTGACCAGTCTTGCACTTGCTGGCTTCGCGGATTGGGCGAATTATGGCCCGATCTGGTTGACGTGGTGGCTGGGCGACACAACGGGCGATCTTTTGATCGCTCCATTGGTTATTCTCTGGAGCGTCAAATCAAAGCGGTACTGGAACAGGAGGGAAGCGGTTGAAGTGGGGGTCCTCCTGCTAATGTTGTTCATACTCAGCGAAGTGGTCTTCGGGGGGTGGCTGCCAATCTCGGCCGGGAATTATCCGATCGGATTCATTTGCGGACCGATTGTGATTTGGACGGCGTTTCGCTTCACCCAGCGCGAAACAGCCACGGGGATTTTTATTCTTTCAGCCATCGCGATCTGGGGCACGCTGCATGGATTCGGGCCATTCGTCAGGGGAACCGAAAACCAGTCACTGCTCGCGCTGCAATCTTGGACAGCCGTGCTCACTATTACCGCGATGGCGCTTTCCGCCGGCATGGCGGAACGCAGGCGCGCCGAGGAGGCGCTCCGGCAACAAAAGGCCGTAGTCGAAGGGGTCAACCGGACCAAAGATCAGTTCCTAGCCATGCTTTCACATGAGCTGCGCACGCCGCTCACTCCCGTAATTTCCGCGCTGGAAGGGCTCGAGTCGGAACCAGCGCAAACTGGAGAGGTCAAAAACGCGTTGGCCATGATCCGACGCAATATCGAACTTGAAACCCAACTGATTGACGACCTACTCGACTTCACGCGGATCGCGAAAGACAAATTGCAATTAAGATTTGCTCCGGTCGATGCCCATGTGGCGATTTCAAACGTGTCCGAAATCTGCCGCGCCGAAGCTGACCCGAAAAGACTTCGGGTGCATCTCAACTTGCGCGCGAACACGCACTATGTGGCTGCGGACGCCGCGAAGTTTCAACAAATCATTTGGAATCTTCTTAAAAACGCGATCAAGTTCACGGCCGAAGACGGAGAGATTGCCATCTCGTCTTCAAACCCTTCGCCCGAAGTTCTGACAATCAGCGTGCGCGATACTGGTATCGGGATGGAGCCCGAAGTCATGCAGCGGATTTTCGATCCGTTCGAGCAGGGCAACCACTCCCTTGAGCGCCGCTTTGGCGGTCTTGGTCTGGGGTTGGCCATTTCAAAATCTCTCGCGCAAGCGCATGGCGGCACTCTCACCGCTCAAAGCGACGGCCGCGATCGCGGATCAACATTCCTGTTGTCGATGCGAACGACCTCGCCCGCTGAAGGATTGGGCAGCCCGGCCAGAGCAGGCGACGAGACTTCCCGCCAAGGTTTGAGAATTCTGCTTGTCGATGACCATCAAGACACATGCGCTGCTCTGGAAAAACTACTTGTCCGCCGCGGACACCTCGTGGCAGCAACGCACAATGTGCGCTCGGCGATGGAGGCCGCGGCGCGCAATCGTTTCGATCTTCTGATCAGCGATATTGCGCTGCCAGACGGAAGCGGCATGGAATTGATGACGCAGTTGCAGGCTATTTCCAAAATGCCAGGTATTGCTATCAGCGGCTTCGGCAACAACGGAGACATCGAAAGGAGTCTGCAGGCGGGGTTTTGCGAGCATTTGATCAAACCGGTGAAGCTCGAAAGACTCGAAGCAGCGATGGAGCGCGCAATCGCAGCGGGAACTGTTTCGAATTAAGTAGCATAGGCGATTTGCTCACGCGAGCATACTTCTTTGCGCATTGTCGATCTTAGAATTCTGGACATCGCGTTCGGCGGCAAAGGCGTCGGGCGTGATAGCGGCAAGGCGGTCTTTACTCCGTTTACGATTGACGGTGAAATCGTGTCGGCTGAAATCGTCCGCGAGAAGAAGCAATTCGCGAGCGCCGAACTTGTTGATCTCAAAGAAAGCTCGCCGCATCGTGTAAATCCGGAATGCCCGTACTTTGGCCGGTGCGGTGGTTGCGCTTATCAACACATTAGCTACGAACATCAGCTCGCCATCAAATGGCGCCAGGTGCGCGATATTCTTCAGCGAATTGGCAAACTAAAGGATGTTCCAATGCGGCCGATCATTCCGTCGCCGGAACAGTACGGATATCGCAATCGCATCACTGTTCACGCGGAGCATGGCGTGATCGGATTTTTCCGGCGCGATTCGCATCGTTTGATCGACATCGAGCGTTGCCCGATTTCGCGCGATGAAGTCAATCGCGCATTGGCCGAATTGCGGATGCAACATGTGCGCGACGGCCATTACACATTGCGCGCGGACATCGTCCCCCGAATTTTTTCTCAAACAAATGATGCGATTGCAAATGCATTGCGCGACTTGATTCGACAGCTCGTCCCTCTGGATCAGGACTTGTTGATCGATGCTTACTGTGGCGCCGGATTTTTTGCGAAGGAATTGCTCGACAAGTTTCAACGCATCATTGGAATCGATTGGGACAAATTCGCCATCGCGGCCGCACAAGAGAACGCGACCGCGAAAGAAAAGTATGTCGCGGGTGATGTTGAGGTAGAACTGGGTCGCGCTTTACAAGCGAGAGAGACGACCAGGGCGGTGGTGATTGTTGATCCACCGGCAACAGGTCTCACGCCGGCCGTGCGCAAATCGATTATCGGTCTTGCACCGGCCACGCTCATTTACGTTTCATGCAATCCCCCAACGCTAGCGCGTGACCTAGCCGATTTGCGGCAGCGATTCACGGTCGAATCGGTCACGCCGCTCGATATGTTTCCACAGACTGCAGAGATTGAAGTGGCGGTGAGTTTGCAAGCGAAATAGGCATCTGCGAGTTAGGAGAAAGAGCTTGCCAGCGAATAACCGCGCAATGAAGAGTCACAGCCAATAGCGATGGCCGATATTATTCTCGACGCGACCTCTGGTGTGCATCGGCCACGCAATCTGGATTGGAAACGCGCGGCCGCGTTGCTCTATGGCGATTGGGGCACCAGCAAGGCTTATGTTATAGGCCTTGCCTTTGTCGCCGCGGGATTCTCCTCCTTCCCGATCATTCTTGCCGTTTGCGCGCTCACCGGTTTGGTTGGAATCAATTACGCGGTCATTTGCCGTCATTTTCCCGACGGGGGCGGCGTTTATTCCGCAGCGCGCTCGCAAGGAAGACTACTCGCCGTTGTCGGCGCGTTGTTGTTGCTGGCCGACCTCACAGTCACGGCGGCGCTGAGCGGTTGGTCTGCGCTTACGTATATCACCTCCGGCGCGGAGCACGTGGAGTGGATTAAAATGCTGCGCGACCACATCGCATTCACCACCATTGGCGTGCTGTTAATCATGGGCCTGGTCAATTTTTTCGGGCCTAAGCATTCCGGCAGTTTTGCTGTCGCGCTGGCGTTGCCGACTGCAGTCATAGTCATTGTACTCATTGCGATTAGCGCGCCGCATTTCACCACGCATTTTCTCGAGCCACGACACGAAAGCCTGGGCGCCGTGTGGGTGCAATTCGTCGGCGTGATCCTGGCATTATCGGGAGCGGAGTCGATCGCGAACCTCACTGGCGTGATGAAACTCGATCCAGGATCGACAATAGAACGCCCAAGTGTTGCGCGTGAATCGGTCAAGGCGATTACACCGGTGGCGATCGAAGTGGTTCTGGGCACGGCGCTGCTCGGCTGGGCGATGCTTTCGCTGCCTTCCGTGCTCGGCAAAACGCTGCATCTGACTGACCGCGGCGAAATCGCGGCGGTTCTGGGACAACGCAGTGAGGACATGTTGCGTTTCATCGCCGAACAATTTGCCACGGCCACGTTTTCACCCGTTGTCGGGCAGATATTCGGCTGGATCGTTGGAATTGTTTTCTTTTTTCTGCTCTTGAGCGCGGCCAATACCGCCATTGTGGCGATGATTGGATTGCTCTACATGATGTCGCGCGACCGTGAGATGCCGCGACAATTCCGGAGACTCAACCGCCACGGCGTTCCGACCTATCCGCTGCTTATTGCCATTGGTCTTCCCACTGTGGTTTTGCTTTTCGCGGGAAAGTTCACGGCGCTGGCCGGTCTTTACGCGATTGGGGTAGTCGGGGCGATCACGGTCAATGTGGGATCGTGCGCATTTAATCGCACGGTTGGTTTTACCTGGTACGATCGCCTGCTTTTTGGGATGACGTTTTGCATCCTGTTTTTTGTCGAACTTACGCTGGCTCACACGAAACTTGACGCCCTCCAGTTCGTGGTCGCCGTTTTGGCTGGCGGATTGGCCCTGCGTGCCTACACGCTGAAGCGCCAGGGCCTAACGACTGTAACAGTCACTCACAAAGTTGCACAGATGGTCGCGTCAGACCTTGAAGCAACGGTGCAGCCGCGTTTGCAAGAAGGCCAAAAGATCATGGTCGCTGCGCGCGGCATCACGCCGGTGCTCGGGTTTGCGCTCGATGAAGCGCAGTTGCGCAAAGCCACGCTCTGCGTGCTCTACGTCAAAGAGGTCGCCGTTTATTATACGGCGGCTGGCACGCGGCTGGGTCGCGCCAAATGGCAGGACGACCCCGAGGCAAACGCCATCATGTCTTTGATGCTCAAGCTCGGCAGAGACCGCGATCTTTGCGTCGTGCCGGTGTATGCCGTGAGTCCGGACGCCGCCGCCACGATCGTCGATCTTTCCGCCACGATGGGCGTCGATTACCTCGTCATCGGCGCGACCCAACGAACTGCGCTCGTCAACCTTCTCCGAGGCAGCGTGGTCACCAACGTCGCCCAACATTTGCCGGACTCGATTCAATTGCTCATCTTCGGGTAAGCTGCCACATCCCCATGCAACCGCCGAAGGTTTTGATCGCTGATTCGATTTCCCAACGCGGTATCGATGAGCTTTCGCGCGACAACGCGCTGGATGTATCAGTACAAACCAACTTGACCGTGTCGCAACTGCTTGAAATCGTTCCAGAATTCAGCGCGATTGTTGTCCGAAGCCAGACCAAAGTGACAGCGGATCTCTTGAAGGCTGGCACAAGCCTTCGCGTTGTCGGCCGGGCCGGCGTTGGCGTTGACAATGTCGATGTTGAGGCCGCAACGCGGCGCGGCGTCGTTGTGCTCAATGCGCCCGGCGGAAACACTGTTTCCACGGCTGAACATGCGTTTTCGCTTTTGCTCTGCGTCGCGCGAAAAATCCCGCAAGCCGATGCAAGTGTGCGCGGCAAGAATTGGGACAGAAAGAATTTCGAAGGTGTCGAGCTCTACAACAAGACGCTTGGCATTATCGGGATGGGCCGCATCGGTAGTGAATTGGCACGTCGCGCCATCGCTTTCGGCATGCGGGTGATCGCGTATGATCCCTACCTCTCTGCGACGCGTGCCCGTGCGTTGCAGGTTGAGCTTGTGGACGAACTGGATGATCTCCTCGCCGGAGCCGATTTCATCAGTCTGCACACACCGCTCACGCCAGAAACGCGACATCTTCTCGATGCTGCACGTTTGCAGAAAACAAAGCGCGGAGTACGCATCATCAATTGCGCTCGCGGTGGTCTCATCGACGAAACCGCGCTCGCAAACGCATTGCAAGATCGACATATTGCCGCCGCAGCTATCGACGTCTTTGAAAAGGAACCACTGCCTAACGACTCGGCGCTTCGTTCAGCACCGAATTTGATTCTCACCCCTCATCTCGGCGCATCCACGGCGGAAGCGCAGGAAAGTGTTGGCATCGAGATTGCGCAATCGATTCGCGCCGCGCTGCTCGAAGGGACGATCCGCAACGCCGTCAACATGCCGAATCTCGATGCCAAAACGCTGGCGATCATCGGCCCACATCTGCGTTTCGGCGAAAAACTCGGCCGGTTTCTCTCCCAAATCGCGCCGAAACGCGTCGACACGTTGAACGTCAATTACAGCGGAAAAGTGAACGAAGTCGACACGACCGCGATTACACGCTCAATCCTCAAAGGATTCTTGCAGATGGCCGGAGGAACCGACGTAAACGAAGTGAACGCTCCGGCCTTCGCCGAAAGTCTCGGCCTAAAAGTTACGGAATCGCGATTGAGCGCTCTCGGGGATTACACCGATTTGCTGGAACTCTCGGCAACCGCCGAAGGAAAAACCGTCTCGGTGGGTGG
>Ga0193713_1000049_pt1 | contig 32033 bp, 29 predicted proteins | sample H3a2metaG_FD_143054 | JGI IMG/M metagenome (GOLD analysis project Ga0193713, IMG submission 143054) | Soil microbial communities from a riparian zone of the East river system, Colorado, United States - H3a2 | ecosystem: Environmental > Terrestrial > Soil > Riparian zone | place: USA: East River... | reverse complement strand
TGATGACGGCCGACCGCGTCGATTTCGTCGATGAAGATGATGCAGGGCGCGTTCTTCTTGGCCTGCTCGAACATGTCACGCACGCGCGATGCGCCGACGCCGACAAACATCTCAACAAAGTCCGACCCGCTGATGGAAAAGAATGGGACGTCCGCCTCGCCTGCGATGGCGCGGGCCAATAGGGTCTTCCCGGTGCCCGGAGGACCAACCATCAAAACGCCCTTTGGAATGCGTCCGCCGAGTTTCTGAAATTTTTTCGGATCGCGCAAAAACTCGACGAGCTCTTGCACTTCATCCTTTGCTTCCTCGACCCCGGCGACGTCGCGAAATGTGATTTTGTTTTTGTCGCGGGCGAGCATGCGCGCTTTCGATTTCCCAAAATTAAGCGCCCCTTTCCCAGCCATGCGGATTTGCTGGCGAAACAGGAAATAAAGCACCAGCAAGAAAAGAGCGATCGGCAGAAAACCGACCACGGTTTGCGCGAGCATGTTCGATTCGGTCTTGATGGCGGGCTGAATACCGGCTGCCGCGAGCTTTTGCTGCAGATCGTTTGTGAAAGTCAAATAGATCGTGGTTCGAAACGGCACTTGCTGGGACGGCGCCGAGGCGATTCCCTGGCGTACATAAGCGCCGCGCAGCGTCTGGGTTGGCCGGCCATCTTCTACTACCAGCACGAGCGGATAGTTTTTGTCGTTAACGATCTGCTTATTCTCCAGCAGCTCGAGAAACCGGTTATACGGCACGTCTTCGACCGGTTGCATTCCTCCGCGGTAAAAGAGCATCGCCATCGCGATCAGACTAAAAGCGACCACGATGAGGATAACGCCACGCCAATTAAAATTGGGTTCGCTCCCGCGGTTTTTATTTTCTCTTTGCGAGTTACGATCGAACTGAGCCATATGCAAAAACGGATTTTACCGCTGTAAAAAGATTACCATGAACAAATTGGCAATGCAAAATGAGGCAAGGCACTGATTCGAGACTCGTTATAATGTTAAAATTGTCCATTAATGTTAAATGATTTGACGGTGCGGAGGTATTCTTCGTTCGGATTTTGTCATTTTGTCCCCGCTTTTATATTCGTTGCCGCGCATTGCGTCGCTCGCCCGTTTCAGCTAAAATTCGCCCCCGAATCTTTACATGACAGAGCTTGTCTCATCAGTCGCAGATAGGATCGATCGCGCCGTGCAGCGGGTAACTCCGCTGGCATATCGGGTGCGCCGGACAGGGCGCCGTTGGATGCGCCGGGCGTTACGTAAGCCCCGGAGCGTCTCGGAAGGGCCAAATATGCTGCCGGTATTGATCCAGGTACTGGCGAGCTTCACCAAAGCGGATGGCGTTTTGCTCGAGGAAGAGATCGACTCAAGTCTTGGTTTTCTTCGATACGATTACCCGGAAGCGGTTTACTCCGAGCTGCGACAATTATTCCGGCAAGCGCTTTACGAGCAGCAAGACCTGGCTGCCATGGCGCAAAAACTCGGCGCGCAACTTAGCGCGGATCGTAAGATCATGCTCGGAGTTCAGCTGTACGACCTGATTTCGCAAGCCGGTTTGAAGCAGGAACAAGTCGTTGCGTTCTATTCGTTCATGTCGCAAATGGGCATGGCTGCCCAGGCGATCGATATCGTTTATCAACTCAACGCCTCGGAAGATTCCGATCCGTCGATCTATCAGCACGGCGCGTCCCCTCTGGAGTCGCTCTCCTTCGGTCCGGACGGGAAAGCCGATGTGACGCTTAAGAACCTGAACGAGACCGATCGCTTGATGGCTTTTCGTTATCACGAACTCATTTTGCTGAAGAATTATAGCGACCAAAACGTGTCCGTGCGCGGCAGACCGTTAGTGCGTGGCGGTTTCTGCCGAATTTATCCGGGCCAGCGCATCCTGGCAGGCGACCAGGTGCTCAGCTATCAGGAGCTGGCGCAATATTTCAACGCAAAGAAGAACGTCTCGCTTCCGCAGATTTTCATTCGTGTAAATAGAGACTCGGACGAAGTGGGATTGGAGCGCTCGCGAACGCGTGAGAGCGCGCTTCGGGTCACTTTCGGATTGAAGGTTCGCGTGAAGGCGCTGCGTGACGTGGATGCCGAACTCAACGGCGTGAAGTTAAAAGCCGGCACACAGGTCGATGCGAGCCTCGAAGACCGGATCGTCTTCCACAACAACAGCGAGATGGATTTGAGTGATCTGCGCCGGCGGGCGCGAGCGCTGGGTGGCCGGTTCCAACTGAAGGCTTCCAAGTCGGAATATCTGGTTTCGAATGACCCGAGCCGGCTGGAAGCCGATGATATTCTGCTCTCCCCTGGCACGAGTGGCGACGTGCTGCTGAAGATTTTTTGCGATTACGATCAGCGAATTGGTCAGTTGGAAGTGATCGAGGCGGATCGCCCAATCATGGTCGGCGCCACCGTGGTGCGCACCACCGCGCCGCTTAAAGACGGCGATACGATTCGAATCGATATCGGCCAATTTCTGCGATGCAGTTTTTCGGAACGAATCATCGAGGAAGAGCGCAATATCATTCGCACTCTCGAGGCAAACGAAATCACGCACCGCTTTGGGAAAGGCCAAATTGGTCTGGAGGGAATCTCCTTTAGTATCGCGCGTGGTGAGCTGGTTTGCGTAATGGGTGCGAGCGGTTCGGGAAAAAGCACGCTCATGAGAGTGCTGGCCGGCCAACTTCAACCCACTAGCGGCGAGGTCCTCCTCAACGGACAGTCGCTGTATCAAGATCTCGACACTCTGAAACACTATGTCAGTTATATGCCTCAGCAGGACGCGTTCGACGAACATCTCACCATCGGCGAAAACCTGCTGTTTGCGGCGGCGATTCGCGCGCCGCATCTCTCGCGGCGCGATCGCACCCGGCGTTTGGAGGCCAAATTAGTCGAGCTCGGACTCGGCGAACGCCGGGACGCAGTTGTCGGCAGTCCGGAGAAGAAAACGCTGAGTGGCGGCGAGAGAAAACGCCTCAACATCGGACTCGATATGATTGGCATGTCGGACGTCTACCTGTTCGACGAACCGACTTCTGGCCTTTCCTCAAAGGATTCCGAGCACGTCATGGAAATTATTCGGAGCATGGCGCACAACAAAATCGTTATCGTCACGATTCATCAGCCGAGCTCGAAAATTTTCCAGATGTTTCATAAGGCGATTCTGCTCGACAAGGGCGGGCGTCTCGTCTTTTTTGGCACGCCTTCGGACATGCTTCGCTATTTCGCTGAAGCAGAACATCAGCATCAGTTCGGGGCGGAACTGGGCGCGTGCCCATCCTGTGGAACGACGCGTCCGGAATTCATTTTTGATGTGCTGGAGACGCCGCTGCGCGATCTGAGTGGCGACGTCATTTACGAGGAAAACAGCCGCGGCCATCTCGTCGCGGCGCGCCGTTATTCACCGGAATTCTGGCGCGACAAATACGAAGCGTTTCGCCTGATCCAGGACGTCAAACAGGTTTCGCTGCGCAAAGAGGCGCCATCTGCGTTGTCCGCGGCGCCGGTCCAGAAAAAGCGGCTGCCATTTCGGTGGCACGATGAGTGGACACAATTTCGTACCGTGCTGCGGCGCGCTTTCGTAAGCAAACTGCGCAACCGCGCCAACCTGGTTATCACGATCGGAGTTTCGCCTGTGCTGGCGCTGTTGATTGCGACCATTCTGCGCTATTCGGACAGCGGAACATATGATTTTGCTTCTGCCTATCACATTCCAACGTTCTTGTTCCTCGGCTTGATCGTCGCGATGTTCCTCGGCCTGACCAACAGCGCCGATGACATCATAAGGGACCGGCCGGTGCTGCAGCGCGAACGGAATGTCAACGTTCGTTTATCGTACTACGTGGTCTCGAAGACGCTCACGCTGGGAGTGTTTGCCCTCGTTCAGTGCATCCTCTTTGTCCTGATCGGCAATTACCTCCTGGAAATTCGGGGAATGTTTTGGATCGATCTCGCGATCATGTTCATGACCGCCATGGGTGGCGTCGCGCTGGGTCTGCTCATCTCTTCACTCGTGGCCGATCCGAAGACAGCAGCAAACATCGTCCCGCTCGTTTTAATTCCGCAGATCATCATGGGTGGCGCGCTCATCAAATACGAGGACATGAATCGGAACCTGGGTCTGCTTTATTCCCTTTCGCATTGGTTCTCCGAACATCCGAGCGCGGACAAGAACAGGAAGACGGAGAGCAAGCTGCAGGTTCCGCTTGTCTGTCAGTTCATCGCCATGCGCTGGTCGTACGAAGAGATGATTGTCGCGCAGGCCAAGCTCAATCCGCTCACGCGACGGCAGGATCGCGCGCAACGCGAGATCGACCGGCTTGTGGCGCAACATCGGACAGATCCTGAAGCAAACAAGCGCTTGGAGGATCTCAAGGAAACGCTCGCTCTGCTCTCTGGTCTCGAGGCAAAATCGGTCGGCGAATTGGATCATTATCTCGGACTGGTCGATCAAGTCCTGAATGGCAAAAGGCCATTCGATCGCGCGCTTTTCAAGAACGCCAACGGGCCGATCACAGCCGAGCAAATCTACGGGAACCAGAAGGTGTCGGACCTGATGTCCAACGCCGAGATGGATCAGAGCGACTACCGTCGTGGGAACAAGCCGAACGTGTTCTTCGGTGCGCAGAAACGTTATTTCGGAATAAAGTTTAGTGTGTTTTTCTTCAATACAGCTGTGTTGGTTCTATCGACATTTGGATTGCTTGGGCTGCTGCATTGGATTTTGCGGAGAGAACTCGAAGTGCGGAGAAGCTAGATCACCGCAGGCCTTCTAAGTTGTCATTCTGAGCGGAGCCCATTCGACTTGTTTCGCTCGCTCGCGGAGTCGAAGGATCTCTTCAAATAACCACACTCACTCTTCGTATCCGGCGCTTAATCGTTTGAACGTAGGCGAACTAGTGTGAGGTCCCTCGCTTCGCTCGGGATGACATGCATCGCAATCGAGTGTAGAAAAAGAACCAATACAAATGAGCAAGCGAAAGACAAAACCAGCCCGTCTCATCGTCGCTACCAGCGACACGGATGCCGACATGCTTTACGCGACGAAATTTTGGGCGCCCGATCCATTCATCTTTCTCGAACGCAATGGCAAACGCACGCTCGTCCTGAGCGATTTGGAAATCGATCGCGGTCGCAAGCAAGCCGACGCAGATGAATTCGTTATGTTCAGCGAGATCGAGCGCGAAGTACAGGGAAAATCCAAAAAGGCGCCGCCCTACGAAAAAGTTCTGGCGCATTTTCTTAAAAAGCGAGGCGTAAAATCAGTAGTTGTCCCTGCAAATTTTGCGCTTGGTTACGCGGAGGAACTCGCCGCAAACAAGATCCGTGTCCGCGCGACAAACGGATTTTTCTGGCCGGCGCGCGAGGCGAAATCGGCAAAGGAAGTGGAAATGATGGGCCAAGCCTTGCGAATCACGGAAAGAGGACTCAAGCGCGCCATTGAAATTTTGAAAGCGTCCAAGCCAGGCGCCGGGAAACGATTGCGCTGGAACGGCAAAACGTTGACTTCCGAAATCCTCCGCGCCGAAATTGATTCTACGATCTTGCACGCGGGCGGCATTCCGGCCGGTACAATTGTCGCCGGTGGCGATCAGGCGTGCGATCCGCATGAGCGGGGTTACGGTCCACTTTACGCCGATTCACTGATTATCCTCGATGTTTTTCCACGCGACGCGAAGACCGGATATTTTGGCGACATGACCCGGACGGTGTTGCGCGGACGCGCGAGCGAAGGCCAGCGTAAGCTCTGGGAAACGGTAAAATCCGGTCAAGCGCTCGCGTTGAAGAGAATTAGGGCCGGAGTCGATGGGATGACGATTCACAAGGCGATCCAGGAACTTTTCGCCAAACGCGGTTTTCCGACCGGAGTGCGCAGAGGCCGGCGCGTCGGATTCTTTCACGGCACCGGGCATGGTCTTGGGCTGGAAATTCACGAGCATCCGCGCTTGCAGAAAGTTGTTCTAAAAGATCGACAGGTGGTGACCGTTGAGCCGGGCCTGTACTATCCGGGACTGGGCGGCGTGCGACTGGAAGACGTGGTTTTGGTCACCAAAACGGGTTGCAAAATTCTGTCTCGGTTTCCGAAGCAACTGGAGATTTGAGCGGAAACTGTGAACGCGGAAAAACTTCGTGCGCTTGCGCTCGATCTGAAGCGGACCGCTCCGCGAAGTCCGCGGACTGCGCTCGTCAACTTTCCAGCCGTGGCTGCGCGCCTGGTGGATAAATGCCGCGCAGAACTCGTCGACTGGAACGGTGCGTACCACTACAACTGTCCGATGGACCGTAAGTTCTTTGCTGCCTGTGGCGTGGACGCCGAAAGATTGCGGGAATTCATCGCGACCGGGGCAGACGACGCGGAAGTGGCAGCTTGGATGAGCCAAAACACTGCATCTACGCAAAAGAAAATTACTGATTGGAGCCGGCGTTTTCTGGCGAACCCGCTCTGGCGACTGCTTGATTTGGAAGATTGGCTTCACGTGCGGGCGTCTAGCCGCAAGCACACCAGGTAAATCGGTGTCCAGCGCCAGGGTCATCCCGGCGCGATGTCCCTATCCAAATGAACGAAGCAAGCATTTGAGCGTCTAATTTGTTCCAGCCAGTAAAGTGACAATTGACTTAGATACATTAAATTAAGCTCGGTATGTTTTATCCATACGGTTTCGGTCTTGGATCTCACTGGCTGCTTTACATCGGCGTCCCGTTGATCATCGGGATTTGGGCACAGATTCGAGTCACGAGCGCGTTCCGTAAATGGGGCGAAGTGCGGGCGAGTTCGAATATCACCGGTGCCGAATGCGCGCGTGAAATTCTGCAAGCGGCCCAGATTGAGGATGTCGATGTTGTGGAGACGAACGATTTTCTTGGAGACCATTACGACCCGAGGGACAAGAAGCTGCACCTCTCAAGCAGCGTGTACAATACGCCTTCAGTGGCGGCGCTAGGCATTGCTGCCCACGAGACCGGTCACGCAATTCAGCACGCGAAGGCTTACGCGCCATTGAAGGCGCGCATGGCGATCGTGCCGGTGACAATGGTTGCTTCGCAATTGCTGCCGTTCATCATTATCGGCGGTCTCTTCTTCCGGATCACCGGCCTGATCACGCTCGGCATCTATTGCTATCTGGTCTTGCTGGTCTTCCAGTTGATCACGCTCCCGGTGGAATTCGACGCCTCGCGGCGGGCAAAAATCATTTTGCAACAGATGGGCATCGTACGGTCTGGGGAGGAAGTTGCTGGGGTCAATAAGGTCCTAAACGCAGCTGCGCTCACGTACGTAGCAGCATTCATCGCTGCGCTGGGGAACTTGCTCTGGCTGATGTCGATCCGCGATCGGCGTTGATCGAGTGCACTGGTGGAAATGGATCCCGCTCTCGCCTTACCTGCTCGACGGATTTCGGATTTGTTGTCGTCCGGTCTCGGGGCTCGTGCTAAGTCTAGACGCGAGACAATGGACCAGCCGCGGGTCGATCCAGATCAAGAGTTAGTAACGCGTACGCAATCGGGCGATGCCGGCGCCTTCGATGAGCTGGTCATTAAATACACTCCGCGTCTTTATGGACTCGTGTACAACATGACCTCGAACCACGAGGACACGAACGATCTTTTGCAGGATATTTTCGCCAAAGCGTACCGCGCAATCCGCGGGTTCCGCGGCAAATCGTCCTTTTATACGTGGATTCATTCCATTGCTGTGAACATGACGCTCAATTTTCTGAAGAAACGCGGCCGGCGTTTTCAACTGAGCCTTGATGACGTCGATGCCAGTATTCAAAACGACAAGGAGTTCCTGGAAAGCACGGCCACCAGCAGTCCGGTGCGCGAAGCAGACTTGTCCGAGCTGCAGCGAAGATTGAACGAGGCCATGATGAAATTGTCTGATGAACACAGAGCCGTGGTTACGATGTTCCATATCCAAGGGATGCCCCACGCAGAGATTAGTAAAATCTTGCGCGTCTCGGAAGGAACGGTACGTTCCAGGCTCTTTTACGCGAATCGGCAGCTACAGAATTATCTGGACGAATTTCGGAAAAATCCTGTTTCCTAATCCGCGCTGAAAAATGGACGAGTTTGACGATAATGAAATCGCAAGGCTGCTTCGATTGAAGCGGTACGAACAGCCGCCGCCCGGCTACTTCGAGAATTTCCTGCATGAATTTCATCGCCGGCAGCGCGATGAAATGCTCCGCCAGCCGTTGTGGCGCATCTGTCTCGAACGCGCTCACGGTTTCATGCTACGCCTCGATGGTCGATCTCTCGCCTCGTATCCAGCTGCCGTCGCGGCAGTCCTGGTCTGCGCCGCAGTAGTTTCATTGAAGATTTATCAGCAACCGGAGACGGCTCGCGTTGCTCTCCAGAGTCCGCCGGCTCTGTCGGTGCCGGCGAGTACAGAAGGAGAATGGAGCCTTTCATCTCCAGTGGCCACGCAGATTTTCAGGACGCAGCCGGTTCGCCGTTTTAATGAAAGCGCCCAGACTCACCGAGCCGCGGCCCCGCCGCGCTACGTGCTCGATAGCGTCCCCGTGAGTTATGAGCCGACTTTCAGATTTTAGACACGGCGTAGGGCCACGCGCCTTGCGCGTCCCAGTATCGCAAGTTAAGAATCTGCGCCTCATTATGCCCCGTAAAGCCGCGTTCACGCTGATTTTTTGCTTTAGCGCCAGTCTGCTCTTTGCGCAGGAGCAGGCCGCCAAGACAGGTAGGGATCGGGTTAAGGACACCTTTGAGCGGGCCATGGCCCAGGCGGAGTCGGCTACAGCAGCTAGCCATCAGGTGAAAGACATCTTTGAGCGTGCCGCAAAGGCAGTGGTCAAGATTCATGGAGTCGATGAACACAGCCCAATTTGCGGCACTGGATTTTTCATCGATCCCACCGGGACGCTTTACACGGCATACACGGTTGGAGGCGAAGCGGGAAATTTCACAATTGAATTCGGCGGTAAAAAATACCCGGCGCGCCAGCTTTTGGCAGACATCCGCAGCGGGACGGCCATGTTAAAGATCGATGCGCCCACTCCGGCCCTGCCGATTGGCAAATCTGAACAACTGGAAGTAGCCACTCCTGTCATTGCGGTTGGTTATCCATTGGACTTACCGGAGACACCAAATTTCGGGATGATCGCGGGGTTCGATCGCAAATATCTCGGTCGTTATTTCTCGACAACGCATCTGCGCGTCAATCTGCCGACACAGCGCGGAGAAGCTGGTGCGCCTCTTTTGAACATGAAAGGTGAGGTTGTTGGTATCGTGGTCAGCAGCCTCGAGAACAACTCTGCGTGCTACGCGGTGCCAATTGAGGCAGCCGAGAAAATTCGAGGCGATTTCATGCGTTTCGGCGAGGCCAGGCATGGCTGGGTTGGGATCAATGTCTCCATGGCGCGACAGCCAGTAGAAGGTTCGCTCGCGGAAATGACGCAAATCCTGGAGGACACCCCGGCCGCCCGTTCCGGAATCAAGGCCGGCGATATTCTCCTACAAGTCGGCCGGAAGAGAGTAACTCAGCCGGAAGATGTGCTGGATGCCTCGTTCTTCATCACCGCCGGGGACGTTGTCCCGGTCACTGTGATGCGCGGAAATCAAAAACTGACTTTCAATGTGCAGGCCACTCTTCATCCAGCCACCCGCAGCGGGGTGTTAGTTGCCTCTCCCGGCACGCCGACAATGAATCAGCAGGCGATCCCGCTCTCGCTTGGTTCCGACGTGCCACCCACGCCGTAAGTTTGCGATTGCAGAATTCTTTTCACCCGCGCACCCGGATGGTGCGCGGTCAGCTGAGTCACAGCATCTTGCGAAACTCGGCTTCATCGATAATTCGCACGCCGAGTTCTTTCGCCTTGTCGAATTTGTTTCCAGGTTCGGCGCCCGCGAGAACGTAATCCGTTTTCTTGCTCACGCTGCTGCTGACGTGGCCCCCGAGCGCTTCGAGCTTGTCTGTCGCTTCTTCTCGCGTCATCGAGGGCAATGTTCCTGTAAGAACAAATGTTTTCCCAGCAAGTGGCAACTCCGCCGCTTTTTTTGCCGAGACTTTTTCGCTCTTGGGGTGAATCCCGAGTTCTTTTATCTGGCGCAGAATTTTTTTCCCGGCTGCTGAGGCGAAGAAATCCAGGACGCTTTGTGCAACCACAGGCCCCACTTCCGTCGTAATCCCGCGGCCTTTTTCGGCTTTGCTTTTCGATGGCTTCGCGAAACCGGCTTGAATGAGCCGATCGGCAATTTCTTTCGCATCCTCCTTTTTTTCCCGCTTTTCGTGGTACTGCAAAACATCACCGAGCAGCGATGAATTGGCGATGGCTTCAATCGTGTCGTGGAAACGGGCAAGTTGTGTTGCTGTCGTTCTTCCCACATCCGGAATGGCAAGTGCAAAGAGCCACCGCGAAAGCGGCAGGGTCCGGGCCCGCTCGATCGCGCGAATCGCTTTCGTCGCATTTTTCTCACCGAAGACACGCGGTTCTTCGTCCGTTCCGAGATTCAGTTTGGCCAGCTGTTCCGTCTTTAGCTCAAACAGGTCTAGCGGCTCGCGTACAAGCTCACGTTCGATCAGCTTGTCCGCGACAATCCCGCCGACACTTTCGATGTCGAGCGCGCTGCGCGCCGCAAGAAATTCGACGCGACGCGTGGTTTGCGCTGGACACTGAAGATTTTCGCAGCGCCAGGCGACGAATTTCGGGTCGCGGCGAATCGGGCCGCCACACACAGGGCACTTGCCATGAATGTGTTTGGCAAAACCGAACGGCTTGGCATCGCGCGGCCGTTTCGATTTTACGACTTCAACAACCGCCGGGATGACTTCCCCGGCCTTTTCGATTACCACCGTGTCGCCGATGCGGATGTCTTTGCGTTTGATTTCGTCTTCGTTGTGCAGCGTTGCGCGCCCAACCGTGCTTCCGCTTATGAACACCGGCTCCAGCACCGCCACCGGCGTGAGAATTCCAGTGAGCCCGACTTGAATCACGATCTCATTGAGGCGTGTCTGCACCCGTTCGGCTTCGTATTTGTAAGCAATGGCCCACCGAGGCGATTTGGCCGTGAACCCGAGACGTTCGCGCTGCGGAAACGAATTCACTTTCACTACGGCGCCGTCAGTCTGATAAGCGAACTTGTGACGGATGCCGTCCAGTTCGTGAATCGCATCCAAAATTTCTTCGACCGACTCGGCCACCCACCAGCGCTCGGTGGCCGGCAGGCCCAGCTTCTTGAGCAGCGGAAAGACTTCCGAGTGAACATCGACGTCCAATCCCTCGGTCGCCCCGGTTCCGTACAACACAACACCGAGGGGGCGCTTCGCCACAATCGCCGGATCAAGTTGCTTGAGTGAACCGGCCGCTGCGTTGCGCGGGTTTGCAAACAGCGGCAGACCGGCTTTGCGCCGTTCGCCGTTTAATTTTTCGAAGCCATGTTTGTCCATGTAAACTTCGCCCCGCACCTCCAAAAGTTTCGGCGCGGCGCCGCGCAATCGCTCGGGCACCGAACGGATCGTTCGAATATTTTGAGTGATGTTGTCGCCTACGTTTCCGTCTCCCCGCGTTGCCGCCTGGCGCAGCCTGCCGTTTTCGTAAATGAGCGAAACTGCAACGCCGTCCACCTTTGGCTCGATTACCACCGGGATCTTTTCGTCAGGCACAAGCCGCTGGATACGGGCGTAAAAATTTTTCACTTCCTCTTCCGAGTAAGTGTTATCGAGACTGAGCATTGGGATCACATGAGCAACCTGCTCGAACGCTTTAAGCGGTTTTCCGCCGACTCGCTGAGTGGGTGAATCAGGCGTGACCAAATCGGGAAACTGCGTCTCGAGATCGACGAGTTCTTTGTAGAGGCGGTCGTATTCGCGGTCGCTAATGATTGGCGCAGCCTTTTCGTAGTAGAGCCGGTCATGCTTGCGGATTTCGTCCCGTAATTGCTGCATTCGCTTTGCCGCCTGCGTTTCGTCCTTGACCATAAAACACGATACAAACGGGCAAATCGTCGGCAATGCCACCACCGTCGTTCGGAGCGAGGTCGAGGAATCCCGCGATAGAACCCAGCGTAATTTCAGGGACCCTTCGACTCAGCCTCGCTTTGCTCAGGATGACAGTTCCAGAGCGCAACAATGCTTTCAATCCTCAGTGAAAACGGCTAAGCATGATAAGGTGTGAAATCCGGCGAACGCATCCTCGGCATCGAAGGAGGCGGAACAAAAACCGCCTGGGTGTTAGTTGAACGACCTGTAGCTGGGGGCGCTGAACCCGGCTCGCAATGGGTAATTCTCGATCAAGGAAAGCTGCCGCCGTCCAATTGGCGCCTGACTACCCCGGAACGTTTGCACGAAATTTTTTCCGGATTGCCAAGGGAAATCGATCGCGCGGGAGTTTTTCTTGCCGGTTGTGGCACCGAGGAAGACCGCCAATCACTCGCGCTCATTTGCAGAGACATTTGGCCAAATGCGAAAATTGTGACGGGCAGCGATCGTGATTCCGGCCTCGCAGCGGCGCTCGACCACGGAGACGGTATTGTCGTAAACGCGGGAAGTGGTTCTTCGGTGACTGGCCGGCGAGGCGACCGAATCGAGAGAGCCGGTGGGTGGGGACATATTCTGGGCGATACCGGGGGCGGTTATTTTTTGTCTATTGAAGCGCTGCGTCTGATCCTGCGTGAGCACGACTTGCATTGCGGTGAGATGCCGTTCACTGCGAAGATTCTGCACGCACTTTCGTTGAACAATCTTGACGAGCTCGTGCGCTGGGCGCAAACGGCGGACAAAAACGAGATCGCGATGCTGGCCCCGGTAGTGTTTGAAGCTGCAGCCGGTGGCGAGGCGCGTGTGAACGAGATCGTCGAAGAAGGTGCGCGTGTCCTCTGCGAATACACCGAGGCTGTCGCGTCTCGTCTCCATCTGCTTGCTCCCAGAGTCGCGCTGATGGGCGGCCTCTTCTACCGCGACTCGATCTATACGCACGCGTTTCGACGCAGACTAAAAAAGAATCTCCCCGACGCGCGCGTGACTACAGCGGAGCGACCTCCCGAACTGGGCGCGGCGTGGCTTGCAGCAGAGACGCCCGATGCTGTTACGGTTCGGCCAAAGCTCTCTGAAAAAGCAATCGAAGATCTGGCTGCTGCGCTTACCGAGCAACGCAATCCGCGCTCGGAGAACCTGGAAAAGATGAGCGTTCGTGAACTGGTCGAACTTTTTGTCGAGGAAGAGAAATTCGTTCAGGATGCGTTGCGCGCAGCAACTGCGGATCTTGCCAAAGCCATTGAAATGGTGACTGGATCGCTCCGGAATGGTGGCCGCTTGTTTTACGTCGGCACTGGCAGCAGCGGTCGCATCGGCGTCCTCGATGCGAGCGAAATTCCGCCGACCTTTGGCGCGTCGCCCGATCTCGTGCAGGGAGTAATTGCGGGCGGTGTAACCGCCCTTTATCGCAGCGTCGAAGGCGCGGAAGACGAGGAGAGCGCAGGCGCGTTGGGGATGCGGGAGAGGGGAATAAAAAATAGCGATATTGTCGTTGGGATCACCGCCAGCGGCCGGACGTTTTTTGTCCTCGACGCGCTCGCCTGCGCAAAATCGTTAGGAGCAAGAACAATCCTGCTCACCTGCAATCCAACTGTGGTGGCAGGCGTGTCGCCTGCTGCAGCCGGCACGGCTGCCTCTACAGTGGATCCCGATCTGGTGATCGCACTCGCCGTTGGCCCCGAGGTCCTGACTGGATCGACCAGGCTAAAAGCTGGAACTGCGACGAAGGTGGCGCTTAATATCGTCAGCACCGGCGCGATGGTCGCGCTTGGTAAAGTGCGCGGCAATCTGATGATTGATCTGCACACCACCAACGCCAAGCTGCGCAATCGCGCGGTGCGGGTCGTCGCCGATTTAGCGCAATGCGATTACGATTCTGCGCGTCGACAACTCGAAGCAGCGGACTGGAACCTGCGTGCCGTAGTCGAGAAACTGTAGCCGTGACCGTTCACGGAACACGCTACAAATGCGTGATCCGTGCAGAAATTTTAATTTCCATAAGCGCAGCGGAACCGCATCGCACGAAGCAACATGTGACTCAACCGAAAGGAACCTTATGCTCTGGACGATATTCGTGATCTTGCTGGTGCTCTGGCTGCTCGGACTAGTCAGCTCCTACACGCTGGGCGGATTCATTCACATCCTGCTCGTCATTGCGATTGTGGTGCTGATTCTCCAATTGATCCAAGGCCGCCGGCCGTTGTAAGCTCGCACCCAATGAAACTGGCCGCCATTGTCGGCATTATTCTCATCATTATCGGGATCCTCGGCTTTGCTTATGGCGGTTTGGGCTGGACGACACAGAAAAAAGACGCCCAACTAGGCCCCCTTGAGATCACTCACAAGGAAAGTCACGGATTCGCTTTTCCGCCGATCGCGAGCGGAATTTGTATTGTCGGGGGAGTCGTTCTCGTAATCGTCGGCAGCCGGAAGAGCTAATCGCCGGCTTTTAGCACGGCGAAGGTTTTGCTGCCTTTGCGATCGAGGTAGAGAAGGACGCCCCGTTTCGGATCGGCTTTATTCAGCGCCTCGCGGAACGACTTCACGTTAGTGACCGACTTGCCGTCCACCTCGGTGATGACGTCTTCGCGCTGAATGTCCTGGGCCGCAGCGATGCCGTTGTCCTCAACATCGGTCACGACCACGCCTTGCTGGACTGGGAGATGAAGACGTTCGGCAACGTCTTTGGTCAATTCCTGTACCTGTAGTCCGAATTTGCCGACACTTTCCTGCGTTGGTGGCGCCGGTTGGATTGGCAACGTATTTGACGCTTGGGCAATCTCGTTTGGCAGTTCGCCAGTTTTGATGGGGACTTTGATGGTCTGGCCTTTACGCCAAACACTTAGCTGGACACTTTGGCCGATTTTCTTTTTCAAAATCTCATGTTGTAGCTGTGAGTCCGAGTCGATCGGTGTTCCATCCACATGAGTAATTACGTCGAACGGACGCAAATCACTTTTGGAAGCGGGCGCATCGGCTTCAATCGTACGGACCACGACACCTTTATCGGCGCCCTTAAACAAATCGCGAATCGTGGGGTCGTCACCGAGCGTTTCGATCCGAATGCCCAACCAGGGGCGCATGATTTTGTGGCCGGCGATCAGTTCCGTACCGATTTCTTTGGCCATGTTAACGGGGATTGCGAAGCCCAGGCCGCGATTCATCCCGTTGATCAGGGTGTTCATACCGATCACTTTGCCATCGATGTCGCACAGCGGTCCTCCGCTGTTGCCCGGATTAATCGATGCGTCGGTCTGCAGATAATCTGAAATAGAATATGCTCCAGTCTGAAGCAATTTACTCCGGCCTTTGCCGCTGATCACGCCGTACGTGAAAGTGTAATCGAGCTTGAACGGCGCGCCGATCGCGAATGCAAACTGGCCTACCCGCACCGCGTCGCTGTCACCCAGTTGAACGACTGGCAAATCCTTGGCGTCGACCTTGATGACTGCAATATCGGTCTTCTCGTCCGTACCTACGACCCTTGCAGGGAAATTCCGGCCGTCCCTCAATTTCACGTCGATTTTATCTGCGCCTTCCACCACATGAAAATTCGTGAAGACGTAACCGTCCGGTCGAACGATAAAGCCGGAACCTTCGCTTTGGATCGGGCGTGGCCCGGCCGGGTTGCGCCGTTGATTATTCTCATCGGGCGCCCCTTGGAAAAATAAGTCGTCTAATGGCGAACTTTCGGTGATATCGTTCTTCTTGGAAACCTCAATAATGACAACGCTCGGTGCGACGGTTTCGAAGACTTTTGCAAATGCATTGTTCAATTGATGAACGACATCTTTGCCTGCCTCGGCCACAGCGGCAGGAACAGTCGGCATGGGGACAGCCTCAGGTTGCGCGGCAAACGATGTACTCAGTGCAACGCACAGGGTGAAAATGGACAAGCGCATGGGTTGGAATTTGGACAGCACAGAACATGCAACGTTCAACTGGATCCGTCCAATCCCTGCTTGCTCGAAGGTAGGCTCGCAGTTCAGTCCAGCCCCTGTGACAGTGCCGGACACAGGCCCCATAATATCTCGGCCAACCCTGCATATGCGCGTGTTCAAGAGGCGATTCGTCTTTCGGATCGGCGTCGTACTTTTGATATTGTTCTGGGCGACGGCGCTTGGACCAGAACCTCCCGCGCGCATTTCCATTTCGCCAAGCGAACTTGTTCGCGCTGTCACAATTCAGCGGGACTCGCTGATCGAATTATGCCTGATCGACCACGTCGATCCGAACGGGCATGATGCCCAGGGCCGAACGCCGTTGCTGATCGCAACGTCGCAACAAGATTGGAAAACGGCGCAGCGCCTGATGGGCGTTGGCGCGCTTGTCGATCTTGCTGACAAAAATCGTTTTACGCCACTGATGGCCGCCGCCATGCACGGCAATCTCGAAATCTTTCGGGAGTTGCTGGCCCGCTCTGCCAATCTTCACGTGGAGGCCCGCTCCAAGGATGGCAACGATTTGCTGGGAATGGCGCTCGATGGCGGCAATCCCAACATCGTCAAGTATGTTCTGGAACGTTGGCCTACACTGCCTCAATGGCGAACCAGTACGCGGCGCACTCTTCAAGCAGCTTTAATGACTGGAGACAAGAGCGAAATCCAGCTGCTACTCAGCAGGCACTCCGCGCCTCCAACGCCCGAGGGGAAGAATGTGCCACTGCTCGCATATGCTGTCGCTGGAAACGACTCCTCCCTTTTTGGCACGCTCTTGGCTTGCGGCACCGATTCCAACACGGCTCTGCCATCGCGCTGCGATAAGGATTTCCTGGCGCTGCTCCCGTCGAAAGGGTTCAGCAGTTACGTTGAAGGAGACAAAGGTCTCACAGTGCTGATGCTGGCAGCGGGCCTCGGTCGGGAAGATTACCTGCGCGCTCTCCTTGCGGCAGGGGCTAATCGGAACCAACTGACCAAGCGCGATAAAATGTCTGCGCTGGACATCGCCGCGGAGACTGGTCACTGGCGTTCCTCGCAAATTCTTCTCGGCGGTGGGCCGTCTCCGGACCAATTGCGCATCGAAATTTCTCTCAATTTGCAACGGGTCGCTCTCGTTAAGAACGGCGTGCCGGTATATCGCGCGCAATGTTCGACGGGACGGCAAGGTTACTCGACGAAGACCGGCGAATTTGTGATTACGAACAAGGAACGGAACCATCGTTCTACCATCTACCACGTGGAGATGCCCTATTTCATGCGGTTGAGTTGCCTCGACTTCGGAATGCATGCCGGGATCGTCCCGAATTATCCGGCTTCACACGGATGCATCCGATTGCCCGAGGAAGCTGCGCGGAAATTCTTCTCCGAGATCCCAATTGGAACGTTGGTGACTGTGCAATAGGATGCGCTGTTGTGGCGGTGGTCTATGAACCGCCGATTGAGCGCATGGAACCATTAATCTTACTTGCCCCTGGAGCAGGGGCTCCTTCGTCACATCCCTGGATGCAAAATTGGAAGCGTCGCTTGTCTGAGATCGGCGACGTCGAGACGTTCGATTACGCCTACATGCGCGAGGGCCGCAAACGCGCCGATCCATTGCCAAAGCTTATCGCGGCGCATCGAGAAGCATTGAGCGACGCGAGAAAACGGCATCCGGCCGAATCAACGATCCTAATTGGCAAGAGCATGGGTGGTCGCGTTGGATGTCATGTTTCGCTCGAAGAAAAGGTGGACGGGCTCATTTGCCTCGGATACCCGCTCTGCGCGATGGGAGATCGCACAAAACTGCGCGATGAAGTTTTGCGGGCTCTGAATACACCAATTCTCTTTGTGCAAGGCACGCGGGATCCGCTTTGCCCTTTGGATCTCCTTGAACGCGTGCGTACCGAAATGATAACGCAAAACGGTCTACACGTCGTTGAAGGTGGCGATCATTCGTTACGCGTGCCGAAACGCCAGCTTCAGTCGACGAGTAGAACTCAGGAAGACATCGATCGACACATCCTCAAGGCCATAGCTGGATTTGTTGACCAACTACGAATTGCTGCAGATTAGGTAAAGATGAAACCTACTCCCGTTTCTTTGGCGGAAGTCCGCAGACGAAGCATTAAATCGCGCGCGTTTCATTCCGTCCACGCCGGCCAGATTGAGTTCGTGAAAGTCAATACCGACGCATGGAGATGGCGCGACATTTATCGCTGGATGCTTGGTTTACGATGGCCGCAGTTTGCCCTGTTCGTCGGTACGCTTTATATCGCGCTCAATCTTCTTTTCGCCGCGCTTTATGGTCTCCAGCAAGACAGTATCGCTGGCACTACCGGCGGGCACTGGTTTTTTGATTACTTCTTCTTCAGTGTGCAAACGCTGGCCACTGTGGGCTACGGCCATATGTATCCGCAAACGCTCTATGGCCACATCGTCACTACCATCGAAATCATGAGCGGCATCTTTTTGCTCGCGGTGATGACTGGACTAATCTTTGTCCGATTCTCGCGACCGAGTGCGCGAGTTGTTTTCAGTAACTCAATCGTGATCGCACCATTAAATGGAATGCCCACGTTGATGGTGCGCGTAGGAAATGAAAATCAACACAGCATGGTCGAAGCGGAGTTTCGGATCATGTTTTCGCGCGATGAACCGTTGGTCGAGGGCGGCGATTTCAGGTACTTCTACGTTTTGAAACTACATTTCGATCGGCTCACGGTTTTCCCGGCCGCCTTAACTTTGCGACATACCATCGATGAAACGAGTCCTCTATATGGCGCAACCCCTGAGTCGCTCGAAGCCAGCCGGGTCCTCTTGATTGTTTCAGTGGTTGGAATCGATCCGGTCATTGCGGCCGCAGTTCAAACACAAAAGGATTACAGCTGGCGCGACGTCCGTTTCGGCGAACGTTTCGTCGAGATCTATACCGAGCACAGCGGCGGCCTGCTGACCGTGGATTACGGCCGCCTTCACGACACCGAACAAGTGGAATTCGCAGTTCAAGGTAACGGACATGATAAGTCTTCCAGTGACAAGTAAGTGAGTGGGCGCTGGCTACCGAATTGACTTGTTATGTTTGCTCTGCTCCGATACTTTCCCTCGGGAGATTGGCGCGTCTTCAATCTTTGTTCGAAAAATAAACGCAAACTAAAGGAGCATTAAAATTATGGGATTATTCGATTCGATACTCAGTGCAGTCAGTGGAAAAAGTGACGCTTCTGGCGAAGCGGCCCCGCTGATAGGGGTTCTCAGCGGTCTCCTCGCACAGAGCGGAGGCTTGCAAGTCCTTGCCAAGAAATTTTCACAGAGCGGTCAGGATAACGCATTCTCATCATGGGTTGGCATGGGTGAAAATCAGCCGGTTTCCAGCGATCAAATTCAAAAAGCGCTTGGTTCCGACCAAATCAGTGCGCTCGCGGCAAGGATGGGGGTGGATCCGGCCCTTGCCTCGAGCTTCCTGGCTGAATACCTGCCAAAGATCGTCGACAAGCTAACGCCAAAGGGAAAGGTAGATCCTACCGCGGACCATCAGCAAGGGTTGGCCGCTCTACTACCGTCACTCTTAGAAAGCCTTGGTGGCCAATCTTCCGGCGATAAGCCTGCGCAAGCTTAGAACGTTTCCGCCTAAGGCATCGCCGGTGGCTACAGCTAAGGTAGCGTCATGACTAACCACCTGTTAGTCTGGGTTGCTGTTATGCCTCAGGCGGCCGTAGAATAATTCGTGCAAACTGAAACATAGCGGCTAGCAGGTGCACGACGATGCCGGTGAAGAACGGCCAGAACGCGTCAAGTATTGCGATATTGAAGAACTGGAGTAACACCGCGCAGCGACTCCCAGGAGCCCAAACAGGTAAAAGGCGACCCCGGTAGCAAGGGCACTTTGTAACTGCTGCGGATCCAGCCTGCGAAAGGTTCTGGATGTTGTAATCGCAAACGGCAAAAGCATTACGACCGCGGCGCCGCTGCACCAACGCCAAATTCCTGCGGGTGCCGGCTTAACTGTCAGCAACAACAGTCCAATCACGCAAAGGGCGAGGGGTAAGATTGAATTAGTCAGGAGCAACCGGAGGCGGGACTTATCAATCGCCGACTAATCGTGAACGGATTCGCGCCGGAAAACCATGACAACACCTGCAAAACCAGCGAGCACAACCGCGATCTGCGCCGCCGTGCTAAGAGCTTCACTCAGTTCCATCGTATTTATGTTAGGCAGACGTGTCATGCCATGGTAGTCCATCGGGCTTCATAGCGGAGTTGGTTTATCCGAATTAACAAATTGTCGCCTGCACCAGAAGCCAGTTTACATTTTACAGCTGGCACCTCAACCCGGCTTTCCTAAGCCGGTAAAGCTGGCTAACGCAGGCGTGTCTGACATCGAACTCACCACTTGCGAGCCGCGATCGCCAGGTCGCCGCGGCGACCGCTATTCGATCGAGATCCCCAGAGGAGCGGTTGCCCAAACCCTCGTTTCTTTGGCCTAGGAAAAAAACTTCTTTCCGCGTTATACCCGATTCACACATCACACCTAACCAAAAACTCAATGGAGAAACTAATGACTAAAAAAGTGCTAAATAAACTCGGATTCCTTGGCGCCGTCTTTGCGGCGGCCGTGGGATTTCCTTTAATTTTTGCATCAACCGCATCCGCTCAGTTGCCGGCTCCGGCAGTTCCGGCTAACCCGGCGGCGCCTGCGCCCCAGGCTGAGGTCGAGCGCGTCATCGTGACCGGTTCGAATATTCCCACGGCGGAAGAGACCGGCCCGAACCCGGTGGACACCTATCGTCCGCAGGACATCGAGAAGCTGGGTATCCGTAACGCAACCGACCTGACCACGTTTATCCCGCAAGAGGCGGGCGGCACCGTGAACCAGAACATCGCCAATGGCGGTGACGGCACCGTCCAACTCAACCTGCGCGGTCTGTTGCCAAAGGAGACCTTGATCCTGATAGATGGCAAGCGCATCGCACAGGCTGCATTATTCGGTGGCTACGACATCCAGTTGATTCCATTCTCGATGATCGATCACATCGATATCCTGAAGGACGGCGCCTCGGCTGTCTACGGAGCCGACGCGGTGGCTGGTGTGGTTAACTTCTTCCTGATCCATAAATTCCGTGGCTTGGAGATTGGTGGCACCTACGGGAACACAAACATGGGATCGTCCAACGATATGGGTGAATGGGAAGCGTGGTTGAAAGCCGGCACGGGCGATGACAAGACCGACATCGTGGTGATCGCCGATTTCTACCAGCGCACGGGTGGCCTGTTCAGTCGTGACCGCGACATTACCTCCAACGGGAACCATAGGCAGTTTGGAGGATTCGATCTCCGCAGCAGCAATTTCCCCGGCCGCGTGCAAGGCGAGCGGCTCATCCCGAGCCTGTTTTTCAGCGCGAACTCGCCGCCTCCGCGTTCAGCTGCTAACGTTTCGACTTCTCCGTTTTATACACTCCCGGGTGCGGTACCCGGCATTCAAAACAGTGTTCTTGGGGATGGGAACTACGTTGCCTTTAACTTCGCGGCTTTCACGCCGGCGCTGCCCCCGGCAGATCGCCAGGTGGTCTACGGCTCGTTCACCCGTGATCTGTGCGACAAATACCTGACGATATTCGCTGATTTCAAGGTCGCGCGCTCATTTTTTGATTCATCTCTGGCGGCTGCGCCGTTCACGCCGGATCCGTTTAAGATTCCGGGAACCAGCGTGGGGTTTAGCCCTTCGGGCATCAGTGTTCCAATTTCGAACCCGTTTAATCCATTCACAGTCGGAGACACGACCCTGGCTATTAACGGGGTCCCAACCCCTATGACTACCGGAGTCCGGTTTCGTTCTCTCCAAGACACAGGCGTAAGAAATGAGAAGTTCACCTACTGGGATTACCTGTTCGATGTTGGACTGAAAGGTGAGATGGGAGAATTTGGCGATTACTTCAAGACGTGGAACTGGGAAATGGGCTTCCGCTACGCTCGGAACGAGGGTGAGGACTTGTCCCTGGGTGAGGTCAGCCAGCCTGGTCTGCGCGATGCGTTGCTGGATACCAACCCGGCTACGGCCTTTAATCCCTTCCTGGGCTTCTTCGGTCGCAATACGAATGCGGCCATAGCCCGAACTTATGTCAATCTGCATAATACGGCCACTTGGGAGCAGCCATTGGCTTATGCAACGATTAACGGCGACCTGTTTAATCTGCCTGCCGGCCCTGTCTCGTTTGCGATCGGTGGCGAGTACTACGGTGAGAGATGGGACCGCAAGCCTGATTCGTTGAATACAACGTTCCAAACGATCGGTTCAGTTGATCGTGAAGGCGCGAGGGTGAACCGGGATGTTTGGTCAATTTACGAGGAAGTGCGGGTGCCGTTTACGAGTCCCACGTGGAACTTCCCCGGCTTCTACAGCTTTGAGGTTGACTTTGCCGAGCGCGAGCAGTGGTTCAGCCAGAACACTTCGCCAGTGCTGAGCACTTCGTTCCCAGCTGCGCATACTACGTATGACGCGCAGAAGCCAAAGGTATCGGTACGCTGGCAGCCGGTTGATCCCAAGTATATCGGAGCGGTGACACTTCGTGGCAGTTACACCGAAGCGTTCCACGCGCCGACAGTGCTCGAGCTCAATCCTGCGGGCCAGCAGGCCTTCCCGCAGGTTGTCGATCCGTTTTCCAACTTCACTCTGAACCAGGTCGAGGAACGCATCAACGGGAACCCATTCCTGCAACCCGAAACTGCCTATGAATGGACCTTCGGAGCCGTTTACAGTCCCAAGTGGATAAAGGGCCTGACGGTGAGCGCCGATTGGTGGCACATCGACCTGCGCTCCCTCGTTGCGACGCTCGGTGCCCAGTTCCTTATCAACAACAGTAATAACCCAGCATTTGCCGATAACGTAATTCGGACGCCTGCCCCACCGGGTTCGCCTCCGGCTCCGAACGGTGGGCCGGATTTGGGCCCGGTTCTTTTGGTCAACGATCCCAACGAGAACATTTCGGGTGCGATTTTCGAAGGTCTCGACTACGAAGCGATCTATATCCTGGATTCCACGATCTTCGGCCACGGAGACTTTGGTAGGTTCACCACTACGGTCAACGGCACTTGGTTGTCCCGGGCTGAGCTTCAACCTGCCCCCGGTACCAAGCGTTTCGGCATCGCTGGCGAGTTCCTGCCCTCGTCGTTCACGCTCACCAGTTCGTTGCCGCGGAATCGGGCCAATTTCAGTCTCTTCTACGATGGCCCGGCTGACACATGGTTGGGTGGCGTGGATGTCGGAGTGGTGGTCCACTGGATTGCCCAATACGAAGATGACAACCAATCAATCGTTGGCAGCAAACCGCAGACCCCGCGAACAATCCCGGAAGGCAGCACCGTGACCGTCACTCGCACTGGTGAGACTTTTACCGCTGGCGACGAGAGTCCGTTTGCGCGGAAAGTGTCGGCGTGGACCACGTTCGACCTGATCTTAAACTACACGTTCAACCTGCCGCCGCCCGCACCAGCCGAGGTACCCGGCTATGCCAAGGATGGCGGCAAGAACGTGAAAATGAAAGATGGCAAGGAAAAGAATGTCATCCCGGTGTCCACGGCTGAGTACGGCTGCAGCAACTGGAAATGGTGGCTTAACAACACCACTGTTACGCTCGGCATGCAGAACGTGTTGGACGAAGATCCGCCGTTTGTGGCCGGCAGCTTTGAGAACGGCTACGACGAATCGCTGACCACTATCAAAGGCCGGTTCTGGTACGTCGGGCTAAAGAAAAGGTTCTAAGATTTCTCCATCAGTTAGGTTACAAAAGAGGCAGCCCACGCGGGCTGCCTCTTTGTCATCCAAGAGGCGCAGACGACGAGGGATCTCTCAACACCAATGAAGCTAGAACGGCTCTTATAATGTTGTAGTCGTCTCGCCGTGTCGAGGCGCTCCGCCGGCATTGTTGCCTCGGGCAGCACGGCGACACCCGCCACAGCAAAGCCAGCCCGCCCTGGCTACGTTGCCGCGCGTTTGTGATAAGGTCTATGCGGCGCGCAATACAGTCGATCGCCCGCGCGCACCAGATTTGCGAGGCTCCACGTTCGGCGAACCATTGCTCTTAGGAGCTCGCCTCAGGGCGCGGTAGATCCGCGGTCGAATGCCCGTGAACCGCTCGAAAGCCACACTAAAAACATCTGCGCTTCGAAATCCAAGAGACTGAGCAATGCTTTCAATGCTGTTGCGCGGAACTAACAATCGTTGCTGCGCTTCGGCAATACGCGCTTCCGCGACAAACTGGGCAGGCGTTTTGCCAAACGCTTCATGGAACAGACGAGTGAAGTTACGGCGGGACATGGCCGCTCTTTCGGCGAGAGCGTCTATGGAAAGATCGTCGCTGAGATGAGAGAAGATCCACGCGGGAAGGTCAGCAAAACGGTCAGACGATTGGATCTGGAACTTTAGGGCTTCAGAGTACTGTTGGTGTTCGCCGGACCTTTTAACCGGAACAACCAATTCGCGCGCTAAGGCCAACGCGACATGACGACCGCAATCTTCCTCGACCAAGGCAAGCGCGAAATCGACCGCGGAGGTCCCTCCGGCGCAAGTGTAGAAAGAGCCGTCTTTGACAAAGAGATTGTTGGGAATGACACGGAGCTTCGGAAACCGCGAAGCAACATCCTTCGCAAACCGCCAATGGATTACTGCCTGGCGCCCATCCAGAAGCCCGGTTGCTGCAAGCCCGTAGATACCTCTTCCAAGAGCTGCGATGCGTCGCGTATTCGGTGCCCGCTGCTTTAGCCATTTTATGAGCCTCCTGTTGAGTTTTTCACCGTGACATCCGCTGCCGCTGCAAACAAACACAGTATCAAGCGGCGGCGCGCCTTCGAGGTCAACATGTGGGCTGATCACGATACCGCATTCTGTGACGCATGGTTCTGCGTTGATACCAATCGTCATCACCCGGTAACAACGGGATTCACGCGCGTCCGGCTGGTCACTCCTTCGAATTGTTGCCTGTGAAAAAACTTCGGCGATACCCATCAAATCAGCCGCAGTTATCTCTTCGGCTACAATCAAACCAATCGTCTTCGGATTCATGGCTGCAGTGAAACGCTTCAGCCAAGTTCTCGATCGCGGCGTTCTTTACAATGGCCAGTCGGCGTGGTTCGACAAGGCCACTTTGGCTTCGCGGGGTTGAAGCGTTAGGACGTTGAAGCGTTAAAACGGACAGAGGCGACCTCTGCAAGCGTTGCGCTATGCCGATTCGATGCTTTAACGACTACCGTCGGTGAAGCGACGAGTATTGACGCATCACCAGCGCAATGGGCAGGCCTACGCAAAACAGGTGAATGACCAATTGCGACCAGCCCATTGGGGGCTTGAACAAGATGGGCGTATGCAGATAGAGACTACGAATCCACGACAGGAACGGCGCCGTAGCGAAGTTATTGACCGCGAAAACCGCCGCTCCATAAAGCATTCCCACAGCCACGACTCCCAAAAGTTTCTTGGGCAGGGAAAACCGCCGGGTTAGCGCGTAGAAAATCGCCGCCACGGTGAGCGCCATCGTAAAATGCATCGCTAGGCCCAGCCCAGCTGTTGTGAATCCGCCATTATAAGTGCCACGTCCCAGCAGACCGCCAGCAACGCTTTGCAGCACGTGCGCTGGGGGGAAGCCGGCTAGAACGCGGGCATTGATGCACGCTGCCGTGATGTCGAGCGCGCCGACAAGCGCGCCTGCGTACAGAATAGGTTTGAGGATTTTCATAACAGCGAGGACCGGGCTGAATCGTGCAAACGCCTATCCCTTTTCACAAGACCCAGTTAGCTAAGTTCAATAAGGCCACTTTGCATCGATGTCACGCAAGCCATTCCAACGAGCATCTGGTGCATGTTTGCTATTTTGTTCTATGCATGATGAAAGCCCTGTTCTCTCTTGCAAACCCTACCTTTGGGTAGTAATCCACCGCCGTCGGGACTGAGAGTAGTAAGAGCATTGATTGTTCTCCGATTTTCTCTCTGGCGAGCTCAATAAGCTTTTTGCCGATCCCTGACCTTTTATAGCCAGGACTGACAGCCAGATCGGCAAGATAACTACACCAGACCCAATCTGTAATTGTACGAGAAACACCCACTAGCTTGTTCTCGTCCCAGGCGGTTACAATCAGATCTGAATTTTCGAACATTGCTCTTATTCTTTGAGGATCGTGCGTAGGCCTTGGAAGGTCTGCATCGTCGTAGAGCTCAATAACTTGTTGTGCGGTCGGTACGACGTCGAACTTGTAGATTATTTTGTTATTCCTGTGCTTCTTGGCGGTCATGCAAGCTGACGCGTGGTTCACTTGGGCGGTTCTAAAGCTGGCACCGCTGACACGTCGATCATGTAAATGTCACCGATTCCGTTGCCAGGAGCGCGCAGCTCCTGCAACACCTGATCAGTCGTGCGTTTGGGTGGTTTGGCAGCGAGCGCTGGCAAACGGCAACTGGTCCAGATCAGGTATTTGCCATCTGGCGTCAGTTTGGGCGATAGCTCGCGTTCCGGCGAATTGATTTCCGGCCCGAGATTGACCGGCTCACTCCATTTACCGTCGGCTTGCTTGTGCGAGACGTAAAGATCGTAACCACCTAGAGAGTCGGGTCGCTTTGTGGCCGCGAGCAGCAGCATCCGCTCATCTTCGGTAACGAAAGCTTCGTACTCGCCTGCTCCAGTATTAACAGGGCGCCCGAGATTCTCGACCGTATAGCTCCCGTCTTTCTGCGGCACAGCGCGATAGATGTCGCCCAGGCCGTTGGAATCCTTGCGTTGCGAGCCGAAGTATAGAGTCCCGTTCTTTAAGGCAATCGGATAAAAATTATCCGTATCGCCGTTGACCGGCATTGGGAGATGGCGCGGCGCGCTCCAGCCGGACTCCGTCTTGTCCATGACCCAGATGTCGTGATGCGACTGGCGTTCGCCGCCAGTCTCCACGGGGCGATCGGAGATGAAGTAAAAGTGTTTTCCATCAGCAGTGATGTAGGGATCGGCGTCCTGAAATTGGCCGGAGAACGGCGCGACTTCCGGTTGTGACCAGCCGCCGTCCTTGTAGCGCGAAACGAAGATGGTCCACCGCGAGAAATTGGGCGCCATCTTGAGAAAATATATCTCGCGGCCGTCAGGTGTGAATGTCGGGTGCGATTCATAGTCGCCTGTGGAGATGATGCCGGGCGCAAACAACGTCGCGTTCGGTAGCGGTTTCGCCGAATCGTAGGGTGCTGTCTGCGCAACCAACGATGCGCTCACGATCGTCAGGGTTATTGCGCAGGTGCGTGCGAAGGGAAGTCGGGTGATTGCCTGGTATGCATTAGTCATGGGTTTACCTGTCCTCAATAGATAACCAACGTATAAACGTATTAGTCCGCTAACAGACTAACACGCCTGTGCGAATCAATTGCCAGGCTATCAAAGAAAACTTTTGCTGCGCTCTCATCTCGCCGGATGCGTTAATCTGGAATATCGGCTTCGACGAGCTTCGATAAAAGAATGAGCGACTCTTGCCAGCCGAGGTAGCACGCCTCCGCTGGTATGGCGCCAGGCACGCCTTCCTGCACAATGTTCAACTCCGTCCCGCAGGATACCTTCCTAAGGGTGATCGTAGTCTGCATTTCTCCGGGCAAATTGGGGTCATCGAATTTGTGCGTGTAACGGATGCGTTCGTGGGGTGTCAGTTCAAGATATTTTCCGCCGAAGGAATGGCTTTTACCGGTAGTGAAATTGGTGAACGACATCTTGTAGGTGCCCCCGACGTTCCCGTCCATTTGGTGAACCTTTCCCGCGAATCCGTTTGGCGGAAGCCATTTCGCCATCGCATCTGCATCGAGGAATGCGCGATATACTTTATCAGGCGCGGCACGGAGCACGCGGTGAAGCCGAATCGTGTTTGTAGTGTTTGGTGACATAATTACTGATTGATAAGGTTGCTTTCGTCTTTTGTCTGGCAGTGAATTTCAAATCGCCGAGCTTACTTCTGTTCTGGAGGTACGACGCCAATCATCCATCCGACGCCGAACCGGTCTTCGAGCATGCCGAAGCGCGGGGAAAAGAAGGTTTTGGTTAGTGGCAGACGCACTTGTCCACCGTCAGCGACGGCGGCGAAAACGCGATCTGCTTCTTTCTCACTAGGGACAGAGAGCGAGAGAGAAAAACCTTGAAAGCTGGCTTTGTCCGCGGAGCAGCCGTCTGACGCCATCACGGTCGTTTGGCCAACGCGGAAACTGGCGCGCATGATTTTGTTGTCGAAACCGGGCGGGACCGTACCAGGCGGTTGCGGTTCAGGACTCTCCTTGAAGCGCATCATCATCTCGACTTCGGTGCCAAGGGCTTTGCGATAACATTCGATGGCTTCTTCGCAGTTTCCGTTGAAGAAGAGGTAAGGTTGAATGGTTCGGTTGTCTTTTGTCGTGTTCATCGGTTTGGTTAGTTATTTAGTTTTGTTGCGTCTTGTTTAATCATTACGTTTCGACTCTTACCCAGCGAAGCTCGCGGCGATGGCGGCTTATTTCGTCACGCAGGTGCGTCAGTTCCTTTTCGCGCTTCAGTAAGTCCTTGCGAGAAACCAGCCACTCTGCCTTCGATACGATTTTGCGGGGATTAACTCCGCCAATCCCTGTTCTCTCGCGTTCCGTTGGTTCGATTTTCATTTTGTTCTCCTCCGGTCTCCTCGGTTTGATGATTTCGCTTGGATTTCCAACATAGTTTTTTCAAGGCCAAGGCCGTTAGACCGCCAGTTGAGCTCGCGCCAACTGCCGTCAACAGCGCGGTTGTTATGCAGGCTGGGCACATGGTTGGTTTCGTTTCAGTTCATCTATTACAACGAACGAGGACTGGTGTTTTGGACACCTTTGTTCACCCTGGGAATAGCGCTGATGTCTCCCGAATCAGGTAATGACATGGCCGCCGTCCGGGTGAAAGCTCGTTCTCGAGTTTCGCGAAGACTGCGCAGGAGCGAGAATCCCTCAGGCCAGTCGCCGAGACTGCTGGCACTGTTGATGTGTCCCGCTTCACCAATCATCACGAACTCGCTTCCCCACGCCGTCGCGAACGCTTGCGCGCGCGAGACCGTGACGTACGGGTCGTTGGAGCTCGCTGCTACAACGCTTCGAAATGGGAACTGCCGCAGTGGAATTGGTGCGAAGCCGGTCGGCCCGGATGGAAAGCTCGGAGCCTCCGGATCGCTCGGCGCAACGAGAAGCGCTCCGCTAATACGCCGCGTGGGATGAGCGATGGCCCAATGCACAACCAGCGCGCATCCGGCACTATGCGCCACAAGTACGGCATCGGGTCCGGTCAGCGCGAGCTCTTGATCGAGTCTTGCGACCCAATCGACGCAGCGCGGCGTGTCCCAGTCATTCTGGACGACGCGGCGCAGGCTCTCGTCCCGGGCTTCCCATCGGCTTTGCCAATGGTCGGAGTCCGAGTTGTGAAATCCTGGAAGAATGAGCGTGCGCGTCATGCAGCAGCTCCTGGCGCAGCGGACACGCCGAACGTTCCGTCAACGATTTCCACAAAGTTGCGCTCTTCGCGAAGAATGAAACGCTTGGCTTCGGCTGCTGCGAAATTGTTGCGCGCCTCGGGGTCGGCCTTCAGCTTCTTTTTGTATGCTTCGTACGACGCAAGGCTGTCGAAAGCGATCAATCCCCAGGCCACGTTGTTCGTGCCTTCATAAGGCAGGAAGTAACCGACGAGATGACCACCGCACCTCGGGACAACGCGGCCCCAGTTCTCTGCGTACTCTTTAAAGGCTTCTCGCTGGTACGGATCGATTTCGTATCTAATGATGCACGTAATTTTTACTGCTGTTTTCATAGGTATAGATTCTCCCCAAACAACGTCACAGCCCACAGTCAGTGCCGCTGCGAAAGTTGTAGCAAGCCGCATGAATTCGCGGCGATCTATCTGCAACGCTGAAGGTGCGGACGGCGTCATTCGCTGAAGCGACCATTCGAGCTGCCATTTGTCATCGCTACTTACGCCCTGGCCAAGAGCATCCCACTGCTGGTCCCTAGGTCCTGACAAGAGTCCCAGTTTATTTTCATCGCCGTAGGGGCAACTTGCTAACGATCCTTCGTTGCCTTGACAAACTTCAGCGCGATCGAATTCAGACAGTAGCGAAGATAGGTTGGAGCGGGACCGTCATTGAAAACGTGCCCGAGATGTGATCCGCAGCGCGCGCACCTTACCTCGTCCCGTGTCATACCAATACTGGTATCCGTTGTTTCAGTGATTTTGTCTTTGGCGAGCGGTGCATAGAAACTTGGCCACCCAGTGCGGGATTCAAATTTTGTCTCCGAGCTAAAGAGCTCATTTCCGCACGCGGCACAGAGATAAATTCCTTTTTCGTGATTGTTCCAATACTGATTCTTGTATGGCGCCTCGGTTTTGGCTTCGCGGAGAACCTGAAATTGTCCGGGAGCCAGGACCTTTCGCCATTGGTCATTACTCAGAGTCACCTTTTGCGTCATCGGAGTAGACTCGATTTGGCGTCGGATTCGCGTGGCCTCTGCGTCGTCCGCCTGGCTGACGCGAACAGATAAGATGCACAGCAGGAATAAGGTCAGACGTTGCATTTTATGTCTGCTATTGGCTTAAGGTTTCTTGAGGCCGAGTTTTTGAAGCTTCGGCTGTATTATTTGTCGGACGTACGGATTGTTTGGGTTTTTCCGGCAAAAATTCTGATGATTTTCTGGCGCCGGACGAAATGATGTTGCGCGTGTGATCTCAGTCGCTATCGGTTTTGAGTACGATTTTTGCGCCTGTCCCTTCGATTTCTCGGCTGCTGCACGTTGCTGTTCATCGACATAAAAGATAGCGGAGCGATATTGCTTTCCAGTGTCTGGTCCCTGGCTATCGACCTCGGTCGGATTATGCGCGCGCCAGAACAGATTGATCAGTTTGTCGTAGCTGGTTTTTGTGGGATCGAACGTGACCTGTACTGTCTCGGCGCCCTGCATATAGCCGGAGACCACCGAGGTTACGCCTGACGCCTGTTCAAAAACTGCCTCGGTGCACCAAAAACAACCCCCGGCGAAATAGGCCACGTTTGCCTGGCCACTGTGCGCCTGCGGGCAGATTACCAGGCACAGGATAAAGATCAGATGCCACGGCAAAGATGGAAAAATGGAGCTTGATTTGCGTTTGACCAACGGCGACCGAGAAACCTTCCACATAGTCCATCAACCTTTCGGCATCGGTTGATGTAGCAATGACCACTTGCGAGAAGATGATAATGCCAGTTGCGCTTTGGAATACGCATGCAAATTGAAAGGAATTGCAGGAACCGGGGGAAAATCGGCATGTCCAGGAGCGAATCGCCTCTGAAGAAACGGCGACGACGTTCAATCATCGCGTTTGAAATGATTCGGCTCGACCGAACGGCAACCGAACCATTGCACGAGCAACTCTATCGCCAAATTCGCGATGAGTTGAAATCAGGCGCCTTTACCGACTGCGCGTCGCGGCTTCCTTCCTCTCGGGCCTTGGCCGTTGACCTGGGAATTTCAAGATTAACGGTTAACCTCGCATTCTCAAAGCTTCACGCAGAAGGCTATCTGCGCTCGAAGGCCGGATCCGGAACGTTTGTGGCGAATCCGCTCCCTGAGAGTTTTTTAACTCCCGACAAATTCGCCACGGAACGAATCCGCCGTGGCGGACCGAAAGCATATCGGCCAGTCGAGCGTCGAGCTGGTATATCTGACCGGGTAAGAGCTATTCCAGATCAACGTGCAGGGACGCAGTTTGATCTCGGAGCGCTGGGCGCCGGGGCGGGCGTTTCGCTTGTTCCCGGACTCCCGGCAGTCGATGAATTCCCCATCAATATTTGGGAACGGCTTAGATCACAGGTGCTCGCACAAAAGGGCACCCATCTGCTGCGGCATGCATCGAGTCGTGGCGACGCGGACCTGCGCAAAGCAATTGCCACGTACCTGTGCGATTTTAGAGGCGCACGCTGTCATCCAGATCAAGTCCTGATCGTCGGAGGAATGCAGCAGGCGATGCTAATCAGTGCCATGGCGCTGCTGGACCCGGGCGAGTCTGTGTGGATGGAAGATCCCGGTTTTCACCAGGCGCGCAGAGTTTTTACCTTGGCAGGCGCTAAAGTGGTTCCGAAGCCGTTGGACCACGAAGGAATTGTGATCGC
>Ga0193713_1000046_pt1 | contig 32237 bp, 31 predicted proteins | sample H3a2metaG_FD_143054 | JGI IMG/M metagenome (GOLD analysis project Ga0193713, IMG submission 143054) | Soil microbial communities from a riparian zone of the East river system, Colorado, United States - H3a2 | ecosystem: Environmental > Terrestrial > Soil > Riparian zone | place: USA: East River... | reverse complement strand
TCGCCAGCTTCATGAATTTGGCAGGGCCGGACCTGATCGTCATCCTGCTGATTATTCTGGTCTTGTTTGGAGCCAAGAAATTACCGGAACTTGCCCGCGGAATGGGCCAGGCGGTGAAGGAGTTTCAAAAAGCAAAGGACGACTTCAACGACGAACTGCACAAAGCCGGAAAGTCCGAAACCGAAACCGCCAAGTCTGAGGTGAAACCGGCGCAATCGACTGTGCCCCGCGCCGACAACCAGCCTGCAAGCAGCGACGGGAAAGCCGATCAAGCGTAAGGAAGCGCTCCCTGCCGAAAGCGACGCGGGGGCTCACATTGCAGCGAGCGCGAATCACGCGCTTGCGTTTTGGTGCCCCGCCGCTTTTTCAGACGAATCATTCGCAATCGAAATTCTGCACGTTTGACCAAACACGCGATTTACGGCAAGATCGCGCCTCGTTTATGGGCGAACCTGATCTACGCACTCGCATCAAAGAGATGCTTGTAAAAAACTTAATGCTGCAAGTTACCCCGGAACAGATTGGGGATGATCTTCCGCTTTTTGGTGCGAACGGTCTCGGTTTGGATTCCATCGACGCGCTCGAGCTGGTGGTGAGCATGGAAAAAACATTTGGGGTCGGTGTGCCAAGCTCGGAGGTAGCTGGCAAAGCGCTTCAAACTGTAAATACGATCCACGATTACATTCTCGAAAAGCGCAGCGCGGCCGCTTAAATTGCGGTAACGGCTGTCATTGCCGATTCCACGTGAACATTCTCTATGTAGAGAGCAGCCGCAGCTGGGGCGGCCAGGAATACCGCACCTGTCTTGAGATCAATTGGCTGAATGCTCATGGGCATGAGGCATGGCTCATCTGCAATCCAGATAGTCAGGTGCACTCCAAAGCCTCTGAACTCGGCACACGACTGGTAACGATCCCGCTCGGCAGCCGAGTTGATCTGCGTTGCTCGTGGCGGCTGTGGAGATTTTGCCGGCGAAACCGCATCGATTTACTCAAAACCTACAGCTCGAAAGATCACTGGCTTTGTCTGCCGCTCTATTTCTGCGGGATTCCACTAAGCCGCGCGCGCTGCATCACGGACCCAATCGGCAGCAAGGGACGCGCATTTGTCTTCAAGCATGGCTGTTCGAACATTGTGGCCGACGCATCGGTGATTAAGCATGAACTCGTTCAGGAACACGGCGTTGATCCTGCGAAAATTGAAGTCATCGGTTCGGCCGTCGATTTGGAAAAATTCAAGCCGCCGCGCGATCGGATGAAATTCCGTCGTGAGGTTGGTGTCGGCGCAGACGTTCCGCTCATTGGAAACGTCGGAATGATCCGGCCGGATAAAGGCCAGCTCATTCTCGTTGAAGCTGCTCCTCTGGTTTTAGCAGAGCGACCGGATGCGCGCTTCGTCGTCGTGGGACAGGGCACCGGTATTCTAAAGCGCGGGATCAACGTAAGGAACGCCATCGATCGCGCCGGTCTGGCCGATCAAGTCATCATGGCAGGGTATCGCTGGGACACGCCCGATGTTTATGCGGCGTGTGACATGATGGTGATCGCTTCGCTGCGTACCGAAGCATCGCCAATCGTGTTGCGCGAAGCATTTGCCAGTGGTCGTCCCGTCATCGCGACAAAGGTGGGCGATATTCCGGAAATTATCGAGCATCGACAAAACGGCCTGCTCATCGAGCCCGGTGACGCCAAAGCGCTTGCGGCTGCGATACTGGAATTCATTTCTGATCCAAAATTGGCTGCGCACTGCGCAGCGAATGGTCTGCGCTATGCAGCCGAACATTTTTCGTTCGATGAAATGATGAAAACGAAGCTTCGCGCCGACATTGCACTGTTAGAAAATGGAATGGATCGTGGAGCGTCTGCCAGCACGATGTCGTCGCAGGAAGTTGATTCTCGATCGGAAACCCTCACGCAGTTGAAGAAGAATTGATCGCATCGATCAACTGACGGAAGCGTCCGAACCTGCTGCGGAAAGGCGTAAGGATCAGCCGGGGCAAATCCCAAATTTCAGGCTCATTTTTTTCCTGAGGCAGCGCCGTGCCCTGGATGATTTCGCCTTTGCGCACGATGTCGGCGAATTGCTTGTTAAGGTTGACAACCGCGGCCTTCGACAAGCGATCATTCATCCTAATCACAAAGCGTTCCCCTACCCATCGTGCTGAATGGTAGATTTTGTAAAAATTTAAGATTTCTGCGACGGCATCAGGGACGTTGTGCGTGATTTTGAAAAAGGAAAAATCTTCCTCCGAAATCAAGCCTGACTTAAAGAGACGGTCTGTAATAAACTTCATCCAGACCTCCCAATAATTTCCACGTGGCCGATCCAACATCACCACCGGAATAATACGGGCTTTCCCAGTTTGCATGAGTGTGAGCACCTCAAAGGTCTCGTCCAGTGTGCCAAAACCGCCGGGAAACAACGCGAAAGCGTGCGCCTCTTTCACGAAGTTCAATTTCCGCGTGAAGAAATAATTGAGCGTAATCAGCTTGGGATCGCCTTCGATGATTTCGTTGGCTCTCTGTTCGGATGGAAGCCGAATGTTAAGCCCAAAGCTGTGCGCGCGGCCTGCGCCCCGCTGTGCTGCTCCCATGATTCCGTCACCGCCACCGGTGACCACCATGAAATTGTGCGCCACGATTTCCCGGGCAAAATCCTCTGCCACCTGGTACTCGGGTGAATCGGTTGGAGTGCGCGCCGATCCAAAAATGGCCACCTTTCGCAAATGCTGAAATGGCGCGAAGACCTTCGCGGCGTTGCGCATTTCTTTTATAGAACGATTAATCAACTTGAGATCCGCAACGCTCATGCGATCGCGGGCTATCGTCAGTGCGGTAACGATCATTTCCTCGATTAGTTCGGGAGATTCGTTTGTGTCCCAATCGCGAACCAATTGTCGCACGCGCGCATCGAACGGCGGATCAATGCTCCATTGTCGCCGCTTTGGCTGATCGAGAATTGCGCCCCCTGTGAAATCTTCCTCCATGGTTAGATACTGTAGCGGCAGCCGTGTCGGCTGCACCTTTTGAGAATGCAGGCGGCACGCCTGGCCTGCCACTACAGAGAAACCAGGTCCTCTAAAATCTCGCGCATGTGACGGATGGGCAGCGAATAATGCCCGGCGTTATCAATGAACCGCGCATTGCAGTCAGGCAATCTTTTGGCCACTTCTTCCGCCAGATGAACTGAGAAAGCCCGGTCTTGCTTTCCATGCCAAAGCCGCACCGGAACACGTATGTCTTCCAGCGAAAATCCCCACGGCAGCGCATAGATCTGCCCGTCCGCCATGACCCCTTCAGCCGACCCACGCCAGGCGCGACGCTGGCTTTCAAAGATAGCTTCGAACGCTGCCGCATCACGCAGGCTTTCTGCGTCACACGGTCGCAACATCAGCATTTTCAAAAGTAACGGCCGAAGGCGGACAGGCGGGCGCAAAGCCAGAACCGGACGCGCCATACAAAACAACCTTCGCAAGAGTTGCGGTCGCGATCGATGGAGCGCCAGCATCCAACGGTAAAGTGGCAGCAATCCTCTTGCATCCTCAAGCTCAGCCATGGGAATCGCGCCGGCTACAATTGCAATTGCCCGCACCCGTCCCGGCATTGTTGCTGCCATTGCGTACGCGTAGGGTGCGCCGCCAGAAATAGCGAGCGCTCGAAATTCGCCAATACCGGCGTGATCGAGAACTCGTTCGATAACGCGCGGCCAGTCGGCCAATTTTCGATTGGGCTGCAAACTCGATCTGCTAATGCCCGGTCGGTCGGGTGAAATAATGCGAATACCGAGGTCGCGCGCTGGTTCGTCCGTAAGTCGCGCCATGGTGCGTGAGCTCGGCCAGCCGTGGCAAAATATCACCGGCACTCCATTTGGATCACCGTATTCTTCTAAAGCAACGACAGCATCGCCCTCGAGTTGAACGAGATTCTCCCTATTCATGCCAAAATCGTGACAGCCTTTTTTCTGACGCGTGTATTGCAAGCATCTAATCTGTAAGGCAAAGTGTAGTGCGAACAAGGCGCCCCCGTGGCCTTCGCATTATTGGTTATGAATGAGCACTCCCAACCTCCCGCGGGAAAGATCTCGGTGCACGGCAACGGGCTGGGCGCACCTTCGCCGGAGGAGGTTGAAAAACGCGCCAGGGAAATTGCGATGATCGGCGAGCGCAACCCTGATGAATTTACCGAAGCAGATTGGAAACAGGCCCGCCACGAATTGATGGGGGCGGAAACTAACACTCCTCCCGAGGAAACTCCGGACAATGCCGATCTTACTGAAGAATGGAATGTCGTTGCGAGTTCCAAGGGCCACCGCGCGCCGCGTCCCGGTACCGAGGAAGAGGAAACGGTCGGCGAGCATTGCGTCATCGACGGTCTCGAAGAAGCGACTCATGACCAGATGCTCGCAGCGCGCAGGGAAGACCTCGAACAAGAGGGAGATATTCTTTGAGCTCAGCTTCAGCGGAAGCCGCCACCGACTTGGTCGCGGCCAAACCAGCTCATTTTCATCCGGGCTCGGGGCGCGTTGAGCGCCTTCTTACGCGTTTTCATCAAATCAGAGATTTCACCAACAGTCTCTGTGCGGGTCTAGAACCAGAAGACTGCGTCGTACAATCGATGCCCGACGTCAGCCCCACGAAATGGCATCTTGCTCATACCACATGGTTTTTCGAAACGTTTATCCTTAAAAAGTTCAGCCCGGGTTATCGCCCTGAAATTCCGCAGTACGCTTATCTGTTTAATTCGTACTACAACGCCGCGGGCGATATGCACCGACGCGATCTACGCGGATTAATTTCGCGTCCGACGGTAAGGGAGGCCCAGCGTTATCGTGCATCGGTCGATTCGTATGTCGACAATCTGCTTTCCAGCGCTGACGAAAAGTTGCTCGATGAAATCGAACCGCTTCTCATTCTCGGATTTCATCATGAACAACAGCATCAGGAATTGCTGGTCACCGATATCAAGCACGTGTTTGCCCAGAATCCGCTTTATCCTGTTTTTCGAAAAAATAGGGTGCGAGTCGCCGCGGCGACTGCGCCGAAAACTGGAGGGTGGAGCTCTGCGACTCCGGGCTCACAGAGTTCGCCCCTCCAGTTCATCGACTTCGAAGAGACGGTTGTCGCAATTGGCCATGACGGCCCCGGATTCGCTTATGACAACGAAGGACCCCGACACCGAGCGTTGGTTCCCGCGTTTTCGCTTGCTACGCGACCGGTCACAAACGGCGAGTATATGGCATTCATCGAGGACAATGGTTATGCGCGTCCGGAATTCTGGTTATCGCTCGGATCGATGACTGTGAACGACCAACGCTGGCAGGCGCCGCTCTACTGGACGAAACACGATGGCGCCTGGTGGAACTTTACGCTCTCAGGATTTCGCCAGGTCGATGAATCCGAGCCAGTGACGCACGTGAGTTACTTCGAAGCTGACGCGTATGCGAACTGGGCAGGCGCGCGACTGCCGACAGAGTTTGAATGGGAGCACGCTGCATCGGATTACCCGATTGAAGGAAATTTTGTCGAGGACGAAAATTTTCATCCGCGCGAATTGTCCACCTCAGGAGACGATAGACGCCTGCACCGAATGTTTGGTGATGTTTGGGAATGGACGCGCAGCGCCTACTCGCCCTACCCCGGCTATCGCGCCGTGCCGGGCGCACTTGGCGAATACAATGGCAAGTTCATGTGCAATCAATACGTTTTGCGTGGCGGTTCCTGTGCTACCTCGCGTAGTCACATTCGCCGAACTTATCGCAATTTCTTCCAACCGGAAAAACGCTGGCAGTTTACAGGGATCAGACTCGCGCGCGATCCACAATGAATCTGTAGGGCGCGACCGGCAGGCGCGCGCCGAACGATATTGCCATAATGACCGCAGACGAGTTAACCGCCATACAACCCGCTTCTGCGGTTCCCCCGGCAACTTCCGATTTGCTGTCAGATGTAATTGCCGGCCTTTCCTCCGATCCGCGCACCCTGCCTTGCAAGTATTTCTACGATGAGCGCGGTGCTGCGTTGTTCCAAGAGATTTGCGAACTGCCGGAGTATTACGTCACTCGAACCGAGATCGATATTCTCGATCGAAACCGCGCCGAAATCGCGTCGCAGATTGGACCGAATATTGAGCTGATCGGACTCGGCACTGGAGCGGGCACCAAGACGCGCATTCTCGTTGAAGCGCTCCAGGAGCCCGCTGTTTATGTCCCGGTCGATATCTCTGAGAAGCAATTGCGCAAATCGGCCGCGCTTTTCCGGAAAATTTTTCCCAAGCTGGAAGTTCTGCCTGTATGCGCCGATTACCTGCAACCTGTCGTGTTGCCTTCACCGCACCATAAGCCCGCGCGTAACGTCGTTTATTTTCCCGGATCAACTATCGGCAATTTCGAGGCAAATGAAGCGCTAGAGTTTTTGCGGCGCATTGCCAATGTTTCAGGTCGAGGCGGCGGGCTCCTGATCGGCGTCGATTTGCAGAAGGATCAAAATGTCATCGAAGCCGCGTACAACGACAGCGCCGGCGTCACGGCAGAATTCAATTTGAACCTCCTGACGCGCCTCAATCGCGAGGTCGGCGCAGATTTCGACCTAAGCCAGTGGCGACACCGCGCGATTTACAACTCTGAAGCAGGCCGCATTGAGATGTATTTGATCAGCGTGACCGATCAAACAGTTCACATAGGCGATCGAGAGTTTCGCTTCCGCGCCGGCGAAAAAACCCTGACCGAGCATTCCTACAAGCATGCTCCGGAGGGTTTCATCGCGCTGGCTCGCCAGGCCGGGTTTGATTTCGTCAAGTTGTGGACCGATGACGCCCGCCTGTTTGGCGTATTCTACTTTAGCCGGGGGCGATGACCCCGGCTCGCGGTCGACGCCCGCGGCTACAAATCTGTAGTGGTAGCCGTGCCGGCTGCACAATCTAACCATCCATGCTTGCAGGCGACAGGCCTGCCTCTACAGAATATCGCGAATCGCCAATGAGTGCCCTCGTTAATCTCGTCGATGTGAGCAAACGCTTCGCGGATGCAACCGCGTTGCATTCGACAAATCTGTCCGTCGAACGCGGCAAGACCACCGTTCTCATTGGGCCAAGCGGTTGCGGCAAATCGACGTTGCTCCGATTGATTGTTCGTTTGATTGAGCCCGACTCTGGCTCAATCGAGTTCAATGGTGAACCGATCACATCCGATACGATAGGCAAGCTTCGCCGGCGAATTGGATACGTGATCCAGGAAGGCGGTTTATTCCCGCATCTGACTGCACGCGCCAATGTCGTGCTGATGGCACGTCACATTGGGAAATCCGAGGATGAAATGCGGAACAGGCTCATCGAATTGTGCGAGCTGACGAGATTTTCCGTCAATTTGCTCTCGCGATATCCTGTCGAACTTTCCGGAGGTCAGCGGCAGCGCGTCGGCTTGATGCGCGCATTAACGCTTTCACCGGAACTACTGTTGCTCGATGAACCGCTCGGCGCGCTGGATCCATTGGTGCGGGCTTCTTTGCAGAAGGATCTTAAAGAAATTTTTGTGCGATTGCAGCAGACGGTGCTCTTCGTCACCCATGATTTGGCCGAGGCGACTTATTTTGGCGATGAAATCGTGCTCATGAAGGAGGGCCGAGTCGTGCAGAAAGGCTCAGTTATCGACCTACGCGAAAGACCAGCTGACCCTTTCGTGTCGGAATTCATTAACGCGCAGCGCGGAGTTCAACTGGTATGAGATCGCTTCGGCGCTCCCTGGCTTTCATCGTTCTCTTTTTGTGTGCTGGCACACTGGCATCAGCGGATCCTGTCGTCATCGGCTCAAAAAAATTCACCGAGTCGTATGTTCTCGGTGAAATCGCACGGCGTGCGCTAAGCGATGCCGGTGTTGCAACGGAACATCGCCAGGGAATGGGCGGCACAATCATTCTGTGGCAAGCGCTCCAAGGCGGGCAAATCGATGTCTATCCGGAATACACGGGAACAATCGCGCAAGAAATTCTGAAAAATGGTCAGCAACTTTCGTTTCATGAAATTCGAGACGCGCTCGGAAAATTCGGTGTTGGCATGACAGAGCCCCTTGGATTCGACAACACTTACGCTCTGGTCATGCGACGCAGCGAAGCGCAACGCCTCGGAATTCGCACCATCAGCGATCTGCGAAAGCATCCAGAACTCAAGATCGGACTCACGCATGAATTTCTCGACCGCCAGGACGGCTGGCAGCCGGTGCGCGAGCGTTACGGGCTTCCCCAACAGAGTGTCATTGGGATTGATCATGCGCTCGGTTACGTCGCACTGGCCAATGGCTCAATTGACGTGAAGGACGCTTATTCGACCGATGCAAAGATTGAAGAGAACGATCTGGTAGTTCTTGAAGACGATCTTCGGTTTTTCCCAAAGTATGAAGCTGTCTTTTTGTTTCGGTCATCCATGTCGCCCGGCGCAATTAGTGCCTTACGCCGGCTTGAAGGAACGCTGGATGAAAAACGCATGATTCACCTTAATACGGAGGCAGAGCGCACAAAAAATTACACCTTCGCCGCAAACTTATATTTTGAAGACGGCGAAAGATCGACAAATTCGGTGGGCGAATCCTTTCCGCAGAAGCTTGTGCGCTGGACGCTGCGCCATCTGGAGCTTGCAGGCTTTTCGCTGTTGCTTTCAGTGATCGTCGGAATTCCGCTTGGCATTGTTGCCAGCCGCGGTGGAGTCATTGGGCAGGGAATTCTTGGCTTTGCCAGCATTGTGCAAACGATCCCGTCTCTCGCCCTGCTGGCATTGCTTGTCCCTGTTCCTTTTTTCGGGATCAGTGTTCGTACTGCGATCACTGCCCTGTTCCTTTACGGGTTATTGCCGATCGTGCGGAACACTGCGAGCGGCTTGCAGGATATTCCGCGATCGTTAAGAGAGTCCGCCGTCGCTCTGGGACTGAGCCCATTCACCCGGCTCTGGGAGATTTATCTGCCAATGGCATCGCGCTCGATTCTCTCGGGAATTAAAACCAGCGCCGTGATTAATATCGGCACAGCTACTCTCGCTGCGCTCATCGGTGCTGGCGGCCTCGGCGAACCGATCTTAAGCGGCCTCAATTTGAACGATCACGCAACGATCTTGGAGGGAGCTGTTCCTGCGGCGTTACTGGCGCTGCTTGTGCAATGGTTTTTCGATGTGCTCGACCGCGTTCTGATTCCCAAGGGATTGCGAATATAATCGCGTACGCATTGTGGAGGGCGGAGCTCCGCGACCCCGGGCTCACGGAGTTCGCCCCTCCATTAATTGCGAATGCTATGTAAGGTACCGGTATGGCAATCGCTTCGATTAATCCGGCTACGGGCAAAAAGGTGAAGGAGTTTGCTCCGTTTGACGATGCCGAAATCGAGAAACGACTGAAGGACGCCGAGAACGCGTCCAGGAAATATCGGCGAACTGCGTTTAGCCAGCGCTCGGAACTTATGGAGGCCACCGCTGAGTTGTTGTTGCAGGAAAAAGACAGACTCGCCGAAATCATCACACTCGAAATGGGAAAGTTGTTCCGTGCATCCGTAGAAGAAATCCTGAAATGTGCGCGCGCCTGTCGATTTTACGCCGAGAACGCGGAGCGGTTCCTTGAGGACGAGCCTGCACAAACGGACGCTGCCCGGAGTTATGTCCACTATGAACCACTCGGTCCGGTTCTCGCCATCATGCCGTGGAATTTCCCGTTCTGGCAGGTCTTTCGATTTGCTACGCCGGCGCTTATGGCCGGCAACGTCGGTTTGCTAAAGCATGCTTCAAATGTGCCGCAGTGCGCACTTGCCATTGAACAAATACTTTGTCGCGCGGGATTTGATGACGGCGTTTTCCAAACGCTCCTCATCGAAGCGGAACAAGTCGAAAAGGTAATTGTCGATCCGCGCGTGAAAGCGGTCACGCTAACGGGTAGCGAAAAAGCCGGGAGCGCGGTCGCGAGCGCGGCTGCACGTCAGATCAAGAAGAGTGTGCTTGAGCTCGGCGGCAGCGATCCATTCATCGTGATGCCAAGCGCGGATTTCGAGAGCGCACTCAGCACGGCGGTCAAAGCTCGCACCATTAACACTGGACAATCGTGCATCGCCGCAAAGCGACTCTTCATTGCAGACGAAATTTACGACGAGTTTCTCGACCAGTTCGTTGACAGGATGCGCGCGTTGAAAGTTGGCGATCCCACGGATCCGGCTACTGAAATTGGCCCACTCGCAACGGAACAAATTCTGCAAGGCGTGCACGATCAGGTTCAGAAATCGATCGCAGCGGGCGCAAAATTATTGACCGGCGGAAATCGAATTCATGGCCCGGGATTTTTCTATGAGCCAACGGTGCTCGTCAATGTGCCACGAGCATCGCCCGCCTATCGCGAAGAAGTTTTTGGTCCGGTCGCATCCATTTTCCGCGTCCGCGACGCAGACGACGCGATCGCGATGGCCAACGACACTTCATTCGGTCTCGCTGCCAGCGCGTGGACGAATAATCCCGAGGAACAAGAGCTCTTCACCTCTGACCTGGAAACCGGAATGGTTTTCATTAACGCAATGGTCGGCTCCGATCCGCGTTTACCGTTCGGCGGCGTGAAGCGTTCCGGTTTTGGACGCGAACTCGGCGCCGCAGGAATTCGTGAGTTTACAAACATCAAGACAATTTGGATTTCCTGAGAAAATAGGCCCCAAATCGACGATTCACCAACTCCAGGAAACGCCGCCATAAAAGGAGCGCCCGTCGCCGGGATGAAAAATCTCAGGATTCGGTTCCGTGCGCGCGTCGGCGATCACATCGATAGAGGCCGCATAGCGCTGATTTGTCAGGTTCCTGCAATCGATAAAGACTGAGAATCCGTTGCTCTGTCGAAATCCCGCGCGGAAACCAAGCACCGCATAACTATCGGCAAAGAGCGTGTTCGCCTGATCGACCGGATACCGCGAGAGGTTACACTGCACGTTTGGACCCGCATAGAAACCAGAAGGCGTTTCGTAAAGAAATTGGGCTTCATAAACGTGGATCGGAATTCCCGCGATGCGGTTATCGCCGTAAACGGGATCCCGATCGAAATGAAAATCGTTTAGCGTGTAGCTTTGATCGAACGATAAACGGTCGCCTGCGCGGTTCCCATGTTTTGGAATCAAGATTTCTCGAAGCAACTCTATCTCCAGGCTTGCCTCCGCTCCCTGGTGAATCGAGCGGGGGACATTCGTCGTGCCGATGTCATTCCCGAACCGATCGTTAAATTCCAGTAATTCATTGCGCAGCCAGGAGTGATAAAGCGATAACTCCCACTGAATCCGCGAATATTCGCCGCGGGTGCCTATCTCGATCGTCCAGGCGTGTTGCGGCTGCAGCGGCGTGTAAACGACGCTGGAATCCGGGCCCTGAGTAAACTCCACCAGATTATCGAGCGAAGGCGGTTGCCAACTGCGACTGAAATTCACGAATGCCTGCGTTTCGCGACTGATTTCGTAAATCACGCCCACCTTGGGAGTAAATCCCAAAAAATCCTGCCGATTTGATTGATTCCCTTCTGCGTCGCTGACGAAATCATCAATGAAATGCCGCTCCGCGAAAACGGCCTGCGCTCCAGCGAGGATCGATAACCGCGGTGCAACGTAGAACTGATCTTCGAGATAGAATGGAAGGTTTAACGAAATGCCTTCGCCTCGCGCGGTCGTTGCGCCTGTATGTCCGAAAAGATTTTCGTAGTTTTGACTGTGCTCGTCTTCGACCTGCGGGTTGGTACCGATCGTAAAAATATTCCGCTGACCAAAAAGTTCGTGTCGACTAACGAAATTCAAGCTGCCGCCGAAATTGTCCGAATAAAACATTTCGATCCCCTGCCGGAAATCCGGCGAAAAAAATCCGCGATGTTCGAGATCGCGGTGGAACCAAAACGCCCCGGCATCAAACTGAATCTCGTCGGCTCGAATGCTCAGCTTGTCCGCCAGCCGAACGTAATTCCATTCTTTGTTCCAATCTTGCACAGTCGCGAGCGGATTCGCCTGCGAGGGCGCGTTTTCCATTTCTGACTTGGTCAACCCGCCAGGCAGATTCCGATCGGTCCGATCCATCGTGAGTTAAAATCGGTTCTCGGCCCCTTCGTTGAACTTGTAACCGAGATCAGCAAAAAGGATTTCTGTGTCCTCGCGGCTATGCTCGCGAAAGCCAGCGCGCTCTCTAAAACCAATCGAGCCGAACTGATCGATGAGACCTTGTACTGCGCCGCTGCTCATCTGGCCACGAAAGTAACCATAGCTTCCGCCCTCAAGCCGGATTTGAAAAGGCGCTGCATCATACCCGGTGAGCGGCACGAGATTGATTGCACCGCCAAGGGTCAGCGCTCCGTATTTCAATGCATCCGCACCGCGAAAAACTTCCGCATGACTAAGCGCGGCAATATCAAAATCTTCCAGAATGGCTTCCCCATCTGCCTGGTTGTAGCTCAAGCCGTCGAGTAAAAACATGACACCCAGCGGTTCGTCCTCGGACGTGATCCCGGACCCTCGAATCGAAATCTTTGAAACCTCTGCGCCGTTTTCGGATTGAAGGAAAACGCCCGGTGCTCGTTGCAGCAAATCTTCGAAGTTTGACGCGCGCCCCAGTTTCATCTCGTCGGCCGCCTTGATTGTGAAGCCGCCGGGAACTTGCGTCTTCTGCTTCCTGGATTCCTCGGGTGACACCGAGGTAAGTGAGCCGGTCCCTTCTCCGGTAACCGTTACCTCCTCTGTTTCCGCTGGTTTGGTCTCGGCTGCCTGCGCGGTTTGAATTCCAATTACTGTAACTGCTATGATCGCAAAGACGCTCCAACCTCGCCACATGGAGTTTCGATCAATTGCTCACTGGAAGTTGCTTCACAAATCGCCACCCGTTTCGCTCGTAACCGAGCGACTCGTAAAACTTGTGGGCATCTTCTCGGGTAAGCCGTGCGTCCAAGGCAACGCGCGTGACTCCTTTTCGGACGAAATCTTTCTCCGCCGTTGCAATCAACGCGCGACCAATTCCGCGGCGGCGCGCGGCACTCAATGTCACCAAGGCAAGAATTCGCCCGGACGGATCGTCATGCTCATGGCTTGGATATGCGAGCGTGCCAATCATCCCGCAAACGCAGCCATCCATAACAGCGACAAAAGTCTTGTAGGCCGGATTCGACAAAATCAAGCTTAGGCGCGTCTCCATTTCTGTGCGCTTGGTTTCATAGCCGAGTTCGCGCATCAGCACGGCAAGCTCCGGAGCATCGTTCGATTCCGCATCACGAATTGTAATTTTGTCTTTCTGTAGGGGCAGCCGTGCCCGCTGCGAACTCGATTGGAATGCAGGCGACACGCCCGCCTCTACAATGGCGCTGATACGACGGCCACTACTCATTCGGTCGCTTCGTATTCTCTTAATCGCGGCAATAACTGCTCCAGGATCGTCGCTACCGATTCGTCAACGCTTTGCCGATCCGTACGCACAACAACCTCCGGGTCCTCCGGAGCTTCGTAGGGTGCGTCAATTCCGGTAAACTCACGGATCTGGCCGGCCCGCGCTTTTTTGTAGAGATTTTTAGGATCACGCGCCTCGCAAACCTCCAGCGGCGCATCAACGAAGACCTCGATAAATTCGGCGTTGCCTTCCAAAGCAATCTCTCGCGCGCGGCTGCGATCCATCCGATAAGGCGAGATAAACGCAGTGATTACCACCGTGCCGGCGTCGGCCATGAGTTTGGCCACTTCACTCACGCGCCGAATATTTTCCAGCCGGTCGTCTGGCGAGAACCCAAGATTTGAGTTCAACCCATGCCGAATGTTGTCACCGTCGAGCACGTACGTATGCATACCGAGAAGGAACAGGTCGCGTTCGAGCGATTGCGCAATGGTCGATTTCCCGGCACCCGAAAGCCCGGTCAACCAGATCACAGCCCCTCGGTGACCGCTCCGTATTGCTCGCGCTCCTGCGGTAATTTTTCCCTCGGTCCAAAAGATATTTTTGCTTTTTGTAACCGTGCGATCCGTGTAGACGCCGCCGAAAATCGTTCCGCCACCACAAATTTGTCCGTCGTCTATGATGACGAACCGTCCCAGGTTCGGAATGCGGTCGTGGTTGTCGATGACTAGTCGTGCACGGGTCTGGATTGTAAGTGTGCCCATCTCGTTTCGCTCTAATTGTTCGCGTCCGTCGCTCTTGGTCTCCAGTGTCGAAGAATCCATGACTCGCTCGATCGATACGATTTCACATTTCACGTCCTGAGTTGCCAACCGGAGGCTGTACAAATGTCCAATGCGCAGTGGCTCGCGCACGATCCAGAAAAGGTCCGCATGAAAACGATTTGCCTCGATCGGCGTTTCGTTTTCGCGCGATGCGACATAGCCACGCTCGACAAAAATCTGCTCGCTAAGGGTGATCCCAATCGAATCTCCCGCGACAGCCGGACCATTTCCCTGCGCGTTCCAACGCTCGATCGTAGAAACCACCGACGACTTGTTAGCCGGTGAGAACACCAGCTGGTCTCCCACCCTGAGCGTTCCCGTCTCGATCCGGCCTGCAATAATCCGCCGCCCGTCAAAGCGATAGACATCCTGAACACAAAAGCGAAGTGGAAAATCGACGTCGCCCTGCTGCGGTTCCAGCAAATCCAGTGCTTCGAGAACACTCGCCGCGCAGTACCATTTCATTTTCATACTCGCCCGCGCGACATTTTCGCCTTCCCTGGCGGACGCGGGAATAAAGGTCCGTGCGTCCAACCGAAGCTCGCGAAGAAACTTTCGATATTCCTGCTCGATCTCGCGAAATCGTTTCTCAGAGTAATCCACAAGATCCATCTTGTTTACGACCACGATGAGATGCTTGATGCCAAGCATGCTCAGCAGGTAGGCGTGACGGCGACTCTGTTCGCGCACCCCTTCGTCGGCACTGATCACCAGGATGGCGGCGTCGGCTCTCGACGCGCCCGTAATCATGTTCTTTAAGAATTCCTTGTGTCCCGGCGCGTCGATGATGGCGTATTGGCGTCGCGGCGTTCGAAAAGGAATTTCGGTTGTGTCGATCGTGACGTTTTGTTTTTGCTCCTCAAGAAGCGCGTCGAGCAAAAAAGCGAATTCAAATCCCATTCCCTCGGCGGCACATGCCTTTTTTATTTGCTCAATTTTTCCTTCGGGAAGAGAATTCGTGTCGTGCAGGATCCGGCCAATCAGCGTGGATTTTCCGTGATCGACATGACCGACGAAAACCACGCGCAGCGTCGGAGCCGCTGATGATTGCGGATTGCGGATTGGGGATTGCGGATTTGTCTGCTCCATCAGATTCATGACCGGGGATCTTCGACTGCCGGAACAACGCGAATTCCAAATTCAAATGTAGGCTCTTTGAGTTCTTGTGTTGTCATACACATAGTTTGCAGTCCGCAATCCGTAATCCGCAATCCGTAATCCGTAATTACAAGAATCCTTTAGCTCTCAACTTCTGCATCGCATTCCGTTCGTAATGGTCCTGCGCGCGGCCGGCGCGCTCAGTCGTCTTTGTCGCTTCCAGTTCGGCAATGATTTCGTCGATCGTCGAAGCAGTGCTCTCGATGGGTTGCGTGATGGGACTGCAGCCTAACGACCGAAATCGTCTTCCGTTTCGAGCGAAATACATTTGCGGAATAGGTATGTTTTCTCTCTGGATGTAGCGCCAAATATCCGCCTCGGTCCAATCGAGCAAGGGCTGGATGCGAACATGTTCGCCTTTGGCGGCTGTGGTTACGAACTGGCTCCAGAATTCAGGAGGCTGATCCTTGTAGTCCCATTCAAACTGCGCGTTGCGCGGCGAAAAATATCGCTCCTTCGCGCGAGTTGGGTCTTCGTCACGTCGAATGCCGGTGATCAGCGCGTCCCATTTGTACTCCGCGAGCACCTGCTGCAAGGCTACTGTCTTTAACTCGTGCGTGACCGTTACGGGGTCGTGCGTCTCGTAACCAATCCCACGGGCGCGGGCTTCGGTATTGATTTTGACGATGAGATTGAGGTTATGGTGTTTCCTCGCCCATTCGCGGAATTCCAGCATCTCCGGAAATTCGTAGGTCGTGTCGATATGGAGGACCGGAAAGGGTACGCGCCCGAAGAAAGCCTTGCGCGCAAGCCAGACCAGAACGTTGGAGTCCTTACCCATTGACCAGGGCATGGCGATATTTTTAAAAGCGTGATACGCCTCGCGGAAAATAAAGATGCTTCGATTCTCGAGATCGTCGAGATGAGTGCGTGTTATTTGGGTCATTAGTTGTCGGGTAGGGGCGCTTCACCCGAAGCGTCCGCTATGCGAACGGTGACAATCAGCGAGAGGGCGATTGAGGTCAATCGCCCCTACCTCAAATCACGATCATTTCAGACTTGGTGATTCGGCTTGCGCGCTACGAGTCGCATTTTAATCTTTAGCTATGTCGGAGACACGCGCGACAGCATACGACTCAAAGATCGAAGGCAACGTGATTTTTACGCGCTTTGATGCCGCGCTGAACTGGGTACGCAAGAACTCGCTTTGGCCAATGCCAATGGGCCTGGCCTGTTGCGCGATCGAGTTAATGGCGGCAGCTGCATCGCGCTTCGATATTGCTCGATTCGGCGCCGAAGTGATGCGCTTTTCGCCACGGCAGTGCGATGTGATGATAGTTGCCGGCACTGTGACCTACAAAATGGCGCTGGCGGTAAAACGAATTTATGAGCAAATGCCGGAGCCGAAATGGGTGATTGCCATGGGCGCCTGTGCTTCCACCGGCGGGATGTATCGCTCGTACGCCGTGTTGCAGGGAATCGATCAGCTTTTGCCAGTTGACGTTTATATTTCTGGCTGCCCACCTCGACCGGAGGCTTTGATCGCCGGGTTGATGAAATTGCAGGAGAAAATTTCCCGGGAACGTTCGTTCAGAAATCAGAAGCCGGAACTGGCAGAAAAACTTGAAGAAGCGTTCGCATGAGCACGCTGTCATCCCGGTCAAAGTCGAAGGATCCCGTTGAGTTACCCATCGCTTTCGCCGCGGGATTCTTCGGCTCCGCGGCGTTTATCCTGAGCAAGCGTGGCGAGTCGAATGGACTACGCTCAGAATGATATTATGGCTTTGACTGAACAGAAGCTGGTCCACTCGTTAGGCGAAGCGTTTGGGCCCAAGATTCAGCGCCAGGCTGAATTTCGTGGTGAGACGACTTGCTCGATTGGAGCAAACGATCTTCGTGAGATCGCGAAATTCTGCCGGGACGAACTCTTGTTCGATTACCTAATCGATATCACGAGCATCGACGACTTCGGAGAAGAGCCGCGTTTCGAAATTGTCTATCATCTTTATTCGATGCCTCACGCAGTTCATCTGCGGCTGAAGTTAAAAGTTCCGGAAGATGCCGGCGCTGTGGATACCGTTTCCGACATTTGGCCGACGGCGAATTGGCACGAGCGCGAGATTTACGACATGATGGGAATCAGGTTTAACGGACATCCCGATCTCCGTCGTATCTTAATGTGGGATGGCTACCCGTTTTATCCGCTGCGAAAAGATTTCCCGCTCGAAGGGCTGCCGAGCGAAATGCCCGATGTCGCTTTCACGAAAGTCACTCCTTTGGAAGGCGGCCCCTTCGTTACTGTGCCGAGCACTGCGACCTCAAAAGATCGCGAACCGCGCGCCCGGCCACCGGAATTGTAAGTCTAGCGCGACGTCTCGGAGGCTCTTTCGCGGAGGATTTTGAGTGACCTAAACCTACGCGGCTGAGACCGGCGGCGCGGTTTCAGGTTTTCGCGTCGCAACCATCACGTCTGGACGCAAACCTTCTTCACGCGGAATGATGGTCGTCGTTTTTTGGCCTGGCTTCGGATAAGCGATCCGGCTATGCAGCATCATTAAGAGCGTGAACCGGAAACGCTCTGCGATGATTTTCAATTCCCCCAGCGTGAGATCGCAGTCGTCCAGCTGCCGGTCGCTAATGCGCTCCTCAATCAGTTCGTTTACGAGCGTTTCGATTTTTTGCGGTGTCGGTTTCTCCAGGCTGCGTGAGGCGCTTTCGACTGTGTCGGCCAGACTCACGATGGCGCTCTCTTTTGTCTGCGGTTTCGGTCCGCCGTAGCGAAAACTCTCTTCCTTCACTGCTGGAATATCGTCTTCGCGCAGCTTCATAATTTTGCCGCCTGCGCGTGCGTCTTCGTGCTGCTGAAGCGCCCGTTGATAAAAATAACGCACGATTGATGTGCCGTGATGCTCCTGGATGATGTCAATGATGCGCTGATTGAGTCTGTATTTCAGGGCGAGATCAACGCCTTCCTTCACATGCGCGATGATGATCAACGCGCTCATCGTCGGCGCGAGATCATCATGCGGATTGCGTTCAAAGCTCATGTTCTCAGTGAAGTATTCCGGCTTCACCAATTTGCCCACGTCATGAAAATAAGCGCAGACGCGGCAAAGCGTGGCGTTTGCGCCGATCGCTTCCGCCGCAGCTTCCGCGAGATTGGCGACGACCAGGCTGTGATGATAGGTCCCCGGCGCTTCGATGGTCATGCGGCGCAGTAGCGGGTGATTGAGATCGGACGCTTCCAGCCAGGAAATGTCCGTTGTAATTTGAAACAGGTTTTCGAGGATCGGTAGTGCGCCGCCAACCAGAGTCGCAGTCAAAATTCCATTACCGATCGCGAGCGCACTTTGGAATCCAATCATGCCCCAATCATTGGCCGTCGGATAAAACCAATTGATCGGGCCAATCAAACCAAATGTCAGCGACAGTAACCAGATGGCGAGCCCGACGCAGAAACCAGCACGGACCAATTGGCCGCGCCGTCGCACCTGCAATGTGAGGGAAACTGCAGTAAAGCCGCTGATCAGACTCGTTACCAGCAACGGCGCGTCAATAGGACCAAACAGGACGCTGCTCCATAGACTGACAAAAAATGCGGCGTACAGGCCATGATGGCGGCCCAACAACACGCTCAGCACAAGCGGTGCAAACGCATAGGGCATGATCAACCCCGCCATTTCAGGCTTCAAGAATCGATAACTGCCACTGTTACAAAGCACGAGCAGCAACTTCGTAACGGACAGTTGCACCAGAATGACGCTAAAGATGAGAAGAATGCGCGAGCTTCGCGAAAAGCTCCTGGGCTGGTTGATCCAAAGCTGAGTAATCGCCGTGGCCAGGACCAGCAGCGCAATAACAAAATTCTTGGTCGGCTCAGGTTGCTGGCCACTAAAAACGAGAAACGCGAGGCCACCGACAAACACCGCAAAGATCACCACCTTGGTGTAAGGCAAGTATTCCAAATTGCGCTTTAGTTCGCTGCGTGCCCGGCGGCGCCGCATTTTCCGCGAGGCAAGGCCACGTCTGATGAGTCTTCCGCGTTTAAAGAAATCGAACATTTCGTTTTTTACTTGCGTGACGCCGGCGCAGGCGATCGGTGCTGCTGGTAGGCGCCAATAATGGCACGAACCAATTCATGCCGCACGACGTCGCGCTCCGTAAAATACACAGTGGCGATGCCGGGGACATTTTTTAATGCCTGCAATGCTTCCACCACTCCGGAGCGCTTGTTCGCCGGCAAATCAATCTGGGTGACGTCGCCGGTCACCACACATTTGGAATTCAAACCGATTCGCGTTAGCAACATGAACATCTGTTCGGTGGTTGTGTTTTGTGCTTCATCCAGGATGACAAAAGCATTACTCAAAGTGCGCCCGCGCATGTACGCTAGCGGAGCCACTTCAATGGTCTGCCGCGCAACCGCGCGCTCGATTTCCTCTGGTTCTAACATTTCACGTAGGGCGTCGTAAAGCGGCCGCAGGTATGGCGTGATCTTTTGTTCGAGGTCACCCGGGAGAAAACCGAGCGCTTCACCAGCTTCCACTGCGGGTCGGGTCAAAACAATGCGCGCTACCTGCTCCTTCTTCAAGGCCGCAACCGCCATGGCCACGGCGAGGTAAGTTTTTCCCGTGCCAGCCGGTCCGATTCCAAAAACAACATCGTGCTTTTGAATTGCCTCCACGTACGCCCGCTGGTTTGCGCTTCGCGCTACAATCGGGGGTTTGCGCGACGAGGTGGTGATTTTCGTTGAAACAACGTCGCCAAGATTCTCATCGCGCTCTTCGAACACGGCCTTGAGCGCATAATTGAATTCGTGCTTTTGAATGTCCACGCCCTGCTGGCGGGCTTTCTCGAGTTGCTCAAACACATGCTGCGCTTTATCGACGCGGTTTGCGTCCCCTTCCAGTTTCACCCAGCCTTCGCGGGTGGTCACTTTCACGCCAAGCGAGTCCTCAAGGTTCTTCAAAAGCTTGATGTCGTTTGCATAGAGCGACTGCAAAGCGCGCGGGCTTTCAAACTGGAGGGTACGAGTTTCAGTCATTATCAATCCGTGGCATCGGCGTCCCTGCCGATCGAGTATTGGCTAAAGCCAACGCCACTAACCCTGACCTACCGGAAACCATACACCAGCGCCCAATGCGTGCGTTCCTCCGGCGATTCCTCCACGCTGACGATGATGAAGTAACTACCGGTAGTCTTTGGAATGATGTGCGCAGCCGCAAAATGTCCTTTCTCCCAGCTGTCTGGTTCTTCCGACAGTTTTCCATCCGAATCGTAAATATGAACGGACACTTTTCCCCGATCGACTTCTGTTCCCAGCCAGAACCAATATTCGTTCCCTTTGAATAATTGTTGCCGGACCGCTTTCTTTTCGCCCGGAGCGAGGTCGCCTCCCCAGTAATCCTCACGCACTTGAAATCCCTGTTTTACGTATGGTTCTGCTGCCTGAAGAGCAAACGACTGTGCATCATCCACTGAGGCAAAGCTGGCGCGCTGCATTATCACGACGGCCGCCACCAGGAAACTCGTGCGGAAAAGAATCTTTGCGAAACCCTTCATCGAAGCTTCCTAATCTCTCGTGACGATGCCGGTACCGAGCCGCGTCGTGATCTCGTTGACCTTCTTAACTGATTCGGCAGGAATATGACCTTTGGCGACATCGATCAGAGGCTTCACCTCCACAAGGGCCTCCTGAATCTGGTGAATGATCGGGAGGTTAAACTCCGGCATAGCCTTCAGTCTTGTCTGAAAATAAGCCAGGAGATCGGGCTGATGCAGAAGCTCGGCGCCGTCGCTGGAAAAATGCTGTTTCACCACCGAGGTCAATACTTCCGTGCCACGCAGCCATCCGCCCAGACTGACGAGCTGCGATAATTTTTCGTCGTGCACTTCGTTCATTGCCTGTTGGACGCTGTTTTGGGTGCGATCCAGTTCCTGCCGGACATTTTCCCAATTTCGCTTATCTGCCGCCTCGATGATCGCCTTGGCGTGTGGCGTGATTGAGTTTCCTACGCCAATCCCCTTCGCCAATGCCAGAACCCGCTGGCCAATGTCCTTTACTGTCGGCGCGTCTTCCGCTTGCACCGCGATAAAACCATCGGCGATCACCGCCCCCAGCAACAGGGCGATACGCGGACGCTCCGTGAAATTTGGTCCCTTATCGCTGCGGACGTGTTCCTTCCAATTGACTGCACCCAGCTTGTTCAGCGCCCCGAAAATTTCGTTCGGCAACGGCACCACAACATCTTCCACAGTCGTGGATAATTGGTTAATATTGATGTGCTGCGGAGCTTGGGCGCCATGCGCGTACAGGGCAAGGCCACAGACCGCAGCTACAATTAACTTCAAATGTTTACTAAACAGAATCATTGGGAGCTTCGAATGTTGATTTCGGGTTCGTATTCAGGATTTAATGAAGCGAACTTTAAGCAAAACAGCCGCTGTACACAAATCCCTGCTCAAAACATTTTGAAGCGTCTGAACCGAAACACTCCATTACCTCTGCGGCGTCCCTACCTGCGTTCCTTATGAATCTGACCCGGCTAGAGCAGATCCTCGACCGCGCATCTTCCAGGCGGATCACGGTAATCGGCGATCTGATGCTGGATGAATTTGTGTGGGGAAAAGTTGGCCGCATCTCCCCAGAGGCGCCGGTCCCGGTTGTGGAGGTGACCGGTGAATCGTTTTATCCGGGAGGCGCCGCCAACGTCGCCCGCAACCTGCGCGAGTTCGTGGACCGCGTTGCGATCATCGGTTTGCTGGGCAAAGACCGCAGCGGCCAGCAACTGCGCGAGTTATTGTCCGAACAAAAGATCGATACCTCGAATGCGGTGGAAGACGCAACGTTTCATACCATCGTTAAAACCCGCATCATTGCACGCCATCAACAAGTCGTTCGCGTCGATCGCGAAAGCTTCGTCGGACCATCGGCGCCCCAGATTGAAGAGGTCGTTGCCGCCGTCCGAAAAAATATTCCGGAGATCGACGCAATTATTTTCGAAGACTACGGCAAAGGTTTCTTATCGACCGAACTCGTTTCGCAGATCGCAGACGCTGCGCGCTCAGCCCGCAAGATCGTCGCTGCGGATCCTAATCCTCGTAACTTGGTCGAGTGGCGCGGCCTGACAGTCATTAAGCCGAACCGCACTGAAGCTTTTCTCGCTGCAGGTATTCCCAACGACGATCCGGATATTGTTCCGTCCCAGGAGACGGATCTGAAGCGCGCCGGCGAAACACTGTTAAAAAAATGGGAGGCAGAAAATGTCCTCATCACTCTGGGCGAACACGGCATGATGCTTTTCCAAAAGAAAGAAGCGCCCCACTACATTCCCACCAAAGCAAGAGAGGTTTTCGATGTATCGGGAGCAGGTGATACGGCCATCGCTCTCTTTACCCTCGGCCTCGCCTGCGGAGCGACTCCGACCGAAGCGGCGGAAATCGCCAACCACGCGAGCGCAGTGGTCGTAAGCAAGCTTGGAACAGCGACCGTGACGCGCGATGAATTGATGGCCAGATTTCGAGAGGATTCCGAAGGTGGCTAATGAATTGTCGGCTGCCGTTTTTATCGATCGCGACGGCACGATCATCGAGGATGCGGATTATTGTTCCCACCCAAAACAGGTGAAGGTTTTTCCCGGCGCTTCCCAAGCATTACGGCGCTTAAAATCAAAGGGATTCAAACTCATTGTTATTACGAACCAAAGCGGCATCGGTCGTGGCTTTTTTACCGTTGACGAATATCGTTCTGTTGAATCGGAAGTCTCGCGCCAACTCGGCCACGGTTTGATCGATGCAACTTATTTTTGCCCCGACGTACCGGGTCAACATTCCAGTCACCGCAAACCATCGCCCGGTATGATTTTGCAAGCCAAGCAAGAGCATCAGATCGATTTGGCGCGTTCGTTTTTTATTGGTGACAAGGAGATCGACGTCGAGTGCGGTCGCAACGCCGGTGTGCGCACAATCCGGGTTCAAACTGGATTTGACTGCGACATCAGTGGCAGCACTGCGGATTGGACCGCAAAAGACTTCCCCGCCGCAGCGCAGGTCATTTTAGAACAGTCACGACCATCGATCTCTCAGCATGAGTAAAACCGTTGGGATCATCCCGGCTCGGTGGAATTCTACGCGATTTCCTGGTAAACCATTGCATCTCATTGATGGAAAGCCGCTTCTGAAACACGTTTGGGAACGCTGTCTCCGGGCTAAAAGCTTGGATTTAGTTGTAATTGCCACAGACGATATGCGAATCGCTTCCGCGGCATTTGAGTGGGGTGCAGAGGTCGCGCTGACTTCGCCGAGACACCGCACTGGCACCAATCGAGCAGCTGAGGTGGCGAGAAAAACAAAGCAGTTCGCATACGTAATCAATGTCCAAGGGGATGAACCCCTGATCGATCCGCGTTTGATCGACAAAATTGTCGAAAAATTACAGTCGCATCGCAAAGTGGGAATCGTGACGGCTGCGCATCCATTCAAGAATCAGGCGGACGCTCTTTCTCCTCACCAAGTGAAGGTCGTTCTCGATCTTCGCGGTAACGCACTTTATTTCTCTCGTGCGGCGATCCCGGCTCCACCGACTGACGGGCGCGTGGCATCGGCTTCCAGCCAATCGAATCGATCGGCAAAGATGCCGATGCTACGCACCCGTCATCCCTTGTTTCTCCGTCACCAGGGCGTTTATGGATTCCGGCGCGAGACGCTGCTTCAATTTGTGAGATGGAAACCAAGTCCACTGGAGCGCGCTGAATCCCTCGAGCAATTGCGCGCACTGGAAAATGGTGTAACGGTTCATGTGCTCGTTACTGCTACAGGATCGCCCGGTATCGACACGCCAGAAGAGGCAGCGGCGCTGGAGCAAAAGCTTGCCCGCGCAAATCGGAGAATGAGCTCGTGAAATACATTTTCATCACTGGTGGCGTGATTAGTTCCCTGGGGAAGGGATTGACGGCGGCTTCGCTCGGAACACTCCTCGAAGCGCGTGGTCTACGCATTGTTCTCCAAAAATTTGATCCTTATCTGAACGTAGATCCCGGCACGATGAATCCTTTTCAGCACGGCGAGGTCTATGTCCTGGACGACGGAGCGGAAACCGATCTCGATCTCGGCCACTACGAGCGCTTCACCAATTGCGTTCTCACGCGGCACAACAATCTCACCAGCGGCCAGGTGTACGAGTCGGTCATCTTGAAGGAACGCCGCGGCGACTATCTCGGTAAAACCGTGCAGGTGATTCCGCACGTCACCGATGTCATCAAAGGACGCATCCGTGAAATTTCAGACGAAAGCAAATACGATGTCGTCATCACAGAAATCGGGGGCACAACGGGGGACATCGAGGGACTGCCGTTTTTGGAAGCAATTCGCCAATTCATTCTCGAAGTCGGGGCGCAAAATGTGCTCAACGTGCACGTCACCCTGGTTCCCTACATTAAGGCCGCTCACGAACTGAAGACGAAACCGACCCAGCAAAGCGTTGCCAAGCTGCGCGAGATCGGATTGCAACCGCAGGTATTGATTTGCCGGACCGAACTGATGCTCGATCTCGATCTGCGACAAAAACTCTCAATGTTCTGCAGCGTTGCGGAGAAAGCGGTAATCGAAGAGCGCGACGTTGCGCACACGATTTACGAAGTGCCGTTGACCCTTCACGCGGAAGGTTTGGACCAGTTGGTGTGCGACCTTTTAAGCTTGAAAACGCGGCAGCCCGACCTCGCAGGATGGAAAAATTTTGTTAAGCGCGTCATTAGCCCAGCGAAACGAGTCACAATCGCTGTTATCGGCAAATACTTCGATGTTCGGGACGCCTACAAGAGTATTTACGAATCCCTCACGCACGCGGCTGCGAGCGAAGATTGCGGAATCGATCTTGAACTTATCGACGCGGAATCGTTGCAAGACGGCGTTAACGGCCCGTTAAAAGACGTCTCCGGTATCTTGATTCCAGGCGGTTTTGGCCTTCGCGGCGTTGAAGGAAAAATCAAGGCTGCGCGTTTCGCGCGCGAACACAACATTCCTTATCTCGGGCTTTGCCTCGGGATGCAGGTGGCAACAATTGAGTTTGCGCGAAACGCATGCGGAATCAAAGACGCCAACAGCACCGAGTTTGACAAGAACGCAAAGGAACCGGTGATCTCGTTGCTCGAAGAACAGCGAGGCGTCAAGAGCATGGGCGCCAGCATGCGCCTCGGCACGTGGCCGACGAAAATCGCCAAAGGCACACTCGCGGAAAAAATTTACGGTAGTACCGAAGTGATGGAGCGCCACCGCCACCGATACGAGTTCAACATGAAATACCGGGACCGGATGAATGAAAAAGGCTTCGTCATTTCTGGCACATCACCGGACGGCACGCTGGCCGAGCTGATCGAGCTTCGTGATCATCCCTATTTTGTTGGTTGCCAATATCACCCGGAATTTCAAAGCAAGCCGAACAAACCGCATCCGCTTTTCAAAGGATTCATTCAGGCCTGTCTCAATTATCAGAGTCGTGGGACGCGCGCTCCAAGCGATCAAGAATCGCCGCCCCGAGTCCCTGAGCAGGAACTCGTTCTGCAACGATAAGGTCGAGATCCAGATCGTCGAGCTCCCGTAAGGAGCGAAACAAATTCGCAGCGGCTTCGCGCAGATCCTGTCTAGCACTCAAGTGGCGAATCGCCGTGAAGCGTGTTTCCTTTTGATGAGGATTCCAAGCCAGCAGCGCAACAGTTTGATTCGGTTTTGGAACGAACAACGTCGCGTCATCAACCAGCTGTACCGCCGTTGCCGGAGCATAATGCGAAGGTAGTTGCCCCGGCACGTGCACACACGTGGCATCGGCATCCTGCCGATCGGGCATCGGCTGGAAACCGATGCCACAAAGTTCTTCCGCCGTAATTGGCCCATGCCGCAAAATACGGATCTTGTCTTCATGCACGGCGACAATCGTCGACTCGATGCCGTACATTGTTGGGCCAGCGTCAATGATCAGCGGGATGCGTCCACTTAGCTCATCAAAAACGTGCTGAGCGGTCGTAGGACTAATTCGACCGAACCGATTTGCGCTTGGCGCGGCGATCGGTTTCCCAAATGCGGAAATGATTTCAGCAAAAACCGGATCTGAACTCATTCGCACAGCGACTGTTTCAAGCCCGGCGGTGACGATTTCTGGAACGATCGGTTGTCGAGCCAAGACGAGTGTGAGCGGTCCGGGCCAGAATTGCGCGATCAGTTTTTTGATCTGCGCCCTGGACCGCTTATCGACCGTCGCCACACGCTCCAGCCATTGTTGGTCAGGCAGATGAACAATCAGTGGATCGAAACGCGGGCGCTCTTTCGCTTCGAAAATTCTTGAGACTGCAATGGGATTGAGCGCATCAGCTGCGAGCCCGTACACGGTTTCTGTTGGGAGCGCGACCATGTCGCCTTTGCGCAACAGTTCAACCGCCGCAGTTGTGGCACGGGCTTCCAGTCCGCTGGGATCGGCAGGATGCCGATGCCACGAGCGGCGACCCAGGGTCGCCGCTAAAATCTCAGTCCTCACTTCTCTAGTTTCGCGGCGAGCACGCTTTCGCTCTGTTTCTTGCGAAACGCTTCCAATTTTTTCCGAACCGCTTCGTCAGAAGTGGCCAGAATGGCGGCGGCAAGCAGCGCAGCGTTTTTGGCTCCAGCTTCGCCGATAGCCAGCGTCCCAACGGGAATACCGCCGGGCATTTGCGCCGTGGAAAGAAGCGAATCGAGCCCCTGCAACTTCGATTGAATTGGCACTCCCAAAACGGGGAGCCAGGTATGAGCCGCAATCACTCCAGCCAAATGTGCTGCGCCGCCTGCGCCAGCGATGACGACGCGCAGCCCCCGCGCCGCTCCATTCCGCGCGAATTCAGCGGTCGCGTCCGGTGTTCGATGCGCGGAGAGAACGCGCGCCTCATTAGGCACGCCGAGCTCGTCGAGCGTCTCGACGGCACGACGCATTGTTTCCCAATCCGATTTGCTGCCCATGATCACAGCAACTAACGGTTTCAACTCAGGCATGTGCGAATTGTAGGGTGTTCGATTCGTTTGCGCCAGCAAACTCACCCTTCGGGCTTCCCGTCTATGTCGCGCGGCTCCCCCCAGCTCCATTCTGTGAAACGCCAAGTGGCATTGGCTTCCAGCCAATATCCCATCGACAAGATGCCGATTCCGCGTGTTAATGCGATATTGCGCCTATGAATCGCCATAGCCGGTCGATCGTTCTGGTCGGCATGATGGGCGCTGGAAAATCATCCGTGGGCGTCTGTTTGCGGCGGCGAACCAGGCTGAAGCTGTTTGATACCGACGAAATCGTCACATCGAAATTCGGAATGCCTATTTCAAAAATTTTTTCGGAATACGGCGAGAACAAATTCCGTGAAGCCGAAACGGAGGCGCTCCAGACACTCGCAACCAGCGAGCCGGTAGTTATCGTGACGGGCGGCGGAATTGTATTGCGCGAAGAGAATATTCATCTTTTGAAACGACTGGGCGTAGTGGTGTGCCTGGAGGCGGACGAAAAAACGCTTTTTAAACGGGCTTCGCGAGCTGGCAAACGACCGTTGCTGCAAGGCAAAAACCCGAAAAAAACGTTTACCAATATGTTACGGACCCGCCGGCCGCTTTATGCAAAGATTGCTGATATTCGCGTGGATACATCGGTGCTTACAGATGAAGAAGTCGCGGTGGCAATTTTGAGTAAGTTTAGCAGGTATTATCGCAAGTCAGTACCGGCAGCGACGACGCCAGCAATCGCGTAATGACTGGAACAAGTGCGCAGATGACTGATCGCGAAATCTCTCGGACGGAATTGAAGCAACGACTGGTCTCGTTTGCGCGCGAGATTGGTTTCGACTCCTGCCGCATCGCAACCTGCGGTTCCGCGCCACACGCAGCGGCATTTCGAAATTGGCTGGATGAAGGCGGACACGGTGAAATGGGTTACATGGCGCGCGGTGAAGAAAAACGCTGTGATCCTCAGAAGGTTTTACCGGACGCGCGTTCAATTGTTGTACTTGCGCTGAATTATTTCCACGGAGACCCCCAAGCGGGCGGCACGCCTGCCGCTACAGGCAGAATCGCACGCTATGCGTGGGGCGACGACTATCACGATCTGATCGAGACCAAGCTCGACAAGATCGGCGAGTTTCTTCGCGAGTTCGGCGGGCAACAGAAATGTTATGTCGATACCGGGCCAGTTTTGGAACGCGATCATGCGGCGCAGGCCGGCATTGGCTGGCACGGCAAAAGCACGATGCTCATCGACGAACGACTCGGCACCTGGTTTTTTCTCGCAGAAGTTTTGACGACCCTTGAACTGCCGTCGGACGAGCCTGTGCCAGCTCGCTGCGGGAGGTGCGAGCGCTGTATCAAAGCCTGTCCCACCGGCGCAATCACGGCCCCTCATCGCCTGGACGCGCGCCGCTGCATTTCCTATCTGACAATCGAACTTAAAGGTTCCATCCCGCTGGAGCTTCGACCACTTATCGGAAACAGAATTTTTGGTTGCGACGATTGTCTTGATGCCTGCCCGTGGAATCGTTTTGCCCAAGTATCGCGCGAAGCCGCATTCTCTGCCCGTCCGGCAACGGTGGGCATGCCGTTGCGCGAATATCTCAGTTTGAGCGATGATGAGTTTCGCATGCTTTTTAGAAATTCGCCCGTCAAACGGATCAAACGGCGCGGCTTCTTGCGTAATGTCTGCGTCGCATTGGGCAATGTTGGAGATTCGTCGGATTTGCCCGCGCTCGAGCGCGCCACAGCCGATTCCGAACGGTTAATCGCGGAGCACGCGAATTGGGCGATTCGCCAAATTCGGTCTCGACACGGAATCAGCCCGTCCCAATCGGGACAAGACCGAGCTCATTCAGGGAGACCGCAATTAATTGAATCCAAGACCGTTCCTCGGCGCATCGTAGAATTGTTATGAACGGGATTTCGTTTGCAAGAGTCAAACAAGCGACTAATTCTGACGCCTTCAACCTGAGACCCGCTCCTCCGATGCACCAAGCCGTGAGCACACCTGCGCCTGCACCTTTGACGGCGAAGCAGCGCCGTGCCCGGCGCAAAAAGCAAATCATTTACGGATCGATCGCCCTGGTCGCGCTCTGGATCATTGCGTCGATCATCTGGAACAAGCGCGAGAAGCCGATTCCGGTCACAACGGAGACCGCGATTCGTAAAACGATCGTGCAAACGGTTTCAGCCACGGGAAAAATACAGCCTGAGGTTGAAGTCAAAATTTCACCCGAAGTTGCTGGCGAAATTATTGAATTGCCCGTTGAGGACGGAATGCGAGTCAAGAAAGGCGACCTGCTGCTGAAAATTAAGCCCGACTCATATAAGGCGCTTCTCGAACAACAGGAAGCGGCGATCAGTGCAGCGAAAGCCACTAATCTCCAGCAAAAAGCGACGATGCTGAAGAGTGAGCACGATTTCAAACGAGCGGAAGATTTGTTCAACAAAAAGCTTATTTCGGAGCAGGAATATAATGCGGCCCAAGCAGCAGATGATGTGGCAAAAAATACCTACGAAAGTTCGCTTCACGAAATCGAGCGCGCCCAAGCCGGCTCGAGTCAGGCGCGCGATCAATTGTCCAAGACGACGATTTACTCGCCCATTGATGGCACGATCACAATTCTCAACAGCAAATTGGGCGAGCGTCTTGTAGCCACAGGGCAATTCGCCGGCACGGAAGTAATGCGCGTTGCCGACCTCGGTCACATGGAGGCGCGCGTCGATGTGAACGAGAACGACGTGGTGAATGTGAAGTTGGGCGACAAGGCCGAAGTAAAAATCGACGCTTATGGCGATCGAAAATTCAACGGCACCGTTTATCAAATCGGTAACACGGGAAAGACAACAGGCGCCGGCACACAGGAAGAGGTCACCAACTTTGAGGTGAAAATTCGGATCGAAGACCACGATGTGGTGCTGAAGCCTGCGCTGAGTTGTACCGCCGACATTCACACGAACGAGGTGAAGGACGTCGTGGCCGTGCCGATGCAGGCGGTGACGATTCGCACCGGTGAGAGCAATTTGAGTCCAGAAGAGATCGAAAAGAAAAGACAGAAGGTGACGCAACGCGACAAAGGCGACAACAACGCGGAGTTCGTCAACGAGCGTGCGGAGAAAGCGGCGCAGAAAGAAGAGCGCGAAAAGCTGGTCAAGGTCGTTTTCCTGAAAAAAGGCAACAAAGCCCAGATGGCGAAAGTGACGACTGGCATCTCCGACGACACTTACACCGAGATCAAAAGCGGCATTCAGGCCGGCGATGAAGTGATCTCGGGAAGTTACAGTGCGATCAGCCGGAAGTTGAAGGAGGGCGCGAAGGTAGCCCTCGACAAAGAAGGAATGAAGTAATCTCGACGAGCGACTGTCGACGTGGCGATGGAGACTCGAAATTCAATCAGGCCGCCCGGTCCGGTCGTCATCGACATCGAAAACATTACCAAGGACTATGTCATGGGCAAGGAAGTCGTGCGCGCGTTGCGCGGCGTAAGCTTGCAGATTCGCCGCAACGAATACATCGCCATCATGGGCCCAAGCGGCAGCGGCAAGTCGACGCTGATGAACATGCTCGGTTGTCTCGATACGCCGACCGCGGGCCGCTATGAGTTCAACGGCAAAAACGTTGCCGAAATGGATGACGACGAGCTCGCGGCCGTTCGCAATCGCGAGATCGGGTTCGTGTTCCAAACTTTCAATCTTCTGCCAAGATCGACATCGCTGCGCAATGTCGAGCTGCCGCTGATCTATGCCGGCATCAATCCCCACCGGCGTGAAGAACGCGCGGCCCAGGTGCTGGCAGATGTTGGCCTCGGTGATCGCATTCATCACAAACCCAATGAACTTTCCGGCGGTCAACGTCAACGCGTCGCGATCGCGCGCGCGCTCGTCAATGAACCGTCGATTATTCTGGCCGACGAGCCGACGGGGAACCTTGATTCCAGGACCGGTGAAGAAATCATGGAGTTGTTCGAGAATTTATATCAGCACGGCAACACAATTATCCTCGTGACACATGAACGAGACATCGCGGCGCACGCGCGTCGTACTGTGCGTTTGCGCGACGGACTGATCGAGATGGATCACGTAGGCTTTATTCCAGAACTCGACCTGCCGGTTGCGAGATAATTTCGACATGAAACGTTTTCTTTACGAGCTAAGCGAGAGCTGGAAAATCGCGGCCGCGCAAATGCGCTCGAACCTAACCCGTTCAACGCTCACGGCGCTCGGTGTTATTATCGGCATTATCGCTGTGACATTGATGGGCACCGCTGTGAGCGGCATATCCATCGGATTCGATAAAAGCATGGCCGTGCTCGGCGATGATGTTCTCTACGTGACGCAGTGGCCGTGGAAGCCAGTGGATGACTGGTGGAACTATCGCGATCGGAAAAAAATCAAGACGGAATACGCCGAGACTTTGAACCGGATGATCGCGGCGACTCCGAACTCGAACCTGGTGGTAGCAGTGCCGACATCGAATTTGATGCGATCGATTAAATATGGTGGCAACCAGGTGAACAACGTTTTCGTCCTCGGGACGACATCGGATTTCATCATAACATCGACAATCGATTGTACGGCTGGGCGATTCTTCAACGAACTCGAATCGCGTGGCGGCGCCAATGTTGTCGTGATCGGCTATGACGTGGCCGATGCGCTTTTCCCTTCCGAAAACCCGATCGATAAATCGGTGCTGATCAACGGTCAGTTATTCAAAGTCATTGGCGTAAACACGCGACAGGGCACGTTTCTCGGGTTGTTCAGTTGGGACTCGATGGTGGCGATGCCGCTGGGCGCGTTTAACAAATATTTTTCGGCGAAAAGCGAATCGGACATACGTGTAAAAGTGAAAGACAAGACCAGACTCGCGGATGCCAAGGATGAGCTCACCGGTTTGATGCGGCGTGTGCGCGGACTGCCACCGGAGAAAAAGGACGATTTCTCAATCAACGAGCAACAGGCCTTC
>Ga0193713_1000044_pt1 | contig 33424 bp, 24 predicted proteins | sample H3a2metaG_FD_143054 | JGI IMG/M metagenome (GOLD analysis project Ga0193713, IMG submission 143054) | Soil microbial communities from a riparian zone of the East river system, Colorado, United States - H3a2 | ecosystem: Environmental > Terrestrial > Soil > Riparian zone | place: USA: East River... | reverse complement strand
ATTTGGGACAGCGTCACACATATCGTGCGTTCGCCCTACTTGCTCGCGCTCGTCCTTTTCATCTTCATTTACACGCTGACAAATACATGGGCCTATTTTCAACAGGCGGATCTCACGGGGCATGAGTTGGCGGATAAGTCGGCCCGCACTGCATTCTTCGGCAAAATGGATTTCTCGGTCAACACGCTCACTGTATTGATTCAACTTTGCTTAACGAGTCGTCTGCTAAAATGGTTCGGCGTGGGCTTTACCCTCGTGCTCATGCCGGCGCTAAGCGGGCTCGGTTTTCTCGCGATCGGTTATGCGCCAATTCTGGTTGTACTCGCGATTTTTCAGGTGGTGCGGCGTTCAACCGGCTTCGCGCTGCTTCGTCCGGCGCGCGAGATTTTGTTCACCGTTTTGCGGCGCGAAGACAAATACAAAGCGAAAAGCATGATCGACACATTCGGTTATCGTCTCGGCGATATAGTCGGCGCCTGGTCGTATAAAGCGCTCCACGTCGTGGGCCTGAGCTTGAACGCGATCAGTTTCATTGCTGTACCAATCATTGCTGCATGGTGCGCGCTGAGCGTTTGGCTGGCTCGCAAACAACGCGCCCTGGCGGATGCTCAGCACCGTTCAGAAGCTGGTCCGGCTGTTGACGTCGCAGCTGCGAAACCAGCGTGAGTTTGTTACGCTGAAAAGAAATTGCGTTCGCCTCTGTTCGGCAGAATCGTAATCAACAACAAATCAAGGAGGTAAAACAATGGCAACACGAACTGGATCGGCTGTTTGGGAAGGCACACTCAAGCAGGGCAAAGGAACGACGAAACTCGGGAGCGGCGCGTTCGAAGGTCCGTATTCTTTTTCATCGCGGTTCGAAGAAGGCAAAGGCACCAACCCCGAAGAGATGATCGGCGCAGCCGAGGCCGCGTGTTATTCGATGGCTCTTTCGGCGAACTTGGAGAAAGCGGGCCATCCCGCGAAACGAATTAGCACCATAGCCACCGTCAAACTTGAAATGGTCGGCGGCGGACCAAAAATCACGACGATCGAGCTAAAGACTGAAGCCGACGTTCCCGGAATCGACGAGGCAAAATTCAAGGAACAAGCCGAGCTAACGAAAAAGACTTGCCCTGTCTCCGTGGCACTTTCCGGGACTCAGATCAATCTCGACGCGAAGTTGCTGTACCCGCGTCTCTGAGACGCGTTCGAAGCGGAAGTGGCATTCGTTGCGAAAAGCACGAAGGCTACGTGTTCGGCTTCGACAAGATCGACATCGTACCTTTACTGAATCCAAACGACTACCCGATGCATCTCAACAGGGATGGCGCGGAGAATCGGACATTGGATTTGCCTGTGGCTGATTGTTAGTGTTGCCGCAATTCGCGCCGGGCAAAACTCAGGTGCCCTGCTTAACGACAAGGAAATTCGCGGTTTAGTCGCGGAGCGAATCAAAGCGCTCGGCGGCGAGCAGAGCGGCGTCGGCATCGTCGTTGGCACGATCTCATCGGAGGGTCGGAAGATCATTTCGGCCGGTCAATGCCGCTCGGACGACTCGCGCCCTCCCGATGGCGACACCGTTTTTGAAATCGGATCGGTGACGAAGGTATTCACGGCGTTGCTGCTTGCTGAGATGGCCGAGAAAAACGAAGTCGGATTGAATGATCCGGTCGCAAAATATTTGCCAGCCGGGTTCAAGGTTCCGGCGGGAAATGGAAAGACGATTTCGCTGCTCGACCTTGCAACGCACACCTCAGGTTTGCCGTTCATGCCTAACGAGTCGGCGATTTCGAACGATTCCGCAGCCGCGAAGTACTCGACCGTCGATCTCCGTCGGTTCGTTGCGAGCTCCGAATTGCGCAGCGGCGTCGGCGAAAAATGGGAATACTCGAACATCGGCTACTGGCTTTTGAGCGAAGCGCTGGCCGGCCGAGCTGGTCTTGACTACGAAAGTCTGCTGCGGAAGCGCGTGATCACTCCGTTGGGCCTAAGCAACACGGCGTTCGCCCTTTCGCCGAAAATGAAAGCGAATTTCGCGGCTGGCCACAACGCCGTGCTCCAGACGGCGCCACCGATCTCGACATTGCCGATCTATTCGATCATGCCCGCAGCCGGCGGTCTTTATTCGACTGCGAACGATTTGTTGAAGTTGCTGGCCGTGGCGATGGGTTACGAACATTCGCCATTAGAAGGCGCCATGCGCCTCACCTGGAACACGCGCCGCCCAACGTCGCGCGATGGTTTCGAGCAGGCGCTTGGATGGACAATCATTCGCGAGCAGAACAACCTGCTCATCGTGCACGACGGCGGCACGTTCGGTTATGCGACTTCGATCGCGTGGGATCCGTTCACGCGCGTTGGCCTCGTCGTGCTGTCAAATCAAGTCGCGAACGTTGGCGACATCGCGCGTCATTTGCTGCGGCCGAGCATCCCGCTGGAAAAACCGACTGCAACGAAGCGAACCGAGGTGGCGCTCGATCCGGCAACACTCGACATTTACGTTGGAAATTACGAAGCGACCGGCGAAGGAATCTTCGCGGTGGCTCACGATGGTGATTCTCTGACTATCCGCTCGCCCGGTGAATGGGGCCTGCCGAAATTCCGATTGCACCCGGAAAATCGACAAGACTTTTTCGCAGCCGAGCTACCGATGCGCGTCGCGTTTCAATTCGAGAATGATGGTTCGGTTAAGAAGATGCTCGTCTATCCACCTCGCGGGCAGAAAGCGATTTCGGCTGTTCGGTCGGACTCTTCCCGCTGATATCAACTCACTAGATGACGATGCAAATTCGCGGTGGCGTGAGGACACGATAGTCCGCACGCGAGAATAGGGCACTATCCGAAATTCTACTTCGCCAACTCGTAGAGATATTCGACGAAAGACATCACCGCGCCATCGAGTCCTTGTATTTTCGGGTTCGCAGATTCGATAATGTAATATTCGTCCGGTGCGTGCGCGCCGGAGCCGTGACCGAGACCGAAATGTCCGGCTGCAAGTTTCAGGGGTTCGCCGGTAAAGACGTAACCTGGATACGAGCCGGCGTTGCGCGGCCACAACAGCGCATCGATTCCGGATTTCTTGTAAGTCGCGACCTGCGCCTTTATGAGCGCGGAATCGGCGGACGTGCTCGTGGGATCGTAACCGCCCGTCATGTTCACTTCGATGTCGCCGAAACCGCGCTGTGCCAGGTGCGCCTTCAACGCCGCGAGGGCGTCTGCTGCTTTCATGTCTGGCACGAGACGCATGTCGATCTTCGCTACTGCGCGATGGGGCAGAATGGTTTTGCCGCCGGGTCCGGTGTAACCGCCAACCAAACCCTCAATGTTCACCGTCGGCTGCGATTCAAGTCGTTCGTTCGCCTGCTCCCACGGCAAGTCGTTGATCCAATGTTGCACGCTGAATAGTTTCTTCGCCTGTGCTTCGCTCCGCACCTTCGATACTTTTTCGATCATCGATTTTTCTTCGGCGTTGAGCGGAAGGGGCTTCGGATAGTTGTCGATTGCGATTTCATTCCCGTCCTCGGATACCAGCGTGTCGAGCGCCTTAACCAAATGCCATGCAGGACTGTCCACCATGGCCTTTAGCGAGGAGTGGATGTCTTTGGCTGGTCCGCGTCCCCATTTTTCGCCGCTCGATACCAGCTCCAATTCGATCACGCCTTTCGACCCGAGGTTGACTGTGACGATTCCATCCAAGTCCTGCGTGGCCGAGGGCATAAATACGCCGACACAATTTTTCAGAGGAGCCAACACTTCTGGGCGTCTAACGAGTTGTGGAATGTGAGGCGAACCGATCTCTTCTTCACCTTCCGCCACCATCACAAGGTTCACCGGCATCTTTTTCCCCGCGCCGCGAATTGCATGCAGCGCGGCGAGGAACGCCGCCTCCGGTCCCTTTTGATTCACGGCGCCACGGCCAACGATCACCTTTCCGAGCGTCGGTTTGTCCACGATTCGCGCTTCCGTCGGCGGTGACGTCCACTCCGCCGCATCGAACTGTTTCACATCATACATGAAATAAAGTCCGACCGTCTTCGACGCACCCGCATCGAGCGTCGCGAATACGCCTGGCTTGCCATCCGTGTTAATCACGGTCGCCTGCTGAAATCCCGCATCGCGCGCGAGCTTCGCCATGTACTCCGCGCCTTCCGGGTAACCGCGATTCTCCGCCGCAATCGACACCTGCCCGATCCAATCCTGCAAGCGTTTTACGGCCACGTCGTGGCGTTTGGTTATTTCGGCTTTGATTTCGTTGAGATCGTTTTCGGCTGAATAACTTAAATTCGGAGTGGTAGTAATGGTGCCGAATACGGCAAGGACAGCTGCGTGTATACTGAGCGGTTTCATACGAATCTGATCGTGTGACCGCGCAACGCGTGCAACTCGAACCACTGATTTTTTCCGGTAGTTGCAATAGCCCGGCAACGCCGCAGGTGTTCAACTCATCTGCGGTTCGTGGCCAACTTCTTGCCGCGATAATGGAGCCGATTACAGTCTTCCTCTCGTTATGAACACGACCCGTCATGCAATTACTGGAGCCGTTCTGGCGCTTGTTTTTTGTGCGAGCAGCAACGCGAGCGAGCCGATTTATGACGGGCTCGGTACGTACTCGCGCAAGATCACAACAAAAAGCACAAAGACGCAGCGTTATTTCGACCAAGGCCTGGCACTGCTTCATGGTTTCAATCACAGGGGCGCGATCCGCTCATTCCAGGAAGCGGCGCGGCTCGATCCGCAATGCGCCATGGCACATTGGGGCGCGGCCCTTGCTGCCGGTCCGCATATCAATTATCCACTTGTGCCGCCGCCGATGGCTGAGCTGGCATGGAAGGAACTTACCCTTGCGAAACAAAACGCGTCGAACACCTCGGAAGTTGAGCGAGCGTTGATCGATGCCCTCAGCAAGCGCTACGCATATCCCCAACCGGAGGACCGCGCTCCGCTCGACCAAGCCTATGCCGACGCGATGCGTGAAGTCTGGAAGAAATTCCCCAATGACGTTGATGTGGGTGCGCTGTTCGCGGAAGCGATGATGGACCTTCGGCCGTGGAACCAATGGACACTTGAAGGTCAACCGAATCCCGGCACCGAGGAGATCATCGCCACACTCGATGCGGTATTGAAGCTAAACCCGCGGCATCCGTTCGCGAATCATCTCTACATTCACGCCGTAGAAGCTTCGCCACACCCGGAGCGCGCGGATGCTGCGGCCGATCGCCTGCGCAAGCTCCAACCAGGCCTCGCCCACAACGTGCACATGCCATCGCACATCGATATCCGCCGCGGCCGCTGGCATGAGGCGATCGCTACGAACGCCAAGGCGGTCCAGGCCGATAAACGTTACCGCGCCGCGACGGGCAATCGGCCGCTCGGTCTATTCCCCATGTACGCCGCGCACAACCAACACATGCTCGCGTACGCCGCGCTCATGACGGGCCAAAGCAAACTTGCGATGCGTTACGTGCGCGAAATGATAAAAGATCTGCCGGCAGAGTTCGTGAGAGAAAACGCAGCCTTGGTAGAGGCCTTCGGCGCGGTACCGATGGAAGTGATGATGCGCTTCGGAAAGTGGGATGACATTCTCGCGGAGCCGGAAAATTATCCCGACTACATGCCGTTCGCTCGCGCATTTCATCATGGGGCGCGCGCGATCGCCTTCGCCGCCAAGAGCGACACCGAGAACGCACGGAAGGAGCAGGCGATCTTCCGCGAACTTGTCCAACGCGTTCCAAAAGAAACGGCAGTCAGTAACAACACTGCTGAGTCAATCACCGCAGTAGCCAATCACATGATTGAAGGCGAACTACTGATAGCCGAAGGGAAACTTGACCCAGGGCTCGAAGAGCTGCGTGCCACGCTTACATTGGAAGACGCCCTGAAGTACGACGAGCCTCCGTCCTGGATGATTCCGTTGCGGCATACCATCGGTGCGAACCTGATGAACGCCGGCCGCTTCGCCGAGGCCGAGCAGATCTATCGTGATGATCTGAAGCGTCTGCCCGAGAACGGGTGGTCTCTGTTCGGGTTGTCCCAAGCGCTCGCTGCGCAGGAAAAAGACGGCGCAGAACTTGAAGCAACGCGCGCCCGGTTCAAGAAAGTGTGGGCCAAAGCTGACGTGAAAATCACGAGCTCGTGTCTGTGTCGACCAGGCTTGACGGCGAACTGTGAACTGAACCGCACGTCAACTCCGCCACTATTATCCGGCGACTAAAGCGCCAAACTCTCCTGCTTCGGAGCCGAAGCCACATTTGAGAGGCCGCGGAATTTCTTCACTAGTTCATCGAGCTTGGCGACATAGTAATCGACGTTTTCGTCGCGATTTTCGGGATCGAACTCGCTGGCAAGCTTGGCGGCTTCGTAGGCGGGAACTTTTTTCGGTGTGGCTTTGATGTAATAGCTGATTTGGTCGCCGGGTTTGTAATTGCGGCCACTTGCCAGGGCGAGTTCGTACGCGGCGGCGCGGTTGCGCGCCGAGCCGGCAATCTTGGCGCGATATTTATCGAGCGAATCTTGCAGCGTGTCGGTCTTCATCAGCATGTCGATCTTCCATTCGCGGTTCCGGATTTTTTTCTCGAATTCATCCCGAAGATTTATAATCGCTTCAGGTTTTCCCTCCATGATCAGCTTGATCATTTCCTCCAGGAAGACGCGCTGGAATTTTTCGAATCCGCGCGATTTAAGAGCGCCGCCCCTGATGATGACATCGCCATCTTTCGTAAGGAGCGCGTAGTTCTTCGCTTTGTAGCTAAACATGGCGTCGAATTGTTCGTCGAACTCGATTTCAATTCCATCGGGCAGTTCCTTCGCCAGACCTTCGCGTAATTCGTCGATTTCGATTTTACCTGAGGGCACGAAATAAATTCCGTCCGTATCGACTTCGATCACTTTCGCGCCGTGCGCGCCTAACCAGTCGATCAGCTTCTTCAGCAAATCGCGTCCAATTTGTGTGACCCGCGCTGCCGCGTCGAAGTCGGCGAAATGTCCCTGCGCGAACCCCAGGTAACCGTAGAAACTGTTCAGCAGAATCTTGAACGTGTTCTGCAAAGCCTGGAGGTGATGCTGCTTTGCGGGATCTTTCTCCGCGCGCATTTCGGCCTTCGCTTCCAATCGGAACGTGCGCAGATCAGTGAGCAAGTGCCGGAAGATCTGCAACTGATCGGTCACCGGAAAGCAATCGAACTTCAACATGATCGATGGATAGAGCGAGGCGACGTCGCAGTGCCATACGTTGTGCGCAACCCCGGTGAAGAAGATATCGGTGTAACCGCCCTCGAACGCGCGCACCATCGGCAACTCGGGAATGGAATGGCGTTGCCGGAAATATTCGCGCAGGAATAGTGCATTGATCCGCGTGGCGTTGCCGCGAACGATCACATCCTGATAGTTGTATGGGAAAATCTGGGCCTGGATGAAGTAGCTCGCGCTTAACAATTCGGATAATGCCCGTGTTTCGCGGACACCGCACAGCGCACGTTGTCGAAATGCTTCCGAATTTTCCAGGTACCCGCGATGCAATTCCTTACCGCTAAGCGCGGAAATCTGTTCGCTGCCGCAAAGATCGAAATGCCGGGCGACATCGGTCCGTTCGAAACCGGCAAGAGAACGCATGCCAACATCGTAAAATTGCGCGAGCAAAAAAGTATCGACGAAGTGGCGGCCGCCGACTGTGAACTTTGGATAATCGATTGTTTTTTCGGCGATTTGGAGTCGAGACGGACGCGAACGCAAGAATCCGTCACTGCGTCCCCAATCGAGTTTTGTTTTCGCTTTCTTCGCGCGTGCGACCAGATATGGCAGATCAAAACGGAAAAGATCGTGCCCTTCGATCACATCCGGATCCCGTTCTTTGATAATCGCGGTCAGTCGCTTCAATGCCGCGTGTTCCGATTCCTCGACATTTTTTGGATCAACAACCAGTAATTCTTCCCAACCGGTGTTATCCGAGAGCGCGATGCTCATGATGTGATCGTTGTTGTAGTCGCAGTCGCCAGCCGCGACGCCGGGGTCAGCGACCCCGGCTACAGAAAGCACCTCGATCTGCATGCGTTTTAGCTCTTCAAACGGTAGGTCTTTAAACAACGTGCGCCCCGTGCCAGTGAGGTAATGCTGCACGGGATCAGTGAATGCGAAGAAATCGCGCCCAGCGCTTTTAAGCCCGTTGCGCAATGCGATGAGTTCCTTCCAGCTGTCGACTGTGACTAGCCAGCCGTACTTGAGCTCGCTCTCGAGCTTTTCAGATTCGATGCCAAGATCGACAACGTCCGAGTCGCACCAGACAAATGGGTGGAAAGGCTCAACGTCGGCAATGATCGATCCGTCTGCTTCCCGGCGATAAACCTTAATCGTGCCAGTTTCGCCGAGTTCAATGGCGACAATGCGTGGCGTAGGATCAGCGCCGAAGAGCAGTGTGTTCTTCTCGAATTCCATGAGCCATCCAACTTTCTGTCATTTGGAGCGAAGTCGAGAAATCTCTTAAGTGATTGCACGGAGTAAGAATTCAGAGATGCTTCGACTTCGCTCAGCATGACAGAATGAAGGCCGTTTCATCGTCGATCGCATTACTCTCCATCCTCCTGCCGGCTCTTGTGCTTGCACAGCAAACGCCGCAGTCGCTCGCCGACGCGGAGCTGCCCTCATTGCTCACGATTTACAAAGACATTCACACTCACCCGGAATTATCCGGGCATGAGGAGCGGACTGCCGCGTTAATCGCAAAGGAATTGCGCACGGCGGGCTGTGAGGTCACCGAGCACCTTGGCAAATATGAAAACTCCAAGCTCAAAGGTTACGGCGTCGTAGGCGTGATGAAGAATGGCGACGGGCCGACCGTGCTTGTACGCACGGATATGGACGCGTTGCCAGTGGAAGAAGAAACTGGTTTGCCATACGCCAGCAAGACCGTCGCGCAAAACGATGAAGGTAAAGATGTGCATGTGATGCACGCATGCGGGCACGACGCACACATGGCCGCCTTCATAGGCACGGCGCGCGCTCTCGCGAAGCTAAAGAATCAATGGCACGGGACGATCGTGTTCGTAGCGCAACCAGCGGAGGAAACCGGCAATGGCGCGCGCGCGTTGCTCAAAGACGGTCTTTACGAAAAATTCGGTAAACCGAATTTCGCGCTCGGTTTTCATGACAAGGCGGACCTGGAAACCGGCCACATTGGCGTAACCGAAGGTTACACGTACGCGAATGTCGATTCGGTCGATGTCACTGTCCGTGGCGTGGGCGGCCATGGAGCCTATCCGCACAAGACGAAGGATCCGATTGTACTCGCGGCGGAAATAATTAACGCGCTGCAAACGATCGCGAGCCGCGAAAATAATCCGCTCGATCCAATTGTCATCACGGTGGGCTCGATTCATGGCGGAACGAAGCACAACATCATTCCAGACGAAGTGAAGATGCAGCTCACCGTGCGGACTTATAAATCCGATGTGCGAGAGCGCGTGTTGGCGGCTATCAATCAGATTGCGAAAGGCTGCGCGACAGCCGCTGGATTTCCTCTAGAACGTGCTCCGATCGTGACGGTCCGCAAAGATGAATTCTGCCCTGCTACTTATAACAATCCTGAGCTGACCAAGCGACTCGTCGCCGTTTGGAAGGCGTCCTTAGGCAACGAGAACATCAAGATTGTCGATCCAACGATGGGCGGCGAAGATTTTTCAGAATACAGCTTGCCGGATCATTCCATTCCCGCGGTTGATTTCCACATCGGCGCAGTCGAGCCGGCGAAGATCGCGGAGTACAAGCAGGCTGGAAAAGAATTGCCAAGCCTGCATTCGAGCAAGTTCGCGCCCATTCCCGAGCCTACGATTCGCGTCGGGATTATCGGGATGACGAGCGCGGTGCTGGAGTTAATGAAGAAATGATTAAGCAATGATGCTCATCCTCTTTCTGTCGCGAGTCCGGCGAGCTGCGACGCTGAACACACGGAGCTTCACAAGCGGTGGGTTCTCCCTGGCCAGCGGCGTTTTTGTGCTTCAACAAATCGAATGCGGAGTTTAAGATCGCGATCACAGTGAGAATTTGCGGCCCACTGCGGACGCCGGTATTGCGCGTGACAACCGTCGGTTTTGCATTCTGCACCATGGCGCTTCCACTCGCGCTAGCGCAGAACGACGCGGCAGCGCAACAAAAGCGTGCGATTCAGCAGATCGAAGATTGCCGGCAGAAATTTTACAAAAACGGCGACCTCCCCCAGAAGCTTGCGCCGGAGCTTGACCGCGCCGCTGAGGAGTTGTCCGGGACGGTGGAACAATTCACCCGCGCCGGTGACGATGCGGCGGCCGCGCTGAGCTTGATCAAGCTCGGCGAGATTCAGCGAATGGAGAATCACCACGCCGAGGCGCTCGAGTTTTTCAAGCGCGGATTTGCTTTCGCGAAGAAATCCGGCGACGCAGCGAGCCAGGCGTGGGCTCTGGTCGGGCAGGGCCGCGCGGAACTGGCCGGAAAGGATTTCGCGGCAGCGACCGCTCATCTCCAAGAGGCGAGCGCGCTCGCTGCCAAGCTGCCGGATCGGACGCACCTTTTTAGCGCGCTGAATTGTCTGGCGGAAGTGCAACTGGCCAGCGGCGATCCGATGGGCGCGGCCGACCTGCTTGGTCGCGCATTCTCGCTCGCACCGGACTTGAAAGACCAATCGCCTTTGCTCTTCGCTTATCTCGACCGGGCCGATATTTATCAGAATCTGGCCTTCAAATGGGGAGATAAAAAGTCGTTTGCAATGGGGCTGAAGGATTTAGATCTCGCGAAAGCAGACTACGAGACCGCGCTGGCGATTGCCCGGAAGCTTGACTACGCCGGCCTCACTCGAATGATCGACGAATTCCTATCGGAGATACAAACGCACCGGAAGCTGTTCGAAAGCCAGCAACGGGTGTATTCAGCTGCCGCGCGCAGCAGGATTTTCTCCCCTAAAAAACCGGGCGATGTCCTAGTCACTGAACACTTCGGGTCTGAGAAAGAGTCGGACCCCGGAGTCCTGGATATTGTCAAGACACTCAACGAATCGGCCGACAAGCAGCTTCAAGAATCGGGCATTCATCAAGTCGCTGAAGGCGTGCGTGGCGCTTTTCGCAGGGGGATATGGCACGCGATGCGGGGCGAGTCGGACGCGGCTCTCGTGGAGTATTTGAAGGCGATTGAATTGCTTGAAGCCGATCGCCGCAATCTGCGCGATGAGAAAAGCCGCAGCACGTTCTTCGAGGACAAGATCGCTTTCTACTACCCGGCGATTTCGGAGCTTTTGGAACGGCGGCGTTTCGCCGAGGCGTTCGAGTTAATGGAACGGTCGCGTTCGCGGGCGATGGCAGATTTGCTGTCCAGTAAAAAGCTCGCTCTACCCCGGCCTGAAGAACAGGAACTTTACGGCGAAACGCAACGGCTGCGCGCGGAGATTGGCCAGTTACAAACAACACTTTTTAAGGACCGCGCGAGCGCCGACCGCGAGGGATTTGCGTCGAGAATTAAATCCGCGGAAAAGCAAATCGAGCAACTCGAAAAGCAAGAAAGCGCCGTTGCTGCACAGATGGCCCAAAAGGCGCCCCGGCTGCGCGAGTTGACCGTCTCGGAGCCGGTGTCGCTCGACCGCGTGCAGGAGATGCTGCGGCGCGACGGCTGCGACATGCTCTACTACCTCGCGCTCGACAACATGGTGATCCTCTGGCACATCGGCGGCGACAGCGTCCACGTGCGCAACGTTTTTCTGCCGCGCAGCGAATTGCAGGCGAAAGTCAACGCGCTGCGCAACAGCGTAGCGAGCTGGGATGCGAAGGCGGATGAAATGATGGCGCGAGAGTTATTTTTGTTTCTCATCCAGCCGGCGCTGGGTTGGGTCAAGAGCCATCAGCTCGTCCTCATCCCGCATGCCGAGATGAATTATTTGCCATTTGCCGCGTTGATGGATCCGACTGGGAAATCGCTTGGCGAAACCTTCGCGCTCTCCGATGCGCCGAGCGCAGGCGTGTTGCTGGATTTGAAAAAGGGCGATGCGATCGCGAAGGGACGCTTGCTGGCCGTCGCCGATCCCGCGATCGAGGAAGCACGCGGTGAAGTCGAAGCGGTGGCAGCATGTTATCCAAGCCACAGTAAGATGGTCGTCGAGCCGCTTATCACTGAGTCCGAGGTGAAGTCGTCCGCCGGCGATTACGATCTGCTCCACTTTTCCGTGCACGGAGAATTTACGCGACCGGACCAACCGGAACCTATGCTGTCTTGTCTCCATTTCGCCCCGGACCCGCATAACGACGGTCGGCTCACTGCCGCGGAGATGTTTGGGCTTCCGCTTGGCAAAGCAAAGCTGGTAGTGCTGAGCGCATGTGAGACCGGACAAACCGAGGCGACGCGGGGGAACGAAATTCTCGGCATGGAGCGGGCGTTGCTCTACGCCGGCGCAAACAACCTGGTGCTTTCCTCGTGGAAGGTGGATGCCGCTTCCGCAGCGTTGTGGATGAAAACATTTTATCGCGAAGCACAGCAAAAGCCGCTCGCCGAAGCGGCTCGGTTGGCTTTGGTGGAAGTGAAGAGCAAGTATCCCGAGCCGCATCATTGGGCAGCGTTTCGAGTCGTCGGCAGGTAACATGGAAAACTTTTGGAAAGACATGGTCGATCGCTGCAAAGCGCTGGCCACGAGTTGGGCCGGCTATTCGGCTTTCGGCAGCTTTTTACTCTACCTGGTCGGCTATCTCGTGACTCGCTTCGAGCTCACGATGCTCGGCGTCGGCACGAACCTCGATGTCCTTGAAGAACGCTATTTCTTCGCCGGCGCGAAGTTTGCCGTCTATTTGTTCGCCTCAGTTCCCACGCTTCTATTTTTGCTGCTCGCGCCCGCCGGCATCGCCTGGCTAATCTCGCGCGCGCTGCCCGCCCGGATCCGCAGCGCCTGTGTGTCGCGCGCCCGTTCGACGCAGCCGGCGACCCTTTACGTTGCCGGAATCGTCTTTGCCGTCGTCGCCATCCAATACGTCGGGCGCCAATGTTTTGTTTTCAACAATTTGTTGCTCGCCAAGACACTGCCCGGCCCGACGTGGTTGCAAGCCGTGTTGCTTGACGATCAGGGAACGTTGGAGGCGTCGTTTTTCGCCGGACTCCTCGGAGCGACGGCGGTGACTGCCGCGTTCCTTTTCGCCGGAAGCAACCGCACGGCGGAGAATGGTAAGGCGCGCGTTCTCGAGGTGCTCCTCGCGCTGCTGCTGGCGGTGCAAGCGCTGTTGCTGCCGATCAATTACTCGATTCTGATTGCCCACAAAACCTTCCCCCGCGTCTCCGAAACGAGCGCGGCTGCGGCGGGACAGACCGCGTGGTTGATTTGGGAAAACAACAACGCCGCAACTTTTCTTGTCGCCTCGGCAGTTGCTCCCCAAACCGATCGCGCGCTGATCACGATCAATCGCAAGGAAAGCAAAGACAAAGATCGGATCGTCGCCTATGATCCGGTGCTGCGGATTCTCTTTCTCAAATCCAAATGACCAGAACTCTGCTCCAAATCACGTGCGCCGCGCTGCTCTTGTGCGAACCGGCGCATGCCGAGACCTTCCTGATGAAAATTCTCCGTATTGCCGGTGTGTCGGCGACGCCAAGCCAGCAGAAAGGACCTGGCGAAGAGATGGAAGCCGGCGGCGAAATCTGGCTCGCAAACGTCAAGATGGGAGCGCCGCGAAAACTCAGCTCCGAGGCTGGTTTTCGGTCCCCGGTTTTCACGCCGGACGGCCAAGCGGTGCTCGCGATCAAAGATTCCGCGCTGTGGCGGGTTCCGCTGTCGGGCGTCCTGCCACAAAAACTTCGCGACGTAACAGGGATCACGAAGCTCGTCGGCTCCGATCGAGACGATCCCGACAAGATTCTCGTTATCATCGAGCGCGCACAGGCGTCGACGGTTGCATTGCTCTCGATCGCAACCGGCACAACGACCGAAATTGCTTACGACCCGAAATCATCCGAAGACCGCAAGCTGCTCAGCCATCTTAAAGGTTGGGTGCGCGTGTACGGCGACATGCAAATTTACCAGAAGACGCAATCACGCGAAGGCCGCGCAGGCATGGTGGAATGGAATGATGTCTTTCTGAAGAAAGGCGATGCCGCTCCCGCCGACCTCAGCCATGGGGACGGCACCAACTGCGGCCAGCCGTCGCTGTCGCCCGACAGAACAGAAGTCGTTTTCATTCGTGCGAAGGAATAGACGCTTTCGGAGAGACGTCCTGCCTATTTCACGCGAATGTTTTTTCGCAGATAGGTCGGTACGTCGAGATCTTCGCCCTCAACGATGGTCGGTTCGCTTTTTTCAAAGCGACCGCGCGTGACTGGCTCGAATTGCAAGACTTCCTGTTTCGCCTGTATCGATTTTTCCGCCGCTGATTTTTCTTCCTTCGCCGGAACCGATTTCTTCTGTGACGCATTGAAGACCGGTTCAGGTTTGCTTGGCAAAAGTGTTGGCGGCGGCGCAGCTTCATTCTCGGCGGGCTCTTCAAACGGAATGTTTTCCGCCGGCAGGGCAGCTTCCATCGCGGCTGGCTCGGGCTCGATATCAATCTTTGGTGGAGCCTCCTGGTACTCACCCCAGACTTGCGGCGTCGCGGGCGCGCTGCTTAACGCAGGTTGAGCATGTTGTGAAATCGAATCCTCATCCGCTGTAAACGAACTGATAATCGTCACGCTCAAGCGGTCCCCCAACCGTCCGTCCACAGCAGTGCCAAAAAGAATCTGCGTGTCCTCGTTCACGTGCCGGCCGAGCTCGTGCATCACAATTTCGACTTCGGACAAGGTCATGGCCGGCCCGCCCGCCACCTGGACGAGCACCCGCGCGGCCTCCGCCAGCGTGCGACCTCGATCCATTAACGGACTCTTGAGCGCCTGTGCGAGCGCATCATGCGCGCGATTGTCCGAATCGGATTCGCCAAAGCCGAACAGGCATCGGCCATTCCGGCTACGCAACGCAGAAAGCAAATCGTCGAAGCCGATGCGAATGAGTCCTGGTCGTTGAATCAGATGTACAATCGAACGGACACTTTGACTGATAGTCGTATCGGCCTTGGAAAACGCCTGATGAATACCGGCGTGAGGCGCGACCATGTCCCCCATCTGATCGTTTTCGAAGCAAACCACTGCGTTGGCGATCTCGTTGAGACGGCCCAGAGCTTCGCGCGCCTGGGCGTTGCGGCGCCTGCCTTCGAACACAAACGGCAACGTTGCGAATGCAAGAATCAGAGCGCCCGCCTCGCGAGCGAGATGCGCCACATACGGCGCTGCCCCCGATCCCGTGCCGCCGCCGAGCCCTGCGCAGATAAAAATCATTCTTGCGCCAGTCAACGCCTCGCGGATCTCCTCTGTCGATTCGAAGGCGGCCTGATAGCCAAGCTCGGGGTCGCCACCTGCACCCAAGCCACGGGTGACAGTACGACCGAGTTGTACTTTGTGTGCGGCAACGGAGCTCGCCAGCGATTGCACATCGGTGTTGACGGCGAGGACTTCTGCTCCCTCCAATCCGTCGAGCACGATCCGGTCGAGCGCATTCAGACCGGCGCCACCAACACTGACAATTTTGATTGGAATAAATTCCTCCGCCCGATCGGGGAGGCTGTAATTTTTGCTGAGTTGAATCATATTGATCTTTCTGCTTCTGGTCCTGCAATCACCGTTCCAAATTTGTCATTCCGAGCGAAGCGAGGAACCTCTCAATTCGCCAAGAGGTCACACGAAGTCCTACTGGCATCGTCCTCGATTTGTGCCCACGTAAATGAAACCAACTAAACGCTGAGCGCCTTTGTGAGGTCCCTCGCCGTCTCCGCGGTTCGGGATGACTGCGTAAGAGCGCGCTCAGTTTCTTCATCGTCTTCCGCTAAAAATTCTTCCCAGGATTCGCCCAATTCCTCGTGCTGGCCGCTCTGTTTGCACCGCCTGGGCATATTTGATCAGCCCGATTGCGGTGGAAAATTGCGGGTTCTCTACTGCAGAGGTCACGCCTGATGTTGTTTGAGCGTGCGCGACGTGCGCGGGCATTTCGAAAATCCCTTCCGCGAGATTATCGATGCCATTGAGGAGGCTGCATCCGCCTGTGATGAAAATTCCAGCGCCCAGGTAATTGATGAATGGTTCGTCATCGAGTCTGCGTTTGAGCAACTCAAGAGTTTCGCGCAGGCGCAAATGAATAATCGTGTTCAAGGTCTCGCGCTCGATCTCCTTGCCCGCAAAACCGGAATCGTCCTTTAGCAAAATCATTTCGCCTGGGAAACAATTGCCGAGCACACAACTTCCTTCCTCGATTTTGAGTTTCTCCGCGCGTGCCATTGGGATGCGCAACCCCATGGAGATATCGTTTGTGATATGGTCACCGCCGATCGCGACGCAACCGCTCTGCTTCACCGCGCCGTCGGCGTACAAGACATAGTCTGTCGTTCCCCCGCCGATATCGATCGCCAGTGCCCCGAGGTCCTTTTGGTGTTGCGTGAGGACCACCTGGGCGGAAGCAAAGAATTGCCGCTCGACATCCTCGACGTCGAGCGGCAATTCTTTCACACATCGGATTGTGTTCTGGATGCGTGTCCGGACGCCGTGAATAATGTGGAAATCGGCTTCTAATCTTTGGCCGAGCATCCCGAGCGGGCTCAGCACACCGTCCTGTCCATCGACGTGATAATGCTGAATGATGGAATGAAGGAACGCGTTTTGCGCAGGGATGCTTACCTCGCGCGCATTGATTTTCACGTCTTCGATGTCCTGCTCGTCAATTTCATCGCGGTCTTCGGGCAGCATGACGCACCCGCGGTTGTTGAAGCTTTGAAGGTGCGACCCTGCAACGGCCACATAAACGCTCCGGATCATGACGTCGCTTTTCTGTTCCGCATCGACCACCGCTTCGTGCACGCATTTCATTGCCGTTTCAAAATCAACGATCTCGCCCTTGCGTACGCCCCGCGACGGCGTCTGCCCGACACCGAGAATTTTGACGGTGCCGTCGGGCCGGCTCTCTCCGACAACCACACAGATTTTGGAGGTTCCAATCTCAAGACCAATCATTAAATTATTGCTCGCCATTATTTTAATCCGTTTTCTGTCGCTGCGTGGGAATTGCCTTGGGGGGTGGTTTTGAATTAGTGCGCGCCTTGGGTGCTGGTGACGCAGTCTCTTGCCCTCCGGAACCTTGACGTGGGCGGGTTTCAGAAGCATGCACCGGGATCGCCTTCATAATCCGCGGTTCAACAGCAGGCTCGATGGTATCGTTAATAACCGCGACCGGCCGCGGGGCGAACGTCATCGGGATGTTTCGTTGCACAAGCAGGTTCAACGTCGCCAGTTCCTGTTTTGAATCGTCACAGTAAACAAGAAACTGCTCGAGCCGGCGTAATTGCGTTTCGAGATCGTTATAGCCAAACATTACGCGGCTATGATTCTTGTCGGTTACCAGCAGACGATAACTCTCGGAAACGTCGATCTCGCGGATCTGAAAGCGCATTTGCAAAAAGCTGCGCGAACTCAACCGCAGCAACTCGAGCGCCGTCTTTGCTTCGGGCGATTCGACGACTTTGCCCACCTCGAGCCATTCGCTCGAGCATCCCAGAATGACCGGTAATCCGAGGTATTCGGGCAACAACTTCTTTTCTTTCATCAACACACCGCGCGCGTCCACTAGAAAAGCCGAGTCTGATGCAAATGGATCGGAAATTTCCTTCTCGCTCGTGATCCACGCGACCGGCTTTCGTTCCACTACACGAATATCGATCTCGGAAGGCAATTTTCGCATAACCTGCACCTCATCGGTTTGAGGAAGCTGTTGTATCAAATCGTGGACGCGAGCCAGATTTACGCGGAAAATGTTTTTGCCTTCGCGTAGATCAGCGGCGTTTAGAATCTGCTCGCGCTGCAACGTTCCGTCCGTCTGGAATTCGATTGCCTTCAGCTGATAATCCTGATTCTCGAAAAACAGACGCCGCGCGGCTTCGCGTGTCCCCGCATAAACCGCGGCGCACAGCGCGGCGAGCAACACCACTCGGGACAGAACTGCCAACGCCCTTCGAGCGCGATGCTGTGCCACTCTGCGGGAGCGAACTTTCACATCAAGCAAGTGCTGCTGGCGGCGCTGGCGCACATTGGAGACTCGCCGATTGCGCGACGAAGAGCGTCTCTGAGCGGGTCTCACCTCGGGCTCCTTTCCATTCTGCCGAAAGAGAGCGCGATGATGCGCGCGCAAAGATCAACATAATTGATACCGGCAGCCGCAGCGGCCTCGGGCAACAAGCTCGCCTCTGTCATACCTGGAATCGTGTTTACTTCCAGCACGAACGGTTCGCCTGAATCGGAAAGCAGGACGTCGACACGGCCGTAAACAACCAGGCCGAGCGCACGAAAAGCACGCAGCGCCTGTTCCTGAATTTGTTTCGTCTTGGTTGGATCGATTTTCGCCGGGCAAACGTGCTCGGCGCCGCCGCCACCCTGCGGATTCAGAAACGGGTACTTGTTGTTAAAGTCGTAAAAACCGCCCTTCGGAATTATTTCAAGAATCGGCAGGGCTTGATCGCCAAGAACGCCTATCGTCAACTCGCGGCCCGGCACAAATTTTTCTATCAACAATTTGCGATCGTACCTGCCGGCTTCCGTCATCGCCGAATCAAGTTCGCTCTCGTTTTTTACAATCACCACGCCAACGGTAGAACCTTGTCTCGCCGGCTTTACCACCAGCGGAACCGAAATCGTTGGACGCTGGCCGACTTCGACGACTTCCCATTCCGGAGTGACGACGTTGTGCTTGAGAAATTTTTCTTTCGACAAAATTTTGTCGAATGCCGCCCGACTCGCCTCGACAGCGTCACCGGTGTACGGCACGCCGCGCTCTTCCAGAATTTCCTGGAGCTGACCGTCTTCGCCGAAAGTTCCGTGAATGGTGATGAACGCAAGATCGACATCTTTCGGAAGCGCGAAGTTCTCATCATGAACATCGACATCGACGACTTCTGCACCTAACGAGCGAAGGGCTTTAGAAACGCCGCGACCAGTCGCCAACGACACATCACGCTCAGACCCAGGACCGCCCATTAACACTGCAATTTTTTTCGGTAAACTTTGCTCTGTCGCCATCGTCACCCCGTCTCTCCCACGATTTGCACTTCGGTTTCCAGTTCGATTCCGCGCTTAGCCCGCGCAGTCGTCTTGATCTTTTCGATTAACTCCAGCATTTCTGCCGCTGTCGCGCCGCCGTCATTGACAATGAAATTCCCGTGCACCTCCGAGACTCGAGCTTTTCCGACGCGCAAATTTTTCAATCCCAAGTCGTCAACCAGTTTTCCCGCAGGACATGTGTCCGGATTTTTAAAAATGCAGCCCGCGCTTTTCGCCGCGGGCTGCGATGTGCGCCGTTTCTCCTGTGATGCTTCCAGTTTACGCACAATTTCTTCAAGCGGTGCAGCCTCGCCGCGAAAAACGGCGGACACCGCAAAATTTTTCTCCAGTAACGGGAAATTGCGGTAATACACTTCCAATTCGTCGCGTGTTTTTGTGTGCGCCTCGCCATTCGCATCGAGATAGCGAACGCGCACAACGTTCTCGAAAGTTTGCGCGCCCATCGCGCCCGCGTTCATGCGCAAGCCGCCTCCGACCGTACCCGGAATTCCTTCCAACCACTCCAGCCCGCCAATGCCGGCCGCTTTGCCCGCGTAAGCAACTTCTTTCAATTTCGCCCCGGCGCCCGCGGTGATCTCGACGCCGTTGATCTCGATCCTGTCGAAATCGCCACCGCACGGATGAACAACTGCGCCGCGAATGCCGCCATCGCGAACCAGAAGATTTGATCCGCGGCCCATCACGAAGAGCGGAAGATTTTCCTCCCGGCAAAACCGGATCAACTCCGCAAAGGCTTTCTCGTTTCGCGGCTCGACCCAGAATTGCGCGGGGCCGCCTACGCGCAGAGTCGTGTGCTTCGAGAGCGGCTCATAGAGAGAGACTTCACCGTCTTCGCCCACGATTTCTTTCAACTCTTCTGCAATAACCAAGTCAGCAGCGAGGGCAGATAACTGCTCGTGAATATTTCCGGCACCGAGACTCAAAACGAGATCGCCGGACTGGAGCATGTTTCCTACACCCCGATGCACCCATTCCAAACGGGACTCGTAGCAGACACCGCGATGTCCGTGCGCAATGATTTCGTCAGCGATCATTTGTCCGGTCACTCCCGGAATCGGCGCTTCGTGCGATCCATAAACATCCGTCACTACCACGCGATCCGCATCATCGAACGCGCGACCAAATTCTTTCCGCAATGCTTTTGTGCGCGAATAACGGTGCGGTTGAAACATGGTCAGCACGCGCTTGCGCCCGACCGATCTCGCCGCTTTGAGCGTGGCGCGGATTTCCGTCGGGTGATGCCCGTAATCGTCCACCAAAAGAAATCGCGGGCTGTCATACTTGATTTCGAACCGCCGGCGCGCGTGCTCAAACTTTGCCAGCGATTTCGCGATTTTTTCAAACGCAATGCCGAGCTCTGATGCGAGCGCGACGACTCCCAGCGCATTGTGAACGTTATGTTGTCCGGGGACATTCAACGTTGCTTCGCCGAGATCTTGTCCCCGATGATTGACCCGGAACGTCGAAGCAAAGTCCTTCAGCCGGATATCCGCAGCGCGATAATCGGCCGTCTCGCCAAAGCCATAGGAAATTCCGGGCGTAAAAGATCGACATAACCGCGCGGCATTCTCGTCGTCGACGTTATAAAAAACCTTGCCGGCCGTTTGCGCGATCAATTGCGCGAAAACCTTTTCAATCGCGTCGAGGTCAGCATAAAAATCCAGGTGCTCCTCCTCGATATTCAAAATGAGCGTGTGCTGCGGATGAAAAAGCGCGATGGTGCCGTCGCTCTCGTCTCCTTCGGCAACGAAATATTCGCCACGCGGATCCCAATACGCGTTGCTTCCGAGAATTGGAATCTCGGCGCCAACGTAATGCGATGGATGCAGCCCGCCTTCGCGCAGGACGTGCGCGGTCATTGATGAGGTTGTCGTTTTGCCATGCATTCCAGCGATAACGATGCTGCGTTTGCTGCGCATGATCGCGGCCAACGCTTCTGCGCGGCGCACGATCGGCTTTCCCGCATCGCGCGCGCTACCAAGAATTGGATTGTCGGTCCTGATCGCAGAAGAAAAGACAATGAGGTCAGCGGGGCTGGCATGTTCCGGTCGGTGCTGCTCGTGAAAACGCAGACCGAGCCGCTGCAATCGATCAGTTTCCGTTGTGCTAACCTTGTCTGAGCCGCTGACCGTGTGCCCCAGTTCGATCAAAAGCGCGGCGATACCGCTCATGCCGCTGCCTGCTACGCCGACCAGATGAATCCGGTGCTGCTCATGCGTGAGAAATGCTGGCAGATCTTGCGGAAGAGTACGAGCGCTGCCTGCTGCGGAGCCGGTGTGCGGCAGAGGCTGCGCAGTCATGCTGCAATCTTCAGAGACGGGCTTCATGAGTCGTATATCTCTCCATAGTCGTGACCACACGCCCGGCCGCGTCCTGCGGCGCGAGCCGCGAAGAATTTGCAGCCATCTGTTGAATCTGCTCGGGATCCTCGATCAACTCCCGAATCTTGCGCGCGAGTAACTCGCCAGAAACTTCTGACTCCTTGAGGAGAATCGCGGCCTGGACGCGAGCATAGATCTCCGCGTTGCGGGTTTGATGATCATCAGTCGCATAGGGAAATGGAATCAGGATGCCCGGCAATGAAAAGGCGGCGAACTCCGCGAGACTAGCCGCACCTGCCCGCGCAACAACGAGATCGGCGGCGCTGTAAGCTTCTTCCATTCGGTGATGAAAAGCAGCAATGCGGGCGGGAACATTCTCGCGTCGATAGTTATCTGCAACCAGACGTTCGTCGCGCGCGCCGGAAAGATGAATTACCTGCACTGAAACGCCCCGCAAAAACGGCAGCGCTTTAATCATCGCCTGATTAATTCCACTCGCGCCCTGGCTGCCTCCCATTACAAGGACCGTCATGAGATCTTCCTGGAGTCCGAGTTTTTGACGCGCCTCCTGTCGATTCAAACGCACCAGCTCGGTCCGGACTGGAGTGCCTGTAATTTCTGTGTTGGTTTTTGGGAAAAAAGGCGCGCACTCCTTAAAGCCGAGCATGACCGTGCGGACTATTCGCGCTGTCAAACGATTGGCTTTTCCAGGCACCGCGTTTGACTCGTGAATAAAGGTGGGAATGCCGCGCATCCGCCCAGCCAATACCGGGGCAGTAGAAGTGAATCCTCCCATGCCCAGAACGACCTGAGGCTTAAATGTCCGGTAGATCGACCGGCAAAGCGCCAGGCTTTCGTAAAAACGACCAAGGAAACCGAAAAATGCCGGAGAAAATGGCGACGGCAGCCCCACGGTCGGCAATTTTTCCACTCGGAAACTTTCACGGCCTGAGAGCGCCAGAGCGTCAATATCCTTCTCGGAAACTAACAGCATCACTTCGTGGCCGCGGTCGCGCAGCACTTCCGCCACAGCGATCCCGGGAAAAAGATGTCCGCCAGTTCCTCCACATGCGATTATTGCATTCATAAGATCTGATTCTTCACCTCCGACTTATACGACTTATACATCTATTAAACTCATCGGCGCTTAGATACGTGGCGTTAGTCGCACCCGCATGGCCACAGGTTTCTTGTGCTGCGGCTCAAGAATGCCCTGCCGATATATGTTCAGTAATAAACCGATCCCGAACATGCACGCGACCAGGTTCGAACCACCATAACTAATGAACGGCAGCGGCAACCCTTTGTTCGGCAGGAGCGATGTAGTCACACCGATATTGACTGCGGCCTGCAAAGCCAGCAGCGAAACAACGCCACAGCCAAGAAGCAGGCCGAACCGATCCTTGGACTGCAGCGCAATCAGGATGCCGCAAACAATGATGACCACGAACAAAAAGATCACGAGCAGACTGAACCGCAGGCCAAGCTCTTCGCCAATAATTGGAAAAATGAAATCTGTATGCGCATACGGCAGATAAAGCATTTTTTGGCGACCGTTACCCAGGCCCAGTCCCTCCATTCCGCCGCTGCCCCAGGCGATCAATGCCTGCATCTGCTGCAAGCCAGCGTCTTCCTTGTAGTTTTGCGGATGAAGAAAGGCGGAGAGCCGTCCCATTCGCTCGGAGATTCGGCTGGCAACGATCAGGAGCCCGCCAAGGCCGGCGAACGATATCATACCGAGCCATAATGGATTCGTGCCGGCAACGAACATGACCACAAAAGCAGTGGTTCCCAGCAAGGCCGTCGTCCCCAGGTCGACTTCTCCGAGGACAAGAGCCGCCGGGAGGCTAATGATTGCAAGCGGAAGAATAAGTCCAAAGAAGACATTGCTCCCTGAGTCTTCGCGTCGCGCAAACCATGCAGCAAGGAAAACGACTGCCGCCAGCTTCGCCAGTTCCGAGGGCTGAAAAGTTACCGGGCCAACGGCGATCCAGCGGCGCGATCCGTTAAGGCGCATCCCGATGTGCGGAAAATAACAAAGCAATAATGCGACGAGCGCCAACGCAAACCACAGCCACCATGTGCGCTGCCAAAAGTGATAATCAATCAGCGCGCCAACGACGCAGACCGCAAGACCAATTCCGAACCAAATCGCCTGCCGTCTGATAAAAAAGTAGACGTCTCCGTGACTGTCGCGCGCAAACGCACTCGTGCTAAAAAGCATGACAATCCCGATAACGAGAAGTCCCAGCACGGCGAGAAAAAGGATATAGGCGCTCTTACGATGCATAATCAGGTCGAGCGCGCTTGTTGCTTTGTGTGGCGCACTTCATTTTTCTTCTCTTTGAGGTTTGATGTTTTTCCGTTCGTGGTTTTTGGCTTTGTTGCCTTGGGGATTAACAGCTTTTGGCCAATTCGTAATTTGTGCGCATCCTCGATATGGTTGAGCGTCATCAGATCGTCGTAAGGGACCTTTAGTTTTCTTGCGATCGTCACCGGATTATCGCCCTTCTTCACGACGTAAGTTTTTCCAGAAGCCACCGGCTTGCCCGCGGTAGCCTGCGCTACGGAGGGCGCGTTCGCGTGGTCGTCTTTTGAAGACAATTTCGAAGGCGAATGTGAAGGTTTTAGATCCTCGCGGGGCGGATTCTCTTTTTGCGCCACTGCAGTTTGCGGCTTGGCGCCATTAGCGTGAATTGCTGCGCTCACCGTCGCGGAGGGTTTAGGTTCCGCGTTTGCCGAGGATGCAGGAACAAACGAACTCTCCCGGGTTTTGATCGCGTTGAACGCGATAATTCCCGACACGGCGACTACGTGCAGAAGCAAAACAATCAGCAGTGCTCGCGACAATTTCATGTTCGGCTCCGGCATTTCTTCAAAGTCCATTCCGGCAGACGCCGCCGACGAGCGGCGCGCAGTCGCGGCCCAGAGTTTTCTATGTCTGAAGAAGCGCGGAACTTTCATCATCGGGTTTTAGGCAACGCGCGAACGAGCGCTCGAAATTGATCGCCTCGATCGGCGTAGCTTTTGAACATGTCGAACGATGACGTCCCCGGAGAGAAAAGAACCAGTTCCCCAGGTTTTGCGCTGGAATGCGCGCGCTCGACCGCGTCGGCGAGCGAGCTTGCAATCTCGGATTCGACCGAGTCAGCCCAGGAGCGCCTGATGCTCTCGGCCATTTCGCCGATCAAAATCGTGGATCTGACCTTCTCCTTTACGAGAGATCGAAGCGGATCAAAGCTAAATCCCTTGTCCTTACCACCGGCGATCAGAATGACAGGCTTGGTTTGCGCTCGCAATGCCTTGTCCACTGCGTCGAGGTTGGTCGCCTTGGAATCGTTCACATAGGCGACGCCGTTAACTTCGCGCACAAATTCGCAGCGATGCGGACGCGGCTCATAAGCAGAAAGCGGCGGCACCATTTGCCCGAACGACAAACCTCGCGCCATGCCGACCGCAAGGGTCGCCATTAAATTCTCGATGTTATGCAAGCCGCGCAGCTTAGTATCCGCCAATCGCAAAACTGATTTGTCGTGGTAAAGAATCGCTCCTTCTGAGACTCGGAAGTCTCCACCATTGGCATAGGCGCTAAACGTGATCGTGCGCGGGCGGAAATCAGGTATTTTTTCTATGGCATTCACGACTGCCACATCGGCATTGGTTTGATTTTCAAAAATGCGCAGCTTGGCCGCACGATATTCCGCTACCGAGCGATAACGATCGAGATGGTCCGGAGCGAAGTTAAGCCAGAGACTGACGGATGGATGAAAGGTGCGAATCGTTTCCAGTTGGAACGAGCTCACCTCTACCGTGAGCACGTCGAATGGCTGCTTCTCGCGCGCCACTTCGGACAGCGGCTTCCCAATATTTCCGCAGGCAATCGTTCGCTGGCCGCAAGCATTCAGCGTTTGAGCGAGCAATTCGGTAGTTGTCGTTTTGCCGTTCGTGCCGGTGACTGCGATGACCGGAATTTTATCGCAACAGCGCCAACCGAGTTCGAGCTCGCCGATGATGTCGATTCCGCGCGATGAGAAATTGCGCACCAATCGAGAAGCCGGATCGATGCCCGGACTTAAGACCGCCATGTGATAAGTAGACGAGTCTTCATCTGCCGCCGCCCCGCAGATTACACCGACATTCTGGGCTCGCAGATTGTCGATGGTCGATTTAAGCAAGTTCTTCTCTTCGGCACTATCGAGCACTGTAACCTGCGCACCCTCCGATCGGAGCAGCAACGCCGCAGCGCTCCCGCTCAATCCCGCACCAAGAACGGCGATATTCTGATTCTTGTAGCGCACGTTTTACCTCAGTTTCAGTGTCGCAAGACCGAGCAACGCAAAGATGATCGAGAGAATCCAAAACCGAACGATGACCGTATTTTCCTTCCAGCCGGTCAATTCGAAGTGATGATGAAGCGGAGACATGACGAAAATCCGCTTGCCCGTGAGTTTGAAACTCATCACCTGCAAAATCACCGAGACGGCTTCGATCACGAAAACGCCGCCTACGACAACCAGGAGCAGCTCCTGCTTGCAACAGATCGCCACGACGCCAATCGTGCCGCCGATAGACAGCGACCCGGTATCGCCCATGAAAACTTTCGCAGGAAAACAATTAAACCAGAGGAAGCCCAGACCCGCACCGATCAGTGCGGAGCAGACAACAGTCAGTTCCCCGGCAAACGGATAGAACGGAACCTGTAAATATTCGGCGATTCGGAAATTTCCAGCCGCGTAAGTCAGCAAAGCATAAGCAAATGCCACGGTGATGGTGCAACCAATCGCCAAACCATCGAGCCCGTCAGTAAGATTGACCGCATTCGAGGAACCAACAATGACCAGGAGAAAAAATACGAAGGTAAACCAGCCCATGTTCGCAATGACTGGGGCCTTGACGAATGGCACATAGAGAGAACGCGCCTGCACTTCCAGCAGCGGACTGGTGAGAAAAACGGCCGTGACAATTAAGGCTAGAGCAATCTGAAAAATCAGTTTGATCCGGCCGCTGATGCCATCGGATTTCTTCTTCGTCACCTTGAGATAATCATCAGCGAAACCGAGAGCACCGAGATAAACCATGCAAAACAGGACCAGCCAAACGAAGCGGTTATCAAGGCGCGCCCAGATAAGACTGGACAGAAAGACGGAGCCGATAACCAGCACGCCGCCCATGGTGGGCGTTCCTTGCTTGCCGCCATGCAGTTCGGCAAGACGATGAACTTCCGCCGCTCCGCGAATCGGTTGTCCCAATTTCAGCGCGATCAGTCTTCGAATAATAAAGTTTCCAAAAATCAACGTGAGTAAGAACGCCGTCACAGCCGCGGCAATGGCTCGGAACGTGACATAAAGGAAAACGTTGAACCCGATGAACCGATCGCTCAGGTGATGGAGGAAGTACATCATGGCGAATTGGCGACTATGGATTGCGGATTGCGGAACGCTTCAATCACTTGCTCTATGCGCGCCAGCCGACTGCCCTTGATGAGAATGAGGTCGCCCGGCGCGGCGAGCTCGGCTAGCAGTTCAGCGGCTTCAGCAGTTGACGCCACAGTCGAGCTGTTCTGTAGCCCGGCCCGTTTTGCCGCTTCTGCGATGGTTGCGGCCACATTTCCAATGGCAATCAGATGATCAACCTTTAACGCGGCCGCTGTTTCGCCTACTTCGCGATGTCCGCGCTCCGATTCATCGCCCAATTCACGCATCTCGCCCAACACAGCGATCCGTTGCCCTTCGGCATCCAGTTCAACTAATGTTCGCAACGCCGCTTTCATGGAATCGGGATTTGCGTTGTAGCTGTCGTCGAGAAATTGCACACCGCGGATTTCCTTGACTTGCAAACGCGCCTTCGTGAGTGGCGCGGCGACCAGGCCCGCAGCGCATTCTTCCAGCGAAAGACCGAAGACACGACCGGCCGCAACGGCCAGCAGCGCGTTCTGCACCATATGCAACCCAGGCACAGGTAATTGGGCCCGGCAGCGATGCGCGCCCTCGAGAATCGTAAAATCTGTTCCGCTTCCGCTCTGATTGACCTCGCTGGCGCGAATCGTGCCAGCAGTCGTGCCTGCCAAAATCACTTTGCCCAGCGTGCGAGCCGCGATCTCATGGGTAAAAGAATCGTCAGCGTTCAAAATGACCGTTCCTTCGGCGCCAACGGCCTGTGCAAGCGCGCCTTTCTCCTCGGCAATTCTTTCGCGTGATCCCATAAACTCGATATGCGCGACACCAACGTTTGTAATGATGCCGACGTCGGGCGCAGCTACTTCCGCCAGCGCCGAAACTTCGCCGGGGTGATTCATTCCGATTTCCCAAACTGCGACTTCGTCCCGTGACGTTGCCTCCAGAATTGTTCGAGGCAAGCCCACATGATTATTAAAATTTGCTTGTGTCTTCGTGACTCGAAACCGGCGAGCGAGAACCGCCGCGGCGAAATCCTTCGTACTGGTCTTGCCGTTGCTCCCGGTTATTGCGACCACACGTAGTGCCAGTGACTTCCGGTAGTTGGCAGCGAGCTGCTGGTACGACTGCAACGTGTCGTTTGCACGAATAAGCGCGAAATTCTGCGGCACATTTGCTTTCCAATTAAAATCAACGATCGCGCCAGCCGCGCCGTTTGTTGCGACGGCTTCGATGAAATTGTGTCCGTCAAAATTTTCGCCGCGCAACGCGACGAATAGTTCGCCGCGCTTAATCGTGCGCGAATCCGTGCTGATCTTATCGATTACAACAGTTCCGTCTCCGGACGAGAGCGAGCCTCCGGCCAATTGCGCAATCTGAGAAAGCGTAAGTGGATTCATAGCGTGAGAATTGGAAGACGCACGTCGCCTCCTGGCGGATTCCCAACCAAAAATGTCATGATGAAAACTCCACTGGATGATCCTCGATCGCACGTCGTGCGACTTGAATATCGTCGAACGGGATGGTGTGATCCGCGAACTCCTGATAATTCTCGTGCCCCTTGCCGGCGATCAAAACAATGTCGCGCGGCCGTGCCAGCTCAATGGCGCGATTAATGGCCTGAGTGCGATCGACAACTTTTTCATAGTGAGTCGATCGGAATCCCTTTTCGATCTCGGCGACGATCGTGTCCGGATTTTCTTTACGCGGATTGTCCGAGGTAATGATGGCGTAATCGGCATGGCGATCCACTGTTTCGGCCATCAACGGGCGTTTCTGCCGGTCGCGATTGCCACCACAACCAAAAACGGCAATCAACCGATGCGGGTCAAGCTCGCGCAGAGTTTTGAGAACATTGCCTAACGCGTCAGGTGTGTGGGCATAATCGACAAAAACCTGAAACTGCCGCTTTGCCGCAACCAGCTCCAGGCGTCCCGGCACTTGCGGCGACCTGCCAAGACTAAACACAGCGTCGCGCAGATTGATTCCAAGAGCGTTGGCCGCAGCCAGCGCCGCCACCGAATTTGTGACATTAAATCGGCCAATCAACGGAACGCGGACGAGATAACTCTTGCCGCGAGCATCCAGCTGATAGGAGGTGCCGCTGGACTCAACGCGATAATTTGAAGCGCGGAAATCTGCGCGCATCCCCATTCCGTAAGTGATCACTGCAACGCGCTTGTCGATTTTGTCGAGCAGTTGTTCGCCGTAGCGGTCATCAATATTTACAATTGCTATTGGTTTGCGCTTTCTTTTCTGACTCCCGAGTCCTGTGAACAGCTTCATCTTGGATTCGAAATAGCTTTTCATGGTCCCATGAAAGTCGAGATGGTCCTGGGTAAGATTTGTAAAGACGGCGACGTTCCATTCGAGCCCACGCGTGCGATCCTGCGCAAGCGCATGCGAAGAAACTTCCATCGCCGCTGCCTTACAACCCGCGTTGATGATCTGGGCCAATAGCTCCTGTAAATCGAGCGATTCCGGCGTAGTGCGAATGGCCGGCAGCACCCGCTCGCCGATCTCGTAGCGCACCGTTCCGATTAATCCGCAACGCAAGCCGGCATTTTCACAAATGTGCTTGATGAGAAACGTAGTGGTGGTTTTGCCGTTAGTACCCGTGACTGCCGCCAGTTTTAATTTGCGCTCCGGGTTCCCGTAAAAGGCCGCTGCAAAATCAGCGAGCGCCGTACGCGTATTCTCGACGACAAGACAAGTTGCGCGGGGATTTTGTTCCTCTCGTTCGGCAACGATTACCGATGCGCCTTTTTCGATTGCCTGACCGATGAATTCGTGGCCATCGGATTTCTCGCCCCGCAATGCCACGAACATGCCATTCCTTTGCACTCGGCGCGAGTCATACGCGATGTTTTCCACCGTGCGATCAAGTGTCCCGATGACCTGGCGAACTGCAGTCGCGGAGAGGAGAGTCTTGAGCTGCATGAGGCTTTAACATGTCCGCAATGGGACGGATTCGCAGCCGCGAACCATGGCGAGGTGTTCAATGGCGCGACGCATTGGTTAAGGCGACTCGTTCCGCCGGCCCCGTCTTGCGGATTCGTTCCGCCGGCGTTGTTTTTTCGACTCGCTCTACGGGAATCGCTTTGCGAATCTCCTCATGCGGCTCAAGATCTAGATAGCGGGCCGCCTTTTCGGCCACCCGGGAAAAAATTGGTCCGGCGATGAGTCCGCCGTAGTTAAGCTCAGGTTTGCTGGTGCGCGCATCGTCGAGCACCACCAGACCGACAAACTCGGGATGGTCCGCCGGCAGATAACCAGCGAAAGAAACAACATACTTCCCCTGCTCGTATCCCCCTCGAGGATCAACCTTTTGCGCGGTTCCGGTTTTGCCCGCAATCGTAAAACCGGGAACAGCAGCGGCGGCAGCGGTGCCGCGGTCGCTTACCACACCGCGCAGGGCGTCACCGATTTCTCTTGCGGTTTCCGGAGAAATCACCTGCCGCAGCTCTACAGGGGAAAGTGAGCTGATGGTTTTCCCTTCCGGCGTGGTAATCGATTTTATGATGCGTGGCGTGACTAATTTGCCGCCATTGGCAATCACCGACATCGCCACGGTCATTTGTAACGGGGTCACCCCGACTTCGTGTCCCATCGGAATACGCGTGATCGAGATTTTGCTCCACGCTTGCGGCGGCCGGATGAGTCCACCGATTTCACCCGGCAGCTCGATTCCGGTCCGCTCGCCAAAACCGAATCGGCGTATGTATTCGTAGAATCGTTGCTCGCCCACGCTCAGGGCGAGTTTGGCTGCGCCGATATTGCTCGATTTGACGAGAATGTCGCGGACACTCAGATACGAAAATGCGCGATGATCGTGCAAGGCTGCGCCGCCGAAATTCCAGAGACCGTTCTCGCAAAAGATCGTCGAATCGGGCCGTAGCTTGCGTTCGTTAAGAGCAGCGGCTGCGGCAACGATCTTGAAGGTAGAGCCCGGCTCCATCATGTCGATGATGGCCCGGTTTTTCATTTCTTCAGGCTTCGCCTCGGCGCGGAGGTTTAAGTCGAAATCCGGCCGATTGGCCATTGCCAGAATTTCGCCGGTCCGCGGCCGCATCAGAACAATCGTCGCCTTTTGAGGAGAATATTCCGCCATCGCAGCGTCGATCTCGTTCTCAACAATGTTCTGCAAACTAAGATCAACAGTCAGATGAACCTGATAGCCGTCGCGCGGCGGTCGCTCCTGCCCACGATAAGGCACGATTTCCTGGCCAGCGCGGTTGTGTTCGATGAAGCGAAAACCATCCTGCCCATGAAGATATTCCTCCATCGAAGCTTCCACTCCCTGGATACCACGATGGTCGAAGTCGGTGAATCCAATGACATGGCAAAGCATCGAGCCATTTGGGTAAACGCGAGTGGCGTCATGCTCGAAATAGATTCCGCGCAGATTAGCGGCACGAAGTTTTTTACGCAGTGCGCCTGCCTGCGCTTCGGGCACTTCACGCTTGATGACGATGTAGCGGCGTTCACCGTTTAATTTTTCGGCGACCTGCGTGGGCGGAAGCCTGAGTTCCTCGCTCACGAGATCGACGATTGCTTGCCGGTTGTTAAGATGTGTGGCGTCGGCCACTACGGTTTGAACAGGGATGTTGTGCGCGAGGACTTCGTTATTCGCGTCGAGGATCATGCCGCGTTCTCCGTGGATGATTTGCTTATAGACGTGTTTTTCAGCGGCAAGACCGGCGTACTCGTCGTGCTTGATTGCCTGCAGATAAATTAAACGAAATGAAAAAATGCTGAACAGGCCGATAAAAGCAGCGCACACCAGGACGCAACGGGTTCGACTGTGTGCATTCATTTTGTGCCGGAAGCGTTTGCTACAGGTTGGATCGCGTCGTCATCCGCCGTGCGGGCAGGCATGGTCAGCCGAACAATGCTGGCTTCCGAAATCGGCACCATTTTTAAATAGCCTTCTTTCAAACGGCGTTGCAATGCCGACCGCGAGGTCAAAGCCGCGATTTGTGCGCCGGCTATGTCGTTTTGCGTGCGAAGAGCAGCGAGCTCATTTTCGATCGCTTTCCTGCGTTCGCCCAGATGGTAGAGTTGAAGCGTTAAATAGACATAGCTCAGACCAGCCAACGCCAGAAACGCCGTCACCACAATCCAGCGCGCCAGCGACGCCGCGTTTACTGTGTTGCAATTTCTTCGATGCGAACGGTTCATTTAAGTCTTTTCAGCCACGCGCAATTTTGCGCTGCGTGATCTGGGGTTGGTGCGCCGTTCCTCTTCGGTCGGCTCAACCGGTTTTGGCGTAATCAGTTTAAGATCGTAATCCGGGTTGCGCTGCGGCGCGGGCCACTCCGGCTTGTCGAGCCATTCCCGGCTACGATCGCGGAAGAAATTCTTCACGATCCGATCCTCCAGTGAATGAAAAGTAATCACCGCAATACGCCCGCCGCGCTCAAGCCGCGCAGTGAACACTCGCAGGCCCTCTTCGAGCGCGCCGAGCTCGTCATTTACCTCCATCCGCAGCGCTTGAAACACCCGGGTAGCCGGATGATGACGGCCGTGACGGCCGACCAGTTTTTCGATCGCGCGCGCCAGCGGCAGAGTTTCGCGAAAGGGTGCAGTTTTTCGCATCTTTACAATCAGGCTTGCAATACGACGCGCGGCCGGTTCCTCTCCCAGTTCGCGAAACAACCGCGTCAACTGTTCCTCGCTGTATTCGTTCACGATCGTGGCAGCGGTCAGTTGACCTCGCGGATCCATGCGCATATCGAGCGGACCGTTTCGCATGAAGCTGAACCCGCGATCGGCATTTTCGAGTTGTCGTGAAGAGACACCAAGATCAAGAAGCGCGCCCCCTATCGTGCGAATTCCTAGCTCATCGAGGAGGCTGAGTGCGCACCTGAAATTCGCCTGTCGCACAGCGAGGCGTTCGCCGAAGCGCCCCAGTTGTCCACTGACGTATTTGACCGCGTCGGGATCCCGGTCCAGCGCCAGGACATTAGCCCCGCTCCCCAAAAAAGCTTCCGTGTGGCCACCGCCACCACATGTGGCATCTACGATGAGTGAGCCCGGCTTCGGTTCGAGTAATTCCAGCACTTCACTCTCGAGCACTGGACGGTGATATATGAATTCCTCCACTTCGGGTGCCTCCTCTTCGGCAATAAACGGATCAACGGCCTTCCACAAAGGCCGCTCAAACCAAAATGTGTTGATGACGTTTTGACCAAGCATATAATTATAAGCCAATGACGTTTGCCACGTGCTGGTAAGTAGCCGTTTCCTCCTCGTGCGCTCGTTTCCAACGTTGCAGATTCCAAATCTCAAAGCGCCCCCGGTTACCGACCAAAGCAACTTCATCTTTCAGCCCGATCTTCCGGCAAAGCTCTTCGGGCAAAACAAGCCGCCCTTGCCGGTCCGCGATCGCGTGTTGCGCGCGTGAATGCAGGTGGCGCAAAAAAATCCGGCGATCCCGCGCGGAAACGCCCTGGTTTGTTTCTGCCGCCGAGCCCATTCGCGCAAACTCGCCTGGCGACATGACGAGCAGAAACTGATGCGTTGCTTCCGGCAAGAGAATGAATTCCTCTGCCTTGTCCCGACGCCAGCGAGAAGGAATCGTGATTCGATTTTTCTCGTCGATGGAATGCCGGA
>Ga0193713_1000043_pt1 | contig 34064 bp, 29 predicted proteins | sample H3a2metaG_FD_143054 | JGI IMG/M metagenome (GOLD analysis project Ga0193713, IMG submission 143054) | Soil microbial communities from a riparian zone of the East river system, Colorado, United States - H3a2 | ecosystem: Environmental > Terrestrial > Soil > Riparian zone | place: USA: East River... | reverse complement strand
CGCCAGGCAATACTGCGCTGGAAAAATACCAGGACGCCTAGAAACGCTGTTACGGCATTAAACACATAACCCGCGAAGGAGATCAGAAATCCGCTTGCCCCAGTTTCCACTGCACCACGCCCCCACATCGTCGGGCCAGCGCGGCCATCCAGCGGAAATACAGCGCCCATCACATCGCCGCCCATTCGAGCGATGCCGATAACAAAGAGCAGAAGCCAAAGCGCCGCGGCGGCAATCAAAATCTGCTCAGGAGTAAGACGCGTATCAAAAATGCCCGAACTCCGCCGATGGAGAATCCAACGTATTGCAACGGGTGTGAAAACGCGGAATCCGATTAAGAACAATAGTACCTGCCCATAACTTTGGCCTAACGAGGAGGAAGGCAGATAATCATACTGCTCCGGGTTTATAAACGGATCGACGAAATACCATGCGAATACCGTTACGTACACTCCGACCGTGATACCAAAGCTATCCCGGTTCAGCAGCTTAATGCAGCTTTCTGCCGTCAACACCACCAACACGACGGCAGCGAGATAGAAGGTTAGTTCATGGCTGAGCGTCGACTGGAAGAAAACTTCAAAAGAAGTAGAAGTTGAAAGAATCAACATCACGAGGAATTGCTACAGAATTGCGCCCAGGCGCTGCAGTTGGTTGGCAAGCGCTTCGATTGTGAACTTATCACGCACACCTGACGCGGACGCAAGCTTTTCCAGCCGGTCCGGACTTGCTACAGAATTGCGCCCAGGCGCTGCAGTTGGTTGGCAAGCGCTTCGATTGTGAACTTATCACGCACACCTGACGCGGACGCAAGCTTTTCCAGCCGGTCCGGACTCGCGATGCAGTCGCGGACCGCGTGTGCGATGCACGTGGGCAGTCGGCCTGATTGCTGGCTCCTGACTGCTGTCTCTTGATTCCTGTCTCCTGATTCCCAGCTTCTACGGTCTGTCTTCGAACTTTTGCCTGAGCGCAGCCAACAAGCGTTCGCCGTACCGTTCCCACGTATAATCGTGTGCTCGGTCGCGCGCGGCGCGTGACATGCGCTCCCGTTTTTGCCGATCCTCAACAATCTCGGCAATCGCGTTCGCCAGCGCTTCGGGGTCTCGCGACGGCACAATGCGTCCGTCAATGCCGTCCCGCACAACCGATCCCGCCTCTGGGGTCGTCACAACCGGAACTCCGCAGGCCAGCGCTTCATAGGTCGTTTCCGCCGAGCCTTCTGCCAGCGACGGTAGCACAAGCACATCGGCAACCGCGAACTCACCTCTTATCTTCGCGCGTGGGACGCGGCCAAGGAAGTTCAGGTGACGACATTGTTCCTGGTTTGCAACTGAGCGTTCTACGTTGCCGGCAACCCGGAATTCACAGCGCACTCTGCGCACGAGAAGTTTTTCGGCTGCCGCCGCAAAGTAGTGAATCCCTTTGCGCAGGTCCGCAGTCCCTGCAAAGAGAATGCGACCGCGCACTGGTTCGTTGCGCACAGAAAACAATTCCGGATTTACACCGTAGGGTACAACCGCTGCGCGTTCGCTTGGCAATCCAAAATTCTGTACTAGATCATCGCGCACCCATTTAGACGGGCAGATAGCAAGATCTGCATGCATGGACAAGCGATGCTCAACTTCGAATCCGCGGCAGACCGCAGCATAATCAGGTACATTGAATTCCCAACCGAGGAACTTCTTTCTCTCCTCCGTCAGTATGCGCTCGGTGCTCAGTGGGACATAAATCTCGGACACAGTGACAAGGCCGCGCCGTTTCCCTTCCGCAAACAGTGGACCGCATTCGCCAAGCATCGAGTACATGTGGGTAGCACTGCCAAAGCCACGCCGCGTCATCGCCATGCCGAGCGCATTGGAAAAACGAACCCCCTCACGACACGCCGCGGCCGGGTCGCGCGCCACCATCGCTTCACGTAAAGCGTGAACCAGGCTGATGCCTGGAAACGTCGTTGTCTTTGCACGAATGTTGAACGGCAAACGCCGCGCGGCCAGCCGGCGCGCGGATTTGCCGACAAGGGGCAACACGGCGGCGGCAGAAACGACGGCGCCAAGACCAATGTCGCCCGTGATGTCAGTGTAGAAGCGGTCAAGCATTCCAGCTTTTTCCAGAATGGCCGGCACCGGGCAAACGCCGCGCGGCCAGCCGACGCGCGGATTTGCCGACAAGGGGCAACACGGCGGCGGCAGAAACGACCGCGCCAAGACCAATGTCGCCCGTGATGTCAGTGTAGAAGCGGTCAAGCATTCCAGCTTTTTCCAGAATGGCCGGCACCGCGTAAGTGCGCCGCGCGCCAACCTGAGCGACGATGAATTTCACAAGGTAAAATGCTGAACGACTGAAAAGCTGGGAATCTGAAATATGTCTATCAGTTTAGCTCACCAGTTGCTTCGCCCAGCCACCCAGGCGCCGCGGATGCGTGTGAAGCCTTGCGGGCGCGATGCAATACAAAGCCACTTCATTGTTTTAGGGCAACGCGAGCCAGCGTTTGTAACTTGCCCATGAAACAGGCGTGCGCTTTCGAAGACAAGACGGAATTCCAGCCAACACCTGACACCACCAGGTGGGCTCCCGAATTACCCAGGACCAGCCTCGCTTACAGGCATAACGAAACTGCGAGAAAACGCGCCAGGTAAGAATGGCCAATGCAAACGGAAAAGGACATCGCATTACCGTGCTCCATAATTCGTTGCGGGCATGACGATGATGAACGTGCATCTCATTGCGTGCTTGGCCGGAGTAATGGTGACGAATGGTGATAACCGGAGAGAAAAGCACATCATAACCCGCCGCCACACATTGCAGGGCGTAGTCCGGCTCTTCATACATGTGGAAGAATCGCGGCTCAAACCCAGGCAGTTGGAGGTAAGTGGATCGGCGTAAAACCGCGCCGGAGTTAGCAAACGAACGCGTCAGATGTTCTGCGCCAAAGTCTGTATTCGCAAGTGTTTCCGGATACTCATCTGTGCGCTGGGGAAAATGCAGCACTGCCAGTTTGGGCCGCTGTTCAAAGAACGGCACGATACGCGTTATGCAATCTAACTGCTCCGGATAACTGTCGTCATCGAGGGCCAGGACCAAATCCCCTCGCGCCTCGCGCATCATCCGATCGCGTGAAGCAACCGAGCCGATCCCTGGCTGGTTTGCAATCAACGTTATCTCGGGAAATTTGTCGGCTACCATATCAAGCGTTCCGTCGGTACATCCATCGGCTGTTACAAGCACCTCATTTGGAGCAGGCCGGAGCTGCATAACTGCGTCACATGTCCGCTGCAAATCGGTAGCACGATCCCGCGTCGTGATGATCACGGACAGAGTCATCAGTTTGGCAGGGCGCGACCGCCGGGCGCGCCGAAAGCCTGCGGACGGCCCGGCCCGATCATGGTCGGGCCAAAAACTCTTTGATGGCGAACGTGTCCTGGGACGTCTCAATCCGCCAGTAGCCATTCGCCCGCAGCAATTCACGCAATGCCGATCGTTCACGTCGACATAAATGCAGATTCTCGAAATTGATCACGGCAGGTCGGACATCAGCGTCGTTCTTCACAATTTGGGATCAGCCCATGGTGCCGGGACCGAAGAAGAGAAACCCTGGAAGTGAGAGGTTTCCGTGGATCTCTTGCCATCGGTATTCGCGCGCTAATCCATAGCCACGCTTCGGAAGCAAACGCCCAAGTTCGTACCTCAAGTAAATTGACATTCCCGTATTCGTAATTTGCCACTGATTATCTCGTGAAGCTTCGGCACCACGTTCAGTTCGTCAGTATCCGCCAAAATTCCGGATTCGAGCCATGCGTCGTTAACGGAGCGGAATTCCATTTGATCCTGATTTAAAGCAAAATCAATTGTGCGGCGTGGTGAAAACGAGAAATCAGCAGGATCGATCCATCTGGCACCGGAAAGAATGCTGGTCTTAACCGTCGGGTGAGCATGATAGACAGGTACACATCCCGCTCGCACGGCATTGACAAATTTTTCAGTAAAGTAATAAGGTTCGGTACAGTTCTCCAGACACACAGCAACCTTATAGGCCGACAAGAATCGGAGATTCTCATCGTTATCGAAACCGGGAGACGTTCGCCCCATGTAGTTATCCGGCGGCCGTCGGACCCAAAGCTTCGGAAAATGGCGGAACTGCGCCCATGCCTCCGGGAGGCCGAACAGCTCAACGCGCCGATCCAGGATCATCCGATTCCGGGTCCAGATGTGAGACTTGAGGAACCAAAGGCGTCCGCCGAAATTATTAACGGTGGCAACTACAGCGCGCCTTACTGAAGCTACTCGTGGCCGCGACAGGCTTCCACTATATGTAGGATGCGGAACGCGATACCTCGCGTCCGGGTGCCCGTAAAAAGCCCGTTCCGTAGCATCGAGGTCTTGGACAAGTCTCTTGCCGACTGAGTGGGAGTGGAAGTGGTGATGCCAGGAAGGTTCAATCGTGAACCAGAGCTTCGGGCCAGTGAACCTGAGTAATTCGTCACTCGGATCGTACAGCACGAGCAAAGCATCCGCTTCCTCGAGCGCCACCCGTGGCGAATACAGAATGTCCCCTAACCAAGAGTCATTCCATGAATCCGCCTTGAACTGCTGCGAAACAACTCTGCACCTGTATTTAGTTCCAGGAGCGCGTTCCTTCATATCGACTTTTTCTATCTATCGGAGCACACGACGTGATTAAACCGCGAACAGGCCAATGCGATCTGTCATCCGGTCAATCAAGCATGAATTCTTTCCTTAAGCTCGGCGTGATCAGGCGTGTCCGTCGGAGGGATCCCAAAAACATCCGCAGTGTTTGGATGCGATTATGCCGGCCGCTGGCATTATTGCCGTGTCCGGTGCGAAGAACTGCGGCGCTGAAAGGTACGGTCGCCAACCGGTGGCCCAAATAAGCAAATTGCGCCTCCGCACGGGACGGCGTGTCGTTCAAAAGTAGTGTGCCCGTTGCCGCACCAGGGACCAGTGAGTGTAGATCAATTGCTTCGATTTGCTGACTTACCTCGTCGAATTCCGCGCCTTCACAAGAATTAAGAAATGGTCCGGTCCGATCCGCCAGGTCGTTCCTAATGATCAAACACGAACCGCAGGAGCGATCGAATTGTTCCGTGCGCTGGATCAAGTGGGGGAAAGTTGAACGCCAGACCCAACCATGCTTGATGCGGTAGCCAGCTTCGTCTTTAGCCGAAACGAGCCACTCCACCAGGTGGGAACTCACCAGGTCATCCCAGTCAACTTTCATCACGTACTGGGGATTCCATGTGCATTTCGCATAATCCCAAGCCGCCGCCAACTTTATCATTTTGTCCTTAACTGCCGCAACCCAGTACCCGCCTTCTTGTGATGGCAAAGGATGATCGAGTGATAAAAATTTGAATCTTCGGTCTCGCGGCAGAGGAAAGTCCGGAGGCTCGTGGCCGACCACTACGACGCAATAGTTCCCGGCGGTTGAGTTAAATACGGAGGCCAATGTTTGCCTAAAATAGGCGCAGGCACGATGCCAGTCGCTCATCACACGGGCCGATGCCATTGGAATCAGAAAAACAACTCTTGGTCTGGGGCTCATCGCACGACAAGTTTCACGCTCTATTCGGTTTGTAAGCAGCGCGCTGGAACCGGCGCTGGAATTTGCCGCTCAACACGCGCCGTTCCTCACTAAGGACTTCCAGCCAGGCGCCGAGATCACCGTGCAACCTTCGATGATGCTCCAATCGTGCGATTGTGAATGGGCGTGAATAGCTACGACGGTCAAACAGGTATGGTTTGCGTCCGCAAAAGTGCGCTACACGCGGACGCCGGACTTTTTGGGGGAAATGCCAATTGTTATCCGCACAATCCTGTTTCAGTTCGTCTAACCCATGGTGCTCGCTTATGTGTTGCAGATCCGACATGACAACTTTGAGTTCTCCGCGCTGCCTCATCGAGTGAACAAGATAGTTCAGTATCGGTTGCTCGTAGAAATCACCAAATAACCCCGGTGTTTCCCGCCCCCACAATTCTGCGTCGAGCCATCTTTTGAATGGAATAACGTCGCGCCTGCTTGCGAAGGCCCCGGTAGAAAAATAGGCATGTCCACGCCAATCAAACTCGGGGTCAAATCGTTTTAACTTTAACGGATCAAAATAAAAATGTGCCAGCCAAGGTGGAATTTCGGTGGCATCCGCCGGAATGGAAATCTCACTCCAGAAAATTTGAAAGTCGACGTCGGTGCGGACCTGTGGAGTAAAGTCGCCCCAGACAATTGCGTCCGAATCAAGCCAAACGTAGAACTCAAAAGGCCCCTCCCACATCGCCGCCAATTTAGCGCGGCCGCTCCCAGAAACCAGGTTACGCATGTCCGAGGACAGTTCTGAAACGCGCAAGACGATCAAATCGTATTCTCTCTCCAAATCGGAGACATCAAAATTTCCATCCACAACAAGGCAAATAGGAACCTCTGGGCAGTAATGCCTCATGCTCGCAAGCGTTGCCTGAACCATAAACTTGTCGCCGGCGTGGCAACCGGTCACAAAACCAAACGGCACCTGCACGTTCACATCGTCAGGGCTGGTTGTTTACGCTTTGCGTCCTCACGCGGCGAAACGCACTCCCGATAGAGCTGCGCGAATGCGTTGGCGAACGAACTCGCCGCATTGCGAGTGTGCGCCGTCTCATGGGCAAGATTCCCTAATCTCTCGCGGAGCAGCGGCGAATTTCGTAATTTCGTAATAGCTTCGATCAATGCCGCGCCATCGTGCAGTGGACAGAGAATGGCACCCTGGCCATCAGGCGCAGCTTCAGGAATCCCGCCCACTCGAAAGGCCACAACCGGTGTTCCACAAGCCATCGCTTCCACGAGCGTAAGTCCGTAGGTTTCCATCAATGAAGCGCTGACAAAAACATCCGCAGCTGCTAGGAGACCCGCCAGTTCACGCCGATCGCGAATGCCACCTGTAAATCGAACGTCGAGACCCCCAGGAACCGGCACGGCGCCTTCGCCGAATGCCAAAACGATTATGCCATCAAGATCTGGCAACGCCAAGAGTTGCTCGAGCAGCCACGGCACATTTTTGTTTTCATCGGTGAGCGACGCGCCGCCTGTGACGATGACAAATGCGTCTCCGGGCAATTCGAGCTGTTTTCGGCACGGCGCCTTGTCCTGAGGTTTGAAAACTGTCGTGTCGATACCAGGCGCAATTACTTCCACCCCGCCGCATGCTTTGGCTATTGGGCTTCGGCCGGCGATTTCGGCCAGCCAGTGACTGTTCGCGACCATCCGCGCTCCACAATTCCGGTATGCCCGCAATTTCCGCGAATGCGCAGCCTTTGCCAGAAATCGGTTTGCAGGCCATCTCAAGATCGGACATGGATCGCAAGGCTCTATCTGCTTGGCGTACCGATCGCATCCACGATAAAGGAAGCAGCCTCCGGTCACGTGCCACATATCATGGATGCTGATAACGACGCTGATTGTGAGCGGGAGCGCCTCCAGCCACTTGGGAATATCAAACCAATCGGCCACCGTGTGCAGGTGCACCACATCCACTCCTTGCAGCTCCTCAGATCCCGGCGGACACAACAGCCGCCGCGTTCCGTGCCACGGCTCAGTGGAAAAGGAAACATACGCTCGACGAATAACGCGATCCAAGAGGAGTCTGTTCCGTGCCACGGCTCAGTGGAAAAGGAAACATACGCTCGACGAATAACGCGATCCAAGAGGAGTCTGCCGGTTTGTGCTAACGGCGAATTTTTACAGATCACACGGCTTTCAATCCCCTGCTCCACTAATGCAGTGGAAAGAAGTGCCGCGTACTCGTAACTGCCGCCGGAGGGATGAGTATTGAGATGCAATACCTTCATGAACCTAGTGCCGTGCACTACGCCCGCGGCGATACGCAAAGATTAAATTTCATTCTACTAATTTCCTGATTGCGATGACGATGGAGGCGACGCCGGCGCGGCGCGTTGAAAATATAATAGAGCCAATACCGCGCCGATTTCTGATACGCCGCACATTTTTCGTCTTGTCCGGCAATTTTGCAAAACAACGATACTACTGGGAAAGCGAGCGCCCGAAAAGGTGCAAGCGCATTGCGAAACAATTCTTGCCGCCGCTTTTTCTTGAAATCCGCCGCCTGCCGATTGACAGGCAAACCGGCATCCACCGCAAGTCGTTCAAACAAGACCTGAGCTGGGCCTCGTGTTCCACCGAGCCACGGCGCCGATGTCGTGTAGTGAAGCACGCAGTCCAAATCATTGTTCTGCTGCGCATCGAAGCGCCAGGACGCTCGATTCCAATATTCGGGTAATTCGTCGATCTGTCCGTAGAGAAGAAAATTGATAGCGGATTGATCCCAAAATCGGTAGGCCGACTTCCTATTCAAAAATTCGACAGCGCGTTCAAAAAAATCTTGTTTCCTCAGTGCATCGAGATTCATCAACATCACTCCGCAATTAAAGTAAGCGCCTTCGGCAGGAAGTTTCATTGCGTGGGTTATCTCTCGTGAGTCATCCGCAAGCGACAACGTCTCGGAGTCACGAACTGCCGCAATGGGCTTGTCTAATGGTAACTCGAAATCGAAAAGCTCAGCGAGATCGCGGAATACCAGCACGTCGCAGTCGAGATAGATCAAACGCGGCACATCCAGCAAATGTGGCAGCAATATCCGGCAATAAGTCATGTGCGATTCGCCTGGCCCAAGTGTCGCCTTACCAAAGACCGATGGATTCACCGTGATAAACTCCAGTCGCACAACTCCGCGAATCCGGTCAATCAATTTCGAAAAAGTGTCCCGTGAGGTCTGAGAAATGCCTCCGTCGAGCACCTTTAAATTCACTTCTCGCGTCCGGTCCAGGTACCTCAACGCGCTCGCAACTGCGCAGTACAGCCCGGGAAAGTAGCGTTCATTACTCGCCAGAGCGAGGACAATTGGTTCCATCGGATTCTCTTTAGCAGACGAATGCTCCAAAAGAACGCCCTACTCAAGCAATTCTAGACGGTCGCGTGAAAGGCAGCAAGCCGATCAACGTCAATGGAGCACTGACAAAGCGCGTCTGTGCATTTCTCCCTGATCGTGCGGATCAAAAGATCTCCTGCGACCTCACGGGAATTCCATACTCCACCTACGACGAATGGCTAGGAGAACACTTTTGCGTAACGAGTCTTTTGACCTTATGAAATCGACGGAAGGTTACAAAGTTTCCAGCCGTATGACAGGCTGAAAGCAGGATGTCGCCATGCGGGACGGCGCTTTCCGGAGCAGCGTGATCTTCAGACCGATCGCCTTCAGGCGCCATCAGCACGCTAAACGCTTTCGCAGCGCCGGTTGCACCCAAGTTGGCTCAGGAGACACCAAATTGGTGGCCCCTTAAAAGCGCCGCTGATCATTTCGAAGTATTTCGACGTTCATGTTTCTCCACTCTTGAAAATCAGTCCTTGACCTGTCGGCAAAGCGAGAACCTAAGCACCGAAAAGACTTTTGCCCCATTCGGAAATGTAAACATCGTGCAGGGTGTTGTGCCCCATATTCTGGGAAGTCTCCCGATAAGCCGTGTAGCCTTCTTATCGCGCGCAGCGCTTTGCAGGCGATTTCGACCGCAGCGCCCGTCGCCCTTGCTGCGCGTTTGTAAATCTTCGGACATGCCGACGTATCCGGGTCGAAATCTGCGAAGTCTTCTCGAACCACGTGGGTACGATTCCAATGATTCGACCGGGGCGTCCGGGATGGACCGCTCCGACGTATTCCACACATCAAGGTCATGAAAGACAATCATGGGAATGGGCTCAGCTGTCCCCAGAATCAGAAGTTGCTAACGCACCTCAAGTAGTTCGTAAGGACCGTCCGCAAAGATTATCGACGAAGTCAGCGCTCTTATCTTATTAATGGGTTCGGCTTCCGGTGGAGCAAAAGGGTCAAAACGGTGGTTGAGCAGGATTAGCTTTGGTCCGGGCAACTCGATTACCGTCTCGATTCTCTTGAAGTTCATGCTACCCGGAAGCAAAAATTCAACGTCCACAAATGAAGGCCAGTATCGCGAGGCCAAAATTGTGGGTGCCTCCTGCTGGCGCTGTTCTATGATGCGCACTAGTGAGGCCCGCGCCACACGCTCAGGCGAGGGCCTGAATAGTCCGTGAGGCCCGCGCCACACGCTCAGGCGAGGGCCTGAATAGTCCCGGCGCGGCTGATTGTACTACGTGTGAGTGTCCGGCGCGAGAGAGACCGGTCATCAACAAGACCAGAGTCAAAAGGGCGAAGAGGAGTTTAGGCCACAGCTCGAGCGTGAAGATAGGAACGCTCAAGAGAAAAGCTCCCATAGCTACTGCGATGACAAGATAACGAGCCAATCCAATGGATAGGGTGGCCCAGTAAATCGCGGCAGTCGCGACCGAAAGAAGTAGACCAGCTGACAGTGAAATCCAATTCTTCGAGGCGGAGCGCCAATAAAGGAACATCCCGAATGCAATCAATGCGAGCAATCCGATAAGGTTCACACCAAAGCGGTCATGAACTAGGGCGATTCGTTGCTGCACGAGAAGCACGCTCCCATGGATGTTCCGTCGCAGGCCCATTCCTCTAATGAAGTGAAGCTGCTCCAGCCAGTTCGCCAGATACCCACGCCCGCCGAGCTCGAATAATTTATAGGCCTCAAAGGTTAACGTGGGGACCAGGAAACCGATCAGCAGCGCTGCGGCGCATTTAACCAACTGGACAGCCCGGAAGCCAACACGCATGCCTCTCACAACAAACACTAGGACAATGCCCGTCGCGGCGATTGCGGCGAGGAACTTCGCCTGGAACGCGCACCCAAGCGCGAGACCGCACAGAAATGACGATGTCTCCGCGAATCGCTCGTTTGATATGAGCCAGTGTGCGAGGATAAGGAAGGCAACAGCGACAATTTCGCCGAGAAAAGAACACCAGTGTTCGAAGTGTAACGAACAGGTCCCGAGGAACGCGGCGCACATCACGCTAACTCCGAGAAGGAATGAAAGGCCATCAATTCGACGGCTGATGCGTGCAAGCACGAGAGTTAAGACACTGCCCCAGGTGAGAATGGCTGTTAACCCGGGCAACACCTCATTCTTTCCGAAGATTTTGAAAGCGATCGCGCAAGGAACAATCAATGTAGGACCCGATCCCCCTGGAAAGAATAGGATAGGATGCGCAATTTCCTTAGAGAAGACTGGGAACGTCGTGGCATATCCGAGACCGCTTGCCAGAGACTTCACGGTAATGGCAAGAAAGGCGTCGTCCGCGCTGGCAAGCCCATTGCTTTGATTCAATCCGACGCAAAAGAGGATAAAGCTAAACCATAGAACGAACCCGATCGCTCGCAGAGCTGCGTCGAGCCCGCGCGTGCGAAGGCTGGACATGTCCGGAAGTTGCGTCATGTTTCACCGCAATGTGATTCTAAATCCGTGCACAAGGCGCGCCCAAATCGGCGATAACTGCTGGTTTCGCTAGCAGCGGCGCGAAAAATAGATTCATCAATCAGCACAAACTCCGGTCGCACAACTCCGCGAACCCGGTCAATCAATTTCGAAAAAGTGTCCCGTGAGGTCTGAGAAATACCTCCGTCGAGCACGTTTAAATTCACTTCTCGCGTCCGGTCCAGGTACCTCAACGCGCTTGCCACCGCGCAACGGAGTCCCGGGAAATAGCGTTCGTTGCTGGCTAGCGCAATAACAACTGGTTCCATTTCTTTAAGAGCGTGCGCAGCAGCACACACACGCGCTGGACACTGAAAGGTCGCCTCTCCCGGGATCGCGACTGGGTGGAGCGCTGAGAGGGGGAGGGTGAGGGTTTTCAGGGCAATTGCGCGTAGCACGCTTCGATCCCTCACCTTAGTCCTCTCCCCTTCTCCAAGGGGAGAGGCGAGAAAGGTTACGCCAAATGTGCTGTAGATCGCTTCAGACATGATTGCGTTTTAGTAAACGAGCATTCCCGAAAAAATTGACCGCTTCGCGATCACGCGCCGATGTACTAGAGGTTTATTCTCTACGCCACGTCGAACGACTCTTTAACAGACGCGTTCTTCGCGCACGCTGCGTTCCCCCCGCGAAACTTTTAGACCCGAATACTCCTTCCGCATTTTGCGCCAGTCCCGCAAAACTCGGGGATAAACCACCACCCAGACTTGGAGCGCATCGCTCTCATCAAGCGGTTTTGAAAAGGACAATTTCCCGGCCGAGTACTTTTACGCTCTTTATCCGCATTTTTCATTCCCGGCAACCAAAGCTGCGATTTTCTAGAACGATCCCTTAAAGGTGGAATTTTTTTAGTGTCGAATCAAGTTCTGCGGCAGTCCCGATATCCATATAAAGACCCTCTGGAAAGGGATAGGCACGAACCTTTAATTTCAGTTTTAGCGCCTCGTTGAAGACATCCCCTAGGACGATCTCTTTTTCGCAGTGCGCATTTCTGATGAGGTATCCGTGCATTAACCGGGAAAATCCAGCCGACCAGCAGGCACAACCCCACATATAGGTCAAATGCGTGCTTTTGGGCTTGTCAATCGTGGAGAGAACCTCGCCAGAGTCGTTAAACTCGACCATCCCAAATTTTTGCGGGTTGTCCGTTGGAATTTTGTTAGTGTCGAATCAAGTTCTGCGGCAGTCCCGATATCCATATAAAGACCCTCCGGAAAGGGATAGGCACGAACCTTTAATTTCAGTTTTAGCGCCTCGTTGAAGACATCCCCCAGGACGATCTCTTTTTTGCAGTGCGCATTTCTCATGAGGTATCCGTGCATTAACCGGGAAAATCCAGCCGACCAGCAGGCACAACCCCACATATAGGTCAAATGCGTGCTTTTGGGCTTGTCAATCGTGGAGAGAACCTCGCGAGAGTCGTTAAACTCGACCATCCCAAATTTTTGCGGGTTGTCCGTTGGGAAAACCCCCAGGGTGACATCCGCACCGCTGCCATGGTGATCGGCCAGCATTTTTTTGAAAGCGTCTTTAGGCTCAATCATGGTGTCAGGCATTCCAAAAAGGATTGTGGCATCGCCGGCCCAGGCATGGGCAAGGTCCAAGGCTCCTGGCATGCCATTAAGCCGCTCCTGGAAAAGGTAGGCGATCTCACATCCGTGCCGGCTGCCGTCACCGTAATAACTCATGATGTCGTGCTTGCCTGGCCCCAAGACAACCAGCACCCTTTTGACGCCGGCAAGCAGGATGTTCTCGATCAGGTATTGGCTAATCACCTTGGGACGCTTTTCCACCCGCCCCGGCAGCGTGTAATCCTGATAGCCGATAGGGAAGAGTTCCTTAGGACATGGAAAAGGGGCCAGGCGAGTTCCTTTTCCGGCGGCAGGCACAAGGCCAATGATTGATTCAGACATATTTGAGATTTGGTTTCTTTTTTTAGCGGGGCGTGAAATCAACACCCAGCCAGGCGGCCACCTTGGATGCCACCCAAGTAAAATCAGGCAACGTGCCCAAGGCAACCGGGGGCACACCGGGTTCGCGAGCCAAAAGCGGCACATATTCGCGCGTATGATCCCAAAAGCGGCACATATTCGCGCGTATGGTCCGTACCCGACGCAGTGGGGTCGCAGCCGTGATCAGCGGTGATGATGAACAAGTCCTCATTTCCCAAGCAATCCCAAAAGGCAGGAATGAAGGAGTCAATTTCCTCAAGCGCACTTCCGTAACCACGCGAGTCACGCCGGTGTCCAAATTTGGCATCGGTATCCACTAGGTTCACAAAGATCAGCTCACGATCAGCACTGAAAGCCTTCATACCGGGCATGAGGGCTTGATCCAGATCGAACGTTTCGCGCAAAACCTTGCCGACGATTTCAAGTCCCTCCCGGTTGCAGGAGGTGTGAATGGAGTGAGTGAGACCGGCGCCACCGAAAAGATCCTCGATCTTGCCGATGCCGAGCACGCACGCACCACTCCGGCTTAGTACGTCCAGAACCGTTGGCTGTGGCGGCTTCACAGAGTAATCACGGCGTTCGCCTCCCAGGCGCTCAAGAGAGCCGTTTACTTCCCGATAAGGACGCGCAATGACCCGGCTCACATTGGCCAACCGGCCAAGAACGTGCCGCGCCGATGCGCACCACGAATACAACTTGTCCAAGGGGACTACGTCGATATTGGCAGCGATTTGGAACACGCTGTCGGCACTGGTGTAAAGGATTGGATGTCCAGTCGCCTTATGAAGCTGGTTATAGCTGGAAATGATTTCGGTGCCGGAAGCAGTTCGGTTACCGAGAACTCCGGCGCAATTGATTGGATGTCCAGTCACCTTATGAAGCTGGTTATAGCTGGAAATGATTTCGGTGCCGGAAGCAGTTCGGTTACCGAGAACTCCGGCGCAATTGATTTCCTTGAGAAAGGCGTTGACAATATGAGGGGGGAACCCCTTGGGAAATGTCTGGAACGGAACACGTGTCAGGAGGCCGGCGATTTCCCAATGGCCGGTGGTGGAGTCCTTGCCACAAGAAGCCTCCGCCATTTTTCCAAATGAGGCTGACGGATTATGTTCCGGGCTGACGCCCATGATCCCAGCCAAGTTGCCAAGACCGAGGCTACCAAGATGAGGAAGGTGCAACCCTCCGCAGGCATCCGCAGTATTGACCAACGTGTTACAGGTGGCGGCGTCGCCATATTCGGACGCGTCGGGCATGGCACCAATGCCAAGAGCGTCAATCACCAGGATTATTGCGCGGTGCTTGTTCATCCGGTCACCTGACGGGGCTGGCAATCTGAGCTTGGATACGCCCAAGTTGAACCTTGTTGATTTTGAAATGCCGATATTTCTTGCGGACTTGAACCCACGACCACCATGTCTTGAACCAGATGCGGGGCCATTCTATTTTACCGTGCATCAGATGGTGCCGCATGATATTGACCGTGCGGGCCAACCGCTCGAGCCTGTGCCCTTCCAGAGGCAGGTTGGCCCACTCAAAGAGCAAGGAATTTTTGAGGTGATTTTCTTGAACCCATTTGGAAGCACTACTGCCACTGTCGCGATGATACAGGACGCTGCGGGGCTCGTAAATGGAGCGCCATCCCCGTCGCCAGGCCCGGAATCCCAAATCAAGATCGTCACAATACATTGGGTAGAACAAACGGCAGAAACCTCCGAGCTGTAGAAATTTCTCTCGATCAACCGCCATAAATCCGCTCGAGGAAAATAGAGTATGTGCGAATTCCTGTCGCTCAGTTTCGTAGTGCCACCTGTAGAAACCGTGAACCTGCAATAATTTGGCCGGGCCGCAGGTTGCCGCAGCGCCATCCCAGCTTAAGGATTTGGCGCAGACGGAAAAAACATCCGGAGCGTCCAAATGCTGTAGCAACGGTTGCAGGAATCCCTTGGTCAGCCGGACATCATTGTTCAGCAGGACCATCACCTCTTCCCGCCGTTGTTCTGCCAGCCAGTTGTAAGAGAACATGAATTCATTTCGCGGGGCGCGGATGAAATTCACCCCGGGAAAATGCTTTTGAACCCACTGCTGGTCGTTTTGGGTGCTTTGATTGTCCAAAACAACGATTGGGCATGGTTGACCGAAATCGGCGACCGCCTCAATTGCGGAAGGCAGTAGGTGCTCCAGGTGATGCACCCCATTGTAATTCAAAATCGCAAGGCAAACGGATTTCATTTGAATCAAACTGGACGGCGAACAAGTCAGTTCAAAATCTCAATGGCCCTGCGGCAAATGTCGCTGAATGAAAGCCTCCGGAGCAGCATAAAACAAATCCAAATTCTCTTTGATTTTTTCAATCGGCCAGTTCCACCATTGAATCCTTTCCAGGGCGGCAATTTGATCGGCATCGAATCGCATTTTGATGACTTTTGCCGGGATACCGCCGACCACGGCGTAAGGCGCTACGTCGTTGGTGACAACGGCACCAGCGGCCACTACCGCGCCATTGCCTATTTTAATCCCGGAGAGAATAAGTGCGTTGACCCCAATCCAAACATCATTGCCCACGACTATGCCGCCTTTGACCAAGGCGTCAGCATGGGGAGCTTCCGCAAAACAAAACCCCCGAAAGGGGAACGTTGAGACCGTGTCAACCCGGTGTTCTCCAAACACAAAACGCACTCCGTCCGCGATGCTGCAAAATTTTCCTACACGTACACGGTCTTCCGGGTGATAGGCAAAAAAGCACTCACGCCGAAGTCCATAGGTGTATTCGCCAACCTCAACCTGCGGATGTGAAAAACGAGCCAACTGACGACCGTCTGAACTGCGTTCATAAAAAACGCGGTTCAACTCACAAGTTCTGCTTTCATGCTCGTTGCCCAAAACCCAGAGTAAGGCGCGCATTCCCAACCTGCGAAGAGCGCTCGGCTTTTTCATTTGCTTTTTGAACATATTGGCAGTTTTCCTAATTCCCGAACAAAGATTTGTTGCAGCCGGTCTGGATTAAACAGCGTCTGATGCAGTTGCAGCGCTTGTTTTGAGAGCTTCTTATTCAACGCGGGATCTTCGGCTAGCTGTCGGCAAACAGAAACCACGGCCTCGGCTTGATCGGTGCCGACGACCGCACCGCCGCCGTACTTTCGAGCCACGCGAACCGGCCCACAATATTCCGGTCCCCAAAGAATCACTGGCTTGGCAAATGCGGTGTAATCCAGAAATTTCGTCGTGAAACTGGTTTCCATGAATAATCGGTGTTCTGCTTCAAAGCTCATCACAACTAACAGCGCGTCCGCCCCGGCCAAAACTGTAGCCGCCTCCTCGGGAGGCTTGAATCCCAAGTAGATGCCTTTTTGTCGCGCATGACCTGCAATGCCGGCGGGCCAATCAATGTTCGGGGAAACGACAATCAACTCCATATCCGATAGCGATTCCATCCTCTCAATCAATGAGCAAAGCATCCGGCCGTAGAAATTTTCCGCTGCCCCGACATAGACCAGCCGGAACTTTCCATTGGATGGCGGCCAGGATTCCTCCGGTACACGATGCGTGCCCGGCATGGGATAGATAACGTGGCTGTTCGGGTGCGGCCCCAAAACTTCCTGCATCCCGTCGCTGGTGCAAAAGGCCAGATCACACTCGTGATAAAACTGTCGAAATCGCCGGCTCAATCGCTTCATCGTCCATGCATGACCATAATGCGCCTTCATGATTGGTACCCAATCTAAGAACAATCCTGCCAGGGGGATTTTGTATTTTCGCGCCGCCCGCAGGGCGAATGAACTTAAACAATTATCCGCTAGCGCAAGAATAACATCGGGCTTAAAGCTTTCGACAACCTGGTTAAACTTGCGCGGGTTAGATAACGGCCAGACTCGGGTCTCGTAATCCATTAACCACGACGACAACCGGGGACCGAAGCGGCTTTTTCGCAATCGGTGCAGCAGATAAGGCAGCGTGAGCTTGGTGCCAGATGGATTGTCACTGTAAAAATCCGCATTCGTAACCACATGCAGTTCAAATGGGTTGCGCTCTATCAGATGCCGGTGCAATACCACCCGCCCCCCACAATCATTTCGAGGCGGCGCAATGCTAACGAGGAGAACGCGACGTTTAACCGTCATGAGTTTTCCTCTTGTAAGGGGATTATCAGCGGTGGATTTGCCATCGAATTTCTCTCAGCGAAGCACCAGTGGCGCTAAGGGCGCTGCGTGTAGCAGGGCCTCCTCCCAAAAATAACACGAGCATCGCGAAGCACTCGCATCGAAAATTTAACAGGCCAATTATCCACCATAGACCGATCGCAGAGCTTCCCTCAAAGCTTCCAAGTACGACCTGCCATACCGCTGGTCGGGCTCGAGATGATTGCCTTCTGCCCACTCATTCCATGCATTGAGAAACAATATGTGTGGCGTATTCCTGGATTTCATCAGCTTCGCGAGGGTCTCGAGCAGCCAATGATGAAAAAGCTTTGGTGACGACCCGATAAACACGATTGGATTGCGCCGACGCCGAGGAGAGTTGTCCCACGACGGAGTAACACAGGGAAACCGCAGATAATTTGGTTGAATCCGTCTGCTCATCGAGCTGACAAGATGACGATAATTTTGCACGTTGATATTGTCGTCTAAAAGCTTTCGACGAAGAAAAAAGCGGAGATCGTTCCATCGCCATTGTCTAAGTCTAAGCCGACGCAAGCTCAGTAGCATCCCCAGACTTGCGAACTCGGGCTGAAATTCGACTGCTGCATCCAGCCCAACCTCGCTCGGAGGCAATGTGTCAGCGGGCGTGTCGACGCGGCACAGGAAAACCTCGCCTATTCCCAAACGGCGACATTCGTCGCGCCAGATCGCTGTCGTTTTTCGGATGTCCGGCAGCTTATGCGCGCGATAGATAATGAACAGCGGCTTGTTTTCGACTCTGATATAACGAGGATCGGCAAAAGCGCGAGCGAGCCAGCGAATGTGCGCAACATCATCCTGCTCCGAGTAGGTTTGCTGCATCAATACCTCGGAATCGCCGCCATCCCAAACGCGTGTCCAATTCTCGTTAGCCCAGCAAAGGCAAAACGGAAAATCAGGGCGTCCTGACGTTAGCACCTCATCAAACGGTCGATGGAGAAGCCGCTTGCCTGAGAACCAATAGTGATAATAGCAGAAACCGGTAACACCATACTCCCGCGCCAGGTCCGCCTGCGCTTCGCGCGATTCCGCAACACGAAGATCGTAAAAACCGAGATCGGCGGGTAGGTGCGGCTGGTAGTGCCCGCGAAAAAGCGGACGCGCTTTGGTGACACTCGTCCACTCGGTAAATCCCTTACCCCACCACGCGTTGTTTTCCGGGATCGGATGAAACTGCGGCAGATAAAAGGCAATAACTCGTGGAGCGTCTCCCGCGAATAGCGACTCACGCATCGTGGTTAAAATCTTCGAGTGCAGACGTTAGCTCGTTCAGGTATGCCCTGCCCCACTTCTGGTCGGGCTCCAAGTGATTGCCTTCCGCCCACTCGTTCCAAGCGTTGATGAAGATCAGATTGTCCTGTCGAAAAGGAGATTTCTTCCAATTGGAAAGACTACGCCGCAATTCTTTTCCAAAAGAAGCGGGGTCCGCTCCGACACAGATGCTCCCAAATCTTCCACGGCGAGGGGTGTTGTCCCACCCTACTAGCACACAAGGTATTTGAGGGAAGCCGCGGAGACAGGGCGTCATCTTCCGCCTGGCTTTTATGTAGTCATACAACTTTAGCCGGCCGCTAAGCACGCCCAGCTTCAGGTTCCGAGCGAGGCGAGCTATCGATGAACGGTCATCCATCGCTCCAGGGAGCACGCCAAGCTGCGGCTCAAAGTGCAGTGTCGTATCGAATCCAAACTTTCTGTCGTCTTGATCCGGGAGGCCAGCGTCTACTGCAACTAGATATGGCTCGTTGCCGGTAGCGCGACGTGCGGCACTCTTCAAAAAGGTTGTGAAACGAATCGGATCCGGATGACGATCCGGGCGATACAGCAAAAAAACCGGCCGATTATCGACTGTAATGTACCGCTCGTCGCTAAATACAGAGCTCAAATACTCGCTGTGGGCTTCGTCGTCTTCGCGTGAGTAAGTTTGGGCGATTAGAATGTCTTGCCCCTCACCGAGCCAACGACGGCTCCATGGCTCATTTGCCCAGCAAAGACAAAACGGAAATTTTGGCCTGCCGGACTCGAGAACTTCTTGAAATGGCCGTTCGAGGAGCCGGCGGCCGTGAAACCAGTAATGAAAATAGCAAAATCCCGAAATCCCGTGTTCACGTGCAAGCTTAGCTTGAGCCTCGCGCGTTTCAGGCAGCCTAAGGTCGTAAAAACCCAGATCGGCTGGCAAATGCGGCTGATAATGCCCGCGAAACAGCGGACGTGCTTTCGTGACGTTCGTCCACTCAGTAAATCCTTTGCCCCACCAAACGTCGTTTTCCGGGACAGGGTGAAACTGCGGCAGGTAAAAAGCAATCGCCCGGATTCTCATCCCCCACCCGCTGATTCTCGACTGACAAATACGGCCAAAAACGTGCGCATTAAAACCGGGTGTATGTCAACAGCGATTCTATGACGTTCCTTTTTTCATGACCAGAACGTCCTGACTACACAGATTCCTATCACGAATGTAGTCAACGAAGGTCAGGCCGTATCTCCAAAAGGTTTCAAGCGATCCGTTCGCGCCACAGCGAGGACGTCTTGAAAGTCCGCCCAACCCCGTTCGCTGTAGCAGAGAATCCTCACACCAGGTATGTTGCCAGCAATCTCGACAATCTTCTCCGGCTTGCTAAGCGAGACGCCGTAGCCCGGAGCGCGCTCGAAGAGTCCGAAGAAACGCCGCGCCAAGATTCGGCCGCCGGGCACACTGTCGGCAAAATTGATGGCCTTGATGATCTTCCCTCGCCCGCGGATCGAGGCGGGGTAGTCGGCGTAGCGGTCGCCGTAGTCGGCGTAGCCGTAGCCTGTTCGTTCGAAGTCTCTGAGAATGCCTCGCCAACGGTCGCTGTCGATCAGCGGATGGACCGTTCGTTGGACCTCGATGGCCCAGCGCCCGTGAAACGTAGCCACTAGAACGCCGTTGTCGCTCAGACACTCGCACAGGAATTTCATCCACTTGTCCGTGCGGCACTGGTCGACGTGTGTGAACAGCGAACCAACCCAGATGACGTCAAAGGGCCCCGGCAGGCGCACTTGCGTCAGGTCAGGCACTGAATAGACGCCGCGACCGCCAAACGTCTTCGTGCAAAAATCGACGCCTGCTCGGTAGAGGTCGCAGAACGTGAAGCTTGCTTCTGGGAACGCGGCACACAGATGACGGGCTTCCCGGCCGTGCCCACACGGCAAGTCGAGGATCGTCTCGACGTTCTGAAGCGAGCCCATCCCCAGCGCGCGCAGTATCGCCAGCACTGCGCTTTCTCCGACCGAAAAATAATACGACAAGTCGGGAGCGGCCAGCCACATCTCGTCGTCGGGGGCAATGGTCTGAATGATAGTCGAGCCCTTCAAGCGCTGATAGATGGTGTCGATAGCGTCAGGGGTCATCAACGTCTCCAGTCAGTCATCCAGCATTCACTGCTTCTACCATTGAACGCTGAAGAATGAAAGAATACAGGAAAGACTACCCTTTGGTTGGCCTACATGCCTCGCGTGATTGGAGCGCTTACCACTCTACTTCATTACCGCCTGAAATACCCTTGGTTTAGCCAAACGCTGTGGTGTGCGCGCTAGAGAGACCGCAACGTCCATGTTGGTTATTGACGCCATGTTGACGTTGCGACCGTCTAAAGTGGTCGTTTTTGTTCGCAAGCGTTCGCTGATGTGCAAGGCAAGTCATTGGTGTCGAGGGTAAAACATTAGATTTCAGCACAACACCGTTCGCCACAATGGTTCTTTCATGATGGCAGCGATCATTTCTTTTGTCCGGGCGTTGCCGTGGGAGTGGGCGTTGCTGGTTTAAGCGGCGGCACTGGAAACACTGTGGGTGTGCCCGCGTAAAGGATACAGGAGAGCGCGAACGTGATTACTGCAATTATCATTTTCATAGGTTTATTTTCCTAGCACTTTCCAGTCAGCCCCGTTGAACCATACAAGGTAAAAGCTCGTACCGCCTCCATCGCCCCGCTTGATCATTGTTTTGTTTTTTTGTCCGTCAATCACCGCTGCTATCTGTCCTACTTCTGGATGCGCAGGCAGATCAGCCACTGTCGACGCCTTAAATGTCAGCGGCGTTTGCCAGTTGTAGCTGTAATCGGTATTGCTGTTTTTCGCGAGCACCTGCCCTGTAGTTCCGCCGGATGGCACCGTGCCTTTGCCCGTTATGATAGCGCCGCCTGTCGTGCCGCCACCGCCAGCGCCGGGGGCGAGCGTAACGTCGCCTGAGAAGAGATTGGTAAGAGTGAGCCCGGCACCGCCCAACACACTGGCCACTATGTTAGTGCCGTAGCCACCGTTGCCGATGAAATATCGAATCGTGCCAGTACCGTGGTTAGCGGCGTCACTAATATCATGGCTCGAAGCCCACCAGCCGCCAGTCTGATGTTCGGCCTCAATCAACAAATCAACCGTGTGAGTTCCCAGGAATTTGATGCCGTCAACGCAGCGTTCCAGTTGAATGTTTGCCCAGGAAGGGTAGATCGACTCCAGAAATGTTACTCCATTCTTGCAGAGAACCGCATCCATCATGGGTGCCCGGAGATGTTCGCCCGTCATAAAACAACTATCCCATCCGGAAGATAGAACGTGGTTCACCCAGTTCATGCCAAAATTGGTTTCATTAGGCATCCACAGCCCCACAGTTCCGTGCGTAGGCTCCGAGCCTCCAGCGGCGATGATCACACAGTTTTCAACAAACGCCCAGCCAACCCCGTCCAGCCTCACGCCGTTGAGTGAAGGATTGTCGGGCAAAAGGAAATTCAGATTCTTGATAACGATCATGATGTTGTTCATGCTCGTGTAAGGAATGACCCCTGTGCCATAGCCCGGCGAGCCTGCTAAAAGTGCGGGATACGAGCCGGTGCCCGCCTGCGTGGTCGTAATGGTCGAAGCGTGATTAGCGTCAAAGGCTACAGCGACGCCCCATGCGGAATGTTCTTCGCCGCGCAATTCAAGTGTGACCGCGCTCGTGGTGTTAGCATTCAAGAACGGAATCTGCAGGATGGCGTTATAGGTAGAAAGAAGTGGGCCGTTACACAGGTAAACGCCATTTGGAAAGAACACAGTGCCGCCGCCTGCCAGCACTACTGCGCCCATCGCGGTATTGATGGCGTTACTGTCATCTGTCACGCCGTCACCGGCAGCATTATATGGCGGATCTTTAACGCTTACGAAGGTCCCTGGCCACGTGCTGCCTATGAGGTGCGCGGTATCAAGCCATTTCGCGACCTGATTCGGAAGCGGCGTGCCACTGGCTGCAATAGCCGAACTTCCGGCCCCGGGCGCAGCGAGATCGAACTTATTCGTGGAAACGTTCCATGTTAAGCCGCTGCCTGCATAGTCTGACAAGTTTGCGCGAAGCGCTTTATATAGCGCGAAGTCAAGGTCGCTTTGGAGAATGCCGTTATTGATGGGCAGTTTAGCCGGTGACGGTGAAATGATGGCTTGTCCGTTCGCCAGCGCGGCCAGCGCGCAGGCAACAGCCAAGTGTAGAAGTCGTATTAGGATTGTGTTTTTCATGTTGTGAATGAGCCGTAAGGCAAGCCAGCGCCCCCGTTAAAAAGAGCGGTGATCTCGGCAGCGGTCAGTTTCCGCTTCCAAAAACCCACTTCATCCAAGAACCCTTGGTTTAGCCAAACGCTGTGGTGTGCGCGCCAGAGAGACCGCAACGTCCATGTTGGTTATTGACGCCATGTTGACGTTACGACCGTCTAAAGTGGTCGTTTTTGTTCGCAAGCGTTCGCTGATGTGCAAGGCAAGTCATTGGTGTCGAGGGTGAAACATTAGATTTTAGCTCTGCAATGTTCGTTTCTTGCTTTGCCGCCATCGTTTCAAGCCGCCCGATCGTGGCTTGCTGTTGCTCCACCTTGCGATGCTCCTTGAGAAACTCATTCAGCAGCATCGCGTTTACTGCTTGGTAGCGCCGAGAGATGTCCCGACTATCATCTGCCTTAGAAGCTTTTTCATGTTACTTCTCCAAAGTGCTACTGTAGGGAATCTACTGGCACCTAACATTCGCCACTTGGCCTTCAGACCGATCTTTGGGCGAGCATAGCCTTTACGGGTTGGCCCTTTGCAGTATTTCGTGGCAGTCATTTCTTAATAAGGTTTTTGCTGAACGAAGACTTCCGGAAACTGACCGTCAATGCCGAGCGAACGGTCTCGAATAGTATGAATAATCACTGGGAATTTGCCCCAGTCCTGGAGTAGAAAAGGAAGCTCCACACCCCATTCAGTGAAAACCAATGATCCGCTACCATCTATCGGGTTGCCATGATAATCGGGTTTTTCCAAATGCTGGAGGACACCGTCTTTCACCAAAGCTCGAACCAGGGTTTTCTTCCAGCGGACCCAGGGAACCGTAAAGATATGCGCTCCTCCGGGCTTTAAGGTTCGCATGATTTCCCGGACTGCCAGAGCGACATCTGGCAAATGTTCGAAGACATCGGAAGTGATAACCAAATCAAACGATTCGTTTTCGAATGTTTGCGCCATCAGATCTTCACAGCGAAATCCCCTGTGGATTTGGCCTCGCGGCGTGTCTGGAAAGAAATGAGTAGGAAGATACTTCGGACATTCCCGCGCCAGCTTGGCGGATAACGGACCGCCGGGCGACGATTCATGAATCTTCAATTCCCGCCATTTTGGATAAAGTTCAGCAACTACGAACATCAACGCCCGCCAACGTGGAATGCTCTGGCAGTTGACGCATTTATAGTCGTTACGCAAATAGGGGCCTTCGATTGCAAAATAGACTTGGCGCTCACAAATAGAGCAGTAACCGCGATTACATTTTCTCCGCAATATTTGCCACGTTCTGCTGATCTTAGCGCGCGCGCGCCGCGCGCGCGCGCTGCGTTTCAATCTTGATAGCATACCAAAATTACTTTGTCGTGATCGGATAATATTGCGGAAGCTGAAAAAAAGCCGCACTAAGCAGCCTAAGGAACCTTCGCCAATCGGAGTCGTTGTCATTTGCTGGCTTCGCTCTGAACGGAGGTTCTTAGTTTCGACTTCATCCAACATCTAAGTCGTGATCCTATGATTCGAAACCACAAAACGACAAAGGAGAAAATCATCCGGACGACATGTCGGTTGTGAGACAGGCGCAGCGCTTCGAAAATCATTCGCCAGGCAGGAACGAAGCCGACTGTCACTAGCAGGTCGCGAGCGTTGTAAACAGCGATTTGCGCGAACCACAAGCGGGCTTTGCTGGCAAGCACGCGACCACGGGCAGGAGTGTGGTAAGTCGCTGTGAGCTCGATCATCTGGCGCACATCGCGCACATCGGCGGCATCGAGCTTCAGACGCGATGTGGCAGAGCTGCCGTGAAGTCGATAACACGCGAGGATGGAAGGCTCAAAGCAAACCGGGAATTGAGAGGCAATTCGTTGCCACATCTCCCAATCAACGACGTAGTGAAGATTCGGCAAAAAACCGCCAAGCTGCTCGTACACGCGTCTTCGAACCGCAATTGCTGGACATTGAATCAGTTGCTGAGCCGTGATCTTAGCGTGCCAGTCGTCTAGCAAACCGGCGGATTCCCGGTGCAGCTCGGATATACGATCCCAATGTCCATTCGAATACACGATCGCGTGTCGGCAAAAGATCGCGCCAGCCTCGCTGCACTCCACCCCTTTACGCAAAAGATCATAGAAGCCCGGCAACACAATGTCATCCTGGTGAAGAATATGAACCCAATGACCTCGGGCGCGCTCAATGCATCTATTCCAATTATTGGCTAAACCTCGGTTCTGCGATTCGGCATGGAACGTCACCCGTCCCGCGCCTAATCGCCGAGTAACTTCAGAAGCAGTGTTATCATTCGAGCAATCGTCGACTACCTCGATCTGCATCTGTTCCGGTCCCGGGTCCTGCTGCAAAACGCTGTTCAGCGTTTCCTCCAAGTAATCCGCCCGCGGATTGTACGTCGGAATCATTACGGACCAGTAAGGACGCGTACCAGGACCTTCTATTTCTGGAATCAATGGAGGGGAAAGCATTTTCTTAGCGAAAACAGCGCCATAGCTTTCGCAATAGTCGCGCTGGGGCAAGTAATCCGCGTCCTAAACGGTAGCTCAGTGAATGTTGCATGCTTCGAATTCCTGCTCGCAACTGCTGTACTTCCTCGTCGGTCCCATGAATGAGCTTGTAACAAGCCATTCCCGGCTTAGCGAAAATATAGTCTGCGATTTCCGCGATATGCGGAAGCATCTTCCGGCTTAAGGAGTCTTCCCGCACACGATAATCGAACCCAATTTGGGGAAGATGGACAAAGCTACCACCGTGGAGGGCCACACGCCGCCAAAAATCCCAATCCTCCAGTCCCATCAACATTTGCTCATCGTATCCGCCAACTTTTTCCCACAAACTCTTTCGATACAGAGCACATGCGTCAATGAAATTTGCCCGGATCAATGACGATAAGTCGAACTCTGGCACATGCCAGTGACCATTTCTTTCGCCAAAGTATTCAGCGTCCGCGTAAATCACATCCAGGCTTGGATTGTCCTTTAGGAGAGACGCCGCTTCGTTCAAGTACGCGTCTCGGACCCGATTATCACTGTCCAACGGCAGAATGAATTCGCCTTTAGCTAATCGTATGCCCACATTGCGAGCGGCACTCAAACCCCAGTTCGACTGAGCGACCACGGAGTGGCCAGCCTGCCCGACCTCCTCTAGGATCCCAGTGGTTTCGGCTTCGGACGATCCGTCATCGACGATGATGACCTCGAGCAGATTTGCGTTACGAACCTGCTCTACGCTGGTAAGCGCTTCGCGCAGCATTACTCCGTGGTTGTAGCACGGGATGACAATTGAAACCTTGCCTTCGCCCATCGGGGTCGTCATTTGCAGGTTTGGCTCTGAACAGGCGTGCTACAGTCGGTGCTCTCGTCGTTGGCGAAAAATCATCCTCTTAAGAGCCATACCGAATGCAAGGATTTGTTTAAACCTCGCAAAGGACAACCCACACATCGAGTACAAAACCAGCCAAATGGTCTTGGCCGAGCAATTTTGTTTTAACCGCGTAACTTTCCATCGTAGAGGTATGTGCGAACCAAGGCAATTAACACGTGCCACGGAATGGTCGCGAATCCGTTTGCTCTGATAAACCTTAACATCGCAGATTTTGCGGCGTTTTTCCCGTCGTATTCGCGAATGAACCAATAAGCCTTCTCTGCGTGGACGCTTGTTAGCACCAATTCTTCATGAAACTGCCGACGTGCTGCGGAATGTGATTCCGACAACCACTTTTCGATACAGCTAATAATGCGGGTGTCGCTAGGTTCCGCCATTTCTATCACCCTGCTTTCATCGAGTCTTACACGTCTGAAATCCATAGCCACTGATGCAAACTTGAAAACTTCAGTTGATTTCGTGAGAATTTGCAACATCGGCAATGTCTTTCCTGCGGTCGATGTGGTCAACCACGTAATTCCGCTGGAGCAACCTACTAAGCCTGTGCAATGGCGGGCCAAGGCCGCATTTTCCCTGTAAGTGAGGCACGATGCATCGACCACTTGAGCGGATGGTCTGACAAGAGGTTCGGTTGAGCTCATCAAAAAAACCACCTCTGGATGGTATTTTCCCAGTGCGTGTGCCAGTGCTTCACCCCTGGCCGGTGTCAAAGGTGATTGTCCGCTGCTAGGGCCGCATTCAAACAAAAAAACATGTTTGAATTCACGAAGGCAATGCTTCTCGGCGAAGTCGGCAACATTCCGCTTCTCCGCTTCTGTTAGGAACACCTCGGGGAGATGTGGCCCGGTTATTGGCTTGCCATATGCCCCGTAGATAGTGGTGCGGATCAGTCCGTCGTAGTATCGAACGTTGTCCGGCAAGATTTGAGTAAAATAGGCTTTTTCGAGATGTCCCATGCGAACCTGATCAGCCACCCAGGTTTTGGCCTTCTCCCAACCGGATGAATATGCTTCATCCCTACTGCTTAAGACTATTTTGTGGACCGCATCTACATGCGGGTTGCCGTCAATTATGGAAGCGCACTTGTCTCCAATCACCCAGGTTAAATGACATCCGGGATGGTCCCGCTTGATTTGCCGTGCAACGAGAGTTGCGAAAAGACAATCTCCATACTCAGCCAAGTGAACTAACGCAACCCTCATAGCTTGCAACCCAGACCGTAAGGACGCGTATCAGGACCTCCTATTCCTAGAATCAATTGGGGGGAAAGCATCTTCTCAGCGAAAAAACCGTCAGTTTTTTACAATTTAAGCATTCTCTTCGCATGCCCGAATCAGACCCGATCCTCTTCTACAGTCGGTGCTCTCGTCGTTGGCGAAAAATCATCCTCTTAAGAGCCACACCAAATGCAAGGATTTCTTTAAACCTCTCAAAGGAGAACCCACATATTGAGCAGACAATCAGGCAAATTGTCTTAGCGGAGCAATTTTGTTTTAACAGGGTAATTTTCCATCGCAGAGGTATGTGCAAACCAAGCTGATATGAACGCCACACAGTCCCATCCAAGTCCAAAGCCGCGTTTCTCTCTTGCACTGCGGTTAGCCACCTCCTTCGTTGCTGTGCGTCTAACCATCCGCGGCGAAAATATTTCATCCTTAAAAGCATAATGGATCTCCATATGGCTTCCGACATCGTCCGAACCACTGAGCTTGAGACAATACGGTACTTTGCCGCCGGGATTTTGTCGTAAGCAAACCGAAATCTTCGGCTAATCCGCATCCACATGTCCCAGTCCTCGAAGCAGAGGTCTTCATCGTAGGTTCCAACTTGGGTGAAGCACTCACGCCGAATCAACGTAGTCATTGCAGGAATGAAGTTTCCCTCCAAAAGCACATCGAATAGAAGGCCTTTCGGGGGAACAGCGAAGTTGCGCTGCGCCTCGATGAACATTTGCGGCAACGTCGCGCCATTCTCATCAATCTGGAAAGCGTCGCTGTAGACAACTCCAACGTCCTCCGGCAATCGTTCCATCATCTCCACCTGCCGAGCCGTCTTATCCGGCAGCCAAATATCGTCCGCCGCAACCATTGATATGTATTTCCCGCGCGCTAGCTGCAACACTTCATTCAAGCTCGCACAAATACCAATGTTTTTGGTGTGCGGAACGAACTGCCAATCGAGGCGCTGCTTTTTCAGCCAGGTATCGATAACGGCAACTGAGTTATCTTTCGAACGATCGTCAAAAATAATTACCTCAAGGTTCGGATACGTCTGATGTCTAACGCTGTCGAGACACTCTTCGACAAAGCGTGAATGGTTATAACATCCGACAAAGGCTGTCACGAGAGGATCGTTCTCTAACTTAGGATTTAGATCGTTTGCCATTTCGCCAAACCTTCCATCTCGTTTTCATCATGTGGGCAGAAAACATTCCCAGCCCTTCAAGGCTTCAACGGAAAGAACGGATTGCCGCAATTACATGATTTTGCGCTTCCTCGTTCAAATGTGGTCCAATCGGCAAGCTTAATACCATCCGAGCCTGTTCCTCTGCGATGGGGTATGCGCCTTGGCGTTGCCCTAAATCCGAATAAGCCCCGGACAAATGCGGTGGCACCGGATAATGAATAAGAGTTCCTATACCTGCCTCAGCCAAATGACGCTGGAGTTCATCGCGGCACAGATGGCGTACAACGAACAAATGCCAGGCAGGATCCATATCTGCTGGCACAAATGGCAGCACCAGTTCTGGCAATCTTTGCAACTCGTTCAAATAGTAATGGGCGATGGTCTTCCGCCGGGCGTTCCACTCATTGAGTTTTACCAACTTCACCCTCAAAAAGGCGGCCTGAAACTCGTCAAGGCGTGAATTTGTTCCAATGCGCTCATGATAATACTTCAACTTCGAGCCATAGTTACGGAGAGCGCGCAGTTTGTCGGCTAAGGCTGCGTCGTCGGTCGTCACCGACCCACCGTCACTGAAGGCGCCAAGGTTTTTGCTCGGGTAGAAGCTGTGCGCGGCGGCGTGGCCAAGCGAGCCTACCCCTCGCCCCTTGTAGCGCGCGCCCTGGGCCTGTGCGGCATCCTCCAAAATCTTCAGCCCGTGCTGCTCGGCGATCGCGATAATCGGATCCATATCCGCCGGCTGGCCGTAAAGGTGGACGGGGATGATCGCACGTGTGCGTGGAGTGATGGCAGCGGCAACGCGCCCGGGATCGAGATTGAACGTCTTCGGGTCGGGTTCGACCGGAACAGGCGCAGCACCAGCAAAGGTGACGGCAAGCCAAGTGGCGATGAACGTGTGCGAGGGCACGATCACTTCGTCGCCTGGACCGATCTTCCAGGCGCGCAACGCGAGATGCAGAGCATCAAGGCCGGAGCCGACGCCGACGCAATGTTTCGCGCCACAATACGCAGCGTATTCCTGCTCGAAGGATTCAAGTTCGCTGCCAAGCAGATACCAACCGGAATCCATGACCCGATGCCACGCAGCATTAAACTCATCCTTAAGTTCAAGGTAGGTCGGCTTGAGTTCCAGAAAAGGAATTCTCATGATTGGACGTTAACCACTTGGAATTCGGAGTAATCGCGGAAGTAATCTGACTCGTCGTAGTATTCTGACGCGAGGACCAAGCAAACAGATCCCGACGAAAAATTATCTAATGCTCTCCAAATCATCCGCGGTATGTACAACCCGTAGAAGGAGCGATTCAGGTGAAAGCGTGCCTTATCACGACCGTCATCGAGCACGACATCGAAGCTGCCCGACATGGCAACGAGAAATTCCTCCACGACTTTGTGCGCATGTCCACCACGCTCGAGAAATTCCTCCACGACTGTGTGCGCATGTCCACCACGCTCAGCCCCGCCCGGCACATCGTAGAGGTAATAAACACGCGCGATCTGAAAAGGAACGTGCCGCGCCGATTCGATAAATGTTAAATTGCCGCTCGGCTCGGCGATCTTCGGCAAATCGATGATCTTGCAGTCACTGACTTTCATGAGACAGGTATGAGCCCGCCCGCGCGGCGCTCATATCGCTTACCGCACTGGCAGCTAAGAGCGGCATCCCGAAGAGTTTCGCCGCACAAGCAAACCCACCCTTTCCGACGAGCTGGATTTCCGATCACCAAAGCATAATCGGGAACGTCTCGCGTCACGACAGCGCCAGCAGAAACCATTGCAGCTTTGCCAATACTCAAGCCAGGTAAAATCGTGGCGTTGGCTCCGATGGCGGCGTACCTTTGCACTCGAGTAACTAGCAGGTGTCGCCTGGTTTTTCTTGATCGAGGAGCCCTGTCGTTTGTAAAGGTGGCATTAGGTCCGATAAACACGTCGTCCTCGATACGAGTGCCGTCCCACAGCTGAACGCCTGACTTGATTGTGACCCGGTCGCCTATTGCTACGTCACTCTCGATCAGCACATGTGCACAGATATTGCAATCGCAACCGATCCGCGCGTGTGGGAGAATGATGCAAAACTGCCATACTCTGGTGCCCGATCCAATGATTGCTCCCTCTGTTTGCGCTGAAGGGTGGATCTGTTTCTTCTGTATCTTGTCCGCGCGCTTATTACGAGTGCTTAATGGCTTTCTTCTCCCGGAGTGTGGTGCGGTGTCCGTCGATGCCATTGCGTTACGAAGGGTTCCTGCTAATCACGAAATGTCTGCCAGGCGCAAAACGTGAGCATCGCTGGATGTCTGGGCTTCACGAATTGCCCGAGTAGGCAGAGCTCTCAATAGGTCAATTGTTCCGGTATCATCCTTGAGCAGGTTCTTTTCAATTGTAGAGGAATACGGAACCTGTGTTACCGCTTGTCGACTGCAGAAATCCCAGTCGATCAGGCCGGTGTACTCCCATGACTGCTGTGCGGATTTGCGCATCCAATCATCTTCCCGCGAGGGTAGAAGGTCATCCTTAGCTCTGCAGACGACCGAGAGATAGCCCGACTCGACGTCGGTCAGGTACCTGACAGAGGATTTGATCTCTCGATGCGAAATGTATAAGCAGTCAATCGGAGCCAATTTCAGGTATCTGAGAAGGTACTCCAGAGTGGGGACGGACAGATACCAGAAAGTGTTTGTTTCCTCTTGCAGCCGCCCTGCGTTGTTGAATTGCATCGTAAAGGCGTTATCGACAACGACGTTGGTTGACACGATGATCAGGCCATTCCTTTTTAGAAGAGAGCGAACTCCAGCTAATACCATGAGTGGCGAAAATACGTGATACAGCACTCCGGAAAGGTTGATGACATCAAAACTGGGTCTTCCCAATTTTCTAAGTTTATTGGTAAGCTCATACATCAAGCCAGTCTGCTGGAACTCAAAATTCGCTTCGTAGTAATAGCGAAGCGCTGCCATCTTTTCCCGGCAATGATCGATTGCGTCTGTCGCCACGACTGTTTTCGCACCTTGCCGGCACATCAGAACGGGCATCAATCCTTCCATCGAACCGAGATCGAGGCACGTCGTCCCATGCAGATCGCAGTTTCGTAAGAGAATTCTGGGCAACATTGGGAAGCTATCGGGATAGTGGCCCCTCGTGATTAAGCCCGGCATCAGTTCGACACTGTAGTACCACCACCCAGTGAAAAGATCGCTCTTTGCCAGGTCTTCGGCAGTTTCGGGAAAGCTCTGCAGCCGGTGTTCTCGTCGTTGGCGGAAAATCATCCTCTTAAGAGCCACACCGAATGCAAGGATTTGTTTAAACCTCGCAAAGGACAACCCACACAGCGAGCAGACAACCAGGCAAATTGTCTTAGCGGAGCAATTTTGTTTTAGCAGGGTAACTTTCCATCTTAGAGGTATGTACGAACCAGCCTCATACAAACGCCACACGGCCTCATCCAGCACCAAAGCCAAGTTTCTTCCTTGTTCTGCGCACGGATCAGAGAGCAGAAATTCAAGCTGCATCCGCAAAAACGCTGGATCGGGCGCTGTGGTAGATTTACCGCCCCCCTCATAATCTGCAATCCGAAGAGAGATGTAGCGCTTGCGGATACCTCGATCGTTAAAGCAGCGAATGTTAAATTCCCAGTCCGCCAGGGACCGGTATTTCGTGTTGTAAAAGCCTAGTCGGTCGAACACCGAACGCTGATAGAAAATGGCTTGGTGACAAATGTTGCGGTGACGCAACTTGGAGCGGTCAAAGCGCTCATCGTAAGGTCGGCTGAAGATTGACCAGTCCACATTTCCATAGAGGAGCGTTGGCCGCGAGGTTTGGCCTTGGCCGGGCAATTTCCTGATCTCGGCAGCCACTGCTTCCAGTACCCCGGGCAGCAACCGGTCACCTGCGCCGAGGAAATAGAGAAACTCGCCGCTAGTCAACCGAATACCCTTATTCATCCCGTCGTAGATGCCCTCATCTGGCTCGGAGAGATAGCGCAAGGCGGGACCCTGCGCTCGTAGATAGGGCAGGGTGTCGTCGGTCGAGCCGCCGTCGATGACAAGATATTCGTATAGATCTTTTCGTTGCGAGAGGACCGAAGCAACCGTGGCTGCGATTTTTGGTCCACTGTTCAAAGTCGGAGTAATGACCGAGATCAGCGGCGGGTTCATGACTAACGTTCAATCACTTGTTCAGATAGTACTCGCGAAAAACCTGCTTTAAGGACCTCAGTAGATTTAGAAAATGCGTCCAACTATCCGTTTGGATTCGCCTGCCCGCTAGTTGCGAATATTGACGAACAAGTGTTTGATCGCCCCGCCGATTGGCTTCTCGAATGACATGCTCCAAAAGACAGGTTAGGCGTTGTTGCACCAACGATTCTGCAAGCGCCCCGTTTATGCTGGCGTACGAAATAACTAAACGTTGAATTTCCTCTAGTTGGCTATAGAAGTCCGCCTTTCTCCAGGTCTTGATCTGGTAATTCGAATCGTGCAATTCATACCGTACTGCCAGCGGACTGTCGATGATGACCACGGGAAAGTGAGCCGCGATTCTCGGGAAATATTCAAGATCGGCGGAATAGCAAAACTTGGGATTAAAAACGCCAAGTTGTTGAATAATTTCGCGGTGAATCACTGCGCCAGAAGGGATTCCGGGACAATGCAGAACCGACCAGGCACCGGGCGCCCAGAAGCGATAGCGAAAACTATCGTCGCACTCTGCTTGTCTCTCCGTTGGCAGAATGAGGGCTGGTTGGTCTGCAAATTCGCAAGCACGGCGCAATGCTTCCACGCCTCCCGGCGCCAGCGTATCGTCATCATGTATAATGCAAATCCAGTCGCAACGCGCTTGCTCCAAGCAGTAGTTCCAGTTTCGCACCATGCCTTGGTTCTCCTTGTGACGAACAACGCGGATTCCTGGTATTCTGCTCGCTTCTTCAAATGTTCCGTCGGTCGAACCATCGTCAGAAAGAATGATTTCGTCTTGCTCTTTGGCTTGGGCTTGGATCGCCCTAACGAGCGCCTGCACTGACGAATACCGATTGTAGGTCGGGATAGCGAGAGTTAGCGGAATGTGACCGCTGGGTTCTATAATGGGAGCCGCTTTCATTGTGTTTTCCAGGGCTGAAGGTTTTGGAGATAATCGGCCCTCCGAATATTAGCATCGCTGCGCGATTACAATCCATTGATCTCCCAGACCCAACATTTCAATTAAGGCAGGTTTGATATCCCGTCCGCGGCGGGGGAAACG
>Ga0193713_1000042_pt1 | contig 34951 bp, 29 predicted proteins | sample H3a2metaG_FD_143054 | JGI IMG/M metagenome (GOLD analysis project Ga0193713, IMG submission 143054) | Soil microbial communities from a riparian zone of the East river system, Colorado, United States - H3a2 | ecosystem: Environmental > Terrestrial > Soil > Riparian zone | place: USA: East River... | reverse complement strand
CGCCAAGCCCTACACCCACTCCTACCGCTACACCAACACCAACCCCGACATCCACTCCGACCCCAACGTCGACACCAACCCCAACTCCTACGGCCACTCCGACTCCGACTCCACCCCCACCGACACCGACGCCAACAGCGACACCAACGGCAACGCCGACAACGACACCAACTCCTACACCCACACCGGCTACAGCTTGTCAACGATCAATGACGATCGACCACACCAAGGTTCCCAGCACGCAGTCCAATTTCACGGTATTAGTCAGCCTCACTGATCCTGCGCTTAAAACCGTTGCCAACGGTGGCCACGTAGCCAATCCGAACGGATACGACATCGGGTTTTACGCCGACTCCGGGGGGACTACGAAGCTCAAGTGGCAAGTGGAGAAATACGATGGCACAACCGGCAACCTGATCGCATGGGTAAAGATTCCATCCGTATCCAGTTCAACCGATACGGTCTTTTACCTGATGTATGGCGATAGCTCGATCAATACCGACCAGTCCGATCCGCCCAATACCTGGGACTCAAACTTCAAGGGTGTGTGGCACATGTCCGATAACGCGGCGAACACAACCATTAGAGAGTCCACTGCCACTGGCGCCAATGGCACCAACAACGCCAACACAAGTGGTAAGACAGCAACAGGGCAGATCGGCAACGCTCTATCTTACAACGGCAGCACAGACGGTTCATTTGCGGCCATAAATCTAAGCGCCACCAATATCGTCACCCTATCGTTTTGGATGAAGTGGACGACCAACGCGAACGACGATGATTTGGCCTTTGAATACACCCCCAACTATAACACGAACGCTGGAGGGTTTATCGCCGACTGGAATGCCAGCGGCTTTGGTGGCGGAAAATTCGAGACAGGCATGGGCAAGGGAAATTTCAGCTACTGGACCGATTTTTTCACCAGACCGGCAGCAGCGACATGGCATCTTGTTCACCTGGTGTTCAATCGCTCCGGATCAACCAATAAGGCCTACGTAGATGGCACCCTCCAAACGCTAACAACAGGCACACACACCGCTTCCGGCATGGGCAATTTTTCCAATAGCTCGCTCTATTTCATGTCCCGGGCAGCGAGTGCGCTCAATGCCGCCGGGACGCTTGACGAAGTCCGGGTATCGACAATGGAACGCAATGCCGGCTGGGTCACTACTGAGTACAACAACCAAAACTCGCCGGGAACATTTATCATTGTGGGCAGCGAGAATTGCGGTACGCCAAGCCCTACACCCACTCCTACCGCTACACCAACACCAACACCCACCCCAACCCCGACGCCGACACCAACGCCTCAATTCGCGGCGGACGACTTCAATCGCCCGGATGGCGGCCTCGGTTTGAACTGGGCCAAGCCCCTTCCGGCATCGGAACAGACGTTGGTGATAGTGAACAACCAGGTGACCCCCGACATCGAACAAGCGCACTGTTACGCATATTGGATGGGGAACACGTTTAGCCAAGACCAATATTCCCAAGTGCGGATCAGCAATGTGGGAGCATGGAACGGGGTGACTGCCCGAGCCCAGGCCGCAATCGACCGATTCTATATGGCCTTTGTATTTGGGCCCAACGACTACCGTCTCTTTTTGCGAAAGGACGGGCTTTACTATTCCCTAGCCACCGGCAGTACCGAGACGTGGGTGGCTGGCGATGTCATCCGGTTGGAGGCATCGGGGTTGAGTCCGGTTCAACTGACGTTGCTCCGAAACGGGAATCCGGTTTTGACCTACACGGATACGACAGAGAATCTGGTTGGAGGGAGCCCGGGCATCGGGATCTATTCACCGGTCGGGGACCATCTAACGATTGACGACTGGGCGGGTGGAAATCTGGGACCCCTGGGACCCCTGGGGCCTCTGATGCTGGACAGGCAGGGTCCTAAAGTGCCTGGAAATCTTGTGGCAACCGCAACAGGTGTGAGCCAGGTAAAGCTGACTTGGGCGGCGGCACCGGACAAAGTCCGTGTGAGAAAGTATGAAGTAGAGCGGCAGGACCCCGGAAGCACACGGTTTGTGCGCGTGGGGGGGACCAGAGGAACAAGCTACAATGACACGGGATTGACCACGGGGAACAGCTACAATTATCGGGTACTCGTGAGGGATGCGACTGGGAGCCTGAAGGATTATTCGGGAGTGACGAGCGTGACAACAGGTTCACCAACAATCAATCCTCCCGAACCACGATATTGAGGGAATGACCCAACCGTGGGTAACAGGGCGGGTAGACTCATGAGTCATCGCTAACCGGTTGGTTATCAAATGTGTGTGGTCCAATGCTCGAACGAAGCCAACATCGACAACGAGTAACAAGATTTAGAATAGCTCATGCGATTCACTGAAACAAAACTCCAGGGAGCCTATATTGTTGAGCTTGAACGCAGGGAGGACTCACGAGGCTTTTTCGCACGCGCCTTTTGCCAGAAAGAATTCGCTGCTCATGGACTCAAGCCACTTATCGCGCAGGCAAATGTCGCCTACAACTTGAAGAAGGGCACGCTGCGGGGGATGCACTTCCAATTCCCCCCAGCAGCGGAGACCAAGCTGGTACGTTGCACACGGGGCGCGATTCTCGATATCATCGTAGATCTGCGCGCGGAAAGCCCGACCTACCTCCAGCATATTGCCGTCGAGTTGAACGAGGAGAACGGCCGCGCCCTATACGTGCCAGAGCGCTTTGCGCACGGTTATCAGACATTGAACGATAACACGGAGACTAGTTACCAAGTGGGCGAGTTTTATGCGCCCGATTACGAGAGCGGGCTCATGCATGACGATCCGCGCCTCGGCCTTGAGTGGCCGCTGCCAGTGGCGGTAATTTCGGATAAGGACCAAAAGTTCGAGTTGCTGGACCACATCGAGCCAGAGCTCAGGCGGCGCATGACTATTTCAATGAAACCTACAGGAACGAAGCATTCATGATTATCGTCGATAAGGCTTTGGAAGCACGGGCGGAGCAAGGCAAGCCAATCAAGGTTGCGATTCTGGGCGGCGGGTTCATGGCGCAAGGGCTCACAAACCAGATTGTGAACAGCGTTCCGGCAATGAGGATGGTGGCCATTTATAGCCGTAAACCGCAGAAGGCTCTCCATGTCCTGAATTATTCCGGCCTGGAGAATCCGATCGAAGCTGTTACGCAGAGTCAGTTGGACGATGCTATCCGTGCAGGGACGCCAGCCTTTACTCAGGATGTCATGTTACTCGCGCGCTCGGAGCACGTGGATCTAATAGTGGACACGACCGGCTCTGTGGAGTTCGGAGCGCACGTCTTACTCGAGGCATTCAAACACCGCAAAGACGTTGTGCTGCTCAATGCAGAACTAGATGCGACAATCGGCCCGATTCTCCAGACTTATGCTGACAAACATGGAGTTATTCTCTCGGCATGCGACGGCGACGAACCGGGCTTGCAGATGAATCTCTATCGCTGGGTGAAGGGTCTTGGCCTTACTCCGCGCGTCATGGGGAACATCAAGGGACTGCAGGATCCCTACCGAAATCCGAGTACGCAAAAAGGGTTCGCCGAGAAGTGGGGCCAGAATCCTGCGATGGTTACCAGCTTTGCTGACGGGTCGAAAATCAGCTTCGAGCAGGCGATCGTGGCAAATGCGACCGGCATGCTTGTGAAATCACGCGGCATGTCGCGGGGCGCGGAATACAAAGACGACGTGATGAAAATAGGCAAGCTCTATGACATTGAAGAGCTTCGCAGGCTCGGTGGGATCGTCGATTACGTCGTCGGTACACCCTTTACGAAGGTCTATTGTCTTGCCGAGCACCCCGATCCGAAGCAGCGGCATTACCTGACTCTCTATAAGATGGGCGAAGGCCCGCTCTACTCGTTCTTTCTTCCATACCATCTTGTCCATTTCGAGGTTCCGAATGCTATCGCTCGGGTTGCGCTCTTACGGGATTCAGTTGCCAGGCCGCTCGATGGGCCAGTAGTTGAGCTGCCTGGCGGAAGGATTGGTCGAGGGCTGTAAACTGAAGCGCGATATCGCAAAGGACGCGGTCCTGACGTACGACGATGTGGAATTGCCGCAGGGTCGGCTTGCGGATCAGTTGCGCGCCCAACAATATCGCCATTTTCGCGGCGAGACCTGGCTGGAGGAAAGGATTAAGAGTTGCAACTAAGCCGCGGCTTGTTTCAAAGGAACTCTATGCCTCAAAAACCGGAGAAGAGACTGTGAAAGTGGTTTTATTTTGCGGTGGTTTCGGCATGCGTATGCGCGAATATTCCGAAGCTTTGCCCAAGCCAATGGTGCCGATTGGCTATCGTCCCATCCTTTGGCATGTAATGAAGTATTACGCCCACTACGGACACAAAGACTTTATTTTGTGTTTAGGTTACAAGGCCGACGTTATAAAAAAATATTTCCTTGAATACGACGAGTGCGTGTCAAATGACTTTGTCCTCTCTTGCGGAGGCAAGACTGTTGAATTACTGAATAGCGACATCGATGACTGGAACATCACGTTTGTCGATACAGGGCTTACCTCGAACATTGGTCAGCGTCTGAAAGCTGTCCAAAGCCAACTTGAAGGAGAGGACGTGTTCCTTGCCAACTACACCGATGGTTTGTCGGACGTACCGCTTCCTACGGTCGTTGAATCTTTCGAGAAAAGCGGGAATGTCGCTTGCTTTGTGGGTGTGAAGCCCCGGGCCAGCTTCCATCTTATCACCATGGAGTCCGGTGGCGTTGTCACAAGCATCGAGCACATCGCGAGATCCGGAGCGCGGATGAACGGGGGGTTCATGGTGTTACGCCGGGAGATCTTCACTTACATGAAGGACGGCGAGGAACTCGTAGAAGAACCGTTCCGGCGGCTCATTGGCGCCGGCCGACTAATGGTCTATCCACATGACGGCTATTGGGCCTGCATGGATACTTTCAAAGAAAAACAGGACCTTGAAGACCTCTTCGGCCGAGGCAGGGCGCCTTGGGCAGTGTGGAATCATCAGCACGAAATCAAGAAATGATTTCGTGCGATCTGAATCGCGTTACGCGGGTGCTGTGCCTGGGGGCGCACAGCGACGACATCGAGATCGGCTGCGGTGGCACAGTTCTGCGGATGATTGAACAATCCAAGAGCATGGAGTTTTACTGGCTCGTGCTTAGTTCGAATCCGACGCGAGCCAAAGAAGCCAAGCGCAGCGCGAATGCTTTCCTGAACGGCGCGCGGGACAAAACAGTCGTTGTGAAATCCTTTCGAGATGGATTCCTTCCCTACCTTGGTCCGCCAGTCAAAGAATGCTTCGAGGAACTCAAGAAACGCTTCACGCCCGATGTAATCTTCACCCATTGCCGGCACGATCTTCACCAAGACCACCGTCTGGTGTGCGAGTTGACGTGGAACACGTTTCGCGATCACTTCATCCTCGAATACGAAATCCCGAAATACGACGCTGATCTGCGCTCACCTAATTTTTTCGTGCCGTTGAGCGACGCCCACGCACGCAAGAAAGTGAAGAGCCTAAGCCAGTACTTTACAACGCAACAGAATAAGCAGTGGTTCTCTGAAGAATTATTTTACGGTTTGATGCGGCTGCGGGCCACTGAGGCCGCATCTCCCGCCCGTTACGCGGAAGCTTTTTACTGTCGGAAAGTGCTGCTCGGGACAACGAATTAAGCCGTGTGACAGGCGTGTGATAAATTCGCCGCCCCCGAATTCTACCCATGCATGATTATGTAATCATCGGAGGCGGAATCGTAGGATTGGCGACGGCGATGGCTGTGGGCAAAAAGTATCCCAAGGCCAGGATCCTTGTGCTGGAAAAGGAGCAGGATGTTGCGCAACACCAGACTGGCCGAAACAGCGGTGTCATCCATTCAGGCATTTATTACAAGCCCGGAAGTCTGAAAGCGACGTTCGCCCGGGAAGGCAACCGCTCAATGATCGAGTTTTGCCGCGAGCACGGCATCAAACATGACGTTTGCGGAAAGGTGATCGTTGCCACCAAAGCGTCGGAACTTCCGCTCCTCGACAGCTTGATTCAACGCGGCGTCGATCACCGGCTTGCTGTGGCGCGGCTGGCGCCCGAACAAGTACAGGAAATTGAGCCGCACGTGCGCTGCCTCGCCGGCATCAGAGTTCCATCGACGGGAATCGTCAACTACCGGGAGGTTTCTGCGAAATATGTTGAGCTGATTAAATCACAGGGTGGAACGGTGCAAACCGGCACGCGCGTTGACCGCTTGCGTGAGGTGAATGGGATTCAAGTTATCGAAACACCTCACGGAGAGTTTGAGGCCGGATTCGTTATCAATTGCGCCGGCCTGTTTAGCGATCGCATGGCCCGCTTCGGTGGCCTCGATCCGGGCGCGAAAATCATCCCGTTCCGTGGCGAGTACTACGAGTTGGTTCCCGAAAAGCGGTATCTCGTAAGGACGTTAGTCTATCCAGTGCCCAATCCCGATTTTCCATTCCTAGGTGTTCATTTTACGCGCATGATTGATGACTCCGTCCACGCCGGGCCCAACGCCGTGCTCGCCTTCAAACGGGAGGGGTACTGCAAGACCGATATCAACTGTGCCGATTTGTTTGAGACGCTCACGTTCCCGGGTTTCTGGAAGCTGGCGCGGAAGCACTATCGAGAGGGGATTATGGAGATGATGCGTTCAGTGAGCAAACGGGGGTTCGTAAAGAGCCTTCAACAACTCATCCCTGAAATAACTGAAGATGACTTGGTTCCGACGAATTCCGGAGTCCGGGCGCAAGCCTTGATGCCTGATGGGAAACTGGTGGACGATTTCCTGATTGTGAACGGAAGAAATTCTATACACGTCTGCAACGCCCCGTCGCCCGCGGCGACAGCCTCACTTGAAATCGGACGCTTTATTGCGAACCACCTTCCCGAAGTCACGCCCGCTCGGAGGCGAGATTCTCATTTTCAGTCATGATAATCCAACGCCCGCTGGTTTTGGGCGAGAACTCTCATCGCTGGCTTCGTCGCATTTATCTTGCCAATCAACAAATTTGTAGGGTAAACGACCTTGCATGACACAGGACAGCAGACAGATGTCGAACCATCGACAATTGCCGGGCACTCCGACAGTTTATCGCAAACGTGAGCCGAGCGGGCCCTCTTGCCTGTTCGCTTTTCTGGTTTTTGCCACGCTTGCATGCGGCGGCTGCCAGAGCCCGCTACCACCTTTGCCAAATCCGCCAGGTCCGCATACACCCGTGAGGCTCTCTCCCGGAGATGTGCTCAAGCTTTCGTTTGCCGAGGAGACCGATTTAGATCAAACACAGAAAATTCGCAGGGACGGAAAGATAACTCTGCCGTACCTTGGGGACGTGACGGCGGCCGGCAAGCGGGTTATCGATCTCCAACATGAGCTCACCCGCCGCTACGACGATTATCTTGAAAACCCCGAGGTGCTGGTGACATTGGAGAACGGTTTGGCAAGCGTGATCATCTCCGGCTTTGCCAATCGACCTGGCGCGTTCACGTTTGATCGCCCGACAACCGTGTATCAGGCAATTATGCAAGCAGGTGGTGTCAGTGACTATGGAAGCCTGAGCAATATTCATCTCACTCGCATAATCGACGGAGTGCAACGTACGGAGACGATTAATCTTCGCCCGAGTATTCGCGGCAAGCCTACCCAACCAAAATATATTCAGGACGGGGACGTGATCTACATCTCGCGCAGCTTGTTTTAATTTGAGGTGCCGGGCAGGCGCGACTTGCAAACATGATTTTGCCATGTCGAATTCACCGGACCTGTAATCGTCATCGCGGTGATTCGCTGCCTCTCGCGCTCCTGCTTGCCGTTTGCTTACTGAGTCCCCTCGGCAAAGCGGATGGTCAAGAAGCGGTAAGTTCTACTTCGGAAGCGGCCGGCATCGGCTGGCTGCCAGCAGTTCCAATTCAAATCACAGCCGGCGTGGACACGGGCTACGACGACAACGTTACCCTGACCCCCAGCGGCAAAGGTTCATTGTTCGCGGCAGAAAACATTGTCCTCACTTACGATCGCCCCGGGGAACGGACGCAATTTTATTTGCTTGGTGTCGGACATTTTACCCAGAATTTCGATGTGACAGGCCTGAACGAAAAGAGCGGAAACGTTACCATGGCGCTTACGCATAACTTTTCCACACGGCTTTCCTTCTACGCCAGCGTTTATGGCACTTACCAGAACCAGCCCAATTTCCAATCCAATGTTGGCCCCCAGAACGTGGTCAGCCCGTTCTTCGACACAGTGGATATCTTTGCGCTTACTTATCATTGGTCTTCGCGACTTTCCTTGGTGACAAGCTACACGTTCGAGCGCGTTCAGTACTTTTCCTCATCGAACGGAAATTCTCAGAACGGTGTTCAGAACACGTCTGCTCAGAACCGTATTCAGAACACGTTTAGCGAGGCATTACAATTTAGCCTCACCAGTCGCACGGTTCTTGTGAGCGAATATCGTTATCAAACGATTAATTACGACACTGCCCCAACCGACTCCACGACTCATTTCGTCCTAGCTGGGATCAATCATAATTTAACTGAGCACTTGATTGTTCACGTTCTCGCGGGTGAATCATTTCGCTCTCTCGAGAACGCTGGGGATTCGGCCCTCCCTAACTTTGAAGGTTCGCTTGGCTACGTGCGCAGCAACCATTCGCTGAACTGGTTGACAAGCTATGGGTTCGAATCGCCCACAACGGGCGGCGCGACCACTACAAAGACGTTGCGGACTGGCTTGAACCTGACGTACGGTCTAACTTCACGGCTCAGTTCGGTGGCCGGAGTTTATTATCATCGTGATGAAAATCAAGGTGGAACCGGAACCAGTTCCACGGGGACGCAGGATTCTCTCGACCTCAATCTCGGCCTCCGTTATACGATCAATAAACATTTTACCTTACACCTTGACTACAACCATAGCACCCAGGGTTCGATGGGATCGACACCCGGCTACTCGCGCAATCGCTATTTCGGCGGGTTGACCTACACCTACTGAGAATCTACAGACGAGATAGGCTGGTCACCGGGAACTTCCGGGGACGAGATTGACAATTATTGTCTGACGCTGCCTGCGAGACACCTTCGAAATGCCATCTTCATCAAACGGAGCCGCGCCTCGGGAAACGATCATTCCCGCGGAGGCACAGAACGTGTCCGAATCCAGCGCGTCGGGTCACAGAAACATGTGGCGGTTTTGGAGTGGCGCTTGTTTTGTTGTTTTGCTGCTGGCCGCGTTTGGCCGGCCCCTCCTCGGATTGGCAGATTACGCGGCCCACAGTTCGCTGCACTCGTACATCTTACTGATTCCCTTTGTTTCTGGCTACCTCCTTTACCTTCGGCGTGATCAACTGCCGAAAGAACGCGTCGCCGACCTTCCGTTCGGGATCGTGTTGCTGGCCGGCGGTCTCGGCGTTTTCGCGTTCACTTACTGGGTGCACGTCCCTCGACTGGTGTTGGCAGACAATTACTACTTCGTGCTTTTGACCATTTCGTTCCTTTGCTGCCTTGCTGCGGGAGGTTTTTTCTTTTTCGGGCGCGACTGGATGCGAGCAGCAGCTTTCCCGCTAGCCTATCTCATTTTCATGGTTCCAATGCCGGATGCAATGGCGGATGCGCTCGAGACGGCCTCGAAATATGCTTCCGCGGAGGTCGCAAATGTTCTTTTCCACCTCAGTGGAACGCCTCTTGTCCGCGCCGGCGTTGTTTTTCAACTGCCGAACATTACGATCGAAGTTGCACAAGAATGCAGCGGCATTCGATCAAGCTGGGTTCTTTTGATGACCAGCATCCTGGCCGCCAATTTATTCTTAAAGACGTCGTGGCGTCGTTTTGCGCTTGTCGCCTTCGTCATTCCGCTGGCGATTTTACGAAATGGCTTCCGAATTCTCGTGATCGGCCTCCTCTGCGTGAATGTGGGCCCGCAGATGATTCACAGCGTAATCCACCGCCGTGGTGGGCCTGCCTTTTTCATGCTTTCGCTGATTCCACTTTTTGTGCTGTTGTGGTGGCTGCGCAAGGGTGAGACCCGAGCTCGACCAGAGGAACCGCATCGAGCCCCATAGAGGGTTCGAATCTCTGATTTTTCTCCGCGCGCTTCCTTTCATTTTACGCATTTTTTGGGGAACTTAGCCCTCCTTTTTCCGGAGAAACGCTTGAGAGAAGTCTGCTCTCCGGCGTCCGATAGGTAAGCTGGACTCAATTTCGCTACGGTTCGCGCCTGGAGAGCGTTTTCGCTTAACGAATGAGACCTCGATTTAGTGATCGGCCGGAAACTCGTGCCATAGCTGGAACCACAATGCGATTCATCATGTCAGCTCGGAGCGAATTGTGAGCCCGAACTCCGTGTTAGCTTTGGCTGCCGGCATGTTCACTGCTGCCTTGGCGGCAGCTGCGGCCTGTCGAAAGCAGCGTTCGCTTGCAACCTGGTGTTTCTCGGCTGGAATGCTGATTTTTGCATTGGAAAGCCTGTTTGAGGCAATAGCAAACGATGCGCTCCTTCCTGAGAGGGCGGCCTTTTGGGAAACGCTTTCTCTGGTGGCAAGATCATTTCTCCCTGGCATTTGGCTAACGTTTAGCCTGGCATATTCCAGGGTAGACTACCGCGATTTCCTCGTCCAATCGCGGTGGCTTGTTATTGGGGCTTTCTTGATTCCGCTGTTGTCGTTGGCGGCCCTCTACAGTCCTTTTTTCTACGTTGTCACTTACGAGCCACCCGTTCACGGATGGGGACTCAGGTTCAATGAACCGGCAAAGATTCTAAATGTTCTGATCCTCATTTCGACGGTGTTAGTTCTGACGAATATCGAGCAGACGTTCCGCGCCGCCGTTGGAACGATGCGCTGGCGAATCAAGTTCCTGGTTCTGGGGCTGGCGGTGATCTTTGGCGCCTGCATTTACACTCGAAGTCAGGCGCTGCTTTTCTCGGATTACAGCCCGAGTCAACTCAGCGTCGAAGCGACTGCTCTTCTAATCGGATGCGCGCTGATCACCGCTGCTTACATTCGAAGTGGATTTGGAGAAATTGATGTCTATCCGTCGCGCGCCGTTTTACACACCTCGATCACGGTGTTACTGACTGGGGCATATCTTTTTGTTGTTGGCGTATTGGCTCAAATCGTCGCCCGCTTTGGCGGCGCAGCCAGTTTTCCAATCGCAGCGTTTGTCGTCCTCGTTGGGGTGGCTATCCTGGCCGTTCTGCTTCTTTCTGACCGAGCTCGGCAAAGTCTGCAGCTCTTCGTCAGCCGCCACTTTAAAAGGCCGCAGCACGATTTTCGGCAAATCTGGGCGCGATTCACTCGAAGTCTCTCGGTTGCGCTGGATGAGACCGCGCTCGGGACGATCGCCGCGCGGCTGATTTCAGAGACGTTTGGTGCCCTGTCCGTCTCGACCTGGCTTTTCGATGAACACGGAGAGCGCCTGATCCGAGTGGGCTCAACCTCCGATGCGGACCAGGCGCCGAACGACGATTCGACCACCTCTGTTGCGGGAAGGGAGCTCAATTCAGCCGAGTTAATCAAGCTGTCGCGACCCTTTGATCTCGGTAGAGCAAAAGAAAAGTGGGCACGAGACCTCATGGAAAGGAGCAGTGGGCAATTCCGCACCGGGGGCAGCCCGATTTGTGTTCCGCTGGTGGGTGGAGAAAGCTGGCTCGGAGTGGTAGTCCTCGCAGACCGCGTCAGGGGGCTCGGCTACTCGGCGGAAGAGATGGACTTGCTAAAATGCATCGGCGAGCAAGTGGCGGCGACCCTCCTGAAGCTGCGACTTACAGAAGAGATCATGGAAAGGAAAGAGCTCGAGGCGTTTCAAACCATGTCCGCATTCTTGATTCATGACCTAAAGAATGCTGCCTCAACCCTGGGCCTTATGTTGGAAAATCTGCCGGCCCACTTCGACAATCCCGCTTTCCGGCAGGACGCATTCCGCGGAATCGGGAGCGCGGCCAGCCGGATCAATGATCTTATCAACCGCATGAACGCCTTGCGCCATGAGTTGCGCCTGAATCCGGCGGAGTTGGATCTCAATCTCGTCGTCACGGAAGCTCTCTCAAACCTGAATGGGACACTCAACACCAACCTGATAACCAAGTTCGACCAGATCCCAAAGGTATCGGCTGATCGACAACAATTGCAAAGCGTCTTTACGAACCTCCTTTTTAATGCGCGCGATGCTGTCGGTATGAATGGCCGGATTACCGTAGCAACCACTCGGCGAGGTGAATGGGTAGCCTTATCCGTAAGTGACAACGGATGCGGAATGACTGAGCAATTCATTAAGCATTCCCTGTTCCGGCCGTTCCGCTCAACAAAGAAAAAAGGATTGGGCATTGGCATGTTTCAATCCAAGACCATCGTCGAAGCGCATCATGGAAAGATCCACGTAGAAAGCGAACTCGGCGTCGGCACAACTTTCCGTGTGATGTTGCCTCTGAAGTGTCAAACAGCATGAAGCCGAAAATACTTATCGTAGATGACGACGAAGCCATCCGGACGCAGATGAAATGGGCCCTGAGCGAGCAATACGAAGTCCATTTCGCCGAAGATCGCAGGGCAGCTAGTGAATGCTTCGAGGCTAACTTGCCGGCGGTAACATTGCTTGACTTGGGTCTGCCACCTCGACCTAACGAATGCGACGAAGGCTTTGCGGTGTTATCCGATATACTTGCCATCGATAACACGGCGAAGGTCATCATCATTTCCGGGCAAGGCGAAAAGCAGAATGCGATCGAGGCAGTCGGCGCGGGTGCTTATGACTTCTTGTGCAAGCCTGTGGAGATGGAAGAACTGAGGCTGCTCATTCGTCGCTGCATCCATGTGGTGGAACTCGAGAAAGAATACCACAAGTTACAACAAAACCGGCGGTCTGATGTCTTTGAAGACATGCTAGGCACCAGTCCACAAATGCAGGCGGTCTTTGCTTTCATTCGCAAGGTGGCCGCAACGAACGCTCCGGTCCTCTTGCTGGGAGAAAGTGGTACTGGGAAAGAGATGGCAGCAGCGGCTATCCATCGCCGCAGCACGCGCAAGGACGGCCCTTTTGTGGCCATCAACTGCAACGCTATTCCCGAAAACCTTCTGGAGAGTGAACTGTTCGGCCACGAAAAAGGCTCCTTCACCGGTGCTCACATCCAGCGCAAAGGGCTGTTGGAAGCAGCCAGTGGCGGCACCCTTTTTCTTGATGAGATTGGGGAGCTTCCGCCTTCCATTCAAGTGAAGCTCCTCCGGTTTCTTCAAGAGCAGCGCTTACAGCGAGTGGGCGGGAGACAGGAGATTCAAGTCGATACCCGCCTGGTCGCCGCCACCAACGCCGATCTGAAAGAGTTGATCAATAACGGAAAATTTCGGGAAGATCTGTATTTTCGTCTTGCCGTTGTCACGATTCGCCTCCTGCCACTTCGTGAACGCGGAGAGGACATTGTTTTCCTGGCCCGCGAGTTTCTGCAAACGTATGGCAGCCAAAACGGTCGGACCAAGATGGTTTTCGCGCCGGACGCGTTGCGCGCGATGAGCCGTTATTCGTGGCCTGGAAATGTCCGCGAACTCCAAAACCGCGTAAAACGTGGCGTCATTATGGCGAGCGGATCCCGAGTAACCGCAAAGGATCTCGAGTTGGAACGGGATCGGAGCGTAGTGTCACCTGCTGGAACAACTCTCAGACAAGCGCGAGAGCACGTTGAACGCGAAGTGATTGAACAAGCGCTTAAGAAGAACTCTGGTAAAATCACTTCCGCAGCTGCTGACCTCGGCATTAGTCGACCAACTCTTTACGAACTGATGGAAAAGCTCGGCATTGCCAAGGAGCGCGTAAAAACAAGCGTCAATTAACATCAAAACAATCCTCCACATGCAAACATCGAGAACCTTATTTAAAATCGTGACGCTCACTCTAGCGGTTACGCTGATCGCTGGCTGCTCCAAGGAAGCCAAGAAGACACGTCTTCTCGCCGAGGCCGATAATTACTTCAAAGCCGGCGACTACGATAAAGCAAAGGTGAGCTACCTCAACGTGGTTCGGCTCGATCCACAAAATGCTCTTGCATTCGAGCGGATCGGAGAAATGTGGTTGGACGATTGGGCACCCATTCGCGCCAGCGCATTTCTGGCAAAGGGGAGCGAGTTGGACCCGAATAACGTTCAAAATCGCGTACGGTTGGCTCGTTCGTATGCAGCCACGGGACGACTCGACGACGCACGAAAAGAAGCGCTCAAAGTCCTCGAACAGTCGCCGGAAAATGCCGACGCTCTTGTCACATTGACCGAAGGGGCGCGAAGCAAAGAAGGTATAGAGGCCGCCGAGGAACAGCTCCAGAAATTCCCAAAAAAGACCGACGTTTCTTTCTACCTTGCTTCGGCGAATCTGCTTTTCAACACGGGCGACATGGCCGGGGCGGGCAGTGCGCTTCGGCAGGCGCTCGCTGTCGATCCTAAATCGTCCCAGGCGCACATGGCAATGGGAAATTTGTATCTATTCCAGAGAGACAAAAAACAAGCCGGTGAAGAATTGAAGAAGGCGGCTGAGCTTGCGCCCATTCGTTCCCTGGAACGCTTGAAATACGCCGCGTTCACGTCGGCAACTGGCGATACCGGAGAAACAAGAAGAATTGCCACGGAGATGACCAGGCAGGCACCCGATTATCTGCCAGGCTGGACTTTGCTAGCGGAGCTTGCTCTTAAGGATAAGAAATACGACGAGGCGCTTTCGCTTCTTGAAAATGTGTTTAGTCGGGACCCCGAATTCATCGATGGCCGCAGACTGGAAAGCGACGTGTTGCTGGCGAAGGGCGATACGAAAAAAGCGGTCGACGTTTTGGAGCACCTCGATCAAACCTATCCAGACTCCCCGCTGATCAAATACCAATTGGCGTGCGCATATCTCAGAAATAATAGCCAGAATCAGGCAAAGGTGGCGTTCGAGCAGGCCATCTCAATCAATCCGAATTATGATGATGCGATCCTCCGGCTCGCCGAGATCAATCTCCGCGCTGGTCATGGTGAGACGGTGATCGAGCCAATCACCAATTTGCTGAGAAAAAGGCCCGATCTGAGGTCTGCCGCATTCCTCCTGGCCGCCGCTTATGGCTCGCTTGATCGGTTCGACGATGCCGAAGCGGTGATTCGCGACCAAGTGAGGCTCGCTCCGCAGGATCCACAACCCCATACAGCCCTCGGGCTGATCTTCCGACAGGCCAAAAGAAATGACGAAGCGCGCCAAGCCTTTGAAAAAGCGGCCGAGCTCGCGGCAGCTCGCGCCGGATAACCTGTGGCTGGTCGATCAACTCGTCGAGCTCGACTTGCTGGATAAACATTTCGACTCTGCCCGGCAGAGGATACACCGCCAGTTCCAAAAAACGCCCGATTTGCCGGCCGCCCATTGTTTGGAAGGCAAAATTCTGATTGCGGAAGGTAAATGGGACTTAGCCGCGGCAGAGCTTAAAAAAACGCTCCAGCTCGATCCTAACTTTTCCACCGCCTACGATCTGCTGGTACAGACTTATATTGCAACCAACAAGCTTTCGGAGGCGGCTAGCCAATTACAAGCAGAGACCTCGAAGGACCCGAACAACGTGTCGGTGCTCCTGACGCTGGCGCTCCTGTACGAGCGGATGGAGAATTTCCCACAGGCGCGCGATGCGTATGAGAAGGTTCTCTCGATCAATCCTAACTTTGTTCCCGCCTTAAATAACCTTGCTTATCTCGAGGCCGAGCGGCTGAACGACTTAGACAAGGCTTATGAATTGGCGCGCAGGGCCCGTGATCTGCAGGGAGATAATCCTGCCATAGCCGACACGCTTGGATGGGTTCTTTCTAAACGCGGCGATTACCAGCAGGCCCTCACAATCCTGCAGGACAGCGCTGAAAAACTTCCGGACAACCCCGAAATTCAATTTCATCTGGGCATGACTGCGTACGCGATGGGTCAGACAGACATCGCCAAGGTTGCGCTCAAGAAAGCCGCCGCGGCACCCAACAATTTTCCCGGTAAGGACGAGAGCAAACGCCGTTTGTCGCTTCTTGAGACCGGTACAGGCGCCTCGCCGGAACTGTCCGTCTCACAGCTCGAAGCGGTGACCAAAGAACACCCGAACGATCCTGTCTCCCAGATGCTTCTTGGGGAAGCATACGAATAACAGGGCGACTCAGACAAAGCGGCTGCTGCTTTTGAGCAGGCCGTAAAACTGAATCCCAAGTTAGCTTCTGGCGTAACCAAGCTTACTCAGCTGTATGCCGGTCCGCTCCAGAACAAGGAAAAAGCTCTCGCTTACGCAAAGAAAGCCCGAGAGCTGGCCCCAGGGGATCCTCAGATCGCCGCACTTCTGGGGAAGGTCGCCTACGACAGTGGCAATTTCGCGTGGTCATACAATCTTCTCCAGGAAGCCGCTCGCCTACGCCAAAACGATCCCGCACTTCTGTCCGATCTGGCCTGGTCAGCGTACAGCCTTGGTAGAGTGAACGAGGCGCGGGACGCGATGCAAAAAGTTCTGACCAGCAAGCCTGATCCAGTTCATGCTGCCGATGCCCAAAAGTTTCTCGCGTTGACCGCACTGAGTGAAAATCCAAAGGACCTCATGGCGGCCGAAGCGGAGATCCAGAAGGAATTACAGTCGAATCCCGAATTTGTGCCGGCACTCATGGCCCAAGCCGTACTGGATACCAAGCAGGGTCAGATTAAACGGGCAACCGAAACGTACGACAATATTCTGCGCCGCTGGCCAGAATTTGCGCTTGCGCAGAAACGCCTGGCCGCGTTGTACGCTCAAGACCCTTCTACGCTCGCTGCGGCGTACGACCTTGCAGCAAAAGCGCGCAAGACGTTGTCCGACGACCCTGGGTTAACCGAGCTCTTGGGACGATTGAGTTACGAAAAGAAAGAATATCCCCGGGCTGCGCAGTTGTTACAGGAGAGCGCTCGACAACGGCCGTTGGACGCAAATTCTCTTTTTTATCTCGGAATGTCCCAGCTCCAGGCTAGACAGACCGCCGAAGCGCGCGGGGCGCTCAATCAAGCTTTGGCTGGGGGTCTTGAAGAACCGCTCGCGACCGAAGCCAAACGCGCTCTTGCCGACGTGCAGAAGGAATGAGCTGCACATTGCAAAAATGTAGCGCAGACTTCGAAGTCTGCTGTGTCGCGAGTTTCTAATCCCCTGCGTGGCCACATTCTGCCGATTTGGAAATCGGCAATACAGCGGTTTGGAAAATTGGCGTCAGCAACGTGCAGCCTCGCCGCTCCGCCTTAAAATGCGTGAATCCGTGTTCGACAATAAAAGGCCGCGTGCGCGCACCGAAACTGTCGGAAATCCATGCGATTGCAAATGAGACGTAATCTGCTTGACCCATGCATCTAACAAATACACCCTGCTGGACTTTCAGTGCACGCGTCGGCGAATCTTACAATTCGTTGCTTCGCTGCCTTTGAGCGGGCTAGGAGATCCTAAAGTTATTTTTTGGAACATAATATCCTGATAATTAGAGTATTATGTATAGATACAGAAACCTGAATAGCGCGAGTTTCACGAGTTGGCAAGGCTCTTGCTTTATCCCTTTCCGACAACAGTAAACATTATGAAAATTAAATACCTCACAGCAGCATTAATAACCCTCGCGGGTCTTGGCCTCACACAACGGGCCGATGCCATCTTGGAAATGACGTATAACGACGGTAGTGGCAATAGTAGTCAGTATCTTCTGGGCACCGTTATCCCAGGGACGCAGAGTGGTGGCCAGGTAAATCGCGACGTGTTGATGACGAATCAGTTGGTCTCCATGGGGCTTGGAGCCCAAGGCACTTTTACAGTTAACGGAGATTCAGGGCTATATTCGCGTTCCTTTAACTTTGGTTCGCCCCCGGCGGCCATTGCCGCAGGAGCTGTTTTTGCCACCGGCATCCAAGACGGTACAACCCCTGTAACCGTCAGCCTTGGGACGGGGTTTCAGTACCTGGTTGTGGCATACGATGGTCCACAGGGCAGTGTCGCGATCTTTAATGTCGCAGGGTTAACCGGTTCAGTTGATCTCTACCGCTACGCTAAAATCGATGGCACGACAGGCAATCTTATAGGAAGCAATGTTGCAGCGCAAGACTTCAAACTGATGACCGGTTGGACGCTGCTCAACCCAACCGGCGTGGTTCCGGATGGCGGCACCACGGTAATGTTGCTCGGGGCGGCACTCGGTGCGCTTGGCATGACGCGGCGCTTTTTAAAGATTTAACTCCCCACTAGAAGCAGAAAATAATTGACCGGGCAGGGTAAAACCTGCCCGGTTTCTTTTTATCAGAGGGAATCGGCCGGGCCACAAGTAGCAGGGCAACAGCCCTTATAATAAATGCGCCACTAGTGCAGTTTGCCGTTCTCAGATCCGTAAAGCTCTTTAGCCGTGTTCCCTAGCGCTACTCTTTTTCTGGTCTGTGTCGCCTGACTCAATGGACTCTTTCTTGGCCCTGGCAATGCAGGGGGTTCCGGACAGTAGCGTCACGGCAGTGTTGCTCGGAGTAGCCTTTCGTAAATTAGGTGCCGCCAGTTCGCGCGCAGTTTGAGGCCAAGCCCAATGTCCACAGAAACTGTCAGAAATCTTGACGATTTCAAAGGTGCCGCGTAATATCCAGCGTTCGTGCTTGTTAGGTATTGTCCTTTCAAGCGCACAAATAATGGTCGGAATACTTTGCGATTTGAGTCTAAACAAGAGTGCGATTTAATGAAATCCATTATGATCGTAAGTCGCTGTTAAATCGGAACTTACGTCTATGGCTAGGGACGCATTCTTCTCTTGGCACAGTGCTTGCTCTCTAGCTTACGACATGAAAATAAAAACACTTCCCGCAACCAACCTTGCCTTCTTGCTGTGTACGGCCGTGATCGGTGCATTGCTTATGTTCAGCGACAGCGCCAGTGCAGGCCCCAGCCCAGGCGGAGTCCCTGTGGGGGTTCCCGATGGTGGCATCACTGCAGTGTTACTCGGCACAGCCCTCGGTGCGCTCGGTGTCGCCAGACGTTACTTAATGAGGTAACAAGGCAAGCGCTCCGACCTCGCCAAAAAGCTTAGATCAGACGTGGCCGTTCCCTTTGGACGGCCACTTTGCTTGTACCTTGGAAAGGCCGAAGTGGTCTTGGAAGACTCGAGATGACGCGAGTCCGACAATTGGCTAAAAGGGCGCAAACGGAGTCGTCTGCCCGCGCCATCCGATTTTGATTTGAGGTTCTCCGTGCGCGTTAGCCTGCGCGGTCCCAGCCTTACGCTGCGAGCACTTCTGCCGTCGAAACTTCCATTTCCACAGACCGCCCAAGAAAATCGAAAAGGACGCGGATCCGATCCTTCGCGGGAATTAAATGAGTAACCACGACTTCCAGTCCTTGAAAGGGCCCTTCAACGATTTCAACCGATTGGCCGATTTTGATGGAGCAATCGAGAGTCACGATCTCTTCCGAACCCACTCTCGATTGGAGCGCAGTTATAATATTTTCAGGCAAGGTTGCCAGCAGATCGCCAAAACGGACAATCCCTCGAATTCCATGAGAATTTTCAACGGCGCGATGTTGGGTCGAATAGGCAAATTTTGCGAACAGATACCCGGGAAACATGGCCTCTACGAACCAAACCGGGCCCCTTTGGGTCATCCTTCGGAATCGCAATCGAGGCGAGAAACACTCGACGCCAAACTGACGCCGGAGCGCCGTGGCAGCCAAGTGCTCACGTTTTGGCTGGGTCTTTAGACAAAACCATACCGGCTCAGGAACCAGCGCTAGAGAGGCGGATGACTGGGTCACACTCCAAACTACGGAATCGGCGATTCCAAGTTTCGAAAAATCGTAAAGTTTTCCGTCGAATTCTTCGGTTATCGCTTCAGGCGAAAAGTAGTCCGGTAGTCGGAGCCCGCTGAAGAGTCACACAGCCAGAGCATATTATGATACAATCTCGATCCCGGAGCGGCCTAGCCTCGCGCTGGGAGTAACCGTCTGGTTAGGAATCTGCAAAAAAGGAGTCAACCGTAATCGTTTAGGCCGACGACTAGAAGTTCGCCGTTTAGGTCACCAGGAAGATTGTTCGATACGCGGTTGATTCGTAACGTAACTCGCCAGCCGCGCAGAAACATTTCTGTAAAAATCGGCGAGGCCGCTTTTGGATGGTGCGCGATAGAGGGTTCGAACCTCTGACCCCTACCGTGTCAAGGTAGTGCTCTACCACTGAGCTAACCGCGCGTTCGAATCTGCAGTGATAACTGATCGGGGACTCGATACGAGTCAAGCGAGATATGGGCAGCGAGGGAGCCATTCGCCCAGCTGCAGGAAAGTTCCAGCCGCGGTAGAAATTCTATCGTTTGTGCCACCACTTCGTCACTGGACAACTTCGATGTGCAAGACGACTGTTCGCGTCTTGTGAGTGCCCTGTTTTTCAAACAATTTTTGAAACGACCGTTTCAAATTGCGTCGATCATCCCCAGTTCCAAGGCACTGGTGGAGCGTGTCTCCAGCAAGATGGATTTTAGCCAGCCACGTGTGATCGCCGAGTACGGGCCGGGTGAAGGAGTACATTCACGCGAGATTGCACGACGGATGTGTCCCGATTCACATCTACTTCTGTTCGAGTTGGACCGGGCGTTCGCGCGCGATCTGGAACGCCAGTTTGTCGGCGACCGGCGTGTACATGTGATCCATGGCGATGCAGCCTCGCTGCCACACGAACTGAAGCGCCACCGTATCGATCGCTGCGATTATATTCTTTCGGGTATCCCGTTCAGCATCCTTAAAATTGAGAAGAAACGCGCTCTCTTGCAAAAAACATATGATGCGCTGGCGCCTGGTGGCAGTTTCATCATCTATCAAGTCACGAACGAATTGAAACAGCACGCGACCCTGTTCGAGCATGCCCGGTCAGAGTACTTCCTGCAAAACATACCGCCGATGTTCATCACTGTTTTTCAGAAGACGCATCCGCTTGATGACCACAAACGTGGAACTCTGCAGGGGGCGAGCTTTAGCGTTAGCGCACATCGTTCGGCATGACGGAGAAGCCGACTCGAAGGGAAAAAGATTCTATGGGCGAGATGACGCTTCCAGCGTCTGCTCTCCATGGCGCGTCGACTCACCGCGCGGTGCTAAATTTTCCAGTGAGCGGCTACCGGTTTTCACGGCCGTTCATTCGCGCTCTTGGCTTGATCAAATGGGCTGCCGCGCAAGCAAATCACGATCTTGGCTTGCTCGATGCCGAGCGTTCCGCGCTGATCGTGCAGGCAGCTAAAGAAGTTGTTGAAGGAAAACTCGACGACCATTTTCCGCTCGACATTTTCCAGACCGGTTCGGGTACGAGCACAAACACCAACGCCAACGAAGTCATCGCGAATCGCTGCGCCCAGCTAGCAGGCAAGGCAATCGGGTCGCGTGAATTGGTGCATCCCAACGATCACGTCAATATGGGCCAGTCCAGCAACGACGTGATACCGTCCGCCATTCATATCAGCGCGGCGGAACAATTAAAGAACTGCCTCATTCCTGCTCTCGCAAAATTACATGTCGCACTGGAAGCCAAAGCGAAAGAATTCTGGGACGTCATGAAAATCGGCCGAACCCATTTAATGGATGCGACGCCAGTTCGTCTCGGGCAGGAATTCTCCGGTTACGCGCAACAGGTTGCTTATGCCAAAGAGCGCGCGCAGAAGTCGATCGAAGCTTTGCGTGAGCTGGCACTTGGCGGAACCGCCGTGGGCACCGGTCTGAATCGTCACGCTAATCTTCCAGAAAAAATGCTGCAGCATTTGAAGCAACATACCGGCATCGCTTTTTACGAGGCAAAAAACCACTTTGAGGCCCAAGGCGGAAAGGACGCAGTCGTTGAAGTCAGCGGTCACCTGAAAACGATTGCGGTCAGTTTGTTTAAGATCGCAAACGACATTCGCTGGCTCGGGAGCGGTCCGCGATGCGGAATCGGCGAAATCCAACTGCCAGCCACGCAACCTGGCAGTTCGATCATGCCAGGCAAGGTGAACCCGGTAATGTGCGAAGCGATGATGATGGTTTGCGCCCAAGTGATCGGTAACGACACGACCATTACCTGGGCCGGCGCGAATGGAAACTTCGAGCTCAATGTGATGATGCCAGTGATGGCACATAATCTTCTCGAGTCGATCCGGCTGCTGGCAAATGCGGTCGATGTTTTCTGCGACAAGTGTGTTCGCGGAATCGTCGCGAACGAAGAGCGGTGCCGCGAATTGATCGAGCTATCCATGGCGATGGTGACGAGTCTCGCGCCCAAGATCGGCTACGACCGTGCGGCTGAAATCGCCAAAGAGAGTGCCAAAACTGGCCGCACCGTGCGCGAAATCGCCCGCGAGAGAAAAGTCTTGCCTGAAAGAGAACTGGAGCGCGCTCTCGATCCGGTGAAAATGACCGAGCCGGGCGGCACGGAAGGTTAGGGTTACTGTCTCGACGCGATGGTTGCAAAGCTCGACGGCCCGCAATTCTCTGGTGGAGCAAACATCGCCATCAAATGCCCCAGCCACACGTATGACCAGACGGTGTCCTTTTATCGCGACACGCTTGGACTGCCTTTAATCGAAGAAGAAAAGGACGGCTGCATTTTCCAGTTCGGCCCGAACCGCCTCTGGATCGACAAGGTCCCGAACCTGAGTCATCCGGATATCTGGCTGGAACTGGAAACAAACGACACGGAAGCCGCAGCATCCTTTCTGAAAGTGCATGGTGTGACGCGGCGCGATGAGGTTGAGCCACTGAGCGAGGACTTCAACGGTTTCTTCATTTCCGCGCCGAACAGCGTGATTCATCTGGTCATTGGTCCAGAGGCCTAACCGAATGTGAACGTCAAGGCCTTCGCAACGTACAATGGGCGCTGTCTTCAACGTCTAGCGTTTCCAACCAAATAACGTCAGCGTTGAGGGCCATTCCAGCGTCCGACCCACGTGCTCCAGCCGTAGAAACCTAGTGGTTGCAAATAACCGGCAGTGGTTAGCGCTTCGACATCCGCTCGGCTTGGAGTGATCTTCGCGTTGGTACCAGTGCCGTAATAATCGTCAATGACCATCCAACACTGGTCTGCAAATCTATCGCAGTAGCACTCGATGTCGCGCCGCTTGGCTGCATCGGCGTCAAGAATCAGGAGACCAACTTTGTCTGTACCCAGCGTCTCATTGACTGCGGAGATGGTTGCCGGGTCGAAGGAACGGCCCCTGATAGTAGTGACCAACTCCGATACACGCTGCCTGGCAAGGTTTCGTTCCAAGTCGCGGAAAATATTGCGCGTGCCAAGCCTCTTGTGTTTGACGCTGCCGCCCGGTTCGATAGCAATGAGCTTTTTCCGCGTTCCTGAATCGCGCACGCCGAATGCTGCAGCAATCGTGGCTCCCCCAACGAAGGCGCCGATCTCGAGAATATTGCCAGGGCAAATTTTTGCGAAATGATAAATGAGAATCAGCACGTCCAGATGCAACATGGAATATTTGTCGCGGATTTTCAGCAGCTTCGAATGAATCGGCTCGTGCCGGTATTGCATCAGCAGATACATCAGGCTCTGGCTATCGCTGAACTGATCGCTGATTCGTGATTGAACCAGCGGTTTCGCGATCGCGGTGGAGCACGGCGGACAATGTTGTCCCATCACCACGAGATCGCGCTCCACGCTATCGAGTTGCGCCACTCCAGGGAAAAATCCCCAGCGTTCGAAGCCGAGACGTTGAAACAATTTCAAGCTCGGCTCGTTATGCCCGAAAATGAGACCGACCAGGGCCGTGATGCCGAGCGACGGTGCGTGTGCGATCGCTTGTTCCAACAACCGCTGCCCCACACCCCGACGCCGAAATTCTCCATCGACGTAAACACTGATCTCGGCTGTGCCACGATATGCACAGCGCGGTAGGAATCTTTTGAAATCGAGCCACCCAATCACGCGACCTTCCGACTCCGCAACCCAGAAAGGATAATCCTTTGGCGAATGTTCGCGGAACCATGGCAACCGCGCTTCGACGGTCGTTGCCTCGAGCTCGGCTGTCACCATGCGTGTCGGCACAGTGGCGTTGTAAATCTCAACGATGGCCGGCAGATCAGCCTCAACAGCATCACGGATGATCATTTCATACAAGGTACAGTTTCACACCGCGAGCGAGCTAACAGCGCAGCCGGTATTCGACGTTCACGGCTTACGTTTCTTGATCGGGCTCCGCGTTGCGGCGGGGGACTTCGTTGGCGTAAGCGTCGAATTGGTCGGGGTGGTCGCTGCTGGGCTCGGAACGGGAAACGCAAATGTCGGCGATGGTGACGCAGAAGTTGTCGCCGATACACCTGATGGAGAAGACGCTGTTGCGCTCGGCGACGCCAGCGGACTTTGCACCGGGCTGGGCGTAGGCAAAGGCGGAATAATATTTTCCCAGTGATGCAGCGGTACGCTCGCACCGCCGATTTCTTTGACGAGCGCCTCGCAGCGCGCTTGAAGCTTTTCCAAGTCCGGAGGACCAAATGGTTTGTCAACGGTTTCGGGAAAGATCAGGTAAGTCACTTTGAGATCGCTTACCGGACGATTGTACGGCGTCGAAAGCGTGTTGATCTCTTTTGCAATACGCAATGATGCCTCTCCGACTTTGTCGTTAGGTCCTATGTCACCGACGAGGGCGGGATAAATCGAGTTGCCGAAAATGACAAGCGCGTAATCACCGGGTTTAACCGGATCGCTGCCATGCATAAATGCACCGGGCACTACAATAAAGGGGTCTGTCGCACCGATCAGGAAACTGTATTTTTTTAACGTGCCGATTTCCGCGCGCAACTGCGCGATCACGTTGCGCAGATCGTGTTTGCGGGTGGGACTCGTAGTGGAAAGCGCAAATTCAGCTTCCGCACGCTTCAATCCGTCTTCGGTAGTTGCGAGATATGGATTAGGCTCGGGCGTCTTCTTGGGCCAGCGGTAACTGGTGGACGGCTTGAAATTTGTAGGTGTGCCCGTGCTAATGGGCATCCGATCTGCGTCGGAGCCGTCAGCATCTACATCCATATCTGCCTCGAGGAGGAGAGCTTTTCGGTGCGTTTGCGGATGTTGAAGCTGCAAGACGGTTTGGCAATCGAAAAAATTATGCCGCGAGAGAAGAACATCGAGCCGAGCGAGGTTTTCGCGTAGCATTCTGACTTTCGTATCGTAGAGCTGAGCGTAGAGCGGCGAAACCGGATTGGCCTGTAGCATCGTCGCCAATCCGGGCAACAGCGTCGGTAATTGAGGGCTGACCTTGGCAAGATCTTCAATGGTCTTATTTGGCGAAGGCACCCGTGCCTGCAATTTAAGGTCGAGCACATAGCTGTCTGCCTCGGCACGCTCGGTGGTTGCATCGGCGCCGGGTATCGTCTCCACCGTTGAATGAAGTGTGATCCCGTTGAATAATTTCCCGGTGTCCAGTTTTCCACTGATGAGAGGTGTTCGCGTCGGGCTGGGCGTCGGCGTCGCGATGACTTCCAGTGGCGCAGCATGCTGCAGGCGTTCCAGTGAGATCCAGCGATAAACAATCGCGGCGAAGAGCGCGCTGAATATCACCAGCACCAGCCGTCGCCACGTCCGCAGACGAATTCTTCCCACGCGATTACTTTTTCACCCAGGCGATAATAGCCGCGATGACCCCGATCACACTTAGGATCGACATCATCCCCGCGGGCATGGCTCTTCCTGTTCGTATGAATTTGGGAGCGAACTGGGCAGCGAGCAAAAGCGAGATAATGAATGCAGTTGCTAAACCGATTGCGCGATGTTCGGGAAGAAGAAACGCGGCTACAAGAAGCAGTACCCCAGTAATTGACCCAGCAATGATCGACGCCACACTGCCCGCCTTGACGTAACCGACAACGCCGCCGGCGACCGTTAGAACGCCGAAAACAAAAAAATAAATTTTCGCTGCTTCCATTTAACTAAGGCTGGCGCATTGGTAAGCCAACAGCTTTGCGCTGTCCAGTGGTGGTTGTACGGCCATCGGTCGATTCAGTCTAACCGTAGCCAGCCCATTTCCTATTCTGAACCGCGATCTCCGCTACAACGGGCGCAGGCTTGCGTCGTTGTAAAATTCGATCTGCCGCCCTCCAAGGCGGCGTATCACACGCCAACCGTGACTTGTTGCAAACTCTCTGATCTCTGCTTCGGACATTTCTCGGAGAATTCGAAGCTCGGCAGGCTGTGTTACCAGATACTCGGGCTTGATCGACAGCATTTTTGCGATCTTCGTGGCTAGAGCTGGCAGATGCTCCTGCATGGCCATTCCGTTTAACGGCTCGGCGCGCGATGCGCCTTGCGACTGGGGGATGGACCGCGCGCGCCAGGTTTTTCCATATCGGAAGAGAAATTGAACCATAAGATCGGAAATTGCGAACACGCTTTCTTACGCAACTGGCGCGGTCACTCTGATCGGCTAAGTTTTACAAATGGTTTCGGAAACGATCGAGTTACGCGGGCACATTATTGATTCTCTCATTTTGCCTAAAGTTCTGGATCAGATTCTGACTCACGGCGCGAATTTCAAGATCGGAGAAATCAAGATTGGGGAAAGACGTGCGGACCAGAGCTTCGCGCGGATTGAAGTGTCCGCCGAAACAAGCGAAGCGCTTGACGAACTGGTGCTGCGCCTTCGCCAGCACGGAGCCGAAGTGATTGAGCGTGCAAATGTGCAACTCGCCAGTGCGCCTGCGGACGGAGTTTTTCCCAGCGACTTCTACGTGACAACTAATCAACAGACGTTTGTCCGCTTCGGCGGTAAGGAAATCGAGGTCCGGCCCGCAATGATTAACAGTGCGATTGCGCTTGATCGAAAAGAAGAATCCGCCCGTGCGGTCAAGTTTTTCGATGTTAACAAGGGAGACGAAATTGTGGTCGGTCATCAAGGGGTTCGCGTCGTGCCGGTGCAGCGTTCAACCACCCACACCGATATCTTTCAATTCATCAATACGATTGTTGATGCCGACGAACCAAAATCGGCCATCATTCGTGAACTGGGCGAGGAGTTGCGGCGCGCACACACAGCGAAGGGTAAAATCGCGATCGTCGCCGGCCCTGCAATTGTACGAACCGGTGCAGACCACCATTTGGCGCGCCTCATTGAAGCGGGTTATGTCAATCGCCTTTTCGCCGGAAATTCATTTGCCGCGTACGATGTGGAACGCGCTCTGTATGGAACCTCCCTGGGAATGAATCCCGATCTTGCCTTTGCGCGAGGTGGACATGAGAACCATCTCCGCGCCATCAATACCATTCGCGAAGCTGGGGGAATTTCCGCTGCTGTGCGGCAAAAAATCCTCATGCGCGGCGTCATGCATGCCTGTATCCGCCACGATGTTGATATCGTGCTGACTGGCGCGATTCGCGACGAGGGACCGATTCCTGGAGTAACGACGGATGTAATTGAAGCTCAAAAAGTCATGCGGCAAAAGCTCGCCGATGTGACTCATGTGATGATGCTGGCGACAGTCCAGCATTCGCTTGCCGTAGCTAGCATGCTCGCGCCTGCGGCAAAAACCGTATGCGTCGATATTGATCCGGCTGCCGTGGAGCGCGCGGTCGAACACCAGCCCTTGCAATCAATCGGTCTGGTTACAGACGTGGAACCGTTTCTGCGAGAGCTCGCCGACTGTCTTAGTGAGTCTCGCGTTCGCGAGTAAATTGACAGTCTTTATGCGCGAACTGCTCCTCTGTCCGCCCGATTACTACGGTATCGAGTACGAAATCAACCCCTGGATGAGCCGCGCCCGCGGCGCCGAGGCAGCCGTGGCGCAAAAGCAGTGGAAACAATTGCACGCGCGACTCTCAAATCTCGATTGCGAGGTTCATTTGATTTCGCCCCGGCCCGGACTCCCCGATATGGTTTTCACGGCCAACGCCGGATTGACGGTTGGTCGCAAAATTCATCCCAGTAATTTTCGCCATAAGGAGCGCGCGGGCGAGCAGCCGTTCTTCGCGAAATGGATGGAACAACTTGGTTATGAAGTGAACTGGTTGCCGGAAAATCTTTATTTCGAGGGCGAAGGCGACGCGCTTTTTGGCGGGGATGCGCTTTTCTGCGGTTACAAATTTCGTTCCGACATTCAATCACATCGCGCCCTGGCGGATATCCTTGGCTGTCTCGTAATCTCAGTCGAATTGGTCGATCCGCGCTTTTATCATCTCGACACCTGCTTTTGCCCGCTGCCGGACGGTTCCGCGTTTTGGTTTCCGTCTGCGTTCGATGAGTACGGCCAACGCGTAATTCGCGAACAAGTCACTGCATTGATCGACGTGTTGCCGGACGAGGCAATGCACTTTTCATGCAATGCGGTCGTCATCGAGCGAGATATTGTCCTACCCGAAGGCGCGCCGCGGCTCGTCGCGACGCTGCAAGACCGCGGCTACCGCTGCTACGAACTGCCGATGAGCGAATTCATCAAAGCCGGCGGCGCCTGCAAGTGCCTCACCATGTTTATGCCGCAACGAGAAAAATGCTAAGTGGTAGGGACGGACCGGAGGGCCGTCCGTAAAGTTCCGGCGCTCAGCGATCGCGCCCTATCGACTCCCGCTTTGCGCGGAGTGCGCCCTCGATCTTGGCGAGCGGTAAGCAATTCATCACATCCGCTTTGGTCAGCCAGCCTTTACGCGCAATCCCGATTCCGAACCACAAATCTTGCAATCGCTCCGTGCGATGCGCGTCCGGGTTAATCACACATTTAACACCCTTTTGTTTCGCCAGTGGCCACCACCTCCAGTCGAGATCGAGGCGTTTCGAGGCAGCGTTGAGCTCGATCCATGTCCCCGTGCGCGCCGCCGCATCGAGGATTTTTGGAATATCAATTGGATAGGGATCTCGCTTCAGGAGCAATCGGCCAGTTGGATGCGCCAGCATCGTAACGAACGGATTCTCCATGGCCCGGATGACGCGGCGGGTCATTTCAACTTCACTTAAATTGAATACGGAATGAACGGACGCAACGACGTAATCGAGCTCTGCCAGGACTTCGTCCGGAAAATCAAGCGAACCGTCGCGCAGAATGTCGCATTCCACACCTGCAAAAAGGCGGAAGCCGCGCAGCTTGTTATTCAACGCCCGAATCCTGGCGATTTGGAAGCGCAACTTCGCTTCGTCCAGTCCATGTGCCTGGATCGAGCTGCGGCTGTGGTCTGCGATCCCGAGGTATTCGAGTCCCAGCTCCTGGGCAGCTTCCCCCATCTCCTCGATGGAGTTGTGCCCATCGCTTGCGGCCGTGTGAGAATGAAATGTGCCGCGGAGGTTTTCCTTCTCAATGAGTTTTGGCAGCGAATGGTTCTCAGCGGCTTCGAATTCACCCCAATTCTCCCGTAACTCCGGCGGAATAAAATCAAGATCGACTGCGCGATAGACGCCGGCTTCATCGTGGACGTTCGGAATTTTCTTTATCGGCCTTTTCTTTTTCGCTTTCGAATCCACCGGAAGCGGAGCGAGCCTATATTCGTTAAGCGTCCAGCCTCGTTGGAGCGCACGGCTGCGTAATTCGATGTTGTGTTCCTTGTTTCCGGTGAAATAAGCGAGCGCGAAAGGATGTTCCGTCGTGCTCACCACTCGCAGGTCGCACTGCACTCCCGATCGCAGTCGCACGCTCGATTTGGTGGGCCCCTGCGCGATAATCGATTCCACGAGCGGATGGGAAACGAACAATTTTGTAATGTCCCCGGGGTTCTTTGTCGCCACCAACAGATCCAAATCATGTACGATTTCTTTTCTCCGCCGATAACTTCCAGCCAGATCGACCTGCACAGTGCTGCTATGTGCCGCCAGATCGGACCGCAATGTTTCCGCTTCTGCTGCGATCTGCCCGAATTGAAATGAACCGGCGTGCGCGGCGCGTTTTGCAATTATGTCACATAGCTTTTGCTGGGTCGTTTCGCCAAAACCGGGCAATTCAGCGACACGCCCGGTTTCGCAGGCTTTTTGCAGCTGCTCGATCGAACTGATCTGAAGCTTGTCGTGGAGAGCCTTGATCTTCTTGGCGCCAAGCCCGGGCAATGAGAACAATTCGAGAACTCCGGACGGAAATTCTGCGCTCAATTCCTCCAGATATTTCAGCGATCCAGTCGCCGCGAATTCCTTGATCTTGAGAGCGATGCTCTTCCCGATTCCTGGAATTTTCGAAAGCGCTTCTTCATCCTGAAAATTGGTGACATTCCCGCCAAATGTTTCGATCGCCCGCGCGGCATTCGTGTAAGCCCGGATTTTGAAAGGGTTTTCGTTCTTCAATTCGAGCAGCGTCGCGATTTGCTCCAGCACGCCAGCGATTTCCTCTTTCGTCATCAACAAGACCGTTAACCGAGATTGCTTCGTCGTCGATAGTTAAGCGGGTACATCGTCTCCACTAAGAGGCACGGCGCGAGCAGGACGTGCCCTGACTAAAAGATGAAGACGCTTAAACCAAAGCAGCCCGTCTCAGGGCGCGACTAAGCTCCACCCGACCGGAAAAGTCGGACCGTACGCGGCACTGACGTAAACGTTGTTGTTGAGATACCAGATCGCTGTCTGACGACTGGCGGGATTGTAAAGCAGATAATCCGGATGCCCGTCACTGTTAAAGTCGGCCGTAGCCACTAAGGCCCACCCACTGGGAATGATCGGCCCATAAGCGGCTCCGACCAACGTTCGTCCTGATAGATACCAGATCGCTGTTTGGTGATTACTGGTATTGAACAACAAATAATCTCTATGGCTGTCGCGATTAAAATCTGCTACCCCTACCAGGCTCCAGTTCACCGGAAGCGTCGGCCCGAAGCCGCCGCTAGCGTAAACGTTGTTGTTCAGATACCAGATCGCTGTCTGGCGCGTGCTTGCACCATAAAGTACATAGTCCGGGTAGCCATTACCGTTAAAGTCGGCTGTAGCCACCAATTCCCAGCCTCCGGGAAGCGTTGGCCCGTACGCACTCGCGATGCGCGTTGGCCCTGACATATACCAAATCGCTGTTTGATCGGTAGTCGCGTTGAACAGTGCATAATCCGGATGCACGTCGCGATTGAAATCCGCCACACCGTCCAGGCTCCAGCCAGCTGTAATGCTTGGACCTAAAGCGCCACCCTGATAAATGTTGTTGTTCAGATACCAAATCGCTGTTTGATGCGTGCCGGGATTACGGAGCACATAGTCCGGGTGGCCGTCGCTGTTAAAGTCGGCCACTGCAGCCTTGGTGGTAGTCACCAAGTCATAACCGATAACGTCGAGATTGATGCCTTCCGGTGATGTCGCCGCGATGTCCGATGATTGACCTCGGCAGCCAGCGGCATTCTGCACGTATGGATGCGCTTGCGGGCACGCCGCGCTCAACCAATCGCCCAAATCCATGCTCGGGTTCTGATTGAAATTGACTATGTTTGTAAAGCCGCCGTTGATGGAGAAATAGCGCGTGCCAGTCGAACTGATGTTTCTAACGCCGGCAGATGACCAACTGAACAGGTCTTGCGTGCGGAGATTAGAGGCGTCTGCATGCGATGCAAAAGCGATGACCTCGTCTGTTTCATGCTCGGTGGCATTCTGCGCGTCGAAGTTATTCGCACTGACAGGCCGGGTGAACTGAAATGGCGCGGAGGAATTAAGCGTAACGATCCCATCATACGGTCCGCCGTTCCCAAGGGTGCCGTTTGCGAACATTGCCGGTGGCGTGTCTAACCCAACCGCTCGACCGTTTGGACCTTTCGGCTTGATAGTTCCGGATAGTGGAGTCCCAGGCAGACTCGCGTTTGCAATATTGTCGTTGCTGGTCTTTGCGTCCGCTCTCAAGGCATTGATATAAATGTCCCACGGAATCCCGTAAATTACGGAGTCACTTTGCGAGAGAGTTCCCTGTGGCAGTGCAGTTCCGTCTGGCGCAGTCGTCGAGTAGCGATAAAGAATCTCAATCGTGATCGGATCGCTAAAGAGCGATTCGTAAATCGAGACGCCACGGTTGATCATCGCCTCAATAGCCGCCGCGTTTGGGTTGTTAGTGATAGAACTGTCGAACGTTGCGTGAATGATCATCCCGGCAGTCGCTACCGTTGTAACGCTCATTACATCCGAGTAACGGCCGGAGCCCCTCGCATTGTAAGCGCGCACCCGAGAGTAGTAGGTGGTGCCGGGATTCAGACCAGTCACGACCCGCCCCGTCAGGTTGCCCACGTCCAAATCGTGATAACCATTCACGTAACTGCTAAATGAGTTATTTGTTGAAACATCCAACAGGTAGCCGATCGCGTCGCTCGCATTGTCCCAACTCGCCATAAAGCTGGCGCGCGTCGGCGCCGGTATTTCAATCTCACCTTGTGCCGGCATTTCGGTGACGCTTGGAAACTCGGGCGCTGTTTGTGACTCGATCCGCGTTTCGTGCGTCGCGAAGCCTGCCTCAAATGCAGTCGATCTGGCGGCGGTGTTGTTTTGCCCCGGTGAACCGGTGGTAGTCCCGACCGGCGCGGCCAGTCCCCACGCTGCGCCACAGGCAACAATAACCAATGCCCCTAATAAAAAACGACGCCGCATTGCCTCACCATGAAAGGCGCGAGTTTAGATTGATAATTCTTACCGCACAAAGCAAAAATTCGCATTGTCGCAAGCTTTTCGAATCGAGCGGTGATTGCGCGGCTCAGATTTATCACATTTGCCCTCGCCGCTGGTAAAACTGGTAGCGTTGGATAATTGAGTCGACGTATTTCCGCGTTCCGGGAAAGTCGATGTTCTGCAGGAACTGCTTTACCGGGATGTTACTGCCGCCGCTTCCCCCGCTCCATCGCTCGACACGACTGGCGCCCGCGTTGTATTCGGCGAGCGCAAAGGGGGTGGGATCTGACTGCGCTTCCCAGCGCTCAACGGCGCGATGCAAATACCATGTGCCAGCCTCAAGATTCGTTTTCGGATCAAAAAGTTGCTCCACCTTGAAATTGTCGGTTTTATTTGCATGCGCCCATTCGTTAGCCGCTTTCTCGCTCACTTGCATGAGTCCGCGCTCTCCGTGGCTGCCATGTTTTCTTGGATCGAAGCGGCTCTCACGCCAGACGACTGCTTTCACCAGCATCGGATCAAGATGATGTTCGGCTGCGACGGCGCGAATAAGGCGATCGTACTGATGAAACCGTGCCGGGCTCATCCATTCGTAAAACGTGTAGACCGGATCGCCCGATCGCACGGCGAGATACGCGAAACCCGCGGCCAGCGCCAGCATTACGCACAGGACCAGTTTGAGCAGGAATCGTATCACGTCGGCATCAAATCTCGTGCTCCTGCAGTCCCGAGCAATTAAATTAACGCGATCTCCATGACGAAACCCAGCTACGTTCGCGTCATCATTGATCGGGCAATTCACCGCGAGCTCGACTATGCTGTGCCAGAAGGCTTGATGGAGCGAGTGGGAGTCGGGTCTCGCGTGCGCGTGCCGTTTCGAGACAAATCGGCTCTTGCGACGGTTGTCGCTATCGCAGAGCAAAGCGAAGCGAAAGGCATCCGGACAATCGAAGCGGTCGTTGGCGAAGCGCCGATCTTGAGCGAACAATTGCTCGAGCTAGGCAGGTGGATCAGCGCCTATTATTGCTGCCCAATCGAAACAGTAATGCGCAGTTTATTGCCGCAAGTCATCCGGCGCGCGGAAATCGGATGGAAAAAGCAATTGTTCGTCCAGCCCGGGCGCAAGATCGCCAACGAAGAACTTGAGAAATTGCGAAGACGCGCGCCCCGACAGGCAGAACTTCTGGAGACGATCTTGCGATTGGAAGCTCCGACCCGCGCGTCGCAACTTCTGCGGCAAACCTCTCTCGACAACCAGACGCTTCGTGCGCTGCAGAAACGTGGCCTCGTGGAGTTGCGCGAAGAAGCAGTTGTGCGGGATCCACATGCTGATGAACAATTCATCGCGACCTCGAATCTCATTTTGAACCAAGAGCAAACGCACGCGCTTAAAGAGATCACACAAGCGCTCGATTCACCCGAAAAGTCGCGCCCGATTTTGCTTCACGGCGTGACCGGTTCCGGCAAGACCGAAATTTACCTGCAGGCGATTCGTGCCGCCCTTGAGCGCGAATGCACTGCAATTGTTCTCGTTCCTGAAATTTCGCTAACGCCGCAAACGGTTGAGCGTTTCAAAGGGCGCTTCGCCGACATGCAGGACGCGGTCGCGGTGTTGCACAGCCATTTATCCGAGGGCGAACGTCACGATGAATGGCATAAAATTCATTCCGGTCGGGCGCGTATCGTAATCGGCGCGCGGAGCGCGATCTTCGCACCGTTGAAAAACCTGGCGCTCATCGTCGTCGATGAAGAACACGAGACGACATATAAACAGGAAGAAGCTCCCCGATATCACGCGCGTGACGTGGCGATCGTGCGCGCGAAGATTGAGAAATGCGTCGTGGTCTTGGGAAGCGCTACGCCGTCACTCGAGAGTTATCACAACGCTGCAATTGGAAAATATCGGTTGGTTACACTGACTCAGCGGATAGATGAAAAGCAGATGCCGCTCATGCGCATTGTCGACCTTCGCCAGGAGCGGCGAAAAGGGAAGGCGGCAACCATCTTGTCAGAAAAATTGCGAGCCGCGATTGCCGATCGCATGGAGAAGCGAGAGCAGACAATCTTGTTTTTGAATCGGCGCGGTTTCTCCACTTCACTCCTATGCAGCAATTGTGGCGAAGCGCGTAACTGCCCGAATTGCAGTGTTGCGCTCACCTTTCATCGGCATCCCGCAGTCGCTGGACGGTTGAGCTGTCATCTGTGTGGGCACACCGCCGCGGTGCCAAAGAAATGTCCAGCCTGCGGAAAAGACGCACTGATTTATGCAGGCTTCGGCACGGAGAAGGTCGAGGCAACCGTGTCACAAATTTTTCCGAAAGCTGTTGTGCGCCGAATGGATGCAGACTCAATGACGCGCAAGGAAGCATATCGTGAAACTTTGAGGAATTTCCGCACAGGCAACATCGACATCCTCGTCGGCACACAAATGATCGCGAAGGGTCTTCATTTTCCGAATGTGACGCTGGTCGGAATCATCAATGCAGATCTC
>Ga0193713_1000041_pt1 | contig 35131 bp, 27 predicted proteins | sample H3a2metaG_FD_143054 | JGI IMG/M metagenome (GOLD analysis project Ga0193713, IMG submission 143054) | Soil microbial communities from a riparian zone of the East river system, Colorado, United States - H3a2 | ecosystem: Environmental > Terrestrial > Soil > Riparian zone | place: USA: East River... | reverse complement strand
GGACAGATTGAGCACACATCGCCACAGCCTATTCGCGGTCAGCCAGCGCTTTGATTGATGATCGCGAAACTCTTGATGGGGAATTGTCTAGCAATGCGATAACTTCGTGCGTCGGCGACGCATGAGTTTCTCGCCAGGAGCTGATGCTTCGTGGTGCGCTGCTCGGCAAGTCGCTGCTCGCCGCGACGTTGTTCGCGAATCTTGCGATCAATTAAATTCTTGAAGCTCCCCGGAATCCGACCACTACCGATTAACGGAAACTTGTCATTCATTTATTTTCCCTTCAAGTAACTCAATAGGAGCAACGACGGAAGTTTTCCCGTTTCGATGGTCACTCCTATCTAAAGTACAAATGCATCGAATTTACTTCGAGGTTCGGATGTCCTTGGGGGCGGTGGGGGCGATGATGGTTAAAAAGCGATCGGATAACCGAACTCACCACTCTTTTAAATCGCCCATATGTTTGTGCGTTTAGACCAAATCGCCAGTCGCATCGTAAACGCGAATCACAGCATTCGCTGAGCAGCTGTAGAACTCGGCGGAGGCGATTACGTTGCAGACTGCGCTCGGTGCTCGGGTGCATTCTAAAAAATATTGTTTTTCAATCCAACTTTTAAAGTGATAATCTACCCGTCAAACGCGACGTAATTCTTCGCGGCTCTAGGGAATCTTTGAACGGGTATCGATTTGAAAGTAATGGAGAAACGCTGCTCACTTGGCTTTTTTTGTTTCGCGCTCTTCATCGCGCATGATCCGGCCTTTGCTGCTCAAATCGAAGCGGTCACTGAAAAAAACAAGCCCCTGATAAGAAAATCGTCCTCCTCTCGGCCTGCGCGGCGGTATCCGTGGAAAACAAGTATTGTGACAACGATCTTCTGGATCGGCGAACAACCAGGAGGACATAATCTCACGCCGAATCGCACAAGTTCCTGGGACAAACAATGGACAAAAAGCTACGGCGGGTTTGATGACCCTAATCCTGCGTGTCGGAAGAATTGCCTCCCGGTGAAATTTACACCGCGGCAGAACCCGTTTTACTGCGCACTTCCTTACAACGACAAAGCACGTGTTGGCCACCACCCCGAAGCGCCTCGCGTTGTGCCGTGGTTTAACGAGGCGTATCAGGGCCCGGCAGTATCAACATGCAAAGATCGATGGATCGCGATCCGCAAAGGCAATCGAATCGCTTATGCGCAGTGGGAAGATGCAGGACCATTTCGAACTGACCATTGGCAGTACGTATTCGGCAACGAACGTCCAAAACCGAGTCTGAATGGTGGCGCAGGTCTCGATGTTTCCCCTGCTGTCCGAGACTATCTCGCCCTGAAACAAACGGACGTGACCGACTGGCGATTCGTTGAGTTTAGCGAAGTGCCGCGCGGGCCGTGGTCAACTCTGGGAGAAAACAATTCGTTCGTCATCAACGGTCGCAAAAAGAACGTGAATGTCGCTGAAGAATTAAAACGAAAGAAAGTGGAACCGATCACTCGATAGTCATCGGATGCACGAGTGCTTGGCTTTCAAGGCCAGCGAACAAACCGAAATTGCCCGCGCGCGCGACCGACAGGAATGAGCCGCCTTAGTGACAGCTGCGTTACTTTTGCGGTGTAGCGCCGGCATCCAAACGGTTGTCGATATTAGTAACATGAAAACTACAAAGTCGATGCGCGTTCGTGCTTCTCGTTTCCTGAGTGATCGGTACGCTTATAGGACACAACCCAATTACCTATCTGAGCTTGTCGCCTTCGCAATAATTGTGGTTATCGCCATCTGGCCGGTTTTTTTATTGGCTAATGCCATGGCGACGACCCTGAGATAAGCGCAACCAAGATCATCGCAGATTGAAAAGTTGAGGGCATTTCTCGAGCTAGAACAAGGGAGCGGTTATGAGAATATCGAACTCAATCGCTGAGCTCCGGCAACAGATTCGTGACGACCTGCGTGTCCAACATCCTGAATGGGTTGAGCCAAATGGCGGATGTCCCAAGTGCGATTCCTATGAGTCACGCCTTGCGGAACTACTCGAAAGTTTCACGCGAACGGGATCCAACGAATCTGTCGCTGCTGTTCATCGCCACATCGAACACGCATCAAACTGAATCGACACGCAGTTGCCGGATTAACCAAATCCGCGCCGCAAGTGGTGAGCTCTATTGTTCTCGTTTCTCCAGCGCCTTAAAACGCAGTGCGCCTGGTTGGTGGTCAGAATAAATGCGGACATTTGCGCGCGGCACTACTCCTTGCTTGGAAGAGAATCGAGACTCTCAATAAAGTTGCGCCTATGTCCGGCAACTACGCGACGGTACAGCGCTTCGTATCGAGGGACAATGCGATCTGCTGAGAACCTTTCGAGCGCGCGATTGCGACTTCGGTTGCCTAGTTCTCGCGCTAAGTCCGGAGATTCGGCCAACGCATCTAACGCAGCAGCAGCAGCGCTTAGATCACCGAAAGGATATAGTGGACAAGAGTCTCCTACAACTTCGGGAATGCCACCGACGTCGAAGGCGACTACCGGTTTCCCATAAAATATCGTCTCGAGAATGCCCAGCCCAAAGCTTTCGTATTCGGATGTGTAGAGTCCCGCGTCCGCAGCCTCCAGATACTCGTCTACGACAGCCGTGTTTTGGCGAACAATGACGCGGTCGCGAACGCCCAATTCATCGAGCAGTGGTTCGTATAAACTAAAAGGGGCGCCTGCTAAAATTAACAATCGAAGGCGTGATCGGTTCTTCGCCATGGCAATCGTGCGCAATAGAAGGTCTACGCGTTTGACCGGTCGCAAATTCGACATGTGCAGCACAAGAAATTCGTCGGTTACGCCGAGATCGCGTCGAACTTCCTCGCGGTTTCTCTTCGGCTTATTTGGAGTGAAAAAATTCGGAATCACTTCAATCGGTCGTTTCAAACGAAAGATTTCTTGCGTTTGATTCCGAAGACTTTCCGAAACCGCCGTCAGCGCATCGGAATGCACGAACGCGTGCTCGATGGCGGTCCGGTAATCGGGATCTTGCCCCAGCAGAGTGGTATCACTTCCATGCAAAGTCGTGACGATGCGCGGAGCTGACCGTCCTACCATCTGCGAGGCTAAACACGCGGCCAGTGCGTGTGGCACCGCGTAATGAACATGAAAAAGATCGAGTTGCTGGGAACGCGCCACTTCCGCCATTTTCACTGCGAGCGGCAGAGTGTAGTCGGGGCACGGAAACAAAGCGTTGTCCGCAAATTCGACTCGATGGAAATGAAGGCCCTCCTGCGGCAGGTCGAGCCGAACGGGTTGAGCGTAACTAAAAAAGTAAACTTCATGACCGCGCCGAGCCAGTTCTGACCCGAGGGCGGTCGCCAGAATTCCACTCCCGCCGATCAACGGAAAACATGCAATCCCAATCTTAAGCGGTGCCGATTCCATCATGCGTCCGTATAAGCTTTGCCGGAATCGGAAATTTCGACGCGCTCTATGAATTTCACCGTGGGATCATCGGTCTTGTTGATGTAGTGCTGCTCGCTGGCGCCGGCGACGTAATGCGTGCATCGAATCACCGACTGCATCCAACGGAAACGAGTATCGCGGGTCGGGCTGATTTGCTTCGGATCGAATTCTCCTCCCGGAACCTCTAGAAACCGATCGCCTCCTTTGTGTAACAACAATTTCCTGTCGCGATAACGTGCGCGAACGATTTCGCCTTCATATCGCACATCGACGAAGTAGTCCGGTATCGCCACAGCACGCGCTCGGAACACTGGTGCACTGGATCGCTCCACCCGCACACCTTCCAGCAGCCCCATCCGGGTGTACATCTCGAGACAGAAGTCTGCCACATTTGAACATTTCGTCTCATTGAAGTGTGCGACTAGAGAATGCCGAACATAACTCGGAAGTTGGCGAGCGGTTTTCTCCTGCCACTCCGGAAGGACACGTTTGGCGTAGAGGGGCGAAAACTGCTTTTGAATCCGATTCTCGAACTGAAAGTTTAGCGCCACTTCATGACTGCTGTGTTGGTCTCGCAGAATGGTAATCGTCTCGCGCGGGTCATGATCACTATCGTGAAAGAAAAAGACGATTTCTCCGCCAATTTCTTTTTGGAGACGCCGGGCCGTCAGAATCTTAGCGGCCAAAAACCGCTTGGGAAAAAATCCGCACGGTTGCTGGCCGAAACAAATAATCGGGTGATCCATCGCTCAGAACGGAGCGTCATACCCCAGCGGGAGTCTGCGTGCCGCGAAAAATAGTTTGCTGCAGGACGAGCGCCAGGATCAGCACCGCCGCGCATCCAATAAAGTTATACCAAAGGTACCCGATATTCGTTGTAGCGAACAGGACGAAGACAAGCGTTTGCGCAAGAAGCGCCGCGAAAAACACGGCCGATCCGGTAACTCCACGAATAAAGAAAGCTGCCAAAAAGAGACCGAGGATGCTGCCATAGAATATCGAGCCCAGAATGTTACCCGCTTCGATCAGATTTTCGACCAGACTGGCGAACGAGGCGACTCCAATAGCAATAAAACCCCATGCAGCCGTCAGCGCTTTGGCCGCTACAACATAATGATGGTCGCTCGCGTTTGGCCGAATCAAGGGGCGATAGAAGTCGATCGCCGTGGTCGAACCGAGAGCATTCAGAGTTGCTGCTGTCGCCGACATGGTCGCGCACAAGATCACTGCGATAAGCAATCCGACAATCCCATGGGGCATTTGTTGAAGAATAAAAGTAATGAATACGTAATCAGATTCTTTGCTTTTCGGATCCGCGCCCGCTTGCTCGAGAACTGCCTTGGTCCGATTGCGCACCTCGTGCGCCTGCGCGTCGAGTTCGCGCAATCTGGTCGTGAGCACATCACGCTCGTTTGATGAACCATTTGACGACGGATTGGAAAGAGCACCAATGGCAGCGCGCTTTTGCGCAAAGACGTCATCGAATTGTTTTTGCAACGCGGCTAATTGGGCCCCGTAACCACGCTCCACCGCACGTTCGTAGGCCGGCCGATTGAAATAGACCGGCGGCTTCTCGAATTGATAAAACATAAACACAAGCGCACCGAGTAGCAGGATGAAAAACTGCATCGGCACCTTCACCGTGGCGTTGAAGAGCAATCCCAAACGACTCTCCTTCAGCGAGCCCCCTGCGAGATAGCGCTGCACTTGCGATTGGTCCGCACCGAAATAGGAAAGCGCGAGAAAGAATCCGCCAATCAGGCCCGACCAGAAAGTGTAGCGTTTGTGGGGATCAAACGAAAAATCAACTGCCTCCAATTTGCCCATCTTGCCGGCCACGGACAAAGCATGACCGAACGACAGATCGGGGGATAAACGATAAACCGCGACCGCGAATGCAATCGCCATGCCGATCAAGATCACAATCATCTGATAGCGCTGCGTGATGCTGACGATCTTGGTCCCGCCCGCGACCGTGTAGACAATAACCAGGCCACCAGCAAGCCAGATGGTCAGATTCAAGCGCCACCCGAGCAAGGCAGACAGAACAATGGCCGGCGCATAGATTGTGATCCCGGCCGCTAGTCCTCTTTGCACGAGAAACAAAAATGCGCCGAGCAGTTGCGTCTTGCGATCAAATCGCTTGCCCAGGTACTGATAGGCTGTGTAAACTTTTAGCCGCTGATAAATCGGAACGAAAACCGCGCACACGACAATGAGCGCGAGTGGTTGCCCAAAATAATTTTGGATGAATCCGATCCCACTCTCGTAGGCCTGGCCAGGCATGGAAAGAAACGTGATCGGTCCTGCCTGCGTCGCGAGCACGGAGAGACCGATCGTTGCCCAGCGAATGCTTGCATCTCCCTTGAGGTATTGGCCGAGAGAAGTATCCCAGCGAGTTCGCCAAAGACCATACAGCGGGATCGCCAAAATCGTGGCGACGAGAACGAAATAATCCAGCCGGTTCACGATAACCGGATGGTAAAGAGATAGAGCAGCGCAACCTCCAGAACAAATAATGAAAGCGCCAGGCAGTATGCTTTGCGCCAAGAACGCGCGTCCGGCTCGCTATCGCGTATGCTCATTTTCCGAGCGACACCATGTTTGCAAACAATCGGTACGCCCCCCCGACACCGGCCGGCAATTGTCGAAACCAAGAATAACTCGTGTAGATAAAGAAACCTTTGCCTGATTTCGCCACGAGCAGGCCGCCATCGAGCGGCTTTTCGTTAGGATCGTTGCACGACAAAATAGGCGTCCAGGCGGCATCCCACTTGTTAGGAAAATAGAGGCCACGTTCCTGCACCCACCCGTCGAAATCCTTCGATGTAATTTTATTGGGAGTCGTCATAAGCGGATGATTGGGTACTAGAATGCGCACTTGGGCATTTTCGTCCGTAACGCGATCGCGCGAAATTTCCAATGGATACGGCGCCATTTCCTTGGTTTTGAGATCGGCCGTGGTGTTGTACTGGGCGATTGCCACTCCCCCATTCTTTACATACGTAAATAGCTCCGGCAGCCATGTGGATATTCGATCATCTGTGTTGTAAGCGCGGATTCCGAGCACTACGGCAGAGAACTGGGCCAGGTTTTTAGCGGTGATATCAGCATCACTTAACATCTTCACCGTGTAACCGATCTGTTGCAGGCTCTCCGGAACATCGTCACCGGCGCCTGGAATGTAACCAATGCGCTCTCCCTTTTTCCGGATGTCCGCACGAACCACTGTGACCTCCGCCCTTGGCATCAGGATGTGAACGCCAATGTGCGGATAAGAAATGCGGACGTGTCCGAATGAATATTCACGACCTTCGATGGAAGCGATAGCCCGCAAGGTTCCTTCGCTATCTTGCTCAGGCGGTTTGACCGTGAAAGCCGCAACCGTCTCTGCATTGGCTCCCTTTAGGTCGATCTGCACAGCGGCGGGATCGACGTGCCAGCCATCGGGCGCGGTCAATTTTAATTGTCCTTTAACCGGTCCGGTTGACGCAATCACGCGCACTGAAACGGACTTCGGTTGATTCGTGGCAAACATCAGCACGGGGTTGGCGAAGTCCGTGAAAACAGGCGGCGCAATAACCAAGGACTGCCGCAATTCACCGGCCACCGGATCCACCGTGCGATATCTCGTATCGACAACGTAACGAAGTTCCTGCCCGCTAACTTGCAGCGTTATTTCCATCGGAAGATGAGGCGGGTTTTCCGGCAGACCGATAAGTTTCTGATCATCGACCGCAAACGTGCCCAGCGTTCCCGGCTGGCGAAGCCAGTAGGGCTGAGAATAAGGCGTGTTCTCCGGAATCTTGCACGACACATTTTTCGCGATGAGCTCGTCAGGCGGAAGCGCTTTGTCGATCCGCGTTGAGTCGCCCGAGAGAGGAAATCGTACTTCCTGCAGTGTGACTGGAATATTGCAGCGATTAATTGCTTCTAGTTTAATGTCGGCGGTCTGCCCCGGCGTGATTGTCGCGTTGGTCGTCGACGCTTCGACATGCAAGCCGAGACACGCGGCGATGATCTGATCCAGCTCCGCTTTTTTCTCTGAGACCCAATCGCCATCCTTAAGTTCGCTCAACGCTTGCCGGAGCTCCAATAGCTCAGCGATCGATGCGGCCGGATCGGCTGGATGGAAGTCCGAGATGATCTGACGAATCTTTGCGGCGACCGGTTCCGAATTCGCGACACGCGACCAGTTCGTATCAACGCCGTCGAAAAGCGCGCTCGTCATAGGTTTGCCTTCTAATGGTTTGAAATATTCTTTGCGCGCACCCCGCAGCGGTGGCCTGCCCACGCCCTGGCTCTTGTGCATGCTCACACTGGCCGCCGCGATTTCCGTGTAGGCCTTGCCAAGTAGCGGATTGTAACCGCCGGCCTCGAGGATTGTCAGCCCGGTTGGATCGAACGGTAGATTGCGGTTTGTGAAAAAGAATGGCGAAGTGTTCCAGACAAGCCGAGTGGGACGCCACGGTTTTACAAGAGCAAGTTGCTCGGGAAACCGATTCGGGTCACTGGCGGCCGCGAACGCCTCTTCCGCGAGAATAGCCGAAGCAGTGTGATGTCCGTGAGTCAGGTGGTCCTCCGGACTAAAACGAGTCACTATCACATCCGGCCGAAACTTTCGAATCACCCAAACCACGTCGGAAAGAATCTTCTCGTGATCCCAGATTCGCAGAGTCTCGTCCGCCGTCTTTGAAAATCCGAAATCGACTGCCCGTGAAAAGAATTGTTGGGCATGGTCAAGCCTGCGAGCGGCGAGCAATTCCTCCGTCCGAATAACACCGAGGCGCTCGCGCAATTCCGGACCGATTAGATTCTGACCACCATCTCCGCGCGTAATCGAAAGATAAGCCGTCTCGTAAAGCGAGCCGTTTGCCCAGAACGCCATCAGGTTTGTATTTTCATCGTCGGGATGCGCCGCGATGTAGAGCACTCGACCGAGCACATTAAGTTTCTGCAGTGCGAGTTGAATCTCGCCACCACTCGTCGCTTCGGGAAATAACGGCGGCGCATCAGCAACACTTGTCGTGCGAGATGCCATCGTGACGACAACAGCGGCGGCTGTTAGCCAACTCCGCGAAATCCGCCGACGCATGCCATGCAACATCAGGCTCGCGACTGTGAACGTCCCTGTAAGCACCTTCGTTCCACGTCTGAGGATCGGGTGAGTCGATGCGCCGCTATTTGTTGATATCCTGCTTCGACTGCAGTCGATCGATCAGCGCTTTGATGCTTTGCTTCTGCGCATCGGTAGGAGCTGCACTTTGTGCCTGCGTTGCTTCCGCCGTGGCGCCAGCAAAGTCGCCAGCCGCGGACTTGATGCGCGCCTGTGCCAAATATCCGTAAACAGTTTGCGGAAACCGCTTGGCGACTTGTTGGAAGATCTCCATCGCTTCAGCGCCCTGCTTCTGACTCTGTAAGCGTCGACCATACGAATAGAGTTGTGGTGCGGTCGCAATTTCGACGGCATGATTCCAGGTGGTTTTGGCCTCATCCGCGCGGTTCAGAGCTTTGAGAATATCCGCTTTGGTGCTGAGATTATCGAACCTTTCCTCATTCTGAATCGAGGCATCGGCCCATTGCAACGCCTCGTCGAGATTGATCTTTTTGGTCAAACAAAATTGAGCCGCCTCGTCCAGAGCCTGCCATGTAAATTGGCCGCGTCCTTTTAGTTGCTCCCGGATGTTCTGCAGCGTCTGCTCCGAGTCCTTAATCGAGACGGTGAAGGGGACCCCCAACTTCTCCCATTTCAAGGTCACGGCCGTCGATTCCGGCTTCAAATCTTCAAACTCGAATTCCAGCGCCTCTTTCATCTCAGCGAGAGGACGCGGTTTCACATTTACGCGCAGAGCATCTTCCTCCTGCTTGTAACTGTAGCTCCCCCATGCGGTGTTGGTTTTTGAAAAAATCACCGTCCATGAATCCGCGTTCGGGATCATGTGCAGTCCATAAATTCCTTTGGCCAGCGGTTGCCCCTCTACTGAAACCGGATCGCTAAATTCAATCGTTGTGTTTTCATTCGCGCCCGCCCGCCAAACCTTGCCGTAAGGAACGAGGCCTCCCCAAATCTTTCGTCCGTTCACCATGGGGCGATGATATTTGACTGTAATATCCGTCAGGGCGATGCGTTGTTTGACCTCGGCGGCCTGGCTGACATCAGGCAGGTTCAAATCGTTTTGTGCAGAAACGATTCCGCCGATTCCAAGAATCGCGAAACAAAGGGCAAATGGCTTGAGCGTGAGTATTTTCATAATTTTGCGTGCGACTGGCGATTACACTTCTCAGATTTTGGGGACTCCGCTACCAGATAATTACAAGATTTCTCTCCGATCCTCGGATGCAGATCGCGACGCCATTAGATTTCTAATGATCACAGTGGTCTTCCGTCGATCTTCCGTGGGATCAAATGGCAGCTAATCGAACCTCGACGCGCTCACCAAAGTTAAACAATCGCGTCGATATTCCCAAGCCATATCCTAAAGGTTGAATATGAGATTTTGGCGGAAGAAAGGCGATCGCGTTTTGGTCGTCGGCATTTTCCAAAGCGTGGGAACCGGCCGGGCGGTACTGCAGAATCTCCATCGGGCTCGGTTTCGCCGCGCCGCCGCGATCCACGCTTCGGCCAAAGGCCGGCAGCGGATCGAGGAACGTGGAATTTCAGCGATCGGCGGGTCCGCCGCGGGTTCGCTTCTTAGCCTGGCCCTTGGCGCATTTATCTTCTGGGAGCGCGGAATGCTGGCCGATTACCGGCCAGTCGGGTTAGTCCTGCTATTCGCTGCGTTTGGGTTAGCAGGTGCAATCACCGGCTGGATTCTCGTCCAATTGCTTCGGGAGCATGTCGACGCGGCGAGCTTCGCCAGATTCACGAACACGATCCTGCCGAATGAAACGGTCGTCCTAGCTGAAGTCGAAGCGAGCGAAGCCTCGCGCGTGCTGGCGATTTTACGGGGCATCGAAGCCGAGGCGCCCGTGACGTTCGGTTTTTATCCGCCGCCACCTTTCTCTATCGAATCGACCGCACGACCGCTCAGTCATGAACTGCCTTCGAGTCAGCGTCTCGTGGAAAAGGCGGCTAGCCTCGCACGCGCAACCGTGGTCAGCCGCGCAGCGAAGCCGCGGGGGCCATCTTTCCTGCACCGGTTACTCGAAATCGAGGACGCGCTGGAATGGACGAACATGAGTCTCACCATGTCGGCCGAGGCGCACCACGCCTTCACACTTTCGGCGGAGTGGCTGCTCGATAACGCCTATTTGATTCGGGAACAGGTGACCGATCTGCGAAAGAGTCTTCCGCAAAAATACTATGGAAAGCTGCCTCTGATCGCCAGCGGCCCAGGTGCGGGGTCGCCCCGGGTTTATCACGTTGCCGCGGAAATGGTCTCCGAGACCGACGGAGCCTTGGAGCCCGAGATCATCCGGAGATTTTTGGGCGCGTTTCAAGCGATCACGCCACTGGATATCGGAGAACTCTGGGCTCTTCCGCTGATGTTGCGATTGCAGTTGCTCGAATGCTTGCGCACTCTCGCGATCCAGGTCGACCAACAGCAAAGGGAAAGCGAGGAGGCCGATTTCTGGGCAAATCGGCTCATCACCGCTGTCCGGCACAGCTCACCGCGGTTGCTCAAAATAATGGAGGAACTCGTGGAACGGTATCCGGAGCCGACGCCGCATTTTGCGAGCGAACTGGTGGCACATCTCTACGACGACGAGGGCGCGCTTCCGGTGGTGAGCGGCTGGCTGGAACGCTCGCTCCGTTCGCCACTGCTCGAGGTCATGCAGCAGGAACATCGACACCAGGCTGTACAGCAGACCGCGCTCACCAATGCGATCAATAGTTGTCGGCGCCTTGCGCAAATCCAGTGGCGGGAACTTTTCCAATCGGCCAGCTGGGCGGAAAGCGAATTGGCCGCGGATCCGGCCGGCGTTTACGCTCGCCAGGATTTTGAGACGCGTGATCGATGCCGGAGCGCGGTAGAGGAAATAGCGCGATGGTCGAATTGTTCGGAACAAGAAACTATCGATCATGCACTCGCGCTGGCGAAGGCCGCGCAGGACGAAGTTGCGCGCCATGTCGGCTATTACCTGATTGACGCGGGTCGGCCGGTGCTCGAGCAAGTTACCGGCCCGAGAGTACCACTGGCGGAACGATCGCGCCGATGGATTCGTGCCCATGCGGCGGGCGCTTACTTCGGAAGTGTGTTGCCGGTTATGGCCGCCTTGGTGGCGGCTCCTCTCCTTTTCGTCGCTGGGTTGGTTCCTTGGGTGACACTGGGGCTCATGGGACTTCTGCTACTCTTGCCCGCGAGCGAGCTAGCGGTGCTTATCGTGAATTATTTTGTGACCTCGCTCCTTCCGCCGGAGGTCTTGCCTAAAATGTCCTTCGAAAAAGAAGGCATTCCCGATGATTGCCGCACGCTGGTGGTAGTACCGATGCTGCTGACCACTCCGAGCGCGATCCAAAACCAACTCAGCCGGCTTGAAATTCATTACCTCGGAAACACGGATGCGAATCTGCGGTTTTCACTCCTGTCAGATTTTTCTGACGCACCGCGGCAGAGCATGCCGGAGGACGCAGAGTATATCGACATCGTGGCACGCGGTATCGAGGAATTGAATCGCCGACACGGAGCGGGGCACTTCTTTCTTTTTCATCGAGGCCGCAGGTGGAGCGAGAGCGAGCAACGCTGGATCGGCTGGGAGCGCAAGCGCGGCAAGCTTGAGCAACTCAATCAATTTCTTATCGGCGAACCCACGCCAGAGCTGGAAGGATTTCTCCATGCGGGCGATCGTGCGCAGCTCGAGGGCATTCGCTTCGTCATCACTCTGGATGCCGATACCCAACTGCTGCGCGACACCGCCCGGAGGATGATCGAAACTCTCGCGCATCCGCTGAATCGGGCGCGGCTTTCACCAGATGGTCGCCACGTAGTTCGCGGCTACACGATCATTCAACCAAGCGTCAGCGCGTCGCTTCCGAGCGCGACGGCGACATGGTTCTCACGCATCTTTGCCGATCCGCGCGGGATCGATCCTTACACGCACGCCGTCTCGGATGTTTACCAGGATTTAGTCGGAGAAGGCAGTTATCACGGCAAAGGCATTTACGAATTGCAGACGTTTCACCGGCTCTTATCAGGACGATTCCCAACGGCGCACTTGTTGAGCCATGATCTGCTGGAAGGATGTCATGTCCGTGTGGGACTGGCGACGGACATCGAGCTGCTGGATGTCTTCCCGAATAGTTACATAGCATGGTGGAGTCGGCAGCACCGCTGGATTCGCGGCGACTGGCAAATCATTGACTGGCTCAAGTCTTGCGTGCCCGTGGGCGGCGGCAGGATGGAACCCAATCCGCTTTCCGTTTTCAACCGCTGGAAGATCTTCGACAATCTGCGCCGGAGTCTGGTGCCACCAGCGATCATAGCCCTCCTTCTAGTCGGCTGGTTTTGCACACCTGCTCCGATCCTGTGCAGCGCGATCATCGCGGGCCTGATGTTGTGGCCGGTCCTGAATTCTCTCCTTGCGCTTTTGTTCCATCCGCCGCCGCCCGGAACGAGATTTTGGCGTGACCCACGCGACCGTCTCCTGCGCGTCATGCTCACGGTTATTTTTCTGGCGGATAATGCGGCAATGGCGCTCGATGCCATTGTTCGCGTCATCTACCGGCGAATGACGTCGCATCGGCTGCTCCTGGAATGGGAGACGGCGGCAGACGCTCACCGGCGCGCGAGAAGTCGGCAACTGCAATTTATTCTCAGCAGGCTTTGGATTCCCGCTGCCTGCGTGCTCCTTTTCGTCGGCGCGGCGTCGCGGGGAACCGCGGTGATGGTAGCCGCAGCCCCGTTCCTCCTGTTGGGGGTTCTCTTTCCTGTGGCGGTGATGGTGATCAATCGGCCGGCGAAGAGCTGGCGCGGTGGAACGCTGACGTCGGATGATCGCCGATTCCTGCGCGCGGTCGCGCGACGAACGTGGAGATACTTCGATGATTTTGTCGGACCACAGACCTCTTGGTTGCCGCCGGACAATGTCCAGGAAACGCCAACGCGGGAAATTTTCATGCGCACTTCACCAACGAACATTGGGCTGTCCATGCTGGCGACCGTGTCGGCGCATGATTTCGGTTACATCACCATCGATGATTTGGTGGAGCGCAACCTCCGCACGCTTGAAACCCTGGGTCGGCTCGAGCGTTTCGAAGGCCATCTTTTTAATTGGTACGATCTGAGCACGCTGGAGCCTTTGCGTCCACGCTACGTCTCCGCCGTAGACAGCGGGAATTTGCTTGCCAGTCTGTGGACCTTCCAAACCAGCTGCGATGAGTTGGCCGCGCGTCCGCTTCTGGATGAGTCTGCATTGCGAGGAATAGCGGACACTCTAAGCGTGCTTCGTCAAATCACACCCAACCAGAAAGAAGCGGAACGCCCTTTGGCGTTTCTTCGCTTGGAGGGGCTTACCAGGGATCACCCGGCGAATTTGGAAGAAATTATTCTACGAATACGGGCAGCTCGACAACTCGCGCAGGATATTCTGCTCCACTATCGCGGCCAGGAAACCGATCCGCGCGTTTATTGGGCGCAACAAATTTCGAAGCAGGTCGCGGCATGGAATGGCGTCATCGATAAATATCTTCGGCCAGTGGAAATTGTAATGTCGCCGCCGGCGCAATTGATGTCGTTAGGCGAAGCAACGCATGAATCTCGCAGGGAAGCGCTCGCGGCCACCTTTTCGCTACGCAACATTGCCATCGAGGGCATCTCTGGGCTGGTACCGCTGCTTCCTTTCTATCAGAGACGGGAGGACCAGGAAATATCTCGCGACGTCCACGAGTGGCTTGATCATCTCGTGACTGAGGTGGAACATTCGCGCCGGAACGCCTCGGAGCAGCTCGCGCAATTGGATGAATTGATCGGCCAGAGCCAGCAACTGGAAGGCGGCATGGGGCTGCGATTTCTTTACGATGAGGAACGGCGAATTTTTGCCATTGGGTATCAGGTGGCCGAGCGCCGGCTTGACACCTCGTTTTACGATCTGCTCGCAAGCGAAGCGCGCTTAACGAGTTTCCTGGCGATCGCGCGCGGCGAAGTGCCGGTAGAACATTGGTGGGCTTTGAGCCGGCCCTTTGGGTCCGCATACGGGCGGCTGCCGCTTCTGTCCTGGAGCGGGACGATGTTCGAATATTTGATGCCGCTGTTGTTCACTCAGACGCATGAGAATTCGCTGCTCGATCGCGCCTGTTACGACGCGGTGCGCTGCCAGATTGGCTATGCCCGGCAAAACCGCGTGCCGTGGGGCATTTCGGAATCGGCCTTCAGTGCGCTCGACCGAAATAACGTTTATCAATACCGAGCTTTTGGCGTGCCGGCGCTGGCGTTGAAACGTGGGCAGGAAGACGACCTGGTTGTTGCACCATATGCCGCCGCGCTCGCTCTCGGCGTGGAACCGGCCGCCGCGATGAAGAATCTGCGACGTCTCGCGATTCTGGGGGACTCAGCATTGCTCAGCGACTACGGCTACTACGAAGCGATCGATTATTCGCGCCGCACGGAACTCGACGGCGCGGCGGGGATCATCATTCACTGTTACATGGTTCATCACCAGGGAATGTCGCTCCTTGCTTACGACAACGCCTTACACGACAACGCAATGCGGAGGCGGTTCCATTCCGATCCGCGTATTCGCGCCACCGAGCCGCTCTTGCACGAGCATATCCCGGAACAAATTTTGCCGACCATCGGTGAGGCCCATGAAGAACGACCCGTGCGGCAAACGATAGCGACGACCGGCGCCCCCGTTGTGGCGCAAATACCGGACGTCGCTTCGCCGCGCATTCATCTTCTCTCCAATGGAACCTGCTCCGTTACGGTGACCAATTCCGGCGGCGGCTACCTGCGTTGGCTGGACTTGGACGTGACGCGCTGGCGCGCCGATGCAACCTGCGACGTGTCGGGCCCATTTTGTTATATCCGGGATTTGGTAAGCGGAACGACTTGGAGCAACACCCATCAACCGGTGAGATCTCCTGAGCGCCGTTACACCTGGAATTTCACCCCGGACAAGGCAGAGTTTCGGCGAAGGAGTGGACCGTGCGAGACGATCACGGAAATTGTCATCTCTGCGGAAGACGACGCAGAAATCCGGCGCGTGACTTTAGTGAACACATCGCGCAAAACATGCGAGCTGGAGCTGACGAGTTACTTGGAGCTCGCTCTTGCGCCGCATCGGACAGATCGCGCGCATCCCGCTTTCAACAAGCTCTTCATCGAAACTGAGTGGCTGCCGCATGGCGAGGCCCTAGTCGCCCGGCGCCGCCTCCGCGGTTCCGACGACCGGCCTGTTTGGGCTGCGCACCTCATGGTCCCAGAATCTTCCATCGAGGCGGCGGAATTTGAAACCGATCGCGCCCAGTTTCTCGGCCGGGGCCGCACGCTGGAAAATCCCGAAGCGCTCACCCGACATCTAACCAGCAGCATCGGCGCGGTGCTCGATCCGATCTTCAGCCTGCGCCGGCGCGTCACGATTCTGCCTAACCAACGATTTCAGTTCGCGCTCGTTACGGTAGTGGCAGACTCCCGTGAAGGGGTTGTCACATTGGCGGGGCGCTACTCTGAGTTTCACACTTGCGCGCGGGCTTTTGAGACCGCTTGGACCCATTCGCAGTTGGAGATGCGTCGGCTCCACATTCGCCGGGCCGATGTGCAAACCTTTCAACAACTGGCAGGCCTAATTATCTTTCCACAGGCCCAACTCCGACCGCCGCCGGCGCGTCTCGGCCGCCGCGCCGAGGGTCAGCGTGCGCTTTGGCGACAAGGCATTTCGGGGGATCTGCCGATCGTCGTCGTCATGATTGGCCACCTCCGTGACATGGAAGTCGTGCGAGAGATATTGACCGCGCATACCTTCTGGCATCTGCGCGGCCTGAAGCTCGATCTCGTTCTCGTGAGCGAGGAACTGCCGAGTTACGACGAACCATTAACCGGGCATCTACGTCGGCTCACCGAAGCGCAGGCGCACTTGACCGGTGTCGATCAACCCGGCGGCGTGTATCTCCGGTCGGCGACAAAAATTTCGAAAGAGGAGCTGATCGCACTCCAAGCGGCCGCGCGGGTGGTCCTGGTCGCAGCTCGCGGCACATTGCGCCAACAACTCGCCGCGACGGCACCCGCAGTTTCGAAACCGCGGCAGCTAATGCCTGGGCGCCAGTTCCGTGAAGAGCCCTCCGCACCTCTGCCTTTCATGGAACTGAAATACTTTAACGGCCTCGGCGGCTTTACCGAGCACGGGAAGGAATTCGTAATTTATCTGGGTCCAAGCACACGCACACCGCTTCCCTGGATCAATATCATGGCGAACCCTAGGTTCGGCGCGTTGGTTTCCGAGGCCGGCGCGGAATGTGTCTGGGGCCGCAATAGCCAGAACGATCGTCTCACGCCGTGGTTTAACGATCCGATCTGCGATCCACCCGGAACCGCAATCTACATCCGCGACGATGAGATCGGCGTCGCGTGGTCACCCACACCCCAACCGATTCGGGAGAAGGACGCCTATCGCGCGCGGCATGGTCAGGGCTATACAACGTTTGAACATAATAGCCACGCGATCGAACAACAGCTGCTCACCTTCGTGCCGGTCGATGATGCCGGGGGGCAGCCGGTGCGCTTGCAGCGGCTGCGTTTGCGCAACAATTCGTCGCGTCGACGAAAGCTGACTGTCACGAGCTACGCCACTCTCGTTCTCGGACCCGATCCAGAAGAAACCGGTATGCATATAGTTACGAAATGGGATTTGCAGAGCCAGAGCCTCTTTGCCCGCAACGCCTACAACCCGGAATTTTGCGATTGCATCACGTTTGCCACTTCGGCTCCAACGCCTGGTTCGTTCACCGCTGATCGCGCCGGATTCATCGGGCGTAACCACTCGCTGCGCGATCCGGCTGCGATGGGGCACGAACGATTGACCGGCGAGGTTGGCGCCGGCCTCGACCCTTGCGCAGCCGTGCAGGTGGTGATTGAGATTGAACCGGGAGACACCGCCGAGATGACTTTCCTTCTCGGCCAGGCGGACGACGAAGAAAAAGCGCGTGGACTCGTTACTCGCTTTCGCGATCCCGCCAACGTCGAAGCCGCGTTCCAGGAAACCCGCCATTGGTGGGACCGGCTCCTAAGCACGATCGAAGTGGAAACACCAGAGCTTTCCACGAACCTTCTGCTCAACCGCTGGCTGCTTTATCAGACTCTCAGCTGCCGAGTCTGGGGCCGCTCGGCCCTTTATCAATCGAGCGGCGCTTACGGGTTCCGCGACCAGTTGCAAGATGTCATGGCTCTCGTGCACGCTGCGCCACACTTGGCTCGCCAGCACATCCTGCGCGCGGCCGCACGGCAATTCGTGGAAGGTGATGTGCAGCACTGGTGGCATCCAGAATCTGGCGCCGGCGTCCGGACGCGGATCAGTGACGATCTTCTCTGGCTTCCCTTCGTCACCGCGCATTACGTTCGCACCACCGGCGACGCCGAGATCCTCGAGCAGATGGTTCCATTCCTCGACGGCAAACCATTGGAGGAACAACAGACCGAGAGTCTTTCCATTCCGGTCGCTTCCGCCACGCAAGGTTCTCTGCTCGAACATTGTCGGCGGGCCATAGCGCGCTCTGCCACTGCCGGTCCGCATGGGTTGCCTTTGATCGGAGCTGGTGATTGGAACGACGGCCTTAATCGCGTCGGACTGGGCGGCAAAGGCGAAAGCGTCTGGCTCGCATGGTTTGAGATTTGTGTGCTCAGGGATTTCGCCGAATTGCTTGAACTGCGGGAGTATCACGACGAAGCGCGGGCCTGCCGGACCCGTACCGCCAAGCTCGCAACGATCATTGACGCCCAGGCTTGGGACGGAGCCTGGTATCGCCGTGGATATTTTGACGATGGCACCCCTTTAGGATCAAAGGAGTGCATCGAAGCGCGAATCGATTCGATTCCGCAAACCTGGGCAACGATCTCCGCCGCAGGGAATCCAGATCGCATTGAGGTCGCGCTGCGATCGCTTGAGGAAAATCTCGTGCGTGAAGCCGACGATCTAATTTTGCTCTTTACTCCGCCTTTCGACAAGACCACCGCCGACGTTGGCTATATCAAGGGTTATCCTCCCGGCGTGCGGGAAAACGGTGGCCAATACACGCATGCCGCCACCTGGGTGGCCATGGCTTTTGCCCGCCAGGGCGATGGCGATAAAGCCGTCCGACTTTTGCGGATGCTGAATCCGGTCGAGCACGCCAGGGACGAGAAGGATTGCGAACGCTACAAGGTCGAGCCCTACGTCATACCGGGGGACGTTTACTCATTAGCCGGCCACGTCGGGCGCGGTGGCTGGACGTGGTACACGGGGGCCGCGGCTTGGACCTATCGTGTCTGGCTCGAAGAAATTCTGGGATTCCAACGCCGCGGTGACACGCTCACGATCGATCCGGTCATACCGAAAGATTGGCCTGGCTTCCGTTTGCGATACCGTTTTCAGAACACCGTTTATCGCATCGCGGTGGAGAATCCAGACCACTGTTCCGAGGGTGTCGTCCTGATGGAATTGGATGGAGTCGCGGTAGCCGACAAAATCGTGACGTTGCGTGACGACGCCCTGCCCCACGAGGTGCGTGTGGTCCTGGGAACCAAACCGTCGACGTGAGGATTATCACACGGGGGCCGTGCTGTTCCATTGCGCGACTGTGACCAGAGCGATTTCGCTCGCACGCTGATTGTAAGCTTGCTTACGCTACCGCGATAAATTGAGCATGACGAGACAAGACGTCACTCGACCTGTTTTTCTACCGGTGGTCATCGGCACGCCGCGACAGGGTCGCTTGACCGAGCCTGCCGCCAATTTCGTTTTCGGCGAGGTATCAAAACGCAGCGATATCGACACGGAGTTGATCGACATCCGGAAAATTCCCATCCGAATGGATGACGCCGGCGAAGCGCTTAAGGACAGTGAGTTCTCCGCCACTGTCGCTCGCGCCGATGGCCTGATTCTCGTTGTTCCGGAATACAATCACAGTTTTCCAGGGCTGCTGAAACATGTGCTCGATACAAACCTGAAAGAATACATTCACAAAGCCGTCGGCGTTTGCGGCGTGTCTGCCGGCCCATTCGGTGGCGCGCGCATGATCGAGAGTTTGCTGCCGGTCCTGCGGGAGCTTGGATTGGTAACGATTTTCTGGGACGTCTATTTCGGTACAGCGGGAAAACTGTTTGATTCCGCGACTGGCAAAATCACCGATCCAGCTTACAGCCGTCGCGTGGAAAAATTTCTGAACGAATTAGTCTGGATGGCGCGTGCGCTGCGTCATGCGCGCGAAAGTCTGCCCGCGGCGTGACTGCGCAGACGCGCAGCGTTCAATGAGTCTTGCGGCGGGTCCTGAAGCGGGCCAGGTAGAAAATCATCACTCCTGCGATCGGCACCCCAATCAGTGGCCGATAGTCGTGTCGTGTGAGTACATTCACCAGATCGCCAATCATATTGATGAAGAGGATAGCTATCGCCAACGGGACGCCCCACAGCCTTTCATGCCACAGACCGATGGCTGCCAAAGCGCATCCAGTCCCGACCGTTAACATGAGCAGGACCGACCAGCTCCCAAGCGATTGAAATGCAAGACGCGCGTCGGGATTGAGATTCCATAGCGAATCCAGCTTTGTTCCGGGGAAAACGAGTAATACGATCGCGAGAATGCACATCATCGCCCCAAAGGCGAAGAACGCTGCGAACCAGTAAAGCGGTTGTAACTGTTTCAAGAGGGCGTTGCGTGTCGCCCCGGAATTATCCGATTACCGCACCGCACTCCAGTTTGCGAACCACCGTGTCGAAGCATCTTCCAAAATAGCCTCCGGATTTCGAAATCGGTAGCTTATCCGCAACGGCCACCTCATACTGCGGTTAAGAGTCAATTGAGCTAACGATGCGAGATAGAATTTCGAATCTCGAATTTCGAAAAATCAAGCCTGCGTATGACGAACGTAATGTTTCTCGACGCCTTTTGGGAGCAGACGTTTTCGGCCGCGTTGCCGGCGGCGCGCGAGGATTGCGCGGCCGCCCTTTGTCCGCATCCGCGCACGAAAGCCGTGCTGCCGTTTCCGTGTTCGCTTGGATGGCTGGTAAGTGCGTTTCATAAAACCGAGAATGAGCCCGGCACGATTTAGGAGCGGTTACAGTAGGGGCGGGTGTGGCATTGTCAACGCTGCCAAGGCTCCAGCACGGCAGCCGCGAAAAGGTGTTTATTCGTGTCCATTCGTGGCTACAGCTGGTAGTAATTTACAAGATTGCCAGAACAACCGATTTTTGGAATAACCGAGGGCGTGCGATGAGTGAGCAAGAAAACATCGTGATCGAGCCGGCAACCGAGGCCGACTTGGATGAGTTGTCGGCAATGCTGGTCGAATTGTTCGCCCAGGAAAGCGATTTTAGGCCGGACAAGCACAAACAGATTCGCGGTTTGCGCCTCATTTTCGAACAGCCCAGCCGAGGACGCGTTTTCGTGTTGCGACGCAACGGCGCGATCGTGGGCATGATCAATTTGCTCTTCACCATCAGTACTGCCGAGGGCGGCTTTGTCATGCTGCTCGAGGACCTGGTCGTCCACAAAGAATATCAGGCGAAAGGCTACGGATCGAAGCTGCTCAACCACGCCATCGATTTTGCGAAGAAGAAAAATTTTCTTCGCATTACGCTGTTGACTGACCGGCCTGAAAATGTTGCGCAGGAATTTTTCCGACGTCATGGCTTCGTTGAGTCTTCGATGATTCCGATGCGCCTGTGGATCACGCCGCAGACCGAGCAGACGGAACAAAATACGTGACGAGGTGTAGTGGCAGCCGTGCCGGCTGCAACCTTCCAGAACGCAGGCGACACGCCTGCCTCTACAGATCTTTCTGGCCGATCCAGGCGTTTAATTGAGTAGTGAGCCGTCGTTTGAATTCTGCGCGAAACTGAATTTCATCGATGGCTTTCGCCACTTCCCGGGCGCTTTCCAGAGGCAAATCATTCTTTGCGTATGTTTTTAACTCATCGGCACGCGAGTCATCAGAGAAAAACGTGAACAGGGCGGGCGCGTAGCGGTTTGAACCTGCCGCATCGGTTTTGGCGAGCAGCGCTTTCATGTTTGCTGTGGCAAATTCCCAGGCAATGTCCGGATGATCGCCATCTCGCGCGACTCTTGGAACAAGGAACGTCGCACGGCTTGTTGGCAACTCGTCGGTGAGCGCAATGGAAAGCGTTTTCTTCACCAGCTTTGGATCGGTCGCGCCCGCAAGCGCATTGTAATAATTTTGTTTTTCCTCAATGCTCGTCGTTCTCACGCCAAGCTCGTGCAGCTTCGTCCAAGTTTTTTCATCGGCGTAGCGGCCGACGATCGCAAAAATCGCGGGCCGCAGATCGGGCGCAAGCGACGCCGGGTTTGCCAGATATTTTTCGAAACGTTCGCGACAACCCGCGACAATTTCCGGATCATTTAGATCTCCAAGCGCCTCGATCAAGCTGGCGCGCAGATTCCCAGTCGTGGGCGGCTCGCCTTGTTTCGGGTCCCAGCTCAGTGTCTCAAATGTTGGACGTAAAAGCGATCGAGCGTAGCGCTGAAACTTTTCGCGTTCAGGATTCCTGACGAGCAGACCATTGATGAAATCCAGCACATTGACGATCTGTTCGCGTTCGGCGATGTCCGTGGAAGCGGGCAATTTCTCAACCAACCCAAAATAGAGCGAGACCGGCGCGCGATCGGCCTGCACCAGAGCCCACGCATCGCTGAGAAGGTTTACGCGATCTTCAGCGCCAAGCTGCGGCAAAGCTTGCAACAATAAAATCCAGGATGGCTCATCATATTCGACGCGATAATTTCCAGCGCCCCTCACATTCAACTTGAGCGCGCGATTTGCGGGAATGTTTTCCAGAACGTCTGTTTTGCTGCTCATCAACAAACTCGCAGGCGCTTCTCCGATGACAGAATACGTCAGCGGGATCTTCCACTCTAGCAGTGGCGCGTTTTTGAAATTCACGGTGAAACGCCCCTGTGTGAGCCGAACCTTCCCGCCTGCTTCTCGCTTAACTTTCACGACTGGAAATCCGGGCTGCTCCGTCCAACCAGCTGCGATCTCGGCCACTGGTTTCTTCGAAGCTTCCGAGAGCGCATTCCACAAATCCGCAGTGGTCGAGTTAGAATATTTCCGCGCGGCAATGTACCGGCGAATTCCATCGCGGAAAACATCTTCGCCAAGAAAACTCTCCAACATTCGCAGAAACGATTGGCCTTTTTTGTAGGTGATGTCATCGAAAGCACTATTGGCTTCCGCCTCCGTTGCGATGCGCTGGTGAATCGGGTGGGTCGTCGACCTCGCGTCACCTTCCATCGCTTGCTCTTTGGCAATGCCGACACGCCGGGTCGGATCGCGCGGCAAATTGCGCCGCAGCCAGACCTCCCACTGCGGATTAAAATGTGCAGTGCATTTACTGCCCATCCATGATGCGAACCCTTCGTTGAGCCAGAGATTGTCCCACCAGGCCATGGTTACCAGATCACCGAACCATTGATGCGCCATCTCGTGCGCGAGCACTTCGTAGATGTTTTGCTTCGTCTCTGCGGAGGAGCTTTTCGAATCAAACAGAAGCCCAGATTCGTAGTAAGTGATGCCGCCCCAATTTTCCATCGCGCCACCGAAACCACCCGGCAAAGCGATTTGATCCAGCTTCGGCAATGGATACGGCACACCGAAATAGTCGTTGTAGTATTGCAAAATCTGCGCCGTGGCTTCTAGCGCGTAGCGGCCTAGTTCTGCTTTGCCCTTGGTTGCGATCACACGAATCTGCGTTGGGCCGCTTCGCGATTGGATGAGATCGAGTTCGCCGGCGATGAAGACATTCAGATAACTCGACATCGGCGGAGTGGCGGAAAAACGCACCTCTTTCCCGCCATCTATTTCTTTTTCACTGTCGACAGGCATATTCGACACAGCGAGCCAGTTCTCCGGCACAACAACGGTCAATTGAAAACGCGCGCGAAAGGCCGGTTCATCCCAGCAGGGAAAAAATCGCCGGGCGTCGGTCGCTTCGAATTGAGTTCCCAGCATGATTTTCTGTGCGCCGCTGCCTTGCTCCTGATACCGCATGTAGAAAAGGCCCTGCCCCTGCTGATTGATTTTGCCCGAGAAACCAAGCGCGAGTGTGTGATCTCCCAGCGAAAGCTCTGACGTCAATGCGAGCGTTATGAGTTCCTTTTCCTTGTCGACCTCGAGCGCAGACTTAGGCAGTACCTGGCCGTCGAGAGACGCTTCGGTGATCTCGAGCTCGACCGCATTCAGCACCAGCTGATGAACCGGACTGCGCACCTTCAGCTTCACCGTTTCTGCTCCGGTGAATGTGAACGCATCGATGTTCGGAATAATCCGAATGGAGTAATCAGTCGGAACAACCTCTTTCGGCAATTTTCCCGGAGTGTCCTTGAAGCTGAATGGCTTTTCCGCGGTCATGGTCACGGGAAAGATAACGAAGAACAGCGCTGCCAGAAAAGGAAACAGGACACGCATTGGTGGCACTAAACAGCGCACGTGAGTTTTTGCACCGGTAGATGGTCCTCGCCGGCGCGGCCGCCGGTCGCGCCCTACCATCTATTGCACAACCAATACCAGCAGCAATTGTCCGCTGCCGACTTGTGGACCTTTGATCACCAACGGGCTGCGCTTGCTGAGCTTGGCATCTGTTTCAAGCAAGAGTTCTTTCTCTTTATAAAGTTTGAGGTCCAAAACGTACCCTGCTTCAGTCTCGCCGCGCGCGTCGACATGCAGTCCAAAAAACTTGCTAGTCGCAAGCCAATCTTCCTGGCCAGTCTTGAGTGTCTTTTGCGATTGGCCGATCACCTGAAATTGGTTGTAGCCGAAAAACCTTTTCAGAGATCCCTCGATCCGCGTCAATTCCGGAGGAATCCGTTGTGGTTGTGCGACGTTTTCCGCAATGACAAGTCCACTCCAGACAGTCTCTGCGGCCGTTACCTCGGGTGCCGCACAGATGATGAGGGCAACAACAGGAACTAAGTACGCCGACAAGCGACCCATGAGCAATTATTTGGCCGCGTAATCGGCCGGCAAACTTTGCAATCCCTCTGTCCAAAGCACCGTTACGCGTTCTTGTTTTACCTCAAAGATTGAGACAGTCGCATCTGGGCTGACGACGGGATCAACCCGGGCGTTTAGAATTTGGGTAAGGTATTGTGATTCCTCGGCCGGCTTTTCGTTCTGCATGACGAGAAACGTACAAACCAAAAAGAGAGCCAGCGACACGGTGCCCATCCATAACAGGCGAGGAATTGTCCACCATGAGGAGTTTTTTCTGCGGCGGACGGCGGACGCCCGAGACCGCTCGCCTGTTTCCTGTTCGATCCTTTCGCGGAGCTGGTGGCTAAAAAATTCTTCATTTGTTAGAGTCCGCGCTCCCAGTTCGCGCTTCAAAAGCTCGCCAACTTTTCTTGCCTCCGCTCTTTCCGCTTCAGCGGCAGCTCTGTCAGGAAGCGAGGCCTCGAATTCCAATAATTCTCGCCCGGTGAGCTGGCCGTCGAGCCAGGCGGTCCATTTTTCCTCAAACGTTTTCATAAACGTCCCTCAGTAAGTTTTGCAACTTCTTGCGTGCATAAAACAGACGCGACATCACCGTGCCAATTGAGCACCCCAGAGCTTCTGCAATCTCGTGGTATTGCATGTCTTCGAGCTCCTTCATCAAAATGACCGCCCGGTGTTCGGGCGAGAGCTGATCGATTGCTTGCTCGATCCGAGCGCGAATTTCGCCTCGTTGCATCATCTCGTACGGCAACGCTTCCGTTTTGGGAACCGTTTTGGAAGCCGGATCAACTTGCCTCAACTGAATCGCATCATCGAACTCGGCGCCTGCGCCTTTGATGTGCTTTTTTCGCAGCCAATCGATCGTCACGTTCATAACGATCCGATAAATCCAGGTGTAAAAGGATGAGCGTCCGCGAAAGCGCTCAATTGACTTCCATGCTTTTAGGAAGCTGTCTTGAGCCAGGTCCCAGGCGTCCTGCTCATTATGAACCATGTTGTAAATCATGCTGAATACGCGTGTCCGGTAGCGGGTTACCAGCTCGTCGAATGCCTCGGTGTCACCGACCTGACATCGTCTCACTAGGTCTAATTCCGATACATCGGCCTGAGCCGGAGTCGCTTCCGTTTGCATGATTGGACGGAGCCCGCCCTTATTTCATTCAACTGCGATAACCTTCAGAGCCGAACCGGCGACGCCATTCGCCGCGATATTCACCCATCAGGGTAATAATTCCGTCCCGCACCTGAAAGAGTCGTTGCTGCAGAACCGCATATTGTGAATGGGTGATCTGCCCGGCGGGTTTCCGCAGTTGGGCTGCCGCCTCCATGGAAACGGTAATGGCCTTCAACGCGCGCTTTAGATACGCGATGGTCATTCCAATTTCGTCGAGGCTATCACCACTCAATGCTGCTGCCAGCTTGGCACTGGCGAGCGCTGCGTGCGTAGCCAGTTTGACTGCTGCCGGTTCGCTCTGGAGCGAAGCATTTTGATCGAACAGTTGATCGATCCAAATGGTGAGCGCGAATGCAGCGCGATACAGGTCGTGTTCCTCAAAGACCTCCGACGACCTGCTAGTATTCTCGAGGTCCCTCTCCTCCTGTTCGCTCACGTCGTCATCCAGCAACGCATCGACTTCGGCGCCCCAATCCTTGGCGTCCAACAATTGCGTCCAACCCATTTCGCGGGCGATGATCTCGTCGCGTTCAGGATCATCGAGGTAGGTTTCTAGCAATTGCATGTACTTTTCAGTCTTGCCGTCCTGCTGCTGAAGAAAACGCTCCCACTCGTACTCATCCCAGATGCCCTCGGGCTTGCCCTCGTACTCAGCCATACCCGACTAAACGCGAGCTTCGCGGTACACGCAAAACTTTTTGGTGGCAGAGCGACAGTTTTTGACCGCCGGATAGATCACCTCCCTCCGTCCAACGCCTGCTGCACTACGGCGTGACAGGAAGAGCCCCGCTGGAAAATTCGCGCTTCGTTTGCGACCGCAGTTGTTCGCGAAGCTGCTCCTGAAGCTCGCCAACCCGAAGAGATTTGAACTCGGTTTTTTCCGCGTTCGTCACAACGAAATCCATCGAACACCGCGGGTTGCATCAAAGATATGCGAAGTTACGTTCGTCTCTGTGAGGAAACGCTTTGCAACCCGCACAGTGTTGGTTTTCGTGATGGCATCGCTGCTCTCTGCCTGTGCGTCATCCGATGAACCAACAACCGGTGAATCGTCGACCTCTCAATCTAGCGCGACTGTTCCTGGAGAAAAAATGTCGGATGAGGGACGCTTCGCTCCTGGGCCGCCCGGATCTAGCGGAAGCGTCCATTGGTGAGTTGGCGCCATTACAATTCCGCTTAGCGCCTTTAACGCTTCAACCCCGAAAGCTTTCGGGGGCTCGCGAAATGCAAGAGCGCTTCATGAACGCCGGCGCCACAGTCTTTCTGCGCGACGTAACCGCCCGCCTTGCGCACCGCATCTTGTACTTCATCAATTGCGTTGGCCGGGCAGGACGGCATCGCGGCGACTTTGCCGTCCAACATTGAGATGTCGTTATGATGGTCGCCCGCGGCGAAAATGTTTTCTCGCGGAATCTCCAGTAGGCGCGCCAGCTCGGCGAGCGCCGCGCCTTTGTGGTAATCAGCGTGACAAAAACGCAGATAAACTGTGTTCCGTTGGTAATCCAAGTTCGGGTGTTCGGCTCGCGCCCTTTCGATAAACTCGACGATCCGCTCCATTTCTTCATCGCTCTCTGCCACAAGTCCCTCGAGACGTTGGGCGTCGTAAATAAGACGCGCTTTCGTGTTTTGGTTCACGAAATCCACGACTTCGGCAAGGACCGAGTTAGCCGAAGAAAACAATTCGGCGTGATCTCTCGCACACCGCTCGTTCCAATCCCCAAATGGCTCCCATTGGTCTCCATTTTGCCCCGGGCGAAAAACATCGCGCTCGGTTGTGAGGATGAAGTCTGGGCGGATCGGAAATGCGAAATCAGCGAACCCGGATTCGAGTAGGTCAACGGAACGACCCGTGTTTATCGCCCAGATCGCGCCAGCCTTCTGCAATTCGCGAATCAATTCCATGCACTGCGCATCCAGAACTGGTTCGCTAACGCGCGACACGAGTGTGCCATCGAAATCGATGCTCAGCAGTTTGATCGGTGAATGCATCTGGAGACAATCTAAGAATTCATGTTCAACGCGCAATTCACTACGATTGGAGGTCAGGCTTCTAGCCTGACTCGGCAGGCAGGCATCCTGCCTGCCATACTTTTGAACAGGCTGGAAGCCTGCTAGCCGAGACAGGCTGGGAAGCCTATCTTCCACTTATGAAATCGGCTTACGAACTGGCGATGGAACGGCTCGAGAAAGCGTCGCCGTCGCTTTCTCTCACTGAAGATCAGAAGAAAGAACTCGCGGAGGTTGATTCCGTGTATCGAGCGAAAATCGCCGAGAAGGAACTCTTTCTGAGAAGTCAGATTCAGAAGGCGCAGGGGGCGGGTAAATTCGAGGAAGTGGAATCTCTGGAAAAGCAGCTTGGATCGGAAATCCAGCGATTACAGGAGGAGTGCGAAGCGAAGAAGGAAAAACTGCGCGCCGAATTTGGAGAGTAGCGCGGCGCCTTTGTCTGGGGAGCGCAGGCCACCAGCCTGCACGTCTCGGCAGCTTGCCGAGACCGGGAAATGGCGTCGCCTCAGAGATGTGTGTCCAAAGGGTGTTGTCGGCAGGGCTGCCGGCAACTACAGGCTGGCAGCCTGTGCTCCCCAGAAGTGCACGAGACCTACTCTCGAAGCCGGCGATACTCAGCGAAATTTGCGTGCTCCCGAACCCTATGGAAGATCCTTCGCGTCGCTCAGGATGACCGTGATAAAGAAGTTGACGGTTCAGCATCTTCCACGTGCGCACCGCCCTGATGGCGCCTCGGCAAGTCGGGGTCTAGAAATCCCAGCATGTGTGCTCGCTTTATTGTGCGGACGCCTTCCTGCTTCTGTAAATCGGCGATGCTTTGGTGGAACTTTTCCATTTTCGTCCAGTGAACTTTGGGCCGGAAATGGTGTTCGGCGTGGTATCCATTATAAAAGAAAAGCCAGTTATAGATTTTTCCATAGCTGCTGACGCCCCACGCAATCGGCTTGTCGGGGTTCGCGCCGTAATGACGGTAATAGCCGTTCAAGTAGCTGAAGCAATGGCCTAGATACCAAAACGGCAGGAAATAGAAAATCACGTAACGCCAGTTGAACACAAACATGGTGAGCAGCGTGATCGCGAACGCCGCCAACTCGAGATTTCCCCAGAACACATCATTGTTGCCGCGTTTGCGCAGTTCCTTACGAATCGCGCCGACATCGTCGCGGAAGAAACTGAGAAAAACGTAGCTCCATGCACTTTCCGGTTCGCCGTCGTGCCCATGGCGGTAGATGGACAACCAATCGATTGTATCACCCTTTTCATCCTGTCGATCCGAATTCCCTTTGTGGTGCTGCATGTGGACGCCGTCGTACAGCGTCTGCGAAAAGCAACACGCGATCGACTGCGTGACTCCAAACAGCCGGTTCAGCAATTTCGAGCGGAAGAACGGATTATGAATGAAATTGTGCCCCACCCCGTTGATGTTTGCGTTGACCATCAGCGAATAAATGAAGCCAAGAATCAACATCACCCATAGCGGCGCGTCCGGGTAAAGGAAGAAGAGGCCGAGGAAATAGGCGAGATGAAAGAGGCCCGCCGCGGCCGGAACAACGTCCCAGCGCGTATGCGCGAAGAGCTTTGAGTTGGTAATTGGGCGTTCTATTCGAATCGCGTTCGCATTCATCGGGGAAAACCTCGAATAGAAACTATTCGCCAAAGAAATCGCACCTGGCAAGTTTTGATGATTGCCAACGCCGTTTCCCACCGCCTAAGTTAGGCGCTCCCAATGTTCGCTCTTCAGCCAGAACTAAAAGTTTTCTCCGGCTCAGCGAACCGCGATTTGGCCGACCGGATTTGCAAATACATCGGTGTCCCGCTTGGCCGGGCGATCATCAGCTCGTTCCCGGATGGCGAGACTTACGTGAAAATCGAGGAGAATATTCGCGGGCATGACGTTTTTATCATTCAACCGACCTGTCCACCAACCAACCAACATTTGATGGAGTTGCTGATCATGGTGGACGCAGCGCGCCGGGCCAGCGCGGATCGGATTACCGCCGTGATTCCATTTTTCGGATACGCGCGCCAGGACCGCAAAGATCAGCCGCGTGTGCCTATCACGGCTAAGCTCGTGGCAAATTTGCTGCACGCCTCGGGCGTGAGCCGGGTGCTTACAATGGATCTGCACGCGCAGCAGGTGCAGGGCTTCTTCGACATTCCGGTCGACCATCTCTATTCGCTGCCCGTGTTGATCAAATATCTGCGACAGCAGCTCACTGGGAAAACGACGGTCGTTTCGCCGGACCTAGGTGGACTCAAGATGGCTTCGGCGTACGCGGAAGCGTTGCGCGCAAATCTGGCTATCGTGGCAAAGGAGCGCCGCAGCGCGACAGAGACCGAGGCGGCGTATCTGATCGGCGAAGTGGAAGGCAGCGACGTTCTTCTCGTTGACGACCTCACCGAAACAGCCGGCACGTTGACTTCTGCGGCTGAGCTTTTGAAAAAGCGCGGGGCACAGAAAATTTACGCTGGCGTTTCGCATGCTGTTCTGGTGGACATGGCGATCCAACGTTTGCAAAAATCGAAAATTACGGAATTAGTAACCACCAACAGCACGCCGGTCCGTCCGGTGGATGGCTTTAAGATTACGGTGCTGTGCGTCTCCGAGCTTCTCGGGGAAGGCATCAAACGGATACATAACGACGAGTCTGTGTCGTCGCTGTTCAACATCGAGAACGAAAAAAATGGCAAAACAAGTTAAGCTTAAAGCAGAACCACGGACGAACGTGGGACGATCTTCCGTGCGCAAACTCAGAGCGCGTGGATTGATTCCTGCGGTCATCTACGGGGGCAACGATAAACCGCAGCCGTTGCAAGTCGCTACGCGCGAGATCAACGCCATGATGAGCCACGCTTCTGGAGAAAACATTCTGGTTGAACTGGAAATTTCCGGCGAAGGATCAAGTCGCACTGCGCTCGTGCAGGAGGTGCAACACTCGCCCGTCGGTGGTGAAATTCGTCATGTGGACTTTCACGCCGTCTCCATGGACCAGATGATTCAAGCCGAAGTTCCCCTGGAACCGGTCGGCATACCAGTGGGCGTCAAAACTTTCGGTGGATTGCTTGAGCAAAGCTTGCGCGCGCTGGCAATTGAATGTCTTCCGGGCGATTTGCCAGATCGCATTACCGTGGACGTCTCGCAATTGAACATTGGCGATTCTATTCACGTTCGGGACATTCAATTCCCGCCTGGGGTCACGCCAAAAGTGCAGCCCGATCTCACGGCATTTTCCGTGGTCGAGCCCCTCGTTGAAGAAGAGCCGGTTGTCGCTGAGGCCGAAGCGGCAGCTGCCGGACCGGAAGTGATCACCGAGAAAAAGGAAGAGGGCGAAGCTGCCGCGCCCGCTCCGGGTGGAAAGGAAAAGGCTCCAAAAGAAAAGGAGCAGAAGAAATAGCGTCATCCCGAGCGGAGTGCAGCGAAGTCGAGGGAGCCCGTGAACCATTTTTGTGTACTTCACCGGGATTCTTCGATTTCTTTCCGCTGTGCTTCACTCCGCTCAGAATGACGACAGAAAGCATGATTCGCTTGGTCGCCGGTCTCGGAAATCCCGGCCCCGAATACGCGGCTACGCGTCACAACATCGGGTTCATGGTTGCCGATCAGTTCGCCGCGCAAGTTGGATCGACATGGGAAAAGTCGTCAAAGTGGGACGCGCTTTTAGCAAAATGCAGTTCCGTTCTTCTCCTCAAACCGATGAGCTTCATGAATCGGAGTGGCCATCCGCTTTTTGCGGTGGCGCAGTTTTACAAAATCGAGCCCCAGCAAATTCTGGTCGTCCTCGATGATCTTGCGTTACCGGTGGGTCGCTTGCGCCTGCGAGCGCGCGGCGGGTCGGGTGGACACAACGGCCTCGAATCTATTATCATGCAATTCGGAACTGAGGAGATCCCGCGCTTGCGCATCGGGATCGGCGAAGCGCCGCGCGAGGGATCAGTCGATTACGTATTGAACCGATTTTTCGATGAGGAGAAGCCTCAGGTTAGATCGACAATCAATCGCGCAGTGGAAGCTGTGAAATGCGCGATTGACAAAGGCCTCGTTTCCGCGATGAACACTTTCAACAAAACCGAATCCGAAGAAACATGAACCGCCGCTACGAAGCTCTGCTGGTACTGAATGCTCAGGGCAAAGAAGATACCGTCAGGGAAATTATCGATCGACTCGAATCGGAGTTTCAAAAAGAAGGAGCTCAGATCGAACAGGTGCAAAAAATGGACAAGCGCCACTTTTCGTACGTGGCCGGCGCGCTGGATTCCGGATATTATGTGAACTTTGTTTTCAATGCCGATCCGACACTGGTCGCGAAGCTCCGGGCGAAGTTTAAGCTCGATCCGGATGTGTATCGCCAAAGTTTCGAACGTTTGTCCGAGAAGAAAGAGAAGCCGGCGAAAAAGGTGGCCAAAGAAAGATGATTTCGCTATAAGGCGAACATGGCCAGCTTTAACAAAGTTATTCTACTTGGAAATCTCACCCGCGATCCCGAAGTGCGTTACACGCCCAAGGGCAGCGCAGTCTGCGATCTCGGCATTGCCGTCAACCGTGTTTACACCACTGATAGCGGCGAAAAACGTGAAGAAGTTACTTATGTGGATGTCGTGCTCTGGGCGCGCCTCGCGGAAATCGCTGGCGAATATCTGAAAAAGGGGCGGCCAGTTTTCATCGAAGGCCGTTTGCAAATGGACAGTTGGGACGATAAACAGACTGGGCAAAAGCGAACAAAGCTACGCGTCGTGGGCGAGAGCATGCAGTTGCTAGGGGGTCGTCCCGGTGGAGCTGGTGGCGGGGCGGAAACGACTGGAGACAATCGACAAGCGAGCGCACCTCCCAAACCACAAGCCCCCGCCCAGTCAGACGAGGACGAGATCCCGTTTTAGGGAGAGCCAGCCGCACTTAAACTGCAGAAAACCGGCGGACCACAGACATTTTGCAGCGTGAAACGAAAAATGAGCCGGAGCCGTATCGCGGCGCGCAAAGAAAGCGTGCCACCGAAACCTCCCTCAAGACACAGCTTCGTCGAAAAGTGGTGGGGGCAGTTTAAGCAACCGAGTCCCGATCCGTCCGATCCACGGCTCACGTATTTGTTACGCAAGTACGTTCACAATCGTTGAACGCTGCAGCCATTTTTCCGCTATCGTCGCGCACGCCCACGCAGCGTTTGCCATCCCATCGTGTAATGGCGCTGTCATGTTGAGCGAAGCGAAACATCTCAGTATTTGCGGGGGCTCTCGGGAAAGGATTCAGAGATCCTTCGCTTCACTCAGGATGACAGCGATAGGGAAATGAACGCGACTGAAGCCTGCATTGCGCTCAACATGCTGCCGACTGTCGGACCGGTGCGTCTGCGCAAACTGCTGGAGGTTTTCAAGGAACCGCAAGAAATCCTCCGGGCAAAACGCGGCGAGCTTCGCAAAGTAGAAGGAATCGGCAACGAGGTTGCGGACCAGATTTCAAGCTGGGAATCGACTGTCGACCTGACCGCTGAGCTGCAACGGGTACGCGATTTTGGGGCGAGCGTTATCACCCAGGAATCGCCGTCGTATCCGAGGCCATTGCGCGAAATCCATGCGCCACCCATCGTGCTTTACGTTTGGGGCGAACTGCAGGAGCGCGATCATCATGCTATCGCGATTATCGGTGCGCGGCGCACAACACATTACGGAATGGAGTCGGCAAAGAAGTTGGCTTATCAAGTGGCTTACGCGGGATTGACCGTTATCAGCGGACTCGCCCGCGGAATCGATACTGCCGCGCATCAAGGCGCGCTCGCAGCAAAAGGACGCACGATCGCAGTAATCGGCTCTGGGTTAGCCAAGCTCTATCCGCCCGAGAACGCCGCGCTGGCCGAAAAAATCCGAAACGGAAATGGCGCAATCGTGTCTGAGTTTTCAATGGAAATTGAGCCAGATCGACAAACCTTTCCGATGCGCAATCGAATTATTTCCGGCTGGAGCCATGGGATTCTCGTCGTGGAGGCCGGTTTGAACAGCGGCGCTTTGATCACCGCAGCGCAGGCGCTGGAACAAGGCCGATCGGTTTACGCAGTGCCCGGGCACATCAATGCGCCGAGTGCCATGGGATCGAACCGCCTCATCCAGCAGGGCGCCAAGCTCGTCATGGACGCCAGCGACATTCTGGAAGATCTGCAAGTTCTTCTTCCTGAAACAAAACCGTCGCCACAGGCCGCTGCGCGCGCGTTGCCGCCGCTATCCACCGAAGAACGGCGGGTGTACGACGCGATCGATGCGACCGAGACCTCGATTGACGATATCGCGGCGAAGAGCGAGTTGCCGAGTGCCGCTGTTTCATCGACATTGTTACAGTTGGAGCTGAAACGCCTGGTCAAGCAGTTGCCCGGAAAATATTTCGTTAAGCTGGGCTGAATCAAAGATTTTTTGGTAGGCGCGTCACTCCGTGCGCGCCGAACGAACGGCCGTGCAGAGGACTACCCGCCCTACCCGTTGCAAAGCCCCGCACTGCGCCATGCAAAACTGCTCTGACTTGCAAAAACGCTCTAACTGAGTTCGATTCCTGCCCCATGTCCAAATCCCTCATAATCACCGAGAAGCCTTCAGTCGCGAGCGATATCGCCAAGGCGCTCGGCGGCTTTAAGAAAGGCAAAGACTACTACGACAACGAGAGATACGTGATCTCGTGGGCGGTCGGCCACCTCTTTGAGCTCGCAGTGCCGGCTTCCATGAAAGAGCAAGACAAATGGGACATGAAGAAGCTGCCCATTATGCCCACGGAATTCGAGCTCGAGCCCGCGGACAAAATGAGCGGTCGCGTCAACGTTCTTCGCAAGCTCATCAGAGACAAAGACGTTTCCGATATTATCAATGCCTGCGACGCGGGTCGCGAAGGCGAATTGATCTTTCGCTACATCGTCCAATACGCCGGAACGAAAAAGCCGATCAAACGTCTCTGGCTTCAATCGATGACGCCTGAGGCCATTCGCGATGGGTTCGCGCGGTTGCGCAGCGACACCGACTTGCAGCCGTTGGCCAGTGCTGCCCGCAGCCGAAACGAGGCGGACTGGCTCGTCGGCATCAACGCTACGCGCGCATTTACGTTGCGGCTGAGCGGCGGCCGAGGAAGCACCGTCACGTCACTTGGACGCGTTCAAACGCCTACGCTGACAATCATCGTAGATCGGGAGAACAAGATTAAGGAATTTAAGCCGCGCGAGTTGCACGAGATCATCGGCACATTCCGCGCCGCTGCTGGCGAATATTCGGGTCGCTGGTTCGATGAAGCATTCCAAAAAGACGAAGATGAAACCGAGCGAGCAAAAAGATTGCTTGCCCGGCTCCAATTGAATTTGCCCGACGCTGAGCAGCGGCTTGACTCTGAATACGGATCGCTTTGGGAGGAGCATCGCGCTGCGCCGCGATTGTGGCATCGCGAAATCGCCGAGGCAATCCAGCGCAAGTGCAGTGGCAGCCAGGGCG
>Ga0193713_1000040_pt1 | contig 35549 bp, 30 predicted proteins | sample H3a2metaG_FD_143054 | JGI IMG/M metagenome (GOLD analysis project Ga0193713, IMG submission 143054) | Soil microbial communities from a riparian zone of the East river system, Colorado, United States - H3a2 | ecosystem: Environmental > Terrestrial > Soil > Riparian zone | place: USA: East River... | reverse complement strand
CAGGGATCAGCACGATCATTAGCCCTGCTTTCGGCGTGACGAGTCTTGGAGTCGCCGGCTTTGCCGATTGGGCAAACTACGGCGCGATTTGGCTGACATGGTGGCTCGGCGATGTAACTGGCGATCTTGTCTTCACTCCCCTAGTTCTCCTGTGGAGTGTTGCCTCAAAACGACGTTGGAATAAAAAGGAAGCCGCCGAAGTCGGCGCGCTCCTCCTGTTGCTGGTGCTGTTGAGCGGGGTGGTCTTTGGCGGATGGCCTGCCGTTTCCGCCCGAAATTATCCAATCGCTTTAATTTGCGGACCGGTTGTGATTTGGACTGCCTTCCGCTTTACGCAACGCGAAACTGCCACGGGAATTTTCATCCTGTCCGCGATCGCGGTGTGGGGGACGCTGCATGGCTTCGGCCCATTCGTCACGGAAACGGAAAATCAGTCGCTTCTCGCCGTGCAATGGTGGGCAGCCCTGCTGTCAATTACGGCCATGGCGCTTTCCGCCGGTATGGCCGAACGCCGGCGCGTTGAGGAAGAGCTTCAGCAACAAAAGGTAGTTGTGGAGACCGCCAACGGGACCAAAGACCATTTCCTGGCCACGCTTTCGCACGAACTTCGTACGCCACTCACTCCGGTCATTTCCGCATTGGAATCGCGTGAGACAGAGCCGGCGCAAACTGAGGAAGACAGGTCCGCGGAACCGAAGTCCGATCTGGAACCCGAGATCGCGCACCTTCTCTCAATCGACGTGGCTGGTTATTCCAAGCTATGGAACAATGAGCAGATTGAATTGCTGCAGGACCTCAATCAAATCGTGCGCAGCACCGAATGTTTTCGATCGGCGGAAGCAAGCGGCAAGCTCAATCGAGTGCCGACTGGAGACGGGATGGCACTCCTTTTTTTCCGCAGTCCGGAGGAGCCGGTGCGATGCGCGATGGAAATAAGCGGAGCCTTGCGAGATCATCCGCATATTCTATTGCGAATGGGGGTTCACAGTGGCCCTGTCAATAGAATCACCGACGTTAATGATAAAACGAACTTTGCAGGATCGGGAATCAATGTCGCGCAACGAGTGCTTGATTGCGGTGATGCCGGACACATTCTTTTGTCAGCGCATGTAGCGGAATATCTAGCGCGCTGGCAGCCGTACCTGCGCGATCTCGGTGAATGCGAAGTGAAGCACGGGCTGCGCCTGCACTTGTTTAACCTCTACAAGGATGGTCTCGGAAATCCACAAGTTCCTGGGAAACTCAGGCGCAGAAGAAGATGGAAGCAAGAATCGGACATAGTTCACCCAGTTAGCCTGCCCCGGCGGCCGAGGTCCCTGCTGGTACTTACTTTAGTAGTCGCTGCCCTCGCTATGGTGATTAGTTCTTTGACCTTTTTCCAGCGAGTATCACTGAGGATGACCCCATCGACTCCTCCCGAGGGGACGGCTAGCAAGGGCACGGTTTTGATTCCTGAAAAAAGTATTGCGGTGCTTCCGTTCGAAAACCGGAGCGAAGATAAAGCCAACGCCTACTTTGCCGACGGCATCCAGGAGGAGATTCTGAGGCGCCTCGCCAAGGTCGCGGACTTAAAAGTGATTTCGCGCACTTCCACGCAGCATTACAAAAGTACGCCCGAAAATTTGCCCGAGATCGCCAAGCAACTTGGCGTGGCCCACATCCTGGAAGGGAGCGTGCAGAAGAGCGGAGATGCGGTGCGCGTCAATGTACAGCTGATCAAAGCCGCCAATGATTCCCATCTTTGGGCCGATACCTTTGATCGTAAACTGACCGACATCTTTTCGGTCGAGAGTGAAGTGGCCAAAGCCATCGCCGACCAATTGCAAGCGAAACTCACCGGTCAGGAAGAGCAAGTCATCGCCGCCAAACCGACGGACAATCCTGAAGCTTACGATGCCTACCTGCGTGGGCTCGCTTATACACTGAAAGCTGCCGACACAACCACCAACGCCCTTGGCGCGCAGAAATATCTTAGAGAAGCGGTGCGCTTGGATCCGAAGTTCGCGCTTGGTTGGGCGCTGCTGTCATACGTTGATGCGGCCGGCTACCGCAACCAGGCTCTTCAACCAACGGTCGCCCTCCGGGAAGAGGCGCGGCAGGCAGCCGAAACCGCGCTGACTCTTCAACCCAATCTCGGCGAGGCACTGCATGCCAAGGGATATTACCACTACGCCTGCCTGAAGGATTACGACACCGCGGTGCGTTACTTTGAGCAAGCACGCCAGCTCCTGCCCAATAGCAGCCGGATTCTTGAATCGCTGGCCTATTTGGAGCGGAGGCGAGGCCAGTGGGACCGGAGCGAGTCGTACTTCAACGAAGCCGAGCGGCTCGACCCGCGCAACCTTCACCTACTCACCCAGCACGCGGTTACCTATTTCCAGCATCGTCGTTTACCCGAAGCACTGCGAAAGTTTGATCAGGTTCTCGATATTACGCCGGACGACCTCGATACCCTCGGCAACAAGGCGAGTATTGCACAAGCCGAGGGCGACCTGCCGCGGGCTGCTGCGCTCCTCGCTCCGCTCCGCCCGGGTGCCGACTCCAACGTGTTAGGAACACAAGTTTACCAAGCGATCCTGGAGCGCCGCCCTGCACCGGTCATTCCTCGGCTAAAGGAAATACTAGCCAAGCCCGATCCAGCGTTGGGTCTTTCCAATGGCGAGCTGCGCTTTTTTTTAGGCTGGGCGCAGGAAGTCGCCGGCGACCATGCCGCCGCCCAGGAAAGTTGGCGACAAGCGCGCAGCGAACTGGAACCTTTCCTCAAAGAACAGCCGGAAAATTATTACCTCATTGGAGATCTCGCGCTCGTCAATATGGGTCTCGGTGACAAAGCCGCCGCGTTGGCTCTGTCGGAACGGGCCATCGCCGTGAATCCGATCGAGAAAGACCCCTTGACTGGTCCTTGGTCGCTCGAGATCCTCGCCCGAGTGGCGGCGCAGATGGGAGAGCCCGACCGCGCCATCGCCGCTTTACAGAAACTACTCTCGATCTCGTACGCGGGCGCTTTCCCTGCGGGCCCGCTCACTCCTGCGCTGCTCCGGCTCGATCCAATGTTCGATCCGCTTCGGAATGATCCGCGCTTCCAAAAATTGGCCGCAGAAAAGGCGCCCTGAGCTCGCGCGGATTTTCGTTGAGCCGTCCCTTTGTAACATAAATTCTGCGTCCCAATTCGTTTTCGTCTTATCCGGTCGTCTGGCTCGAGACCGGTACAAAGTTCTTTTCAATTCTTGCGATCAAGCACCGAAATTTCCTGTCGTAATTTGACCACGCTGCCGTGGGGAAGAACACCACGAAAGTTTACGCTGGGATAAATCATGCAATCGCGGCCAATGACCGAGCCGGGATTAATCACTGCGTTGCAACCGATTTCCGTCCGATCGCCAACGATTGCGCCGAATTTTCTGAGGCCTGTCGGAATGTGGCCATCGGGTGTTACGACCGCGATTTCGCCGTGATCCAGCTTTACGTTTGAGAGAATCACGCCCGCGCCCAGATGCGCGTGATGACCAATGATCGAATCACCCACGTAATTGAAGTGCGGCACCTGCACTTCATCGAACAGGATGGAATTTTTGAATTCGCAGGAGTTTCCCATGACTACGCCGTTGCCGACGATCACGTTCTCGCGCACGTAACAGCCGCTGCGAATGTGGCAGTTCTCGCCGATCCACGCAGGGCCTTTCAACACTGCGCCCTGTTCAACGATCGTTCCTCTGCCAATAAAAACATGGTTGCTGACAAACGGCTTGCCCATGAGCTCGCCGAGGATTGCAGGCTTGAGACGAAATTGCAGGTAACTGGCGATTTGTTTGAGCGCGTCCCAGACGAAATTCTGGTTTTCGAACAACTTCGGATGAGCCGTGTGTTCGAGATCGAGAAAATCGGCGGGCGCAAACATTTCAGGGCTCAAGATGACGAATGCATCCGCTGGTTGCTAGTGCATTTTTCTGCGTCTCGCATGGCTGGCCAGCGCGTCATCGCGATCGCGAGCTTTCCTGGTGCAGTAATTCAAGATCAAACTCAACAACGCGGCGCGCGCCGAAACCAGCACGCGAGACCCATGCGCTATCCGGAAGTGACACGCGGCGTAAGCTTTTGGCCGTCTTTCGCGTCGCGCACTTCCCAGCCGAGCCCGGAAATTCGATCGCGCAGTTCGTCGCTTTGCTTCCAATTCTTTTCGCGTCGAGCGTTCTCCCGCTTTTTTGCGAGTTCCGCCACTTCCGGGGGAACCGGGATTTCGGTCTCAGCTTCAAGATCGAGAACAGTGTTAATCCGTTTCCACCAATCTAGCCACGCGCTTGCGGACGCAGCGTCGAGTTTGTTTTCGTCCATTGCACGATTCGTTTCGCGAATCGATTCGAACAGAAATCCCAGCGCTGCGGAAATGTTCAGATCGTCATCGAGCGCATTCTCGAAGTCGGGTTCAATTGAACGTTGGGTGTTGGACGCCCGCTCGCGATCTATCGGAGTTAGACGTGGCACGTTTTTCTCTTTTGCGATTTCCCGCAGCCGCGCGAGCCACTGATCGATCCGGCCCAACGACTCTCTCGCCTCCTTCATTCCCTCCCAGGTGAAGTTGAGCGGCACCCGATAGTGCACACGCAACAGCGCGTAGCGAAGCTCGCGCCCGGTGTAACCTTTCGCGAGAACATCCGGCACGGTATAAAAGTTGCCTAACGACTTTGCCATTTTCTGACCATCGACCAGCAAATGCGCGCAATGCAGCCAGTAACGGACGAATTTTTTTCCGGTCACGCCTTCGCTCTGTGCGATTTCCGCTTCGTGGTGCGGGAAAATATTATCGACGCCGCCGCAATGGATATCGATCTGATCACCTAACAACGCCATCGCCATTGCGCTGCACTCGATGTGCCAGCCGGGCCGGCCCGGTCCCCATGGCGAAGCCCATTTTACTTCGCCATCTTCTTCATCCCACGCTTTCCACAGCGCAAAATCCCCGATGTGTTCCTTGTCGTATTCGTCGTGCTTCACGCGTCCTGTCGATTGCAATTGCGTGAGATCGAAGTGCGCGAGCTTGCCGTAATCAGGAAATTTGTTGATACGAAAATAAACTGATTTGTCGTCCGCCTGATAAGCCAGGCCGCGTGCGATAAGCTCGCGGATCATATCGATCATCCTGTCGACGTAACGCTTGTCGGTGGCAACTGGGAATCCATCTGCGCTTTTGATCCGCAACGTTTCGGAATCTTCAAAGAATGCCTGTTTGAACTGCTCGGTAAATTTCGAAAGCGGCACCTTTGCTTCGCGCGCGCCGCGAATCGTCTTGTCATCCACATCGGTGATGTTCATCACCCGATGCACCTGGTAACCCCGCAACTCCAGATGACGCTGAAGCAAATCCTCGAAGATGTAAGCGCGAAAATTTCCGATGTGTGCGCGGCTGTAGACGGTTGGCCCGCAAGTGTACATGCTGACTGCGTGCCCGGCCGGATCGCGCGGTTCGAACTCTTCGATCTTGCGCGAGTAGGTGTTAAAGAAGCGCATTGTCATGTCGAGCGAAGTCGAGACATCTCTCGATTAACAAATAAGAGATTCCTCGATCCGCTGCGCTCCGCTCGGAGTGACAAACGATTCATTCTTGCTCAACGGTTGCCACCGCCATTGCGGCAATGCCCTCGCCGCGCCCGATGAATCCGAGCTTTTCATTTGTGGTGGCTTTGATGCTCAGATCCGATTCGCTACTATCGATGGCGGAGGCAATTTTCTTCCGCATCGCGGAAACGTGCGGCGCGATCTTCGGTTCTTCAGCGACAATAGTTGCATCGATGTTGAGCACGCGGGCTTTCTTTTCGGCAAGCAATTTGCTCACGTGCTTCAAAATCTCGATGCTGCTAATCCCGCGGATGGACTCGTCCGTGTTCGGGAAATGCTGACCAATATCGCCGGCGCCGATCGCGCCCAATAATGCATCCGCTATCGCGTGGGACAAGACGTCTGCGTCCGAATGTCCTTCCAATCCGCGCGAGTGTGCGATCTCGACACCGCCAAGGATCAGTTTTCGGCCTTCAGCAAGGCGATGCACGTCGTAGCCAATTCCGCATCGAATCATGATAAGAATGACGAATAACGAATGACGAATGACGAATGAAGCTCGAATGACAAACGATGAAATCCAATTGGTAAACCTCGAAGCGTGTGAAGCGGACGTTTTTTTGATGGTTCGTGCTTCGTCACTCCTTCGTCCTTCGTCATTCGGATTTCGTCATTACAATTTGAGGTCAACAATGCCATTTGACGCCACAATGCTGTATTTGTCTTTCATGTCCTCGCGCGGGCGAACATCGACAGTTCCACCGGCGTTTTCAACCAGCAGCCAGCCGGCTGCTATATCCCACAGACTGATTCCCTGCTCAATGTAAGCGTCGAGTCGTCCGCAGGCGACGTAAGCCATGTCCAGCGCAGCGCTGCCGAGTACTCGGCATTTGCGCACACGATGAACCATTTGCTGGAGCAACGGGAAATTTGCCTTAATCGTTTCACCTGTCTTGGCGAGCCCGACAGAGACCACTGCTTCAGCGAGGTCCGCGCGGTCGCTTACGTGAACGGGATCGCCATTGAGCTTTGGAGTCTCGCCTTTTTGCCCCTTCCACATTTCCCGGCGGATTGGGTCGTAAATAACACCGACCATGACCTCATTGCGAAAGCGCAGCGCAATCGAGACGCAAAAATGTGGAATCCCATAGAAATAATTCACAGTGCCATCAAGCGGATCGACGATCCATTGGTGCTCGCTGGATTGATCACCCACGATTCCTTCTTCGCCATAAAGCCCGTGTTTTGGAAATTCTTTGAGAAGCAGCTTCGTAATTAACTCCTGTGTCTGAATATCGATCTCCAGCTTGATGTCGTGCGCCGCCACGGCATTGACCCGCTGCGGCCGCCCGAAATTTTTGCGAAGCAATTTTCCGGCGGCGCGCGCTGCCTTTTCGGCGGCATCGAGATAATGTTTCATCGCGAAAGATTACGTTGCACAAAGAAGGCGACGTGCACAGCGGAAATGCAATTGGAGGAACCAGCAAAGGCCGCGTGTCATTCTGAGCGAAGTGAAGGATCTCAGATAACCTGATTGATCACGCTTAATGAAGTTGTGTATCAGATGCTTCGATTGTGAGATCCATCCCCAGCTACTTGACTCGTTGTTGGTCAGAGCAATTCTTGCGCACTGGAAGTAGCTGGGTCGGGATGACAATAAAAAACCGGGAGGAAAATAAATTCTCCTCCCGGGGTTGAAGTTAGGTTTGTGACCCCGAAAGCCTTCGGAGCCGTTAATCAAGCGTGGGGCGTTAATGCCTCTTTTTCTTCGCTGATTTTTTCTTTGCTGCTTTTTTCTTCTTCGCCATCGACTAATTCCCCCCTTTCATCCGCAACACGCGCGGAGCTCTGTGAAGAGTTGGGAATGACTTCACTTAATCGAGTTCAGTTAATCGTCACATTTTTTTTGTCAAACATTTTTGTTGCAAATTTTGAAAATATTTTTATGAGCTCGCGCGCGATAATTCTTTTCGGCGCGCGCGAAATTTTCTCTTTTTCGCCATTTCGAAACAAAATCGTCACTTCATTCACGTCGCTCTCCATTCCCGAATTTGCGCTGCTGACATCGTTTGCAACGATGATGTCGCACTCCTTTTCGCGCAGCTTCTTCGCGGCATTTTCTTCCACGTGATCTGTTTCCGCGGCGAAACCCACGAGAAGGAATTGCCGGTCTTTCCGGTGGCCTAACGAATCGAGAATGTCGCGCGTGGGAATCAGTTCGAGCGAAAACTTCTCGCCGCGCTTTTTGATTTTTGTCGACGAAACGTTTGCCGGCTTGTAATCCGCCACAGCGGCGCACATGACGCATATGTCAAACTGGTCCGCATGCCGGTGCACCGCTTCGAACACTTCGTCACTCGTCAAAACGGAAATCAATTGTGCGTCGCGGGGCGCCTCGAGGGTCACCGGGCCTGAAATCAACGTGACATGGTGCCCTTCAGCGAGCGCCGCTTCGGCAATGGCGTAACCCATTTTTCCGGATGAGCGATTCGAAATGTAACGAACCGGATCGATCGGCTCGCGCGTGGGCCCGGCCGTGATGAGGAATCTCACGCGATCAAATTATCCTGGCGGGCAAGCAAGAACTCCGCGCGGAACGCGATGTCGTTTACTTTCCAGAGTCTGCCGACGCCTTCGTAACCGCACGCGAGCATTCCTTCTTCTGGTCCGATAAATTCAACGCCACGCGCTTTCAACTTTTCCACGTTATCCACGGTAGCAGGATGCTCCCACATTTTTCCATTCATGGCCGGCGCCAGCAAAATTGGCGCACGCGTTGCGAGTGCGATGGCTGCAAGCGGATGATCGGCCAGTCCATGCGCGAGCTCGGCGATGACGTGCGCTGTCGCCGGAGCAATCAGGAGGAGGTTCGCGCGATCCGCCAGCTCAATGTGGCCGGGTCGCCAACTTTCCTTTTCGTCGAAGAAACTGGTGGTCACGGGATTTTTTGAAAGCGTCTGCAAAGTGAGCGGAGAAATAAATTCCGTCGCATCCCGCGTCATGACGACAAAAACTTCGTGGCCTTGTATGACCAGCAAACTGGCGAGCTCGGCAGACTTGTACGCAGCAATCGATCCCGTCACTCCGAGCACGACCGTTTTCGTGCCCGGCCGAATACGCACAACTTTTCGCGCGCTCGCTTTGTCGCGTTTCTTTTTGGAATCTCTGCCTTCTGCGATCATTTCTCGATCAAACGCCGGCTCAAATAGCTTTCTGCCTCCATGATCTGCCGGAATCTCTGCAAATCTTTCTCCATCGATCCACTGATAATAGTATAGCGATAGTCGCGCCAGTGTTCCATTTCGCGGGCGGCGGTGGCCAGGCGCGAATCGATTTGCTCCGCAGTTTCCGTTCCGCGATTTAGCAGGCGTTTCCGCAATTCCTCAAGATCGGGAGGCATAATGAACACGTCGGCCAAAGCATCTCGGATAAGAGGATCGCCGCAGTTCCGAATAACAGCGGCGCCTTGCGTATCGATGTCGATCAAAACATTCTTTCCGCTTTTTAGATTTATTACGACCGGTTCGCGTAGGGTGCCATAACGGTCTCCGTGCACCTGTGCGTGCTCCAGAAAATCTCCCTTGTCAGCTCGCTCGCGAAAATCTGCATCGGAAAGAAATTGATAATCTTCGCCGTCGATTTCGCCGGCGCGAGGCGCTCGCGTCGTGCACGAGACGGAATAAAAAAGGTTGGGGGTTTTACGAATCCTTTCCACGAGTGTGGTCTTGCCCGCGCCCGATGGAGCAGAAACCACAAAAAGAATTCCGCGGCGGCTGAATTTCTTACTCAAGATTTTGGGATTGCTCGCGAATCTTCTCCAGTTCCGCCTTGCAGGCGATGACGCGCTGGGAGATTGCCGCATCATTTGCTTTTGCGCCCAGCGTGTTGAGCTCGCGAAACATCTCCTGGGTGATGAATTCCAGAGTGCGTCCGACCGGTTCTTTGCTGCGCAAATGATGCGCAAATTGGGCGAGATGACTTTCCAGACGCGTTAGTTCCTCGGAAACGTCTGCGCGATCGGCAAAGAATGAGATCTCCTTCAGCAAACGTTCATCGTCACTGGCAATCGGCAAACCAGCCTTTTGGATGCGATCGAGAAGCACGGCACGATATCTTTTCACCACATCGGGATGCAATGCGTGTATTTCCTTGAGTTTTCTGCGGATTGCTTTCAGACGATGGATCAAATCCTTGGCCAGATGTTTCCCCTCGCGTTCCCGCATTTTGATTAAATCTGAGAGGGCACCGCGCAGCGCGCGATCGATCGCCGGCCACGCCTCTTCCGCGTTCAAGGCTTGTTCAGGAAAACGCATCACTCCTGGGGCCTGCAGAATCGTGCTGATCGTGATCTCGCCTGGGGCATTCAGCTCCTTTTGTAATGCGCGCATCGCGTCGTGATAAGAGCGGGCCAACTCGGTGTCGAGCGCCAGGTTGCGCGCGCCGTTGGGGCTACTGTGCAGAGCAATTGTGGCATTGGTACGGCCGCGCGAGATATTTTCATTGATTGTCTGGCGAATGCGCGGTTCGAGTTCGGCCAGATCCCGCGGCAGATTTATCACGATATCGCTCTGCTTTCGGTTCACCGAATTGAGCTCCACGCTAAATTTTCTTCCGGCGTGGACCACTTCAGCGCGGCCATATCCAGTCATGCTTCTCATACTCGATGCAAAAGTTTATGACAGAGAAACGCTCAACGTTCAATGCCCAAGCAGTTTTTGCGCCGCCACGGCGCGGACAGGCGCCAACTGCTCAGTTAATCATACGAGCGTCCTGCACCGCGTTGAAGGTAGAGATCGATAGTCGCGCACTTGCAAATTGTTAAAGAGCGTCTGGACTGCGCGACGATGCGGTGAGGGCATAGCGACACGTCCGATCGACTTAAACCACCGCTGGTTTGGAGGCAGTTTTTTCGGGGCTTGCCCGTAGCATACTACGAGCTTCACTTGGTGATGCGTAAATGGAAAAATCGACGTGTGAACCGCCTGATCAGTTGTCGATTCTGTTTCCAGCCGCGGCAAGATCCACATCCCACGCCAGCGTGCGGATGATTGCTCGAGCAGAATCTTGCCGTTGCTAACGACCAATGCGTGTCTTTCGATAAGCCGCTTTGTGCGGGATTTGGATTTTTTGATGGGGAGGGCTTCCGGATTTTTAGCGCGGCAAAATTTTTTTACGGGGCAGACGTTGCATTTCGGTTTGTCCGGCAAGCAAACGAGCGCTCCCAAATCGACAAGCGCGGAATTAAAACGCGCTGCATGGCGTCTGGGAACAAGTTTTGCGGCATTATTCCAGAGTTTTTCGCGGCCCATCGCAGAATCGATCGGGGCGCGCATGTCAAACAGGCGGGCGAGCAGGCGCGCGGTATTCGTTTCGACAATCGGAACCGGTTGATGAAAAGCAAAAGTCGCGACCGCGTTCGCCGTATAGCGGCCGACGCCAGGCAATTTGCAAATCGCCGCGATGTCCCCGGGAAAGATCCCCCGGTGTCGATCCTGCACAATCTTGGAGGCGGCATGAAGATTCCGGGCGCGGTTGTAATAGCCGAGGCCTTGCCAGGCGTGGAGAACATCGTTTTGCGAAGCGCGCGCGACCGAAGCGAACTCAGGAAATCGGCGAAGCCATTTATTATAATACGGGATCACGGTGGCGACCTGGGTTTGCTGAAGCATGAACTCGGAGACGAGGATCGCGTAAGGATCGCGGGTTTTGCGCCAAGGTAGATCGCGGCCATGGCGGCGAAACCAACGCAGGAGGGACCTACGAAAAGAGTCAATGTTTCGAGGTGAACTCACACTTCGCACTACAGGCTTCTAACTTGTCATGTCGAGCGGAGTCGAGACATCTGTAGATGTTTCCAGAGATTCTTCGACTTCGCTCGGAATGACAAACGGTTTGAGCGCCGAGCGCCTGCCGCGTCGTAGGCTTGCCGAGGGCAGGTTCAGCGTTGAGCGTTGGGCGTTGAATTCTTACACTCATCCGCTCACGCAGGAACAGGTAATAACGCTGCGGGCTTTGCTTGAAGAACTCGGCTTCCAGTTCGCGCCCAAGGAATGGACCATTTTCTTTGCGCAGAAGAACAAATTGAGCGTGGCGGTTTACCAGAAAGGACCAAAGGTTCTCGTGCAGGGAAAAGGTCTGGAGGAATTCGTGCAGTTTGAGCTGGAGCCGAAGGTTCTTGGCGAAGCGAAGCTGGGTTATGAAGAAGTGCACTCCCCGGAAATGTTCGAGCCGCACTTCGGCGTGGATGAGAGTGGCAAGGGCGATTTTTTCGGGCCGCTCGTGATCGCGGGCGCGTACGTCGACCGCGGGATCGCGCGCAAACTTCTAGACGCCGGTGTCGTAGACAGCAAGCGGATTGGCTCCGATGCGCGGATTCGTGCTTTGGCGGACGCTATTCGGAATGAGTCCCTCGGTTTGACGGACACGGTCCTGATCGGGCCGGCGAAATACAACGAGCTTTACGAGAAGTTTGGCAACTTGAACAAACTGCTTGGATGGGGGCACGCGCGAGTAATTGAGAATCTGCTGGCGAAAAAGCCGGATTGCCCGAGGGCATTGTCGGACCAATTTGCGGACGCGCGTGTGGTCGAACAATCGTTGTTCCGACACGGGAGAAAGATCAACATCGAACAGCGGCCAAGAGCGGAATCAGATATCGCGGTGGCGGCCGCATCGATCCTTGCGCGAGAGGCATTCATCAATTGGCTGGAGCGTAAAGGGAAGGAGATGGGTTTGCGGTTGGAGCGCGGTGTGTCTGCGGGCGTGAAAGAAAGCGCCAAGAAACTTGTGGAAATGAATGGACCAGACGCATTGCGCACGGTCGCCAAGGTGCACTTCCGAACCGCGCATGAAATGGCGCCGGACTATTATCCCGCTCCGACTCCGCGCGAGAATTGGGCAGGCCCACGTCTGCCTCGCCGTAGCCCCGGCGAAGGTGGGTGATTTGTTGACGCTTTAAAACGTCACAGCGCTTATTGCTTGTCGTATTGAGGCACGCGAGCGGTCATTCAAGAGCGTTTGGCCTTCTGGTCGAAGAGGTTACTCAGTTTAAAAATCGCGTTTTTGTGCTTCATTGAGCCACCACAAGAGCAATACGGAACGATTAGTAAAATAGATATGGCAAAGTTAACCAAGCGCGACATCGTAGTCGCCATCAGTAACCAAACCGGCATGGTCCAGCATCAAGTCTTCGATGTGGTCCAGCGGACGCTTGATAAAATCACCGACAGTCTCGCTAGCAATATCCCCGTTGAACTACGCAATTTTGGCGTTTTTCAGCCGCGCCTGACCAAGCCGCGCGTGGGTCGAAACCCGAATCAGCCCGGGAGCAGTTTTGTCATTCCGCCACGCGCGACGGTGAAATTCAAAGCTGGCAAGATTATGCGTCAGCGCGTTGAGAAGCTTTCGCGGGAACTGAAAGAAGCGGCAGAGCGCAAGACCAAGACCGAAACAGGCGCGCCGAACGCCGAATAGGGAAAACCCTCAGGGTTGAGGTTCAGAGAAGCGCTACGAGAGCAGATTCTGGATCGTTCTTTCCAAGCGTTCAAAATTGATCGGTTTGGTGAGATGTTCGGCGAATCCTGCCGCTCTGGCTTGGTTGACGTCTTGTTCTGTTCCAAAGCCACTGAGTGCGATTCCGGGCAGGTTTTTGTTGAGACGCACTTCGCGCATTAATTCGTAACCGCTGCGGTCCGGTAATCCGATATCGCTGATGAGCAGATCGAAATCCTGTGTGCGGACTTTTTCCACGGCCTGGTCGGCGGAATGCGCGACCGTAATTTCGTAGCCACGGCGCTCCAGCATCCTTTTCATTCCGATGCAAGTGTCATGATGATCGTCCACCAGCAGGACGCGCCGATGCCTTGCGACGGACAATTCCCGTTCCGGGCCAGCCGGTTGATCTTTCCTGTCGCCGTCGGCGCCGGCCGGCGTGACCACGGTGTTTAGTTCCAGTGAAAAGGTGGCGCCCTGATCCCTCCCCGGACTTTCGACGCGGACCTTTCCGCCATGTGCGTCGATCAGCGCCTTTGAAATCGCCAGACCGAGGCCGAGTCCTCCGAAACGCCGGGTGATCTCAGCCTGCCCCTGTTCGAACGCGTTAAAGATTTTATCGATCTTTTCTGGCTCGATGCCGATGCCTGTATCGATAATGCGAACCTCGATTTTGCCCGGCGCGGGGTTAAGCGTCTCGATAGTGATTCGGCCTTTTTCCGGCGTAAATTTCACACTGTTCTTGATCAAATTCCAAAAGACTTGTTGTAGTCGCGCCGGATCGCCTTCCACGTGTGTTTGAGTAGCGCGAAGATGGAATTCCGCTTCGAGATTCTTGGCAGCGATTTCCTCCCGGCATATTTCGTAAGCGCGCTGCAGGAGTTGGTGCACGCAAATGGTTTCAAAGCTTAATTGCAACTTGCCTTTTGCAATTCGAGTCACATCGAGCAGATCATCAATCAGCCGTGCTTCCAGTTCGACGTTTCGGCGGACGACCTCGAGCGCTTCCCTCACAGGCGGGGAATCTGGCAGCTCAGCCTCCAGCTCTCCCACCATCGCAAGTACCGGCGAGAGTGGACTCCGCAGCTCATGTGACAGCAATGCCAGGAATTGGTCCTTTGCGGCGTTCGCGCCAATCAATTCCTGACGCAGCGTGACATCGCGTGTCTTGTCTTCGACCAGATAAAGTACGCCTTGAATGGTTTCGTGTGAGCCTTGGAGCCGGAGTAAATTGACATTCAAAAAATGGGTCATACCCGTCTTATCTTTCAGGGGATGTTCAATTAGCTGAAATGGCGTTCCAAAGGTAAGCACCCTCTCAATTGCCCCGGGTGGCGCAATCTTCACGTCGTCGTAGGTAGTTTCCGTGATGTCGCGACCAGCTGGCATATCGCCAAAACGCTCCGCCATGTGGGCAAAGGCATAGTTGGCATGGAGAAAACGGCGGGAAGCCGGATCGATGAAAGCGATTCCGCTGGGCATGTTGGCCAGCATTTTTTCGTTGAAGACGACTTCGCGCTCCAGACGCTGTTTGGCTTCCAGCTGCCGCTGGTAATACCCGCTGCCCAGCCATGCGAAGACCGCAGTGAGGACGATCAACCAGGCTGCCAACACAGTCATTCGTCCCAAAAGATCATGAACCGGTTTGTAAGCCAGGGTCCTCGGCTGCTCCACTACGGCCACCCAACCGCTCGATTCAATCGGGCTGAAAGAATATAGATTGCCATGCCGCTCGAAATGCCCGCTTTTGCTCTGGCTGATCTCTTTGATTAATCCTTCATTTGCCTTCGGTGCAGGCGTTACGGGATTTGGCTTGAAATCGCTGGCAAAAAGCGCCACGCCGTTTTGATCAAGTACCTCAAAAACAAGTCGATCTGAAAACTCAATCGCAGACAAGCGCCGGCCAATTCTTTCCACCAGGACGGAAACTCCGACATAACCCAGGATGGTCCTGTCCGGCGCACGCACCGCACCGACAATGTCAGTGACCGGCCGGTTATCCGACAGCCTGGGGTGAATTGCCGAGACAAAGGTTGCATCTGCCGCGGTCGCTTGCCCGCGCCAGTACTCGGAGCCAAAATCCTTGCCGATCATCTCCGGAGCCGTGGGAATCGATGCGATCAGGTCGCCGTTTGGCGCTGTGATGAACATTCCATCGATCTGCGGGTGGGAATAAAACGCCGAGTTGAGCCATTGTTGAGTAACCTGCGGATTTGGCGCGCTCAGATTATTCACCATTTCCGGCAGCGTTTGATAATATTCGATGACGCTGCTGCTGCGGTTTAGATCGTGGGCGACCAAGTGGCCCACCAATTGAATTAGAGTTTGCCGGTCGCGCAGGATTCTTGATTCCAGCGTGTCGCGCAAGATCGTGTAGGAAACAATGAGCGTCAGGATCGATGGGATCCATCCCGCCAGAAGAATAGGAAAGATGATCTTGAAACGTTCGAAACGGTCGCGCCTTCGTTTCGTCATTGTGTCTCCCAAAACTGATGCCTGCCGGTTGCGAAAATTGGCCCATCACCGTTACTCTGCTCGGCATTTCAGGCAAGCGTGAATGTCGCGAGCAAAAGGTGAGGTCGAAATGATGGGTCAGTCCAATCACACGAGAAAATCGTCCAGTGTTGGACAATCAAAGAGATTGCCAGACCGTTCGCCCTCTCAATTACGAAAATCGAGAGGAGATTGTTGTGTATCAATAGAATGCGGCGACGATTTCAGAGGCAAACGTACGATTTTTGAATTGACGGACATGGTGAAAACGGCATCATGTCGGGCTTACCCCGAAAAACTTTCGGGGCTGTAGAACTCCATGCAAGGAAGCCTCGCACACATTATCTGGTCGATTTGTTATCTGAGCGTGCTCATCGGGCTTTCGGCTTATGGCATCCATCGCTATTTCATCATCTATCTGTATCTGAAAAACCGGAAGCGGATGCCGGTCCCAGCACGTCATTTTGAAAAACTGCCAAAGGTGACGGTTCAACTTCCGATCTTTAACGAAGTGTACGTTGCCGAGCGTTTGCTTCGTTCCGTGAGCGAATTGGATTATCCGCGGGAGCTTCTCCAAATCCAGGTTCTGGACGATTCAACCGACGAAACCCGCGAGATCATCGCCTCGTGCGCGGAGGAACTGCAACAGCGAGGCTTTAATGTTCAGCACATTCATCGGGTCGATCGCACTGGTTTCAAAGCCGGCGCGCTGGCGATAGGGCTCGAGGCTGCCGAAGGCGAATTCGTTTGTATCCTGGACGCCGATTTTGTTCCGCAAAGGGATCTACTAAAGCGAACGATCCATTACTTCACTGATCCGAAAGTGGGAATGATCCAGACCCGCTGGGGACATTTGAATCGCGGGTATTCGTTGCTCACGCGTATGCAGGCGATCTTTTTGGACGGACACCTTTTGCTGGAGCAAACCGCGCGCAGCCGCAGCGGCAGGTTTTTCAATTTCAATGGAACGGCCGGTCTGTGGCGGCGTTCCTGCATCGAGCAAAGCGGAGGCTGGCAATATGATACGCTGTGCGAGGATCTTGATCTTAGCTACCGTGCGCAGCTCGCGGGTTGGAAATTTATTTATCTTTCAGACGTTGTGACTCCGGCGGAGCTGCCGGTGGACATGAACGGCTTCAAGTCTCAGCAGCATCGCTGGACGAAAGGCTCCGTTCAGACTTGTAAAAAATTACTGCCCACGATTTGGCGCAGCCGCCTTCCATTCCCGATCAAGCTCGAAGCCACCGGGCATTTGATGTCGAACTTCGCCTACCTGCTGCTTGCTTTCCTGTGTGTGCTTCTGCACCCCTCGACCGGGGGGCCTCAAGGCGGGTGGGTCCGTACTTTGCTTATCGATATTCCGATCTTCCTTGCAGCATCGGCGTCGGTTGCGGTTTTTTATATTTGTGCCCAACGCGAACTGCATCCCCGGACGTGGATGAAGGAGATTCTGTTTCTGCCATGCCTGCTTGCATTGGGGATTGGTCTTTCGCTCAACAATGCGCGAGCAGTCCTGGAAGCGCTCATCAACCACAAATCCGACTTCACGCGTACACCCAAGTATGGCATTGAACGGAGGTCGCAGCCGTGGCGCAGCTGCAAATACCGGCCGCTCCAATCAACACTTCCGCTGGCGGAACTGGCTTTCGCAATCTATTTCACGTACTTCGTGGTGTTCGCGATCGTGCATGGCCAATTTCTTTCGGTGCCGTTCCTGCTGATGTTCCAAGCCGGTTTCCTTTACGTCTGCGTCTCTTCATTTAGCAGTCGCTGGTCCAAAATTAATCTTGGCAGATCCGGCGCGGTCGATGCAATTCCCGCGTGACAAATTCAAATTGGTCGAGTAAGAAGTTGCGCATGTGTCGGTCCCTGGCAGTAATTTTTAGTTTCATTTCAATTACACCTGTGTTCGCGGTCTCACCGGTCGAGACATCGAGCCAGCTTATCATCAGCGTGCGCGATCAGAAGCTAATGCTGGTACAGAACGGCGGGAAAGTGGCGACTTACCCAGTCTCCACCTCAATGTTCGGCCTTGGCGACGCTTGGGGACGAATGACAACTCCTCTGGGTTACCTCGCGGTCGAAAAAAAAATTGGTGACAACGTCCCGACGGGTGCCGTGTTCCACAATCGTCGATTAACTGGCGAAGTTCTGCAGCCCAATGCTCCCGGGCGCGACCCGGTGACCACGCGTATCATTTGGTTGCGCGGCCTTGAAGCGCAAAACGCGCATGCTTTTCAGCGTTGTATTTATATTCACGGGACGCCGCAGGAGAAGACAATCGGCCGGCCAGCCAGCTATGGCTGTATTCGGATGAAGTCGAGCGACGTTGCTGCACTTTATGATCGCGTTCCCGTTGGGGCGCTCGTGCAGATTACCCCTGAGCGCTTGCCGAAAGTGACAAAGGCACCCCGATCGCAGCCAACTAATACTTTCGTAGCCGCGAGCGTAAAACCTCAGAGCCAGGACCAGACGATTTCTACCCCAGCGTCCGGCGCTACGCTCTCGGTCGAACAAATGCGGATGGGTGGGGCTCTTGCTGCCCAACGACAAAAAACGAAGCTCGAATTGAACAAACGGTTGTAGTGCTCAGGCCTTGGACGGGCACAAGTAGGCCACTTGGATCTAGGAGTGCGTCAATCTTAATCTCGAAGAGCTTCGGAGTTGACAATCGCAATGCGCTCGCGAGCGTGCACATCCACCAGGGTTTTGATTATTACCAATGGCCAATACCAAATCAGCTGCTAAACGCGCTCGGCAGACAGTAAAGCGATCACTCCGCAATCGTAGCGTTGTGACGCATCTGCGGACCATGCAGAAGACGGTGCGTTCCACGCAAACGCCTGGCTCCGATCAAGTCCGCGCGCTGATCTCAGCAATCGACAAAGCCGCCAAGCGCGGAATCATTCATCCAAATGCCGCTAAGCGCCGTAAGGCGCGACTTGGCAAGGTCCTCGCCGGGGCTAAATAATTTGTAGGCGTCTCGCTGTGCGAGGTACTGCGCTGATGTGTTTGCAACGCACACTCGCGATGCGTCTCACAGAGACGCGGTTACAGTAAATGGCGATTGCATATCCTACTGGACGGATAGATTCTTGCTAATGATTCCCGCTTTCCTGCTCGTGTTTTCGGCTGCGGCCTATCGCATTACGACCGGCCTTTTGATTCATTCGGGTGCGATCTGGCTTTCTAATTTCACGCCGCTCGCGGCAATCGCCCTCTGTAGCGCGGCGTACTTTCCAAAGAAATACAAATTCTCAGTGCCGCTCGTTACGCTTTTTATTTCCGACGCGGTGATTAACTTCCGTTACGGCGCGCCGCTGCTCGACTCACAAATCGTCGTGCGTTACGTCGCGCTGGCTGTTGTTGGATTCGCGGGGCTTTTCCTGCAGAACCGGGCATCGCTGAAAACGCTTCTGCCGGCCTGCATCGTTGGGTCGACGTTTTTTTATGCGATCACAAACGCGTTTTCGTGGTTAAGCGATCCTGGTTACACGAAGAATTTGGCGGGCCTCATTCAAGCGCTGACGATCGGCTTACCCAGTTACAGCGCCACCCCCAGTTGGATGTTCTTCCGCAATTCGCTCATCAGCGATTTTCTGTTTGCCTTGGTCTTTGTTTTGTCCATCAACCTTGGCCGAAGCGCGGAGGGCTCGCGCGCCCGTGCCGCGGTTCCGCGCGCGGCTTGAGCCGTCATGCAGCCGGTGGAGCAGCGCGACGAAGTCGAGATGCTCTCGCTGATGCTGTTGATTCGGCGTTTCGAAGAACGTGCCAGTCAGCAGTATCAAGCGCAGAAGATCGGTGGTTTTTGTCACCTTTACATCGGGCAGGAAGCAGTTGTAACCGGCGCTGTCGCAGCCGTTCGTGACGATGACTACATCATCACCGCCTACCGCGATCACGCTCACGCGCTTGCTCGCGGCACAAGCCCCGACGCCTGTATGGCGGAGCTTTTTGGGAAAGAAACAGGGTGTTCGCGTGGCTTGGGTGGCTCGATGCATTTTTTCGACAAGCAACATCACATGTACGGAGGTCACGCCATTGTCGCAGCTCACATTCCGCTGGCGGTGGGATTGGCTTTCGCCATCAAGTATCGCGGCGAAGATCGCGTAACGCTCTGCTTTTTCGGTGATGGAGCGATCAATCAGGGCGCCTTCCACGAAGCGTTGAATCTCGCGGCTCTCTATAAATTGCCGATCGTCTTCATTTGTGAAAACAACCTTTTCGCAATGGGTACTTCCGTGCAGCGATCGACCTCGCTCAGGCAAATCGTCGATCGCGCGGAAGGTTACGACATTCCTGGAGAAATTGTCGACGGAATGAACTTTCGCGAGGTGCGCGATAAGGTTGCCGAGATGGTAAATTCCATCCGGAAGGAACCGCATCCAGCGTTCCTGGAAGTACGGACCTATCGTTATCGCGGCCACTCGATGTCGGACCCGGCAAGTTACCGGACCAAGCAGGAGCTGGAGAAATATCGACTCGATGATCCGATCACGCGTTTACGCGCCCAGCTTACGCGTGAAGGAAAATTGACGAACGAACAGTTCGATCTGCTTGACAAACGAGCGAAAGAAACGGTGCTGGCCGCCGTAAGATTCGCCGAGAAGAGTCCCGAGCCGCCGCTCGATAGGCTTTACGATTATACATATGCCGACGGAGCTGCAGGGGCGGGCGTATCGCCTGCAAGATTCGATAAATCTGCAGCCGACCCGGCTGCCACTGCAGAACAAGGGCGATGAGAGAAATCACATATCGCCAGGCACTCAATGAAGCGCTCGCGGAAGAACTTGAGCGCGATCCGAACGTTTTTCTGATGGGCGAAGAAGTAGCGGAATACCAGGGCGCCTACAAGGTTAGCCATGGTTTGCTTGAACGCTTTGGGCCGCGACGCATTATCGACACTCCAATCAGCGAGAACGGATTTGCCGGCCTGGGAGTTGGCGCGGCGATGGTCGGCCTGCGGCCGATCATCGAATTTATGACGTTCAGTTTTTCGCTGGTGGCATTCGATCAGGTCGTGAACAACGCCCCGAATATGTACACAATGTCTGGCGGGCAATTTAATATCCCCATCACCTTTCGTGGACCAAACGGCCCGGCACATCAGCTCGGCGCTACGCACTCGCATGCAACGGAGAACTTTTACGCCAGCGTGCCGGGACTAAAGGTTTGCGCGCCGGCGACGCCGCGCGACGCGAAAGGATTGCTCAAAACAGCCGTGCGCGATAACAACCCGGTACTGGTCTTGGAAGCCGAGTTGCTCTACAGCTCAAAGGGAATGGTGGAGCCCCCAGATGAAGAGCTGCTCATCCCTCTCGGGAAGGCGGAAGTGAAACGCGAAGGCAGCGATGTCTCGATCATTTGTTATTCACAGACCGTTCCGCTGGCGCTCAAGGTTGCAGCCCAACTGGAGGAGGAAGATATCTCGGCGGAGATTGTCGATCTGCGTTCGATCAAGCCGCTCGATGAGAAGGCAATTTTCGATTCGGTCAGGAAAACCCATCGCGTGGTGATCGTCGAACAAGATCATCCATTTTGCGGTGTTGGCGCAGAGGTTTGCTACCGGATCCAAAAAAACATTTTTGATGCGCTCGACGCTCCCATCATCCGCGTATCCCAAGAAGACGTGCCCATGCCATACAATGAGCGCCTCGAGAAAGCGGTGCTCCCAAACGCGGACAAACTCGTCGCTGCTGTGAAACAGGTCTGCTACGCATGAACCAAGTTAAAAGGTACAAGAATTAAAAGGTTAAAAAGGAGGCCGCGCGTAACATTGTATCTTTTTGACCGTGTAACCTGTAACTCTTTGACCTTTCAACTTTTATCCCATGCCCGAAATCCAGATGCCCAAATTGAGCGACACGATGACCGAGGGCACTCTCGTCGCGTGGAAAAAAAAGAAGGGCGACCAGGTCTCGGCCGGCGAAGTGCTCGCTGAGATTGAGACCGACAAGGCGACGATGGAATGGGAATCGCCCGAGGACGGAACCCTCACCGAGATTTATGTCCAAGAGGGCGGCAAGGTAAACGTGGGCGATAGGATTGCCTTCATCGGTGGTGAAGATGAGGAAGCACCCAAAGAAGAGGAGAAGGAAAAAGAGAAGGAAGAAAAAGAGGAAAAGCCAAAAGCCAAAGAAGAAGAAAAGAAGGAAGAGAAGCCGAAGAAGGCGGAGCAACCAAAAAAAGAAACGCCGACAACGGAAGAGAAGGAGGAGAAAAAGGCCGCGCCACCAAAGGCACAAAAGAAAGCTGAACCTGAAAAACCAGCGCCGACAATCGAGAAGGCCGAGGAAGCGCGGGTGAAAGCTTCGCCGGTTGCTCGCCGAATTGCGGCCGAGCTCGGTGTTGATCTTTCCAGCGTCAACGGTACTGGACCGGAAGGTCGTGTAACGGAAACCGACGTGCGCGCTGCAGCTAAATCAAAATCCGCTGCTCCGGCGACTAAGGTTCCGGCGGCGGTAAAGGCTGGCGAAAGCGCGCGCATTCAACTGTCCGGAATGCGCAAAATCATTGCCCAGCGACTGGTCGAAAGTCTCGGCCCAGTTCCACATTTTTACCTTAACATCAACATCGATGCCGCGCCGCTGATGGAGGCGCGGGAGGAATTGAAGTCGGCGGGCGAAGACGCGGATGCGGCGAAAATCACGGTAAACGATTTTGTTTTAAAAGCGGCCGTACAAGCAGCAGTCAAGGTACCGCGAGTGAATGCTTCGTTCGACGGCGATGCAATAGTGCAATTCGCCGACGTCGATCTTGGAATTGCTGTCGCAATCGAAGATGGTCTTTTGACACCGGTTATTCGCGCTGCGCAAAACAAATCGCTTCGCGAGATCAGCGAACAGGCAAAGGATTTAGCGCATCGCGCGCGCAACAAACGGATGAAGCCTGAAGAATTTCAGGGCGGCACATTCACAGTTTCAAATCTTGGCGGTATGGGCATCGACAGTTTTTCCGCTGTCATCAATCCGCCGCAAGGTTTCATTCTCGCTGTTGGCAGGATCACAAAGGTCCCTGTAGTGGACGATTGCGACCAGATCATTGTGGGGCATCGCATGTCGCTCACGATGAGCTGCGATCACCGCGTGATCGACGGCGCACTCGGCGCTGAATATCTGAAAGAACTACGCCACCTGCTGGAAAACCCGGCGTTACTACTGGTTTGAATTTCTAGTGAGAAGCGCGCGGGAGCCAGTCTTGGCACGGCTGGCCACATGTTCTGTTTAGAATCCTAGTGGTTATCGCGGCCCCGTTTCCCAGGTCATAAAATCGTCGAGCGTTTGCCGGGTTCTATCGACTACGAACTCGACGACGGCTGCGTCGTCGATGAAGCCTAGGAACGGTGTCTTGTCGGGAATTAAATCGAATGGATCGACCAGATAGTTGAGGGCAGCAACGATCCATAACAACGAATCATGCGTAACCTGATCGTATTCCTCGCGATGATGCGCACGGACCAAACGCAGCATTGTCTGAAGATAAGGCCAATACTCTTTAAAGGAGTCTTTCGGCACAGACGCTGCCTTTGTCGCTGCTTCGTTGAAAAGCGTTTGTAGACGATCACGATCATCGATGCACGATTTTGCATCGGTGAGCGCTCTCTCGAACGCTTCGCTGCGAAGGGCAGGTTTGCTGTAAGGGCTGAGTCCCGCAATTTTTTTGGAAGTCAGCCGCGTCTTGGTCTTGGTACCCGATTTCATTTTTACCTCTTTCATCGGTCACTATGAGAGCAGGTAGATGCCCAGATGAGAAGCCCATTCGAGCAGAATGGTTAATCCAGTGATCGACAGCTACGGCTTTGTTGCCAGAACTAGTGGTGAAGGCCCGGGCGCTTCCAGTTTTCGAACTTTTTTGAAACCTGCTTCTTCCAGCCAGGTTTTGATTTGGTTAAAGCTGAAGGTGTCGCCTTTCTCGGTGTTGACCAACATTTGCACGGCAAACATCAGTGAGGGTAGCGGTTTGGTGCGATCGTCGTTCACCAGCCATTCTGCAATTGCGATCGTGCCGCCGGATTTTAACGCTCGGAAAATCTTTTTGAGCAACCGACGGCTGCGATCTTCGCCTTCGCTGTGCAAGATGTGACCAAGGATCGCGATGTCGTAGCCGCTGCCGAAATTCGCCTCCAACATATCACCCTCGACATAATTAAAGCGATCGGCGACGCCGAACTTTTGTGTGATTCGTTTCGTCGTCGGAATCATTCCTGCCCAATCGACTGCAGTCACCTGCACCCGCGGCGATTTTTGGGCCAGGGCAATGCCCCAAATACCTGAACCTGCGCCAAGATCGAGCACGTGAATTTCGTTCTTTGCCTTCGCTAACTTCAAATGATCGCCGAGCTTTTGCGCAGGCGGATAGCTCATGGGGATGATGTTTTCCACCAGCTGACTGAAGAATTCCGTGCCTTCGGTTTCCTGGTTCACGGCCACGGCCGGACGACCTTCGCGAACGATATCCGACAGTCGCAGCCATCGTGAAATGAGCTGCGGCGCAATAGTTCCAAAAAAACCCGCGTGCGTTCCCGGCTTTTTGCTTAGAAGAAAGGCGGCGCTTTCGGGTGTGAGCGAATACTTTCCTTGCCGATCTTTCTTTAGAAGACCTAGACCAACAAGCGCATTCATTAGAATCCCCAGAGCCCGCGCTGATGCCCCGGTTTCTTCCGCAACCTGCCCCGGGGTTTTCGCGCCGCCTTCCAATGAATCGAAAACCTTGTTACTCACACCCGCGCTGATGATCAGCGGCGGTGCGTAAGCGAAGCTCAGTTCCATCAAACGTTCGGGCGTGACTTGTTTTTTACGGCGAGTTTTCTTGGACATATCGGATTTGAGGTTTCGAAAACTAAGATCGACAAATAGGATTAGGAATCAATGGTGACCAAGCACTCTTCAGAACTTGAGACAGCGCGCCTCACGGTCTTCTGCAAGACACGCGAAGAAATGGAAGCTGGCGAGCGCGCCGTGCTCGCGCCGTTTGCGGAAAAGTCCGGTGACTCGCGCGGACGGCAATACTCAGAGCCCAGCCATTCGTTTCGGACGGAATTTCAGAGGGACCGCGCACGCATCATTCATTCACGCGCCTTTCGTCGGATGGAGTACAAGACGCAGGTCTTTTTGAATGGGACCGGTGATCACTTGCGCACCCGGCTGACGCACTCCATTGAGGTCGCGTCCATCAGCCGCACGATTGCTCGCGCATTACGCCTGAATGAAGATCTCGCAGAAGCGATAGCCCTCGCCCACGATCTGGGACACGCGCCCTTTGGACATTCGGGCGAAGAGATGCTGGCTGAATGCATGCGCGACCACGGCGGCTTCGATCACAACCGTCAGAGTGTACGAGTGGTCGAGCTTCTTGAAGATCCCTATCCGAACTTTCCGGGTCTGAACCTGACATTCGAAGTGCAAGAGGGCCTGCGGAAACATGGAGCATTTCATCAGATGGAAAAACTGACGGGACCGCAGGCGCGCACTCCTTTACAAAGCTATCGTTGCCCATCGCTGGAGGCGCAGGTCGCGGACCTGGCGGACGAGATCACCTATTACAGTCACGACTTGGACGACGCAGTCGATTTCGAAATCCTGAACGCGGCGCAACTGGAACAAAACGAGGTCTGGCGTCGAAGCCTTCGAGCGGTGCTGGAACGCTACCCTGACGCCCGGGAGCCGGAACTACACAAGCTAATCATCCGAGACATTATTGACACGGAAGTGAGCGATCTGGTCTCGACCAGTGCCAAATCCATTGCAGATGCGGGCGTGCAACGTTCAGACGAAGCGCGCCACCAGCCGGCGCCCCTGATTCGTTACAGCGATGACTTGTTCCAGGCGAATCGCGATTTGCGAAGATTCCTGTACCAGAACGTTTATTACGATCCGCGCGTCTCAGAAGTAAATCGGCGGGCCTGCGAAATGCTACGGCAGGTTTTCCAGGCGTACCTGGCGGATCCTGACAAGCTGGGGGAGACGGCGGCGAAACGAATTGAGACCGAGGGATTGCATCGCACGGTCTGCGATTACATCGCGGGAATGACCGATCGGTATTTGATGGAAGAACACGCGCGGATCGCAGGGTAGGGGCGGTTCACCTGAACTGCCCGCCGCGCGATCACGCCGGGGAGAACCGGACGATTGACTTCAATCGCCCCTATCTCAGGCAGCCGCGCTTCCGCTTTCTTCCCGAAGATACTGAATCACCAGCCGCAACCGTTTATTAATAGAGAGTTCTTCGAGCACCCGTTGCCGACGAAGGGGATCGCTCACAAATGTTGAGGTGACGAGATCAGCAAGCAATTCCGGGTCGCTCAAATCGGAAAGATACCGATCTACTTTTGGAGGAAGCTGCCGTGGTCCGTCTCCTTTCAGGTTCGAATAAAGCTCCAGCACTTTCGCAGCCAGCGCTTCGGTTTCTACGGACGTAGTGGATTCGGATTCGAGCGACTCAATCATTGCAATTGGGAATGGCGCTTCCTGCGGGAAAGCGCTGAATCTGACACGTTCGAGTCCCTGCAGAATCAGGTTCGATGTGCCGTCACTTCGTTCAACGCATGCGCGAATGAGACCAACGCTGGCGATCTGAAAAAAGTCGGCGGTCGAATTCCATTCAACGCAATGCGGTTTGAGCAGCGCAACGCAAAACATGCGGTGATGGGCAAGGGCGTGCTTTAACATCTCGCGATAGCGCGGCTCAAAAACATGAAGGGGGAGCAGCGCATGCGGAAAAAGCAGAGCGCCAGGCAACGGCATAACTGGCACTTGTTTTGGGAGGGTTACAGATGAGGACATGGCGTGTTCTTTTTTTTGTACGATATGTGCGTTGGAGAAAGAGCAAGCAGAGGGAACAAGGATTTAGTGTGGAGAGGCGATTCCCAATGCGCGAAGCTGTTCCAGCGATATTTGTCCTTCGATGTCGCTTCGGCCGAGCGAAACATATACAAGAGCCGATCCACAACAGGCGAGGAGCACACGCGAAGCTGCGCCCAATTTGCCGATTCCCATCACGCTCACGGCAACGCCAGGGTCCTTTGCCACGACAAAATCGATCAATCGCGTCAGTTGCGCCGGAGTGTCGGTGCGCGTCGCCAGCTTGAAAATATCCGCGCCATACGCCCTTGCTGCGCGCGCTTTGTCTCGCAACTGATTGGGAGTCGGAGTGCTTTTCAGGTAGTGAACTGAAATGATCCGCCGCACGTTCTGCTTGCGAGCAAGCCGAAGCAGCGACCGGAAGACAGGCGCGGAGCGTAATTCGACGTCGATATAACGAGCCCGGAATAAGAATCGAGCGAGAAGATTGTGTCGTTGCGGCGGGGATAATCGATTTGCGCCGCCTTCCATCGGATGTCGAGCCGTGATGATCAGCGGCGCGCGTAACTTCGAAATCTTGTTCTCCAGTCGGTCAACCACCCGCACAAGACGATCCAGCCGCAGTTCAAAAAAATCCGGTGGCTTGCCCATTCGAATAGCGAAATCGAGCTCCGCCGCCGACGTGATTACGCCCACTACACGGTGACGTAGACGAGGCGTGGCCACACTGCGCGCAATCACATTTAGGGGCCGGCCTTTGGTCCGTAGCGCGAAACCATTCGCTCAACGTACTTGGCGAGAATGTCGAACTCGAGGTTCATTAGATCGCCCGCTTGAACCCGGTCCAGATTGGTATGCGTTTTCGTGTAAGGAATAATCCACGTGACGAAACTTTTCGGAAGAACATCGGCGACAGTAAGACTGATCCCATTGACCGCAATCGAGCCCTTGCTCGCGACGTAATGGGCGAATGCGTCAGGCAACTCGATCTCCAATCGAAAATCTGCGCCGCTCTTCTGGTACGCGATGACGGGCGAGACACAATCGATGTGCCCTTGAATGAAATGTCCGCCAAAGCGCTCGCTTGCAGCAATGGCACGTTCAATATTTACCAACTGCTTCCGCTGCAAGTTTTTTAGATTTGTGCGAGCGATCGTCTCTTCCAAAAGATCGAAAATCAACTCGCCGCCACGGTGTGAGTTTAGGGTGAGGCAACAACCATTAACGGCTAAACTATCGCCGCGCCGTATCTTTTTCGCGACGCGCGGAGCGGCAAGTTTCAATTGGTTGCCGCTTTTGCTTGTATTCACTGCAATCACGGTGCCAACTTCTTCGATTAAACCGGTAAACATTCTGAAGAGCTTAAGTTTTCAGTTTTAAGTTTTAGGGAATCTGCACTTAAGACTTAACACTTCTTCATTCCTATTTCATTAGCGTCCGTTCGTGGTTAGAAAATGAGCGTGTATTACCCATGGCTGTTCGTTTAAGGAAACTCCCGCCTTCTATCTTTCAACGCTTTTTCCGCACCGAGACAGCTGGCGGATCAGTCTTGCTGCTGTTCGGAATTGCTGGGCTGGCTTTGGCGAACTCACCGCTGGCCGCACCGTACTTGGGTATTTGGCGAACATCATTAACCGTGGGGATCGCTGATTACTCGCTTTCACTCACGCTGCATCTTGAGACTGCGTCGGTTGGCGTCGCAAAGTTGGGTATCCTTGCCGGCTCGCTCGCGGCTGGGGTCGCGGGCGCCATTGTCCTAAGAATTGCCTCCGGTTTTCGTAATGAATAGGTCCCATTCGGCCCCCGAGTTGCATGTGTTGTATGAGGCGCAGACGCAAAGCCTGCGTGGGAGCGCGCCTGTTGCTGTTCTCTCTTTCATTCTTTTTCTGTCCGGGGTTGGCGCACTCATATTCGAAACTCTTTGGCTGCGGCTAAGCGGCCTGGCATTTGGCAACTCGGTCTGGGCGGCGGCATTAATTCTTTCCAGTTTTATGGCGGGCCTGGCGCTAGGGAACGCGATCGCCGCAGCATCGAGAATTCGGCGATGGCGACCGCTTCATCTTTACGCCTTGCTGGAGGTGCTGGTTGCTTTGCTTGGCTGCACAATTGTTTTTGGTCTTCCGGCGCTAGGCGAAGTGTTGCGACCCATTTGGCAGCTGCTCTGGAATTATCAGCCCACGCTCCTCGGACTGCGGTTCATTGTCTCTTTCCTGATTCTACTTGTGCCGACAACGGCTATGGGGTTGACGCTTCCCGTGTTGATCGAAGATCCAATGTTGCGGCAAACCAATTTTGGCCGCGCGATTGGTTTTTTGTATGGCTCGAACACCTTGGGCGCGGTGGTGGGTGCTGTTCTCGGTGAAGGTTATCTCATCGCGGCGTTTGGTCTTCGAGGCACAAGTTTGGCGGCAGCTTTGACGAGTTGCATCGCTGCAGCGGTCGCTTTGCTGATAACACAAATTGACAGGAACACGGCTGCGCTTGTTCCTGAGCGAACGCTTCCTCTGCGTTTAGGGGCAAGATATCGGCCACCGTGGCGTCTGCTGTTGGTGAGCTTTGGGACCGGGTGCATTCTTCTAGCGCTGGAAGTGATTTGGTTCCGATTTTTACGGCTGTACGTCGTCTCATCGTCCACGGCATTCGCCGTAATGCTCGCGATTGTATTGGCGGGAATTGGCTTGGGCGGCGTTGCGGCGGGCATGATGCATCGACGCTCCGCTCGATCGAATCAATTGCTTCCCATCCTGTTGCTGTTGACGGCGCTTTCAGTGCTTTTGTCATATCTTTTCTTTCCGGGCGAGGCGGTAAAAACGCCCGCTGGTGCTTTTAGCCTCGCTTCCTGGCCGCAAATCGTATTGCTGTGCCTGGCCTTAATGTTCCCCGTCTCATTTTTGTCAGGGATTCTGTTCCCGACCATCGTTGCCCTTGTCCAAGCCAGTGTGGAAGACCGGATGAACAGCACTGGCATCACGACCTTGTTCAACACGGCGGGGGCAGCAGCTGGTCCACTGATTGCAAGTTTCACGCTGTTACCGAACGTCGGCTTTCAGTGGAGTTTCGTCTTATGCGCTGTAGCTTATGCCTTGCTCGCCGCGCTTAGCGGTGAACAAACAGCGTCGTCCGTTAAGCGCCCCATCAAATTCGTAATCGCTGCGCTTTACGCCGGATTACTTCTTATCGTCGCAATTGTTCCGTACCATCGTGCGGACGCGCCTCTCGAACATGCGAGTCGTCCCTACGAACTGGACGACCAAGGGCGCACGTTGGCCTACGTTGTGAAAAGGATCGAGGGAACCTCAGACACGTATCAGTTGCTGCGACGCGATCTCTTTGGCGAACCGTATTACTACCGACTGTTGACCAATGGCTTTTCGATGTCGTTCACAAGTCCGCGCAATCAGCGCTACATGAGATTGTTTGCCTATCTTCCTCTGGCGTTCCGCCCCGAATCAGAGGATGTGCTGCTTATCTGTTATGGCTGCGGAGTCACCGCCGATGCGCTTCTCCACGGACCGAACGTCCGGCGAATGGATATCGTGGACATTTCCAAAGAGGTGTTCGCTCTCGCTGATTCCTATTCTGGCATCAATTACTCGAATCCGCTGCGCGATCCTCGCGTCCACTCAATCGTGCAGGATGGGCGGTTCTTCTTGCAAGCCAGCCCGAAGCAGTACGACATCATTTCGGGGGAACCGCCTCCGCCGAAGGTAGCGGGCTCGGTTAACCTTTATACGGCGGAATTCTTCGCGCTGATGAAAAGCCGCCTCAAGGAAGGTGGGATTGCCACATTTTGGTTGCCGCTCAACCAGCTGAAAGTTGAAGAGGCAAAAGCAATTCTCCGTGCGTTCCACGACGCGTTTCCGAACGCATCGGTCTGGGCCAGCGCAGATCAGCAGTGGATCATGATGGGCATCAAAGGTCCTGGCCGCAAAATCGAAGCAGAGAAACTTCGGCAGTTGTGGGATGACCCAGCCAGCGGCGCGGATCTGCGGAGGATTGGACTTGAGGTTCCCCAACAACTCGGCGCGCTGTTTTTGATGGACGGCGAAGAGATCGACCGCATCACCCACGACGTCGCGCCGCTCACTGACCTTTATCCGAAGCGGTTGTCGGATGAGCGTTGGGATGACCAAGCGAGTCACCGCTTCGCTTTGAGCTATTTGGAGGCGCCCTCAGCGTTCCAACGTTTTCTTTGGTCCCCATTGATCAACAGAATCTGGCCTGAGGCGCTCAACCCGGAAACTGCCGGGCTCGAGTCATTTTTTAATCTCCGTCAGTCGCGATATCTCTCCGAGCTGATTGGAAGCAACGAGTTGGCCGAACTGGATCTTTATCTGCGCCGTTCCCGCCTGCGAATACCAGTCCTGGAGGTGCTGGGAAGTGACGGGTTCCGGCTGTCAATTGCGGAGCGTGTGGCGAAAAAATTGCAACCGCCTCCGCTGGAAACCATGCCAGACCTGGTTGCGGGAGCGCTTGCGCAACGAGATATCAACGGGGCAATTCGTCTCCTGGAGAACAAGAAAGATCGTGGCTCATTTAATCCCAGCGACACATTTCTGCTTACTTATCTCTACTGTTTGAACGGCGACGTGGACAAAGCAGAAGCGTTTGCCGCCACAAATGCTGCTGCGATCAAGAAGGATAGTTTCGTCGATTGGCTGTGGGAGAAATTGCAGAGCGACTTCGGATTTCATCCCCCTCCGGGAATGAACAGGAATAGATAGTAGTTTCTAGGCGCTAACGAACTCGCGAATCGCGCGAACGTTCTGTGGTATTTCGTGCACGAATCCGGTGTGCACGCTACGGTCGCCGGGGGGGTGGCACTCGCCTTCACCATGCCCACGCACACGCGGATCGATGCGGTGGAGTTCTCGCGCGAAGCGCGCGCTCTTTTGGATCGATTCGACCGCACCGAGAGCGGTGATTTGCTTGTCTTGCCGAGCAAGGGACAACAAGAAGCGCTCTTTGCGCTCGAGCACGTGAGTGAAGACGTCACCGCGCCGATTCTCAGACTTGAACACGGGCTTCACAAGTTCTCAGCGTTTATCGTGATGCCGCTGTTCGCATTCGCCAATACTGGGGTCAGAATAGGTGGCCCGCGGGAGCATGCCTGGGTCACGGCCGGAGCGTTGCTCGGGCTTGTTATTGGCAAACCGATCGGCATACTGTGGCAGCATTTGGCGCTGTCAAATCCGGAATTGCTAAACTTCCCCGCGGTGTCGGATGGGCATCTCTGCTTGGTTATGCCTGCCTGGCAGGGATCGGTTTTACGATGTCGCTGTTTGTCGCTATGCTTGCGTTCGATGAAACGGGGCCACTTAATGCAGCGAAGTCAGGCATTCTCGCCGGGTCATTTCTGGCCGGGATTGCAAGCGCTACTGTTTTGAGGATCGCCCCCGCTTTTCGCGATGATCAATAGTTCCCATACGACTCAGACGTCACAAGTGTCATATGGAGCGCAGTCCCAGAACGTCCGTCCGAGCGCGCCTGTTGCTGTTCTCTCTTTCATTCTTTTTCTGTCCGGGGTTGGTGCACTCATATTCGAAACTCTTTGGCTGCGGCTAAGCGGCCTGGCATTTGGCAACTCGGTCTGGGCGGCGGCATTGATCCTTTCCAGTTTTATGGCGGGCCTGGCGCTGGGGAACGCGATCGCCGCGTCATCGAGAATTCGGCGATGGCGACCGCTTCATCTTTACGCCTCGCTCGAGGTCTTCGTCGCCCTGTTTGGTTGCACGATCGTTTTTGGTCTTCCGGCGCTAGGCGAATTGTTGCGACCCGTGTGGCAGATGCTCTGGAACTATCAATCTGCGCTTCTCGGGCTGCGATTCGTTGTGTCCTTCCTGATTTTACTTGTGCCGACAACCGCGATGGGCCTGACGCTGCCGGTGCTCATCGAAGATCCGATGTTGCGAGAAACCAATTTTGGGCGCGCGATTGGTTTTCTGTATGGCTCGAACACGTTAGGCGCGGTGGCTGGCGCTGTGCTCAGTGAAGGTTATCTCATCGCGGCGTTTGGTCTTCGAGGCACAAGTTTGGCTGCGGGTTTGGCCAGTTGCATCGCCGCGGGGGCGGCTTTGTTGATCGCGAAATACAAAGGTGACACAAACGCGCATCTATTTGAGCGAACGTTTCCGCTTCGCTTGGATGTGAGATATCGGCCACCATGGCGAATGCTTTTGGTCAGCTTTGGCACCGGTTGCATTCTTCTTGCGCTGGAAGTGATTTGGTTCCGGTTTCTGCGGTTGTATGTTGCTTCGTCGCCGACTGCTTTTGCAATCATGCTCGCGGTCGTGTTGGCAGGAATTGGGTTCGGCGGCGTCGCGGCTGGCGCGATTCATTGCCGTTCAAGGCCACTGAATCACTTGCTGCCACTTCTTTTGCTGCTGGCTGCGAACGCAACGCTTCTCTCATACTTATTCTTCCCGGCAGAATTGATCCCCCCGCGAGTATTTGATCTCACTTGGCGGGAGATCGCACTGCCATCCCTCGCGTTGATGTTTCCCGTGGCGCTGATCTCAGGAGCTCTTTTTCCGTCGATAGCGGCGAGCGTTCAGGCGAGCGTGGGTGACCGAATGAATAGTACTGGGATCGCCACGTTAGCCAATACGATCGGGGCAGCACTCGGCCCGCTTATTGCAAGCTTCGTCCTGTTGCCCGGCATCGGTTATCAATGGAGTCTGATCTTCTGCGCTGCATCCTATGCATTGCTGAGCCTTCCGGCGGCTTTTGGATTTTTACACGAGGCAAAAAAGGAGGCGAAGGTTCTAAACCAAGAAACCTGGTTGTCGTCGTTTCCCTCTATTAAGCATCTCTTAACCCAGCCTCGCTCGCTCGCAGTAGTTGGGCTGTGGGCGGTTCTCATTTTCATCCTCGCAATTTTTCCCTATGCCCGCGATGAAACCCATTTCGCGCATCCGAGACATTCTCTCAGTCATTTAATCAAGAAGGTCGAGGGATCCTCCGACATATACCAATTGTTGCGTTACGATCTCTTCGACGAACCGTATTACTACCAGCTCTTGACCAGCGGCTTTTCGATGTCTGGTACGAACCCGCAGAGCCAGCGTTACATGAGGATGTTCGCATACCTTCCATTGGCTTTCCGTCCGGAGTCAGAAGATGTGCTGCTTATCTGTTTTGGATGTGGCGTCACAGCGGACGCGTTTGTTCACCAGTCGAGTCTCAAGAAGATCGACATAGTGGACATATCCAAGGAAGTGTTCGCGCTCGCTGATTTTTATTCGGGCATTAACTACTCCAATCCATTGCGTGATCCCCGCGTGCACGCGGTGGTCCAAGATGGCCGGTTTTTCCTCCAAGCCAGCCCGCGACAATATGACATTATTTCCGGAGAGCCCCCGCCGCCAAAGGTGGCCGGATCCGTTAATCTTTACAGCCAGGAATTTTTCTCCTTAATGAACAACCGGCTAAAGGAAGGGGGGATCGCAACGTTTTGGCTACCGATCAATCAGCTGAAAGTGGATGAAGCAAAAGCTATCCTTCGGGCCTTTCATAATGCATTCCCGAATGCGTCGGTCTGGGCTAGTGCAGATGAGCAATGGATTATGATGGGAATCAAGGGCCAAGGCCGCCCCGCGAAGGAAGAGGAAATCGGCCGCTTATGGGACAACCCAATCACCCATGCAGATGTGAGCCGCATCGGCATGGAGGTTCCACAACAATTAGGCGCGATGTTTTTGATGGATCGGGACGAGGTCGATCGCATCACGCACGACGTCGCTCCTCTGACCGATATGTACCCGAAACGGCTATCCGATGCGCCTTGGGATCAACAAGAAGGCCATCGCTTTGCCTCGATGTATATGCAGGCCTCATTCGCCCTTCAGCATTTCCGGCAGTCGCCACTCACCAGCGGACTTTGGCAGGAGACGCCAGACAAGCCACTTGAGTCGTGCTTTGATGTTCGGGAACTACGCTATCGGTGCGGAATGGTTGAGCGTTGTAACACGCTGGCCGAACTCGATATTTATCTCCGTTTCCCCTTGCGAACGCCGGTTTTGGAGGTGCTCGGCAGTGATGAATTCCGGCTTGCGATTGCCGAAAGAGTTGCGCGCAGATCGGGTACTCCACCACTCGAGACCATGCCGGATTTGATTGCGGGAGCCTTGGCCCAACGAAAGATCGACGAAGCAATTCAATTGTTGGAAAGCAAGAGGGATCGCGGCCCGTTTAATCTCAATGACACGTTCTTGCTTACGTACCTTTACTGTCTGAACGGCAGCGTGCAGAAAGCGGAAACGCTCGCCGCGAACAACGCCGCGTTAATCAAGAGAAACTGGTTTGTCGATTGGCTTTGGGGAAAATTGCAGAGCGAGTTCGGATTTCATCCTCCGATCGACCACGAATGATTTAACCGCGGATTACGCTGATGGCGCGGATAAGAGACATTAAATTAAATATGAAGATTTGGTGGAGAACATTCTGGGCTTTGCTGTCGCACGACGCGTTTCCACTCTAACCGAGCGCTCTTAAAATTGAGCAAGATGGCCAGCTCGAGCGCGGTGATTGTCAGATAACCAACCATCTGCGCGACATGAGCGTCATTAAACACAGCAACGACCTTGGGATCGACGATCACTTTTTCGTCAACGGTTAAATCTGGAGTTAAGTTTCCGATCAGCTCGACAGGAAATTTCTTCTGCGATTCAACGCAATGCCCGCATTTCCGCAGTTCGATAACCAGGACACGCTCGTACAGTTTTTCATCAAGACCAGGCTTCATTTCGTTGAGAACATCAATCGCCGCCCCGATGATTTCTCCGCTTAACTTCTCGTGAATCAGTTTACCCATTTCCCCGTCGATGCTACGCCTCCGCTCGGCGGTCGAACAGAAAAATTCGTGTTCCGAAATATCCGCGACGTCCGCGTAATCGGCGGTTCTGCGGGTTCAAAAAAACTTTCAAAAAAAGTCAAAAAAAAGCTTGCCAGCCCCTGACGCCTTCCAGTAAACGGGGAGTTGACGCGACAAGTATGTCCGGAAAGCCGTTCAAAAAAACTTTGAAAAAAGTGAAAAAAAAGCTTGTCAGCGCCATAGATGTTTAATAAGCGTGTCGAAACCTAACCAAACCAATGGAGAAACTAATGACTAAAAACGTGCTAAATAAACTCGGATTCCTTGGCGCCGTCTTTGCGGCGGCCGTGGGATTTCCTTTAATTTTTGCATCAACCGCATCCGCTCAGTTGCCGGCTCCG
>Ga0193713_1000039_pt1 | contig 35847 bp, 31 predicted proteins | sample H3a2metaG_FD_143054 | JGI IMG/M metagenome (GOLD analysis project Ga0193713, IMG submission 143054) | Soil microbial communities from a riparian zone of the East river system, Colorado, United States - H3a2 | ecosystem: Environmental > Terrestrial > Soil > Riparian zone | place: USA: East River... | reverse complement strand
TTCAACATGCAGTTTCCGACGGTTTCGCTGACGTAGAGAGTCTTTTGATCCGGAGAGACGCCGATTCCATTGGCGTAATTGAGGTCGTTCGCTACCTCGACCCATTCCTGGCTGTCAGGCGCGAGATACAGAATTTTTCCCACCACGGAGGTTGGCAGCTCCTTATATGGACCAAAGACCGTGGCATAAGCGCCGCCGTTGGCGGTCACCACAATATCATTTATGCCGCCATCGAATGGCTTGCCGTCTTTGTCGGCATCCCAACGGCGCAGCTGTTTGCCGGTCATATCGAGTTCAAGGATGGCGCCATGCTCCTCGGTGCACGCTAGGAGGAATGTCCTCTGTTTCGTGAGCGCCAACCCGTTATGGCCGCAACCTGGTGTATGGTTCAACACGGTGGTCGTTTTGCCATCCCATTTCGACAGCGTGTTGGAGACCCAGCCAACGTAGTAAAGGTTACCGTCAACGTATAACGGGCCCTCCGGTCCAAGAACATTGCTAACGATGAGGGTTTCGTCGGCCCACGCCGCACTAGCAGCCAACATTGCGCTAACCGCGAAGCAGATAATCTTACTTGCCCTCATTTTGATTCCTTTTGTGAAAGACGTGTTCATGTTCTACCGCTAGTCCGGCCCGGGCTCTTGGCGGTCTCGCCAAACCTATTTCCGCCGGGCGAGTATGAGAAGGCCGCGCTCAATTTGCCACCAGTAGCCGAAAGCAAAACCAAGCGCGGGAGGAGCCGGATCTCTCTTGTAGATCGCAGCTAACTCTTGCTGATCATATTTCCCAAACGTTTCGCCGTGCGGAATGAAACAACCATGGAACTCCAGACTCCAGTTCTTATTAAAAGCGCGCAAAGGAATTCCTGAATCATCCTGCACGATGATGTTGCTGCGCTCGAGTAAGAAATTTCGGACACCGGAGAACCCTTCGCCGTGCATGAGATACGAAGCGGCCTTGATCAGACTGAGACCTGGGCCACGCGCCGCGCACCAGCGCAGGAAAGGACTGTTGCCGCCTGAAAGATCGGTCTTGAAGTAATACAAGGTTTGCCGGTTGCCGCCGTGGGTGAATGTGATTCTGATGCCTTCGGCGGGAGCACTGACATGAGCGGTCTCGAGAATATTGCAGCCCAACCGTGCCAGAAACACATATAGAATCGGAACGGTCCCACCGAGCTCGCTACGTCCGAGGCTGGCTTTCATTTCCTCGGTCACGAAATAGTGAGTGATTAGCAGGGTGCTCATCGAATTGCGCAACGGGGTAAGATTGTTGACAAGTGCAGCCGGGTTCATGCGGGAGACATCCGGCACGTGACCGACTGGCTCGAGACCGGCGAGGATGTAGGTGTTGGCGTTGGGAAAAAAGGTGTAGGCATACAAAAAATCCGGTCCGCCAAACATGTAGTACATGGTGTTCGAGCTGCGATAATACTCTCCCGCGTGTCCGCTCATCCACAAAGCAATCGGGCCCAGTTGAAAGTGGTCTTTTGTTTTCCACGCCTTGTCCAAGGCGGCGGCGTGAGCTTGCCAGCCTGCAGTCTGCGTGAGCGATGCCAGCCTTCCCTGCACCGGCATACCCGCGAGAAAATGCGCCGTCTCGTCCAGACTGATGCCGTCTTGCGCGTGCGCCGATGCCCAGCCGCCGACGAATGCACACGCAACCGCAACCTTGTAAACATTGCGCCGCTTCAATTCGGCGACGTAGCACAACGAGACTGCGATGGCGAGCGCGTCGATGATCTGTCCGAGATTCGCGAGGTCGTTGAGATTCATACGCTTTGCTCACGAGAATCCGTTAAACTGTCGAAGCGTTAAAGCGTTAAATCGGGCGACTCCTCACCTCAGTTGTATCTCGCGTGCTCCCGCAACGCTCGACCGCTGCCCTCACGGCTTTTCCGGACATGTCGCGGCTCCCGCGGCTCCATTCTCTCCTCGAACGAGGAGGAGAGGCGAAAAAGTCGGCTCGATGTCTCGCCCTTGTTACTCGTCACTCATCCCTTCCCTTTGAGCTGGTGTTCGTAGTCCGCCGCGTCGAAATGGCCTCTCGATTCTGCGATGAGCCCATCATTGTCTATTTTCCAAAGTTCGTAGCCACTGATCTGGACTCGATTTCCCGTCCCGCCGGGGCCGGTGTTCGTTCCCGTTAACGTCCAATGGAACTTCGTTCCGTCCGGATCGCGCGACACCTTGTCCATCGTCACGACCATGTCCGGAAGATCGCGAATGAATCCGCGCGAGATCTCAGCAATCGCCGCGCGTCCGACAGCGGGCGGTCCGTCGTTCACACTCAGCGAACCATTCTCGGCGAAGAATCCGGCGACCTTCTCCGGATCGTGGCTGCACCACGCTTTTGCATAGCGCGTCGCGAATTCTGGTAACTTGTCACTATTCATTAACTCGCTTGCCACGCCGTAGCCTTGGCGAAGGCGGGTCACACGTCACTCGCCACTTTTATTACCGTTCTGACGTGATCAATGGAATCCTGAAGTGCGTCTAGCGCGGCATTGATTTGGGATGCGTCGAGATCGACGACGCGCAATGTCTCTAGCGGAAATCGAAGTTTTCCGCTGCGCGCGAATTCGATTAGTGCCGGAAGTTCAGTCGCGAGATGATCAGAGACGCCGATGATCTCCGCTTCTTTGCTGATCAATTCAGTGTACGGATGAATCGACATCGATTCGGCGGTTAATCCGACAAGCGCAGCGCGCCCGAGAGGGCCCAGGCAGAGTATGACCTGGCGCATTGTCTTTGCAGAGCCGATCAATTCGAGTGCGACATCCACTCCTCTTCCGCCGGTTGCTTCCTTGATTTGCTCCACCGGATCTGCTGCCTTCGCGTCGATCGCGATAGCTCCCATGTCTGCCGCTGACGCAAGTTTCGCAGGATTGATTTCAACCACGCAGACATCTCCGCAATCCAAAGCGCGTGCTAATTGCAATGCCGAAAATCCGAGTCCGCCGAAGCCAAAAATCGCAATCGACTCGCCGGCTTTGAACCGTGCCTTGTTCAAAGCATGAAACGCAGTTGCCGACGAGCACATCATGATTGCGCCGACTTCGAATGGAATCTCGTCGGGAAGTGGAAACGCATTCGCGCCGGGAACTTTAATGAATTCCGCATAACCGCCGTCACGATGTTTGCCGATCATCTGTCCGCTCTGGCAGAACTGTTCCAAGCCGCGCACACAGAACCCGCACGATCCGCAGCTCACCAGATAATGCACACAAACGCGGTCGCCCGCTGACACATGCATCACGTTGTTTCCTGCGCGCTGCACGCGACCAGCTACTTCGTGTCCGAGCGTCAGCGGAAGACAATCGATGTTGGAAATGCCGGCGCGATAATGCGCATCCGAGTGACAGATTCCGGCAGCCGCGACGCGAATTAAGACGTCGCGCGGTGCGATCTCGGGAATTGGAATGTCCGCTTCCTCGAGCGGTTTTCCGACCTGCACGAGTCGCACCGCTCTCATTTTTATGTCAGTGCTACTCGCGTTTTGTCTGGACGCTAATATTCAACGAATGAGTGTGTCCAGCTTCGTTACATCCAGACTGGCCTCACGATAGTACTTCCGCGTCAGCTCGAGAAGAGTGAATCCATCCTCGTAGGCGGCAACTGCACCATTCTCTGCTTTGTCCAGATAGATCAGGCCGCCTTGAACGACGAACAACGTTATCATAGGTTCAGGTGAGTCGTCAGTGATTACCAGCGTGTGGGCCTCGCCGGCGGGTTCGTAGATGTAAGTGCCGGGCTTTGCGATCCAGTCATGCTCAAGATATCGCCAGTAACCGCGCATGGTGTAGCCATGAACGGTGCCAACGTGGTAGTGAGTTCCAACCATAGACCCAGGAAGACCTTTCAAAACGACGGTGAATCCTCCAGATGTGACGTTGAAGCAGCAGGGCTGGAACCAGACACCATTCGCGTAAGGCACCCAAAGACGCTCATCTTCCAGATTGACGTTAGTAATGAAGTGTTCGCGGCTCCTTCGACTCGGGTCGAGGCCGTCAGTGAAACTGCTAAAGGTATTGATCGGCATATGTCCTTCTGTTTCTGAGTCAATAATTGAGGTTCGACACGGTTGGATTCCTTGAATTCCGGACGAGTGCCTACCTACTTCTTCGTCGTTACACGGGTGACAGTGAAAATCTCGCTCGGAAGAACCTGACTTTCAGGCTTACCTGGTCCCTCCTGTGAAATGATGCGGGACTTAAAAATCTTTTCGTTGAGTTCGATGATTTCTTCCACGGAGCTCGAATCTGACGTTTCATCGGTGAATCGCCAGGTCTCAATCAATCGGCCGTGTTCGATCCGCCATTTTCCGCGGGTGTTCTCGCCTTCATCAGGCGGATCCAGAAGCCACGTTCCGTCAGCGCGATATTGAGTTTCGTGTCGAGGACTCTCCCACGTCCCAACCAAAAGCCGCGATAAAGTTGCATCGTCGGGGAGCGCCAGTGCGATGATCGGCACGATCAAGGCGACAATGAAGAAAGCCGCGCGCATCAGTGTTTCTGACTAACATAAGCAAACATCTTCTCGTTGTACCGGCGGGCATATTCTTCCTGTCGTTCTCGAAGCGGTATATCGTTGGTGACGCAGCCAATTCCAGCATTGGCTTGTGGATACTTCTTGGCCACTTCGATCGGAACACCAACTGGCCTCGACGCAATGCTGCCCGCCCAATAGAACTTGATATGCCCTGTCCGAATATCTTGTTCAGCTTCCTTGACCGCATCAGCCGGATTCCAGGTCGGCTCCGCTGCAACACAACAACCAGCAACGAGCGCCAATACGAGAAAGGATAAGATCTTCATGTGTGACAATGAGATCAGATACAGGCAGCGAACGCGAGGTCTTTTTGACGCGCGGAATATTATTCCACAGCAATTATTACTTTTCCTCGAGCGTGTCCTTCTTCCAGGTAGCGGATCGCGTCAGGGACTTGATCTAACTTGTAAGTTCGATCGATCACAGGCTTCAGTTTTCCAGTCTGCATCATATCGGCAAGGACGGTGAGATCTTTTCCGTTCGCGTCGGCCATCATCATGCCCATTTGCTGATTAACAAATTTCGAGAACACCATCGCCCAAAGCGCTTTGCCCAAACCGCCAAGAAGACCTTGTTCGTTCGCGCCGCCACCGCCGATGAGAACGTATTTGCCGTTGGGAGTTAAGACGCCTCTGCATTCCGAGAGCGAATGGTTGCCGACATTGTCGAGCATAACGTCGTAGCGCTCCGCGCTCTTGGTGAAATCCTCTTTGGTGTAATCGATCACGTGATCGGCACCGAGCGACTTGACAAGATCGACATTGCGCGTGCTGCAAACACCGGTCACATCCGCGCCGTATGATTTCGCGATTTGCACCGCAAACGTGCCGACGCCTCCCGACGCACCGTTAATCAAGACCTTCTGCCCCGGCTGAACCTTTCCTTTGTCGCGAAGACCCTGCAACGCGGTAATGCCCGCTATGTTGACAGAAGCTGCTTGTTCAAAAGTGATGTTAGCAGGTTTCAGTGCGACTGCCCCCTCGGCGCGCCGACATACATACTCGGCAAAGGCACCTCCCCTTCCGCCGAAAACATCATCGCCGGGTTTGAACTGCGTAACATTCTTACCGACCGCTTCAACAGTGCCGGCAAAATCAACGCCCACTCGTGTGTCCTTTGGCTTGCGCAGGCCAACTCCCATCAGACGTATGATCTTGGGCGTGCCTTCGATGAAGTGCCAGTCGTACGGATTGACTGAAGCCGCGCGAACTCTGACCAGGATTTGATCGTCATTAGGAACAGGCTTTTCAATGTTCTCAAGCTTCAGATGGGCTAAGCCGTAGTCGCAGTTGATAAATGCTTTCATAGGATTACTCGGAGTAGTGGTGTAACCGCAGTCGTTACTTGATGTCCAGTAGGCGATCTCAAACCAGACCAGTAACGCGACTAGAATTACCGCTACACCCCACTTTAGGACGCGCTTCCACCGCTTATGAGGGCGCTTCTCTTTTTTTTCGTCATTCATAATTCTTCCTTCGTGTTTTTATTTAGCTGACCGCTTTTAGCTAGGACCGCTTATTTATTGGCCGGGAGCAGTCCAAGCTGTTGCATCATCGAAAGTTGATCAAATGCAGACCACTCCTCTTTTATTTTGCCATCGACGATCCGCCAGATGGTTATCCCAGCCATTTCCGCCTTTTTGCCGGTTGCGGGTAGTCCGTTGCCTGTACCGGTATTGGTACCCCGCGCAATCCAGTAGATAGTGACCAAGTCGTCCTCGGCGATTAACTTCTCAGGCACGATGGTTACGTCGGGAAATGCCTGGTGCCATCCTCTCAGCGCCGCCTGGTCTTCCTCCAAGCTGGCGTTCCGATGGATGCCATGGTTGACGAAATCTTTGGCGTAAAGTTCGCTGGCTAGTTCAAAGCGTCCCTTGCTGAGAATTTCCTCGAATGCACGCCTCGCGATCGCCTTGTTTTGTTCCTGCAAGGAGGAGGCAAAAACGAAGCCGCCAAGTAAGAACAAACAGGTGCTAACAGCAATGAGTGTTTTCATAAGAATGTATGGTGAGGTTTGATGACTAGATGTTTCTATCTGGTGCGTTGTGCGACATCGTAACTACCGGGGATGGCCGTAATCCCTTAAACAGAAGCCAAAAGCTGACCACCAACTCGAACAGAGCCATCGGCGAATCGAAGATGTAATCATTAACGATTTTGTTGAAGTTGGGGAAAATGAGATAGACGAAGGCGCAGAACACGCACCAGGCGGACGAGATCACACCGAAAAGAGATAATCCTTTCGGAATGTAGTTCGACTTCCACCACAACCAGGCGCAAACGGTCGCGGCGAGGCCAAAGAACGGCAGGCCGACATAATAATCATCGAAACTTCCCGCGATCTGGACGCGCGCGAGCGCCTGCAAGCGCTCGGGTTCGAAAACTTTCAGGTAACTCGCGTCGCCGAGAAGCCGAAGCGCGGCCAGACTGTTGAGCGGCGCAATGAGCCACAAGATCACAAAGACCAGGCGGAACAATGCGCTGGCCAGCGCGAGCCCGCGATTCACCGGCGCCAGCACGACATACAACGCGGTAAGCAGAACGATCGCGCCGATGCCGTAAGTGATGAAGCAGATCAGCGCGACGCGAAATTGTGTTTGGTGCGCAAGAATGTTGCGCGCGGTGTCGACGGCATTGCGCGGCACGATGAGCGGCTCGAGCAAGACATAGTTGCCGAAGACGACGAGGATGAACGCAAGTAAACCTGCAACGCCTGCGACTTTTGCAGCGAGCCGTTGCGAATTGCCGATCGTGTCAGTTGTCATTTTTGTTAGCGTTTATTCGATGGTGATGACGACTTTCCCTCGCGCGTGGCCTTCTTCGAAATACCGCATCGCCTCTGCGGTCTCGCTCAACTTGTAAGTCCGGTCGATGACGGGTGTCATCTTCCCCGTTTGCATGAGGTCGCTCAACACCTTCAGATCCTCTTTGTCCAGTTTCGTAACATACCGGACGAACTTCTGACGGACGAACAGCGACAACAGATCCGCTTTGAAACCCCCAACAATCCGCCCCCACGTTTCCGGGTGTAGTCCTGCTCCTCCGATTCCGGCAAGGACGCAGATGCCATTAGGAGTTAAGACGCGCCGGCGATCTGAGAAGGAGTGGTTTTGAACGTTATCGAAGATCACGTCGTAACGCTGGTCACCTTTGGTGAAATCCTCTTTGGTGTAGTCAATGACGTGATCAGCGCCGATTGATCGGACAAGGTCGACTTTTCCCGTACTGCATACACCCGTTACCTCTGCGCCGAGTGACTTCGCTATCTGGACAGCGAAAGTGCCCACGCCTCCCGTTGCGCCGTTGATCAGGACCTTTTGCCCCGGCTGAATGTTACCTCGGCGAAGACCCTGCAAGGCGGTGAATCCCGCCCAAGCTACAGAGCCCGCTTGTTCAAACGTCACATTAGCTGGCTTCATAACCAATGCTCGCTCGCGAGCACACGCATACTCCGCAAGAGAAGGACGAGCCACACCAAAGACTTCGTCGCCCGCTTTGAACAGCGTCACGTTTTTGCCAACCGCTTCAACCTGGCCGGCCACATCGTTGCCTAGCCGTGTCTTCTCTGGTTTGCGCAGCCCGGACATCAGGCGAAGCGGCCACGGCCCTCGCATTACGCCCGGATCAATAAAATTGAGGGAAGCCGCGTAAACTCTGATCAAGACTTGATCGTCATTCGGAGCAGGCTTTTCAACGTCTTCAAACTTGAGAACGTCAGGTGAACCATACTCGCAAAAACGAATGGCTTTCATCGGATTGACCAAAGCAGTCTTGCGATCGCAATCGTTAGTCGATCTCCAGTAAGCGATGAATCCGACCAGGAACCCCAATATTAGCGCGACCAAAATCACGCGAATACTCCACTTTAGAACACGCTTTAGTTTCATCGGTTTGACGAGAAGGCGCTGCTGGTTTGCTCCTTCCATCGTTGCACATTGACGCCTTTCACAAGGAGCCATAGCATCAGTGAAATTTCCCCGGGGCCGGCGAGCGCGAGGTTGTAGGGATACAGATAGTGTGCGAGCGGCCGCCACAGAAGGGTCAGGTAACCAAAGCCGGCAACCACCTCCAGCACGCCAATAATTCGCGGCAGGAAGGTTGACTTGAAAATGAGGTAGCCGATCAGGACACACCAGAACCCGAAGAACACCAGGCCGATGTCGTAGGCCTGCGCATTCAATTTGACAAGCATGAGCGCCAGAGCCTGCAACTGTTCGGGCGCAAATGCGCTGAAGGAGCCCTTGCCTTGCAAGACAAGCAAGGGGGCGAGGTGAAAAAGACTGCTAAGGGCCCACATCGCGCATCCCAGGAGCATGACGAACCCAGCGAGTAACGAGACGCTCCTATTGACCGGCTTAAAGAGACCATAGAAGAGAACCGCCCAAATGAGATGGAACGGCACAGTCATGAGGGAAGCCACGAACCCTAGCCGAAATAGAGACTCGTGCGAGAGGATGTTGGCCGCTGTCGCGGTTGCGCTGGCGGGCACAACGAGCTTGCCGAGAACGACCATTTGGCCAAAAACTGACGTCAGAGCTCCGAGCAAATAGGAGAGGCCAGCCATCCTGGCCTTGAAACGCGGCGAACATTCTGCAGACAAGTTCGTTGTTAGGTTTGTATTGGTCCATTTCAGTGCGCGTTCAATGGTCATGGCCAACCAAGTTAGGAAGTTTGCGCGGCCAATCCCGAAACGTTCGCGCCTCGAATCAGTAGCCAAAGCATGACTGCCAATTCGGCGAAGAAGGCCGGCTGCAACCCCTTGAACGCGGCCTCGTAGTAAACCGGAGAGAAGATCGCGATGGCGCTGAGCGAGACCCAGCCGAAGCAGGCAAGGATCAACCAGACGCCGAGGAACCGCGGCAGAAATCCAGAGCGAAAGACCAGCCAGCCGAAAGGAAAGAGCCAAACGCCCCAGAAAATCTCATCGATAAAAATTCCCTGAGTGTGCAGCTTGATAAAGAACATGCCGAGCGCATCACGCTGGGCTTTGTCGAACATCGCGAGGAAATCGGCGCCGCGGAAAAAAATGACTGCGGCGAGGTCGTTCAGGGTGTCGAGAAATCCAACCGCCGCGGAAACCCAAACAAATCCCACCATGAGCAACGCCCAGTGTTTGTTCACGCTGTTGAGCAGACGATAGAGCGCGACGCTCAGGCAGATGAAAATCACGTGACCAATCAGATCTCCGAAGATCGACAATCGAAATAATGTCTCGTGCGCGAGGATGTTTTCAGCCGTTGCGGCGGCGTTGTCCCGAACGATGAGCTTGCCCGGAACGTAAAGCATGCTGAACGGCGCGACGAGGATCATCGCCAAATAGACAAAGCCGGCGATGCGTGCGGCTTTCTTGAGGGGGTGCATAGGATTTCTCTCCTTCATTATCAGGCATGGGTTGCCAAGTTGTTATTCAACCGCTATAACGACTTTCCCGCGAGCGTGTCCTTGTTCGAGGTAACGGAGCGCCTCCGGGACGTCACTGAGCTTGTAAGTCTTGTCGATAACAGGTGTCACCTTTCCGGATTGCATGAGATCGGCCAGGATCGTCATGTCCTTTTTGTTAAATTGCGCGATGTAGCTGATGAATTTCTGGCTGACGAAGCGCGACCGCAGATATGCATTGAGTTCGCCGACCAAACGCATCGCCATACCGTCGTGCCAGCCTGCTCCTCCGACCCCGGCCATGACACAGATTCCATTGGGGTTCAAAATGCGTCGGCGCTCCGAAAACGAGTGGTTTCCAATGAGGTCGAAGATCAGGTCGTAGCGTTGATCGGTTTTGGTGAAATCCTCTTTGGTGTAATCAATCACGTGGTCTGCGCCGATTGATCGGACAAGATCGAGATTGCGGGTGCTGCAAACTCCGGTCACCTCCGCGCCAAATGATTTGGCTATTTGCACCGCGAAAGTTCCAACGCCCCCCGAAGCACCGTTGATCAAGACTTTCTGGCCGGATTGAATCTTTCCTTTGTCGCGAAGGCCCTGGAGCGCAGTGAGGGCGGCCACTGGAGCCGACGCTGCTTGCTCGAACGTCATGTTGCTGGGTTTTGGGACGACTCCGCGATCTGCCAGAGCGCAGACATACTCAGCGATGGATCCGTCTCTCCCGCCGAAAACGTCGTCGCCGGGCTTGAAGTTCGTAACGTTTTTACCAACTGCCTCGACGGTTCCGGCGTAGTCGACACCCAGGCGAGTGTCCTTTGGTTTGCGCAACCCAAGCAGCGGACGAATCATCCAGGGACCGCGAATCGTGAGATCTAGCGGATTTACTGAAGCCGCGCGGACTCTCACCAGGAGCTGATTGTCGTTTGGAACCGGCTTTTCAACGTTCTCGAGCTTGAGAACATCGGGTGAACCATATTCGCAGTGAACAATAGCCTTAATGGGATTGTTCGGCGCGGCGCTACTGCGATCGCAATCATTCGTCGACATCCAGTAGGCGATGAATGTCATTAATATCAAGGCGACGAAGATAACGCCTGCGCTCCATTTCACGATCTGCTTCCAACGCTTACGGGGGCGACGCTCTGGTTTTGCTTCATTCTTCATGGTTCTTCGGCCACCAGCGTACTTGAATCAGAGCGGTCCGCGATAACGGCGCAGTCGTACTGCTGCTACAACAAATGCCGCCGCGACTATTAATCCGAGCCAGAGACCTGGCGTGCTGAGGTATCTTACCGGCGTGAGTTGTGGGCTGTCGATCGAGTGCATGTTGAAGGCAAAAGCCTCGGCCGCGAATCCCATCAAACGGTGTTTCAACATCGAGGCGAAATGTGAAGTGCCGAACGTGATCTTCTCGAAAAACCCGATCGCGAGAAACGGCACGACAGCCCAGAGAAACGTGGCGCGCCGGGCCCACCCTGAGACTAACAGCGCCCAGCCATAGATCGGCGCATGCCAGAGCGCGATTGCGACCAATCCGTAGAGCAGAATGAACGACTGCTGGAATAAATTGAAATTTGTCCAGGTTGACCCGGGACTCATGCCGTGAGTTATAAGAAGTGCGCTGGTCCAAAGCAGCATGACTAACTGCGTCGCAACGACGATCGCGAACGTCACCAGCGGCAGAACTATTAACGGAATTGTCGCCTTCGAGAGCAACGTCGTGAGATCGGCGACAGGCAGCGATTTCCAGAATAGGATACTTCGATCGCGACGCTCGCCATGCAGCGCGTCCAAACAGTAGAACACACCGACGATGAAGGCAGTTAGTATCAACATGATTGATGCCATGTCATACGGCGCTTGGATTGCAGCTCGCGCTTTTGCCGGGTCGAGCAACAAAACGGCGCGGCGGCGTTCCGGCAGGCCAACTGTGCTGACCAGGAAACCGAACAACACCACTACCGCAACGATTAGTGGGGCGATGTAGATCGAACGGTTTTCCCACAGTTCTCGCCGCACCGACCAATAGAACGGCCGCGTCGGCGCGTTGCTGTAGCCGGGGGCGGTGACCCCGGCCGATTCCGGAACAGTATTGGATGCAGTATTCATTGAGATGCTCCTACTTGATCTGCTTGCCGCGCCGGAGTCCCGCGACTGCGGGGCGAAGGCGGGCTCATCACTGCGACGAACAAATCCGCAATGCTCGGCGTGCGTACCTCACCAAGCGCGCCGAGTTGGGTGCGATCAACCTGATCGAACAATAAAACAGTCCGGCCAAAAACTGGCCGCTCGTATATTGGTTTGAGCGAACGCGCCCCGGCCAGATGGTCTGGATGCACCATCACCTCGACATAGCGCGACTCGAATTCTTCCATGCTGCATTCGAGCACAATGCGGCCGTGGTTGATGAAAATGAGATCGGTCAGGACATCCTGTATTTCTTCGACCTGATGCGTGGTTACAATAATCGTCCGGCTGCGATCGAAATAATCGTTCAGCAGCGAGTCGTAGAATTGTTTCCGATATAAAATGTCCAGGCCAAGTGTAGGCTCGTCCAGCACTAGCAAGCGCGCGTCAATCGCCATCACAATCGCGAGATGCAACTGCGCAACCATGCCCTTGGATAGTTCCCTGACTCTGCTCGCGCGCTTAATCTCGGTCTTCGCCAGAAAACTTTCCGCTTTTGCGCGATCAAACCGCGGATGAACACCGGCGACGTAGTCGAGTAGCTGTCTAACCCGGATCCAACGCGGCAGCACCGCAACGTCCGCGATAAACGAGACATCGCGCATTAGCTCCTCGCGCGAGTTCCACGGATCGCGACCCAGCACTTTCAATTCTCCTTGATATGAAGTGAGTCCGAGAATGGCGTTTAGCGCGGTAGTTTTACCTGCGCCGTTGGGTCCGATGATTCCGAGAATTCGGCCTTCCTCGACGCGGAGATCGATGTTGTCCAGGGCGACCGTTGTGCCGAAAACTTTGCGGAGACCGCGTGCTTCTATGCAGGCCATGCCGTCAGTGTTTCTCCTTTCCAGTTTTTGCCGAGCGGCGAGCTGCGGCGTCGAGAAGTTCTTTTGGATCTAAACCGAGCCGCTGAATCGTCGCGTGAACTCTCGGCCAATGTTCGTTAAGAAATTTTTGCCGTTCGCCGTGGAACAATCGATTGCGCGCGCCGGTTTTGACGAACATGCCCAGGCCTCTCCTTTTTTCGACCAGCTCTTCATCGACCAGTTCCTGATAAGCCTTTAGAACTGTGAGCGGGTTGACCCGATAGTCGGCCGCGACATTGCGCACCGACGGCAGCGCATCGCCTTCGTTGAGCACGCCGTCGAGAATCATGTGAACGACACGGTCGCGTAGTTGGCGATAAATCGGCTGACTGTCGTTCCATTCACGATTCATTCGCAATTTCGGGCGGCATCCGTTCGGCAAAACGGCCGCTTGCGCGGTTCGGTGATCGAATGCTCGCCCATGTAGTGTTATATATAACTACAACACTACATCACACGCAAGCCGTTTTTTCCCGAAAAATTGCTGCTGCTTAAACCACGGCTTTTTGCTCGGCTAGCTTCACGAGCGTGAACAGTGCGTGGTTGACTGGCGTCGGAACCCCAAGCTTGGCCCCCAGACGGGCAATGCAGCCGTTCAGAGCATCAATCTCGGTCGGCCTGCCGCGATCCAAATCCTGTGCAGTCGACGAAAGAGCGCCGGCCATTTGCGTGGCGATCTCCAGTGCCGCGGCCATTCCGGACTCCCGGTCGCGAATGCCCGGCAAAACGACGCCCCCACCGTGGGCCACCGCCAGCACTTCATCGACGATCTGTTGCATCAGCAGCTTTGCATCGGAGTTTTGCGCGATTTGGCCATAGCGCGCATGTCCCAACGCCGAGATCGCGTTCAACGCGCAATTGCACAGGAGCTTCAGCCACAGTTCGCCCTCGATGTTGTCTGAGATCCGACAGGACATACCCGCGCTAATGAAAAGGTTTGCCACTTGCGTTGTTCTTTCGGAAGGCGGACCGATGATTAAATCACCACGCGCGAGATGTTTCACGCGACCCGGTTCCGGCATCGATACGGCGACGTAAACCGCGGCTGATAACACGACGACACTCGCTGCAGCGCGAACCTGATCCGCATTGTCCACGCCATTCTGCAGGCAAACGACCGTCGCATCCGGTCGAAGGAATGGAGCCATTCGATTTGCGGTCTCTTGCGTGTCGTTTGCTTTGACGCAAAACAGAATCAGCGAGCAATCTCGCACTGCACTCATTTCAGTTGTCGCCCTTACGCGCATTCGCTCCTGGCCTTCGGATTTATCCAGAACGAGACCTCTCGAATTCACTGCGTCTGCGAAATGCCTTCGTCCAACGAAGACCGTCGGCGCGCCGGCGCGGGCGAACATGCCACCGAAATAACCGCCGACTGCGCCCGCACCCACCACCGCAATCCGGGGCCAATCTGGAGTCTTGCTCATTCGCTGTCTTTAGGCAGCACGACCTGCTGCATGTCATAGGTGGAATAAGCCGTGGGCTTGTGGCCCTTGGCGATGATAGCCTCTACAACACGAATAAACGATTCGGTGTGCCAGTGCTTTCGCGTCTCCCACCATTGCTGCACGCCATCATACGCCAGGAAGTCGCTCATCGTTCGGTCAATCTCACCCCACAACTCTGGAGTAAGGATACCTTCACGCCGCGAGTAATACATTCCCTCGAAGTTCTTAAAGAATCGGTTTTGAAATGCGCTAAATCGGAGCTTGGAGACAGCGTCCAGTTCGTGGAAGGAGTGCACACCGCGAAGAAAAAGCGCCGTAAACTCCGCGTTTTCGTGCAAGGCCCTTGTCAGATCACCCCATTGCTGCGTCAGAGCATTCACCGCCGCCTGACGGCGTTCCCTGGTCTGCTCGCGCAATTGGATCGCGAAATAAATGATGGAAGGAACTCCGATAAAAACCGCAGCCAGTTGCCCGATTGCTGTAAGCATTTGCCAGTTCATTTTTGCTTTGATTTAAGTGAATCCGGCCCGGCTGTTATGCCCATGCGAAGTTCAGGCCAGCGCAAACAACTATTTTTTCTCAGCAGTCGCCGGCACCGAAGCTGCGAGATCGGAATTCCACATGTCGGCGGCACATTTCCAATTTCCGTCAGGCTGTTTTTCCCAAACTTCGAGGTATTTGCCCCGATCGTTGGCAGGTTTGCCGTTCGGATCGTTCATCGTCAGTTCGTACGTGCCGCTCACCCACGCCATTTCGCCGGAGGTGCTGAGTTTTACGTTGGTCGGTTCCCACGTGATCACGAGGCCCGGCGTGGCGAGAAGATCCTTCCAGAGATTGCGAATCGTTTCCCTTCTCGCTGCGCGGGTCGCATTCGGAGGAAGTACAATCGCCTGCTCAGAGTAATAGGCAACGGTTTGCTCGAGATCTTTAGCTGCCGCGGCTTTCGACCATTGCGCATCGAGATCACGAAGAATTCGCTCCACAGGCTGGATATTGCTCGCGGTTTCGGACGACGAACCGGCAGTGGATGGTTGCGAAATTGAAACCGGCTCGGTCTGTGAAAACCTCGCCGCGCGCTTGGGTTGCAGCAATTGGTAAGCAGAAAGAACAAAGGCAGTGACTGCGACGCCGATAATAAATCTCGCAAACTTGCGACGGCTCCAATACGGGATGACCTCGTCAGGCGAAAGATCCTGCGTTCGCTTCAACCCCTCAGGCGTCATTTCAAAAGACCACGAAATAAACAGAGCCAGTGCGAAACCAAGCGCCAACAACGCGACGAATGCTGTAATAAGCCACTCAGGCGCGTCCAGCATTGGCAAAAGAACCGATGCGACCTCGATCAGCAGCCACGCGACGACCGCATAAGTCAGCGCAACCCTGTAAACATTGCGCCGCTTGAGTTCGGCGAAAAAGGAAGGCTTATCGCTCATGACGCTGTAGGTAAATCGACTTTGGCGAGCAAGTTCTTGTAAGGCGAATCATCGCGCAAGCCAGGTAAACAGCCCAATTCGGAATTTCCAAGAACGGAAAAACCTGCGCTGAATCAAAAGCGAGCCGACAACGGCATACGCATCTGCAACCTTGTACACGTTGTGCCGCGTCAGCTCGCCGAAGAATATCTTCAGATTCATCGCACGAGTTTACTTGCTCTGATCTTTTGGCGCGAGAGACGCTACGATCTTTTCAAACTTAGGATTGCCCCGCAGTGGTTTCCACAGCGGATGAAATTTGAGACGCGCATAGTTAATGTAACTCGGTATCGACACGAGTTTTTGAAGCACTTCGATGGCGCGATCGGGTTCGCCGCTCCACGTATAAACCTGGGCGAGGCCTTCGAGCACCAATGCACCATCGTAGATGTCTTTTGAGATGGGCATCAAATCAATAGCATGCTGTGCCTCTTGCAGAGCCAATTCTCTCTGGCCCAGCCCGGCGTCAACTTGAGCCAGCACTGCGATGGTCCGCGCATGTTCCGGTTTGACGATCAATCGCTGAGCAAGGATCTCTCGACATTCGCGAAACGCAGCCATCGCACGTGCTGAATCGCCTTTCGCGCGCGCGATCATCGCTTGGTACCAACTTTTCGGATAATAGAAGCTAAAGTCGATGTCTTGAAAGTCTTGTCGAGGCGAATCGGCCAGGAGCCGTTCTGCTTCGGCGTAGTTGCCGTCGAGCATCGCCATCCAGGCGCGGAACGGCGTATGGCCGCCGGCAAACTCCATGTCTGGATATTTCGTCAGAATCTCGCGGAGCGGTCCAGTGTCGCCGGTCCCATACAAGATCGCTGTGGCGCGCCGGAACCGGACGATTGGCGTCTGTTCACCGGCGGCAAGCACGTTGTCAGACACGTGGACCGCTTCAGGAAAGCGGCGTTGGAGCACATAGGTGTCGGCCAGAAGATTGTAAGCATTCGGATTTCGCGGATCGAGCGCGAAGGCGGTTGAGAAGTCGCGCTCGGCTTCGTGAAAATGGTTGCGGCGGCGATTGATGTAGCCGGAGAGAATAAAAAACGGCGTGCTGTTCGGCAGACCCGGCCGCGCGATCGCGAGTTCTTCCATTGCGCGATCGTAATCGCGCAAACACCGGAAGAGATAATCGGCCCGGGCGAAATGCGCTTCGGCTGAATCGGGGCGCAGACGGAGCGCTGCGTTGACCGCAGCGTCGGCGAGAGAAATGCGGTCCGGAGTTGGATCGAGATCGAAAAAGTAAAGCAGATCATTGGCGCGCGCCGCATAACAATACGCGGAGACGAAGTTCGGGTCGCGCTGGATCGCTTCAGTCAGTGATTTCAGCGCTTGGAGCAACGCTGCTCGCACGTCGGTCGCATTAATATAGCTGTCGATGATTGCCTTGGCCTGAAGGTAAAGCTCGAACGCGTCCAGGTCTTGAGTCGGCCGCTCTTCGATTTCCGCCTTCTGCTGCGGCGAAAGCTTGGCCTTCAGCTGACTGACGATCGACTGCGCGAGCTCGCTCTGGATTGCGAATAAATCGGCCGCGGTGCGATCGTAAGTTTCGGCCCATATGTGAGTGTCAGTGCGGGCGTCGATTAACTCCGCGTTGATGCGAAGACGATCCCGGACGCGTCGAACCGAACCTTCCATGATGTAAGCGACGCCGAGCTGCCGGCCAATTTCGCGTAGATTGCGCTCGGCCCCGCTCTTGTATTGACGCACGCTCGTGTGGCTGATCACTTTCAGATCGGAGACCTTGGCCAGGTTGGTAAGGATCTGATCCTGGACTCCATCGGCGAAGTAGGCGTCGTTCTTGTCTTCGCTCAGGCTTTGGAAAGGCAATACCGCGATAGACTTGTTATCGTCACGTAACGTTGTTCGGTTTCCAGCGGTGTAGCGACCTAGGAAGAACAAGGCCACCGAGACGACGGCGCCGATGACAACAATATAAATCCAGGTGCGTTTCGTCGGCCGCGCGGATTGCGGCATGGCATCGGCCTCTTCGGCACGCTTGAGCCCTTCCGGTGTGATCTCAAATGCCCATGCGAAGATGAGTGCGATGGGAAAACCAATGACAATTAAAAAAACAATCAGCCGGACGACCCAATTTGGCACATCGAAGACTGGGAAAACCTGCGCGATTCCCTGAGAAAGCGCCCAGCCGGCGACGATGTAGGCGACCGCGATCTTATAGACATTGCGCCGCTTCAGTTCGGCAAAGAATTTTCCCAAATTTCCCGAATTCAACGTTGAGTGTCAGATTTTCCAAATTCCTGTGCCGGAAGAATTTTCTCCGCTAGCGCTTCGAATCGCGGGTCGCCGCGCAAGGGATCGAGCATGGGATCACCTCGGATCCAGGCCGTATCGATATTATCGTGATTCAGGTATTCACGCTCGAGGTAATCGATCGCTTTTGTTTTGTCGCCCAATCCGATGTAAATCAGCGCGATAAGATAGCCGCGGACGAACTGCTGCTTGGTCCGCGCTTCAAGCTCTCCGATCAACTCCATCGCTTTGTCCTTTTGGCCGGCATCCGCGTAAGCGCGCCCGAGTAGTCCGACAATTTGCGGATCGTCGTCGAGCGATTGCGCTTCCTCGTATTTTGCAATTGCTGCGGCTGTGTCGCCTTTTAGGTAAAGCGCCTCCCCAAGATTCCAAAGCGCGTACCCGAATTTGTTATCTAACGTTAGCGTCCGCTGCAGCTGCGCGATGGCTTGATCATAGCGACGCGCCATCATGAACGTGCTGCCAAGGTCGGCATTGATGATAAGCGACAGCGGATCCAGCTCCACTGCGCGTTGATTTTCGCGGATCGCTTCATCGAACCGGCCGAGCGCCACAAGAAGAGCATTGCCAAACCAATGATGCGCCGTCGCGTAGTTCGGATTGAGCGCAATCGCGCGTTTAAATTCCTTCTCTGATTCGGCAAAGTTAGCGTCGGAGAAACAAAACAATAATCCGAGGGCAGTATGCGCTTCGGCGGAAGTCTCCTCCAATTCAATCGCGCGCTGCGCAGCGGCTTTCGCTTTCGGAAAATACTCCTGCGGGAAGCCAGCGCCAAACAGCGGAATCAATAGGTAGCTCTCCGCCAGGCCGGCGTACGCAGTGGCGTATTGCGGATCTGCGACAATGGCTTGCTGGAAGTAATCGCACGCGGTCTTGAGATCCTGGCCAGTGCGTTTGTTCCAAAAAAAGCGGCCTTTGAGATAAAGTTCGTAAGCTTCGGAATTCTCCGTCGGTTTATTCGACATCGCCGTTTGTTCCGAGCCGGTAAGTCTCGCCTGCAGGGTATCGGCGATCGTCTTCGCGATGTCGGTTTCGACTGAGAAAATATCGGTCAGTTTGCGGTCGTAAGTTTCAGCCCAAAGATGGGCGTCCGTCAGCGCATTGATGAGCTGAACGTTCACGCGGACCTGATCCTTCGCCTTTTGCACGCTGCCCTCCAGAATGTTCGTGACTCCGAGCTGCTTTGCGATCTGGGGCAAATTTTCCGGCGTGGATTTGAAATGCTGCGTCGAAGTTCGCGAAATCACTTTGAGATCCGCGACTTTCGCCAAACGCGTCAGGATTTCGTCCTGCATACCCTCCGTAAAATAGGCGTTGTCCGGGTCGCGGCTGAGGTTATCGAATGGCAGCACGGCGATTGATTTCGCGCCTAATTCATTCGACGACGCGTGGCTGTTCCGCGCCATGTAGCCTCCAAGAAAGAATAATCCGATCGAGAAAAGAGCGCCGATAACGACAATGTAAATCCACGCGTGTTTTTTCCGTCGCGTGATGCCTGGCATCGCATCGGCCGTTTCGGTGCGTTTAACCCCCTCCGGTGTCAGCTCGAACATCCACGCCAGAATCATGGCAATCGGCAAACCGAGGATGATCAGCAGGACGATTAAGCGAATCGCCCAGTTTGGAATGTCGAATACCGGAAAGACCTGCGCGATTCCCTGCGAGAGAGCCCAGCCCGCGACGATGTACGCGACCGCGACTTTGTAAACATTGCGCCGTTTCAGCTCGGCGAAGAAGGTGTCGATTCTCATTCTCTTAGGTCGTCGGGCTTCGCTTCAAACGCCGAGACATATCTGAAATCGTCGAAGTTTGCATCCTAACTCTTGGTCATTCGTGCTCCCGCACTCGTGCCAGCTACCCTAGCTGCGTTACCGCCTACCCGCGCGGCTCCCGCTCGCGCGTGTTCACTTCGGCTTTTCTTCGCAAAGCTTTTGGAAGCGCGGATCCTTCCGAATACGATCGTAGATCGGATCGAGGCGCAGGTAGACCGTAGTGATTGCATCTACATAAGTTTGATGAAGGACTGTTTCCAACAACGGAACTGCGCGGTCGGCATCACCCATTTCCGCATAGGTATTGGCGATGACTTCGTCGGCCCGTGGATAAGTCCATTTGTCGAAGCGTCGCAGAGCGCGCAGTTCTTCGCCGAGGCGCTCCACTTCATCGCGGCGCCCCAAACACGCTTCGACGTGTATCAATTGCTCGAGAACGATTATGCCGCCCTCGTGCCGGTCGCGCAGTTGAATCAAGTCGCGTTCAGCCTGACGCAACAAGGGCTCTGCCGCTGCTGCATCCCCTTTAACTGCCTGCAAACGAGCGGTTGAAGCACGATCGATGGCTTGAAACAGCGGCATCTCGTTGCCTGTTTCGCGCATCGCGTTGATCCGGCGAATCGCCTCATCAAAGTCACGCCGCCTGACGATCACATCGAGCAGAACGCCGAAACCTTTATCGTTAGGTCCGAACTTCAGGTCACGCAGCATCTCCCAGGCTTTGTCCAAATCTCCAGCCGCTGCGTAACTCTCGGCCTTATCCGCAATGATATTTGCGTCGTTTGGTGAAATCGCGAGGGCGTGATCCAGCGTGGCGCGCGCTTGCTCCAGGTCGCGCCGGCCACGGTAACTCAAGGCGAGCTCCATCCAAATATTGGTGCTAAGCGGATTGAGCTCGGTTCCGCGCTTTTGTAGTTCAATCGTTTCGTCGAGTTTCCCTTGCCGGCGTTTCACCAGCGCGGTCGCTTCAACGAATTTGAAATCGCTAGGGGCAATTGCGCGGGCGCGATCGAGCCAGCGCAGTGCTTCGTCGTAATTCTTCTCGACGTAGTAAAAATACAAACCCATCGAGCCCTGTGCGTCGGCCGAATCGGGGGCAAGACGCAATGCGGTTTCCGCGGCGCTGTGTGCGCGCTCTTTCTGCGCGGGACTTTCTTCGGGAAAGAAATAGCGGATTGATTCGATTGCAGCCAACCACGCCCACGCCTCGGCGAAATTCGGGTCCAGCCGGACCGCCTCCCGCAACATGTCGCGCATGCGTGCGCTATCCGCATCCGACTGCGAGTTGTTTAGCGCCATAGCGCGCAGAAAAGTTTCGTAGGCCTGCGGGTTGTCAGTTCCGCGCGCGTTGATCGCGGCCTTTTCCTTGCCGGTCAGCTTGGCTTCGAGCGACCCCGCAATTTTTTGCGCGACATCGCTTTCGACACCGAAGATGTCGATCATTTTGCGATCGTAGGTGTCGGCCCAAAGATGCGAATCGTTCAATGCGTTGATCAGTTGAACCGTAATCCGGACCTGATCGCCCGCTTTCTGGACGCTGCCTTCCAAAATATTGGCCACGCCGAGCTGTTGTGCGATCTCGCGCAGATTACTCGGCGCGCTCTTGTATTTCTGAGTCGAAGTCCGCGAGATGACTTTGAGGTCTGAAATTTTCGACAAGCGGGCCAGAATTTCATCCTGAATTCCTTCCGCGAAAAATGCGTTTGCCTTGTCTTCGCTAAGACTGTCAAAGGGAAGCACCGCGATGCTTTTCTCCGGGATCGCCGAACCGGTAGGGGGTGGCTGGACCGCGGCGTTTTTCTTACGAGAAAGTTCGCCCTGCAACTGATCGGTGATCTGCTTGGCGACTGCGCTCTTAATGGTATCGGCCAGCGAAGGGGACGCTGTGGCGCTCGGCTGAGGCAGTGGCGATAACCGGCGTCGGTCGAGCGTGCGCATGATCGCGGGCGCAAAAATCACTGACACGATGGCAAGCATGAGGAGTAAAAACGCGACAATGAAGATGGCTCGGGCGAGCGGAGAGAGTGCTTTGCGCGTCCCAACTCTGGAGCCGGAGATGCTGCCGCGCGTTTTTCCGAGTCGCGTCGGCGGCGTGGGATTGCCAATTGTCTCGGCGTAAAGATTAACTAACGAGACAACAACGCCGTGTTTCACTTCCACGTCGCCCAGTTCGTGAAGGTAAGGCTGCCATCGACGCTGTTGTGCGAGATCGTCGGCGACGCGTTTACTCACCAGAATATGGCCGGCGTCGCCGCAATCCATCACTCGCTGCGCGATGTTGATGCCTACGCCGGCGATGTTTTCGCGCCCGTTTGCATCCTTCACTTGATGGATCGGGCCGCTGTGGATTCCCATCCTCACTGGCAGACTCGGCTGCGCGCGCAAAGCTCGGCTAATCTCCAAGGCGCATTCGACCGGCTCTTCCACGGAACCGGTGAAAACCAGCGCCATGCCATCGCCCGTCGGCAAAACGGTAAGCTCTCCTGCAGCCCCGGCCTCGCGCGCCGCTTCGGTGCTACGCACAATCTGGTTCAACTCCTGAAGCGCTTCTGACTGTTCGTCGGTCAGCAGCTTGGAGTAGCCGACGATGTCCATGAAAAGGACGTGCGCAATTTCCAGGCGCAGTTTCGCTTTTTGTTCGTCAGCCATATGCGATTACGAAACGTTCCGCCGCTTCAGCTCGGCAAAGAAGTTGCCAGAATTCATTTCGACGGCTAGGAAGTTGCTCAGATTCACGCTTGGCTAATAATCGAGGGCTAACTGTACAGAAGGCAGACCAAAGTCCAGATCGACATGGCCTGGCCCTGCGCTCTTGCCGTGTAGCGCCGAATCAGATAAGCCGAGCGCATGGAGAGGAAGCAAGCGTTTGTTAATACGCCCTCTTTCAGCAAAGAACGGCTTCTTCGTATCCTCGGAGTCACCTTTGGCGTCGCGGTCGGCATTGGCGGAACAATCGGGATTGGCATTCTGCGGATTCCAGGAAGCGTCGCGACCCAGCTCGGCCACAGCGGACTCATCATGGCCGCATGGATAGTCTCCGGATTGTATGCTTTCGCCGGTGCGAATACCTACGCCGAGCTCGGTACAATGCTGCCGCTGGATGGCGGACCTTACGTTTACGCTCGTCGGGCGTATGGTGAGTTCGGTGGATTTCTTGTCGGCTGGAGTGATTGGCTCCTCCGCACCAGTTCGATGGCATACCTGGCAGTTGCGCTAACCGAATATGCTGGGGGACTCTTCTCTTACAATCCCGGTGTCATAACGCCGGCGGCAATTGCTGTGTTGATCTTCTTCACCGCGTTTCACTGGCTCGGTCTGCGTGTGGGTAGCCGGGCGCAGGAAATCATGAGCTTGTTCAAGGTTCTCGCTTTCTTCGTCATCATCGCTGCCTGCTTTCTTTTCAGCCCGAAGCTAAGCGTTGCCCCAAGCGCAAAGCCACCGCTCTTTTTCGATCCGAAGCTTTTGTTTGTGGCCATCGCTTTATCGATGCAAAGCATTCTTGGCACCTATTCCGGCTGGCATGCGCCGGTTTACTTTTCGGAGGAGAACACCGATCCGACGAAAAGCATCCCTCGTTCGCTCTTTACCGGCGTCGCTTTGGTGATGGCGATCTATGTGCTCATTAACCTCGCCATACTACATGCGTTACCGATGTCGAAGCTAGCAGGCTCAAAACTGGCGGCGGCAGATGCGGCTCAGCTCATCTTCGGCGGTTATAGCAGCCAAATCGTGACTGGCATCATGTTAGTATCCCTGCTTGGGATTATCAACGCCTCCTTTCTTTTCACGCCGCGAGTGATGTTCGCTCTTAGTCGCGATGGGCTCTTTTTTCATTCCGCTGCAAGGATAAATATCGGAGGTACACCTACCACGGCCTTGTTCGTCACTGCCTTGGTAGCCATCATGCTCGCAGGCGTCGGCAGCTTCGACAGGCTATTCGGTTTTACCGCGTTCCTAAGTGTGCTGGTAGATGTAGCGGCGTTCGGCACGGTTTTTATTTTGCGTTGGAGAGAGCCCGACCTTCCGCGACCGTTCAGAGCGCGCGGCTATCCGGTGCTTCCAGGAATCGTGTTTCTTGGGGCCGGTCTGCTGTTGATTGCCTTCATCGTGAGTAGCACCCAAAACAGCTTATATGCTATGATAGGGATTGCAGTCAGCTACCCTGTGTATCTTCTCGTCAAAAGATTGGTGAAGGCGGTAGCAGTCTAGACCGGCCAGCTTCCCTGCGGCGTCACCTCAAAGGCCCACGCCCGAGGAGAAAAAGCAAGGCCTTTCGTTCATGACGGTTCGGGTAAACCGAGTTTGGCGAGAAAGTTCTTGTAGCGAGGATCGTCGTGCAAGCCACGCACCAGCGGATCAACAAGAAGCGTCAGTGTTCCTGTATCGTGATTGTCGAACGAGATTTGCAACCATTCGAAAGCTTTGTCTTTCTCACCTCGCACGGCGTAGACTTCAGCGATTTGATAGGCCAGGTTATCCCGACCATTGGCAATGAGGTCGGCTAAAGCCGCGTCTGCCGCCACGCGATCGCCGCGCACGTATTGAGCGAGCGCGAGCTCGAACCGGCGATAACCTTCATCGGGCTCCACTTGCGCTTCTCGCAATGCGGTCTCGCCATGGCCGCGCTGCGCAGCGATCAGCGTCTGCCACCGACGACTCGAAGCAGAGGCCGGCTGCAACTCTGCCGCTTTGCGTGCCGTCGCATCGGCCTCATCCAATTTTCCGGCAAAGAAGAGAACTCGCGCCAGATTACCTTGCGCTATAACGGAAAGAGGATCGAGTTCCACCGCATGGCGAGCCTGCCGCTCGGCCTCATCGAGCCGCCCCAGATAAAGGATCGCTCGCGCCAGCAGATCGTTTGCGGTGGGATTGGCGGGCGAGAGTTCTTTCGCGCGCTTTAGTTCGGTTATTCCTTCGGCGAACTTCCAATCGATAAAAAAGCGAACCCAGCCGAGGGCCGCGCGTGCCTCGGCCAGCGAGGGCGCGATCGCGACTGCCTTTTCCGCATCGCTCCGCGCGTTTGACCATGCTGGCTCATGTTGACCGGTGAGGTCTCCAATAAAACTCCAGGCTTCGGAGCGCTCGGTGTAAGCCAAGGCATAATCGGGATCGAGCCGGATCGCCTGATCGAAGTAGCCCACAGCTTTCCGATAGTCCTCGAGATTACGACGCTGAAAATGAAAGTGGCCCTGGAGGTAGGCATTGTGCGCCTCCACATTGCCGGGAGCACCTCTTTGTGCCGACCGATCCTGCGATCCGAGCAAAGTCACCTTTAGGGATTCAGCGACGGCCCGAGCGATTTCTTCCTGAACAGCGAAGATATCTTTCAGGTCGCGATCGAACGTTCGCGTCCAGAGCGCGATGCCGTCCGCGGCGTTCACGAGTTCAGCTACGATGCGTACGCGATCGTCCTGCTTGCGCACCGTGCCTTCCAGGAGCGTGCTTACGCCCAGCTTCTCGCCTATCGCTTTCGGTTCCTCATGCCTGTCTTTGAAACGAAATGACGAACTGCGGCCAATGACCTTCAGCCCGTTAATTTGTGCCAGAGCTGCGATCAGTTCTTCCGACAGTCCATCCGCGAAATATTCGTCCTTCGGGTCACCACTTTCGTTAAGCAACGGCAGAACTGCGACCGACTTCTCAGGAACAGCTGTAACCGCTTCGCTGCTTGCCGCGGCGGAGCCACGCGAAGCCGGGCTCTGAGATCGCGCGTTTCCAGCGGAGTAGCGCCCGAGGAAAAAAAGGCCGAGCGAGAGCGCGGCCGCGATCACGACAAGCGCCATCCAAATCCCGCCGCGCGAACGTTGGCCCGCAGCATCGGCATCTTCGGTTCGCCTAATTCCTTCAGGTGTGAGCTCGAAGGCCCAGGCGATAATCAGCGCAATAGGAAAACCAAGCGCAGTCAGAAGAATGACGAGGCGAATCGCCCAGTTTGGAATATCCAGGAACGGAAAAACCTGCGTAGCAACCTGAATCAAGAGCCACCCGACGACAGCATAAGCGACGGCAACTTTGTAAACGTTACGCCTTTTCAGCTCCCCGAAGAAATTGCCAGACTTCATTTTTTCATCCCCTAGGCTCAGTTTCAGCGGGTTAGCAATAGGTAAATCATCGAAGTTTGCATCCTAAGGATTGGTCACTCGCGCTCCCGCGCTCGCGCCAGCTGCCCTAGCTGCGTTACCGCCTACCCACGCGGCTCCCGGCCGGGCGTGTTCATGGCGTAGCTTTTGCCACAGCGCCCGCCTGTGAGCAAACCCCCATTGTTCTAAATTCCGCTCAATGCTCTTGCCCTCAAATCATGCAAGTGACACGAATCTTTAGCATCAGACAGCTTTAATTTGTCTTGGCGTGATTCGAGTGTTTCGTGGGCGAGAATCTTAATCGAGGAGATCAGTATGTCACAACCAACAACCAAATCGAAACCCCTGTTGTCCCACACTATCGCGGAGTGGGCTTGCTCGCTGAAGTATGGACACCTTTCACCGGAAGCGATTCAGGCAGCGAAATTATTCTGGTTCGATTCCATCGGCTGCGCGCTGGGTGGCAGTCAGCAGGAGGACGCTAAGATTTTGCTCAAACACTACTGCGCGATGTCCGCCACGGCGGACTCGTCCGTTGGCGAGGGCGGCGGCAATGGAAAAGCCACGGCATTCGTCTCCGGTTTCAAAACGAATCCAGTCGATGCGGCATTTTTGAATGGGCACATGATCCGCGCCATGGATTACAACGACATCTATTGGAAAGCCGATCCATGTCACCCGAGTGATCTCATCGCGGCGCCGCTGGCGCTGTGCGAAAACGAAGGTCTCAGCGGCAGAGATTTAATTCTTGCCACCATCATCGCCTACGAAATTGAAATGCGCCTTTGCGAAATCGGGCGCCCCGGTGTGCGCGAATACGGCTGGCATCACGCGACGTTGAGCGCGTTCGCTGCGCCCGTGGCGGCGGGCCGTGTGCTGAATCTTACGCCGGAGCAGATGGTCTCTGCCATTGGCATAAGCGCGTCGCGGACCTTTTGCCCCGGCGCGGTGACAGCGGGAAAACTGACCAACATGAAAAACACGGTCGATCCATGGGCCGGTCGCATGGGAGCTGAGAGCGCGCTGCTTGCGCGCGAAGGGTTTTCAGGTCCCGAGCACATCATCGACGGCAAAGAAGGTTTGTTCGCCGTGTTCAGTCACGTCCAATACAAGGGACAACCGGCGAGCTTCGACGGCGAGGGGTTGATCAAAGATTTGCCGGCGTCACCGAAGTCGCACTATCGGATTCTGGATTGCGGGATGAAAAGTTTCCCCATCGAAGCGCTGAGTCACTCGCCGCTCACCGCAATGATGAAGACAATGAAGGATAACAGCATCAAGGCCGACGACGTGAAAGAGATCAAAGTCGAAGTGATCGCGCGTGCCGCCGACATTCTCGGCGATCCGCACAAATATAGGCCGGACTCCAAGGAGACTGCAGATCATTCATTGCCTTATTGCATGGCGGTCGGACTGGTGGACGGGATGGTGACACCGTTACAATTCCGCGAGGAACGCGTGCGCGATCAATCGCTCATTCCAATCATGGATAAAGTGAAAGTAGTCGCTAATCAGGAGTTCGAAGCGCTGTTTCCAAAATTTCAGCCAAGTCGCGTGACGATCACCACCAACGACGGCAAATCATATTCAACGCGGGTCGATGTTCCCAAGGGTGATCCGCGCGATCCCATGACCGAAGAGGAAATCGCAGTGAAATTCAACGCGCTCGGCAGCGACGTAATCGGCAAGGATCAATGCAAAAAATTGCAGAAGTTCATCATGAACATCGAGAGCGCCCAGAAGGTTGATGAACTTCTAGAACTCACGGTCCGGCGCTGATTTATCGGAAGTCAGGCTTCCAGCCTGACTCGGCGAGCAGGCGTCTCGCCTGCTCTCCTAGAAAGAACAAGTCGACAGGCAAGATGCCTGCCGGCCGAGTCACGCTGGAAGCGTGACTTCCGTTACGCCGTCCCGCTTCCTTCGCCCGCGCCGAATTGAATTCCCTCCGCCAGCGGACGCTGGCCGGAGAAATTGATCGTGTTGGTCTGACGAGTCCTGATATTCTCACGGCAGCCCCCATGTCTACGGAACCGGTAACGCGCGGCTTCGACATCGGACACGTTTTGTTCGTCGACGTCGTCGGCTATTCGAAATTGTCAGGCGAAGACCAAAGGAAAGTTGTCCGTCAACTAAACGACATCGTTCGCGCCACGCCGGAGTTTCGGACCGCTGAAGCGGCCGGTCAGTTAATGCGACTTCCGGCGGGAGATGGAATGGCGTTGGTATTTTTTGCCAGCCCCGAAGCGCCGGTCCAATGCGCGTTGGAGATCAGCCGGGCATTAAAGGAATACCCCAATGTCCAGCTGCGAATGGGAGTAAATAGCGGACCGATCAATCAAGTAGATGACGTGAATGACCGAGCCAGCGTTTCAGGCGCGGGAATTAACATGGCGGAGCGAGTGATGAGTTGCGGCGATGCCGGTCACATCCTTCTAGCCAGCCGTGTCGCCGAAGATCTGGCGCAATACGAGAAGTGGCAACCTCACTTACGCGACTTGGGAGAGATCGAGGTCAAACACGGCGTAAAAATGCGCATCGTTAACCTTTACTTCGACGGAATCGGCAACAGCGAGTTGCCAGAGAAAATTAAACAAACAAGACGACGCCAGAAAGTTGCGCGCCGGAAACGGCTGGCGCTGGGAGGAGCGCTGGTTTTGATCGCTTCGCTTCTGGCGTGGGCTGTGTATTACCAAGCACAGAAGCGCAAAAGCGCACTCGCGGCCGTTCCACAAAAAAGCATTGCCGTGCTTCCGTTCAAAAATCTGAGCGCTGATCCAGACAATGCCTATTTCGCCGACGGCGTGCAGGAGGAAATACTTACCGATCTCTCACGAATCGCCGACCTGAAGGTAATTAGCCGGACATCTGTCATGCAGTATGGCGCAGGCACAGCTCGTAACGTCCGGGCAATCGGCGCCGCGTTGGGTGTAGCTCACCTTTTGGAAGGCAGCGTCGAGCGTGTCGGCAACAAGGTTCGAGTAATCGCGCAACTGATCGATAGCCGTAGTGATACCCACCTTTGGGCACAAACCTATGATCGTGATCTCGCTGACGTCTTTGCGATTCAAAGCGAAATAGCCGAAACGATAGCGAGGCAACTTCAAACCCGGTTAGCACCTACGGAAAAAGCTGCCATCGAATCACCGCCCACGCGTGACCTGGCAGCCTATGATCTCTTTGTCCGCGCGCAATCGCTGGCCGCGGATATGACTAACCCGATCGTGGTCAGTGAAAAACTGCCAAAAGCTATCGACTTGCTCAAGGAAGCAGTTGCGCGAGATGGAAGCTTCATCCGCGCCTACTGTTTGCTCTCGCGTATCCATGGCCAGCTATACTTCGCCGGTCTGGACCACACTCCGGAACGTCTCGCTTTGGCCCGGCAGGCAGCGGAAGCCGCTCTTAGAATTGATCCTGAAGACGGCGAGGCACACCTGGCCATGGCCGACTATTACTACCATGGCTTTCGTAACTACACACAAGCGCTTCAGGAGTTATCGGCTGCGCGACAGACTTTGCCTAACAGCTCACAAATATTCGAATGGACCGCTTATATTGCGCGGCGTCAAGGTGATTGGAAGAAGGCCACGAGTAACTTCGAGCGTGCCGTTAATCTCGATCCGCGAAACTTTCAGCTTCTCCAACAACTCGCGCTTACCTATCAGCTCCAGCGCCTTTACAGGGACCAACTTCAGGCCCTCGATCGCGCACTCACCATAGTTCCAGAGGATCTTTCCACCCTTATCCTGCGCGCCTGGGTACCGGCTGATTGGCGTGCCGATCTACGACCCTTCCAAGCTTTTCTCGCCGAGTATACGGCAAAAGATCCAAGCGCGGCGGGTGAACTGGAGGACATCAATTACGCGCTGTGCGAACGCACGCCGGAGGCAATTTCGCGCACGTTGGCAGCTTATCCGGCAGAGGGCAACGTGTACAACGGCATCAAAATTCCGCGGGCATACTGGGAAGGGGTTGTGGCTCGTTGGCGGGGCGAAAAAGAAAAGGCATCGGTTGCGTTCGCTGAGGCCAGACGACAGGTCGAAGAAGTTGCTCAAAAGCAGCCTGATTTCCCCGCTGCACTCAGCCTCTTGGGATTGATCGATGCCGGCTTGGAACGCAAAGACGATGCTATCCGCGAAGCTCGGCGCGCCTGCGACCTCCTACCAATGACCGCCGATGCAGTAGACGGCGTGGCTTACGCAGCAAATCTGGCGCAGGCCTACACCTGGACAGGAGAGAAAGACCTGGCAATCGATCAACTTGAGAATGTCGAACGAGTGCCAAATTTGCTCAGCTATGGCTATCTCAAATTACAGCCTCTTTGGGATCCATTGCGCGGCGTCCCGCGCTTCGAAAAATTAGTGGCCTCGCTCGCACCGAAAGACTGATCACATGGGAAAATGAATTACTATACGTTCGAGGCTGAATGCGCTCATCTCTGGTTGATCCGAACAGGTTTTTTTCGAAGTCTCCGCAGCGACGTTCGTTGCTGCGACCAGACGGATGAAGGCGACATCGGCATCACGGCCCAATCGCCGCAAACCGCGCTAAGGCAGCGAGGGCGAGTCGCGCAAGCTCATAGCGAAGCGATTTTGTTCAGAACGGCATCCTGTTGTAAAGCCGTTTTCGCGAACGCAGTTCGGCATGCCGTTCGTTGCGTTTGCTTGTGCTCGCGTGCTGCATGTGTAAAAAGAGAGGCGATGAAGATGTTAGTTCTTCCTGTAGCGGGAGGAACAGCTGCTAAGCGCATAACACGCTTGCTTTTTGTGAGGGCAGCAGCGGCACTGCTGGCCTTTTGGGTTGCGGGGAGTTGTCTCGCTGGCGACGCGGTGTTCTCCAACGATGGCCAGCGCGTTTACGCCATCGGTAACGCTGATAACAAACAGGTGTTGCGCGAAATCAACCTGAGCCAGCAGACGAGTCGGACAATCTCGCTGAGCCAGTTGCCGTCACAACAACCGCTTCTGGGTATTACCCGGTCGGATGGTGACAAGCTGTTCTGTGTCACAGAAAAGAACATCTGGACTTTTGACCCCGGTAGTAATCGCCTGACCAAGGTTTGCGGGTCGCCTAAAGGCGGCCGCTACTGGCGCATCGCCTACGATCCGAAGAGCCACACGATTGTCGTAACAGGGACTGGAGATAGAGGCCCTCTCTTTCTATACAAGAACGGGCTCGTCTCGGTTTACGTGCGGCGTCACAATGCGATTAGCTCGCCTGTGTTCGCCGCCGATGGCACATTCTTCTACTCGGAGATCGGCGATTTGTGGTCAGGTCAGATTGAGAATAACGAGGGCACATACTCACTGACTGCTGACCGTTATCTGCCACTGGCCTATCTTGAAACGGCAAACACAACGCCGGCTGGAATGGGAGTATCGGACATCGCGCCCGTAAAGGACTCCATCTACGTGCAATTGTTTCGAATGGGCGGATCGGGCTGGGGGGCCATGTTCCAGGTGCCGCGGCCTCCGCCGAAAGAACAAAAGGCTTCAGGCATCGGACAAGTCGCTGAGTTTGAGCTGACTCGATGGAAAGAGCTTCTGGAAGGGCTGAAGCCGCTGGGCGAAAATGATCATCCAGCCTGCCTCTGCGCTTCGCCGGATGAAACGCGAGTTTATTATACCAACGAGGGAAAGGATTATCTTATTACCAACGGGCAAACAGCGGAGCTGCATCTCACCAAGGCTGCGGCAACGGCGAATGCTCAGGTCAGTTCGACAGAGCCCGCACCGGTTGCAACTGATGTTACGCCTCCATCCGACACAGATATTCAATATGGTATTGATGTCGTCCAGAAGCAGATCGCAGCTATGTCAGCTCGTGATGTGGATACTCTGGTGTCGTTATATGGCGACAACGTGGACTATCTCGACAAAGGAAATGTTAGTAGTGATGTCGTTCGAAAAGAGTTGCAGGCATATTTTGACAAATGGCCGGTAGTCAAATGGGAAGTAAAAGGCGTGATTCAGTCCCGTCTGGTGGGGCAGTCAAATTATAATATTAACTTCGCGGTCGCATTCGAAGTCAGTGACCCGGCTACGAAGAAGCGTGTCGCTGGCACCGCCACCGAAACGGAAATGCTCGCACCGGATGCTTCCGGAAATAAGAAGATCATTTCGCAACACGAAAAGATCACGACTTCACACCGAAGCGATGGCAAGCCTGCCAAAACGGAGCGAGAGAAAGCATATCGAGGTCGTCCCGCCGGACCGGAGCTACCGTGGCGTCCAAACATCCCGTGGCCTTAATTGTTACAAAGATCTTTCTCTTTCCGAAGTTCCAGCCGAGCCGCGTTACAATCACGACAAATGATGGCAAGGAGCATTCGACGCGCGTCGATGTCCCGAAAGGCGATCCGCGCGATCCAATGAGCGAGGAAGAAATCGCGGTGAAATTCAATGCGCTTGGCGGTGACGTAATCGGCAAGGATCAATGCAAAAAATTGCAGAAAGCCATCATGACTCTCGAGAGCGCCCAGAAGGTTGATGAACTTCTAGAACTCACGGTCCGGCGCTGATTTATCGGAAGTCAGGGCTTCCAGCCTGACTCGGCGAGCAGGCGTCTCGCCTGCTCTCCTAGAAAGAACAAGTCGACAGGCAAGATGCCTGTCGGCCGAGTCACGCTGGAAGGGTGACTTCCGTTACGCCGTCGCGCTTCCTTCGCCCGCGCCGAATTCAATTCCCTGTGCCAGCGGCAGCTCGCTCGAAAAATTGATCGTGTTGGTCTGGCGGCGCATGTATTGCTTCCAGCAATCGCTGCCGCTCTCGCGTCCGCCGCCGGTATTTTTCTCGCCGCCGAATGCGCCACCAATCTCCGCGCCGCTGGTGCCTGTATTCACGTTGGCAATTCCGCAATCGCTTCCCACTGCACTGACGAATTTCTCGGCTTCGCGCACGTCGTTGGTGAAAATGGACGAGGTCAATCCTTGCGGCACGTTATTGTGGATCGCGATCGCCTCGTCGAAATCGCGATACGTCATCAAGTAAAGCAACGGTCCAAATGTTTCGTGCTTCACGATCTCGAAATCGGGTTTTGCGGTCGCGAGGCACGGCTTCATGTAACAATCGCCGGGGACGGTGAGGCGCTCCCCGCCATAGAGGATCTCGCCACCTTCATCTTTCAAACGCTGGATCGACTGCTGGACAAGATCGACCGCGTTCTTGTCGATGAGCGGCCCCATCACCGTTTTGTCATCGAGCGGATTGCCGATCGCCAAAGATTTGTATGCAGCCAACAGTTTATTTTGAATCTTTGGCGCAACTGATTCGTGCATGATCACGCGTCGCGTGGAAGTGCAACGTTGGCCGGCAGTGCCGACTGCGCCGAAGAAGATCGATTGCATGGCCATATCGAGGTCGGCGCTCGGCGCGACGATCAGCGCGTTGTTGCCGCCGAGTTCTAGAATCGTTCGACCCAGCCGTCCGTTAACAGCTTTGGCGACATTAAATCCCATGTTGGTCGAACCGGTCGCGGAGACTAATGGAATCCGCGGATCATCCGCTAGTTTTTGGCCAACTGTTTTACGATCACCGATGAGCAACGTAAAGATCGCTGGATCGGCTCCAGTTTCCCGGCAAGCGCGTTCGCAAATTTTTGTCACAGCTATCGCGGTGAGCGGCGTTTTTTCGGACGGCTTCCAAACCGTCGCATCACCGCAGACCGCAGCGAGCGCAGCGTTCCATGACCAAACTGCGACTGGAAAATTAAATGCGGTTATAACTGCGACGACACCAAGCGGATGCCATTGTTCCATGAGCCGGTGACTCGGCCGCTCCGATTGAATCGTCAGTCCGTAAAGCATGCGGGATTGACCGACCGCGAGGTCACAAATGTCGATCATCTCCTGCACCTCGCCTTCGCCTTCGGCGATGATTTTTCCGGTTTCGAGCGTGACGAGCTGACCAAGCTCGTGTTTTAGCTCGCGCAGCGCGTTGCCAAGCAGGCGAACGGTCTCACCACGCACCGGTGCCGGTGTGACGCGCCATTTCGAAAACGCTTCCTGTGCGCGCGTGATCGCTTTGTTGTAATCCTCGTCTGATGCGGTGCGGACGCTGGCAAGTCGTCGCCCATCAATCGGTGAAATCTTATCGATTTTCGCGCCGCCGCCGCTCCATTCGCCGTCGAACACGCCCGCGTTGTCATCCGTAAGGATGAGTTTATCAAACAGTGATTTCATACCCATTACTCTCCATCATCGCGCATATGTATCGCCTCTCCCTTCGAAAGGGAGAGGGCAGGGTGAGGCTTGAAACTCTGCAACACGTATACGCTATCGAACTGACTCCTCACCTCAATCCTCTCCTCTTCATAAAGGGGAGAGGCGGACAAGTTCGACTTCATTTCCGGTTGCGGCAAAACTTCCGCATCAGTTCCATCGCTTCATCAACCACGTCAGCCGTTATGTCGAGCGCAGGACGGAAACGGATCGAGTTCTCACCCGAACGAAGAGCCAAGACGCCACGATCGAAGAAGCCGTGCCAAAATTCTTCTCGCGTTTTTGGATCGGGCAAATCGAAGGCGAGAAATAATCCACGTCCGCGCGCGGCTGAAATCAGCGGCTCTTCACTTTGCAACTCACGCAACTGATCGAGAAAATATGCGCCTACCTTCGCGGCGTTCTCCACAAGATGTTCTTCTTCGATAATGCGCAGGTAATGGGTCGAGCGCACCATGTCGGTGAAATTTCCGCCCCAGGTGGAATTCAAGCGGCTAGGTAAGCGGAACGCGTTGTCTTTGACTTCATCGATGCGCGGACCCGCCATCACCCCGCAGACCTGTGCCTTTTTCCCAAATGCCAGCAGATCGGGCACAACATCGAAATGTTCGCAGCACCAATTGCGACCAGTCGCACCCATACCACATTGCACTTCGTCGAAAATCAGAAGGACATCGTTTTCGTCGCAGATCTTTCGTAGTGTTTGCAGCCACTCGCCTCGGAAATGGTTATCGCCTCCCTCGCCCTGGATTGGCTCGATAATAAGCGCGCAAATATCGATCCCGCGTTGCTTGATGAACTCGCGAATCTCGCGCTCGGCTTGCTGTTCGCGCTCGATCACATCGGCTTCGCGCTCCGAGTCCGGCAATGAAAAATCGATGCACGGACATGACACTCGCGGCCAATCGAATTTTGCGAACAAATCCGTCTTACGCGGATCGGTATTGGTAAGGCTCATGGTGTAGCCGCTTCGCCCGTGAAATGCATGACGAAAATGCAATACCTGGGTCCCGCGCTCGCCGTGACCCGCAGCCATGTTCTTGCGAACTTTCCAGTCCATCGCTGCCTTCAAACAATTCTCGACCGCAAGCGCGCCGCCCTCGATAAAGAGATAGCGTTCCAGCGGCGGAAACCCGACCACACGGTCAAACGTCTTGATAAACTCCGCGTAGCCGGCGGAGTAAATGTCAGAGTTCGCGATCTTGACTTTCGCGGCACGCAAAAGATCTCGTCGCACTTCCGGACTGTCGAAGTGCGGATGGTTAAACCCAACCGGCATGGAGCCGAAAAACCCGTAGAAATCAATGAGCCGCTTGTCGGACACGGCGTTGTACAAATATGAGCCACGACTTCTTTCGAGATCGATGACGATCTTGAAACCATCGAGCAAGACGTGTTGCTGGATTGTTTCGAGAACGTTCGACGGCGCGATTTGTTTTTGTTTTTCGCTCTTTGTGGTGCGGCTTCGAGATGACGTTGCCTCCGCGAGCACGGACGGGATACTCATTGTTGATCGTAATCTGTGGCAGCAGCACGGTCAACGGAGCATAGGTGGAGGATAGGCTGCCAGCCTATCTCGGCCGGCAGGCAGCCTGCGTGCCGAGTCCCCAT